>ERZ1740059.98-NODE-98-length-45392-cov-7.303262_pt1 | contig 45392 bp, 45 predicted proteins | sample MGYA00581744_ERZ1740059 | MGnify/ENA primary metagenome ERZ1740059 (study PRJEB43018, sample SAMN04849738) | marine metagenome | isolation source: floating plastic debris | place: Pacific Ocean | collected 2008-08-28 | study: EMG produced TPA metagenomics assembly... | reverse complement strand
CGCCGAAAAAGCCGTTTTTGCGGCGGCCATGGCGGGCGCTCTGCCAGCCAATCTCAGCGACATTGTGAATGCCCACAAAAAGGCCGTGGTCGAAGGTGGAAAAGATGATGCGACCCGCAAATGGTCGGGCGCAGCGCTTGAGCCCCTGACCGAAGCAATTCCCGAAATGATTGGCGGCTCGGCCGATCTCACCGGGTCGAACAATACCAAGACCAGCCATACGGCCCCGCTGGGCCCGGACAATTGGGCGGGTCGCTATGTCCATTACGGCATCCGTGAACATGCGATGGCCGCCGCGATGAATGGCATGGCGCTGCATGGCGGCGTGATCCCATACTCTGGCACCTTCCTGGTCTTTGCCGATTATTCCCGCGCTGCGATCCGTCTCGGGGCGCTGATGGGCGAACGGGTGATCCATGTCATGACCCATGATTCAATCGGCCTCGGTGAAGATGGGCCGACCCACCAGCCGGTCGAGCATGTGGCCAGCTTGCGGGCGATGCCGAACATGACTGTGTTCCGCCCTTGTGATGGGGTCGAGGCCGCCGAGTGTTGGGAACTGGCCCTGCGAAATGATACTGGCCCGAGCACGCTGGCGCTGACGCGTCAGAAAGTGAAATCAGCCCGCACCACGCACACAGACGAGAATCTGTCGGCCAAAGGCGGCTATGTTCTGTCAGATGCGGACGGGGCCAAGGCGGTCCTGATCGCCACCGGCTCTGAAGTCGAGATCGCTGTGGCAGCGCAAGCGGCGCTCGCGGAAAAAGGCGTCCCGGTTCGCGTCGTTTCGATGCCGAGCATGGATCTGTTTGAACAGCAATCTGAAAGCTATCAGACCGAAACGCTGGGCGGTGACCTGCCCCGCATCGCTATCGAAGCTGGCGTCCGCTTCGGCTGGGATCGCTGGATCGGTTACGATGGCGGCTTTGTCGGGATGAGTTCGTTCGGAGCCTCGGCGCCGGCGCATGTGCTCTATGATCATTTCAACATCACCGCCGACGCGGTGTTGGCGGAAGTCGAAAAGCGGATCTAGCTTTTACGAGCGCGGCGGCCCTGGCAGCAGCCGATGCGGGAACGCGCACAATGTGATGTCCCGCGAAGAGTCACCTCCGGGCTGATCCGGATTGGCCAGATAGGCGGAAAGACTGGCATGGGCCGCGGCATCAAAGTCGCTGGTCGACAGGTCCTTATCGATCCGGCCCAGCGTTCTTCGCCCGTGGCAGCGGTGCAGATCGACATAGCGAAAGTCAAAATCCTCGGCGGCCCGGGCCTTGCGCAGGGCCATCCGCATCCGGTCATGTGAGAAAGCGAGCGTGGCGGGCAGGCCCGGTCCGGTCGGCACAGCGACCCAGGCGGCCCGCGTTCCGGACTCTCGGTCGGTTTCAGTGAAATAGAGCTGATAGATCATCCCATCCTTCACGGGCTCGGCAGAGACGAGAACGTTGGGATGGCGGTCCAGCTTGCTGCGCCAGGACTCGACCATGCGATCGCGCACGCGCCAGGCGGATTTGGCATCCCCGGCCGCGTGAAACACCGATATCGCATAAAAATTCGAAACCAGATCCGTCATCCTGCCAGCGTTTCGGAAATGCGCGGCGGCGCCCGGTGCGTCCTGCATGTCGGCGGCGGCGCGCCCGGCAATGCGGCTGGCCTCGGTAAATTCGGGCCGATTCGGGCAGGCGCGCAGAAAGGCTTCGGTCACGGTCCGGACATGGTCTGGCGACTGCTCAACTGTTTCATCATGCAGTGCCATTTGCCAATTTGTAGCGTCATGCAGATTGCAGTCTTGCGCACTCGCCGACGGCACCGTGGTCATGGCAATCAAGGTGGTTACGCCGGTGGCAATGATGGCGCCAATATAGCGCCGGGTTCGCTTTGAAAGGTATCGTTTTCCGCCCATGCGCAGGGCAATTGCAAGGCGGGTGCCGTTTACCCTGCGAGGAGACGTTCAATGGCCCAATAGGCCCCGACTGTGCCGATAAAGCCACAGATCGGCCAGACGATGAAGTGGCGATATTGAGCGTCAGAAATCACCCGGCGCAGCGGCCATAAGAGCAGTGCGGCCAGGGCGATAACGCTTAATTGGCCGATTTCCACACCGATATTAAACCCGATCAAGGCGCTCCAGAATTGACCATCCGGCAATCCGAGAGACCCGAAAAATCCGGCAAAGCCCATGCCATGGATCAGGCCAAACCCGAATACGATGAATGGCCGCCAGCGGGTCATGTCCCTGAACACCAGATTCTCGATCGCGACAAAGGCGATGGTTGCCGCAATGAGCGGCTCGACAATGCTGGCCGGCGGCGCGAAGACGCCAGACGCGACCATGCCCAAAGTGATTGTATGAGCAATCGTGAAGGCCGAGATCTGGATCAGCAGCGGCCTCAGTCTTTGGGTCGAAAAGAAAATGGCGAGGACGAAGAGGATATGATCCAGGCCGCCCGGCAGAATGTGTTGAATGCCAATCTTGATATAGAGCGCGAATGTTTCGAACGCAGGGCGTTCGAAATCAATCGTTTCGGTTTGGGTGAATGCGGCGCTGCGCTCTGCCGGGTCGGCGGCGCGATCCATGTCTTGCAAGGCCTGGCACAGTGCCGGATCGATGCCACCGTCGAACGTGCAGAATTCATCTTCGGGATGCGCATTGGCGGTTGGGGACAGGGCGCTGAGCGCCAGACACAAAAGGAAGAGCCGCAGCATCCAGGTCATGATGGTTCTGCATTCAGTGGCGTAACCGCGTGCGGTCCATGATCATGGTCATGATGTTCGTGTGCGCCGTGATTGTGCTCATGTCCCGGGATGGGGGCAAATAACAGGCCGACCGCGATGACCACGCCGGCGCTCAGGGCCGTCAGTCCATGCGCAGGTTTGACGTCTTTCAGTGGTGCCATCAATGGACCGGTGGCGACAAACAGGAGCAATCCGGCAGACAGGGCAAACAGGCTTCCCAGCATGTCGGTACCGAGGCCAAACATGAAGGGACCAGACACCAGAACCCCCAATGGCGTGGTCGCCGCTGCGGCCAGAAAGGCCCAGACAAAGGCTGTTCGGTTCGCCACCCCATGCCGTCGCAGGATCGCAAAGGCGATCACGCCTTCCGGAAACTCATGCAGGATCAATCCGACCGCAGCAAAGACACCGGCTGTGAAACTGGCCGCAAAGGTGACGGAATAGACAACCCCGTCCAGGAAGGAGTGGCAGGCAATGGCCAGGATAGGCGTGATCGCCTCGCGCGGCAGTTGTGATTCCTCATTTTGGGGGAAAACGACCTGAATCACAAAATGCAAAAGGAGCCCGCCAAAGAACCCGATTGTCAGCCAGACAGGCGCGTTCCGGGTCAGGGCAAATGCCTCTGGAACAATGTGCAAGAAGGCCATCGCTGTCAGCATGCCCGCCGCGGCCAATCCAAACAGGTTGGCATAGCGCAAGCTCCAGTCACTGCGCAGCGCCACGGCGAGCAAGCCCAGCGTGGTCACAAAAGCGGCAATCAGTCCAAAAAAGAGGGGCGCCTGCAGGGCTTCAAACATAGCGAATACTTAAGGTGGCTGATAGCCAGAATGTCCTGTTCTTTTGGGTAGAATGTTATAATGTCGCAATTCTGTTCCGGCGAGGTAGTCCTCGCCTCTGACCCTGTCAAACGAAAGCTGGAGTCACTCATGATACGATCATCCTTATTTGCCGCCGCTAGTGTCTTGGTGCTGGCCGCCTGCCAACCGGCCGCCGAAACCAGCGAGGATTCCCTGGTGGCGGAGACTCCCCCTGTGGCGGAGGAGACTGTTGATGTCGCTGAGCCGACGGCGGATGCCGAGGAGGGTGTTGAGACCATTGAAGTGGCCACGACAGATGCCGACGAAGATGCGCACGATCATGACGACCATTCGGAAGACGGCCATGATGAAGACGAACATGATCACGAAGGCCATAACCATGAGGATGAGCATGAAGGTCATGATCATGATGACGACCATGCAGACGATCATGAGGGTCACGACCACGATAACCATGATAATCACGACCATGCCGGCGGCGAAGCGCACGTTCACGGGCTGACCGAAATGGCTGTGGCGATTGATGGCAATACGGTGAGCGTCAGCTTCGATGGGGCGCTGGCCAATTTCGACCTGGATGAGAGTATCAGAACGCTTGACGATACCTCCCCCTACACGGATGGCGTGATCACCCTGGTGGGTGGCGCGTGCGCGCAGGATGGAGCGACGGCCACCATTCGCCCGATTGGCGACCATGGCAATCTGATGGTCGACCTAACCTATACGTGCGCAGAGATCGGGTCTCTGGAAGCCATTGACGTGAATGCGTTTGAGCAATTCGCGGGCTTCGAAGAGGTCAATGCGGTCGTGCTGAATGAGGCAGACCAATCCGCTGCCACCTTGACGGCAAGTTCGGGGCGAATAGACCTGCGCTAAATGTCAGCCGCGATTGTCAGTCTTTCAAACCTGCGCTTTGCCTGGCCGGGCCAAGCCCCTGTGCTCGACATCGACTCATTTGAATTGCAGGCCGGGGAAAGGCTTTTTTTGCGCGGGCCGAGTGGGTCCGGCAAGTCGACCCTGCTGGGATTGATCGCGGGCGTTCTGGAGGCCGGTTCAGGACGGGTCGAAGTGCTTGGCCATGAGCTGACGGACCTGTCTGGCGGTCAGCGGGATCAGGTTCGGGCGGACCATCTGGGCGTGATCTTTCAGATGTTCAATCTGGTGCCCTATCTATCGGTTGTTCAGAATGTCGTCTTGCCCTGCCGGTTTTCCAAACGGCGCCTGAACGAGGTCAAGGCGCTGGGCGGACCCGACATCGAGGCGCGCCGTTTGCTGTCCGAATTGGGACTGGATGATCCGGCGCTATTATCGCGCAAGGTCACCGAATTGTCTGTCGGGCAACAACAGCGTGTGGCTGCGGCGCGCGCTCTGATCGGCAATCCGTCGCTCATCATTGCGGATGAACCGACCTCGGCACTGGACGCGGACAGTCGTGACCGGTTTATCGAATTGCTCAGCGAAGAAGCCCGAAAGACCAAGGCGGCACTGCTCTTTGTCAGCCATGATGCCAGCCTCGCGCCCTTGTTTGATCGCGCGATGGATCTATCCGAAATCAATCGTGTGAAGGAGACCGCATAATGGGCGTCTCCATTCTCAGCCTCGCCTGGCGCAGTTTGCTGAATCGCAAGGTTTCGGCCATGTTGACCGTCATTGCGATTGCGCTTTCAGTCGCTTTGTTTCTGGGCGTCGAGAAAGCCCGCAACGCGGCCAAGGAAGGATTCGACAATACGATTTCCGGCACAGAGCTGATCGTCGGCGCGCCGTCCGGGCAGATCAATCTCCTGCTCTATTCAGTCTTCCGCCTCGGCAATGCGACCGCAGAGATATCCTGGCCAACCTATCAACAAATCGCCGCGCGCGATGATGTTGAATGGGCGGTCCCGATTTCGCTGGGGGACAGCCATCGCGGGTATCGCGTGCTCGGGACCACGCAGGCTTATTTCGATCGCTATCAATATGGCCAGAGACGATCTCTCGCCTTTGCTCAAGGGGTTCAATTCGATGACCTGTTCGACGCGGTCATCGGTTCGGATATTGCCAAACAGCTTGGCTATGAGATTGGGACACCGCTTATCCTGACTCATGGCATAGGGGCAGGCGGTTTGAACGATCATGATGATCGTCCCTTCCGGGTGGTCGGCGTCCTGCGCCCCACCGGGACACCGGTCGATCAGACCATTCATGTTTCGCTGGAAGCGATCACCGCCATCCATGTTGGCTGGGAAACCGGGACGCGCAACCGGATGGCGGATTCGATTACCGAAGAGATGATCCGCAGCTTCGACCTGACCCCCCGCACGGTGACTGCGGTCTTTGTTGGCTTGAAGAGCCGCGGCACAATCCTGCGCACGCGTCGCGACTTGAACACCAATATGTCGGAACCCTTGCTGGCCATTATACCAGGCCAGGCTCTGGCGGAGCTTTGGCAAGTCATGAGCACCGCAGAGCGGGTCTTGCTGGCGGTCTCGGCCTTTGTGATCGCGGTCGGGCTGGTCTCGATCCTGACCAGCATTCTGACCAGCCTGAACGAGCGGCGCCGGGAAATGTCCATCTTGCGGGCGACGGGGGCCCGGCCGGGACACATCCTGATCCTGCTCATCGCAGAAGCGGCGGTCTTGGGCTTCCTGGGCGCGGTTCTGGGCGCGATCCTGATCCAGGTCATCTTCGCCATCGCGGCGCCTATCCTGTCGGCACAATATGGGGTCGCATTGATCGGCACAGGTCCGGCATGGGTGGATCTCTACACAATAGCAGCGGTGACCTTTGCCGCCACTTGCCTTGGTCTGTGGCCAGCGATCACAGCGCTGCGACGATCTCTGTCGGACGGATTGACTGTCAAAGTCTGATCACTTGCGCGCGAAAGGTCTGGTCGAATGCGCGCGTGGCCCCTAGATTGGCGGTATGATGAAACAGCTCCTGATTTCGGCAGCCGCGATCGGCGTCCTTTCGGCCTGTGGCGAGATGGGCGCCGCAGACGCAAGGTCGGTCGAGATTCAGGCTTCCGGGTCCGAGCCACAAGTGGGTGATCGCATTCCGACGTCCGAGGCAGAGGAAAACACGCGACTCGCCGAAGCGGGCTCGGACGCAAATGCCCTTGCCGCGCGCGGCGTCCGCGAGGTTGGCTGGGAAGAATTGATGCCGGAAGGTGAGGAAGAGCGCCTCGCCCAGCTCTATCAGCAGCAGATGACCATGCTCTATTCCGGCGGTCCAATCGCCGAAGGATCGGCCGCGGATCAGATGATTCAGATTGGCACCTTCAATACGGTCAAGGAATTGAACGAAACCAAGGTCCGCATCCCCGGATACACCGTGCCGTTTGAATATGGTGCGAATGCCGAAATCAGTGAATTCCTGCTGGTGCCCTATTATGGCGCTTGCCTGCATGCCCCCCCGCCGCCGCCAAACCAGACCGTGTTCGCGATGACGGATGAACCGATCAAGCTTAGAAATCTCGCACAAGCGGTGTGGATTGAAGGCACGATCTATACCCAGACGCAGGAATCCGAGCTGGCAGATGCGGCGTATACGATCCGCGTCGACCGGGTCGAAACCTACGTTTACTAGCCGCGGCTGCCTGACCCATGGCCGAAAGGGGCTCGGCGCTCTATGTCAGTGTCCAGGTAATTGAAAGACTTCTCCCATGGCCACTGCTCTGATGCTGGGCGCTTACGCCGCAATCGGATTGCTGATCATCATTTTCGTGATGGCAATGATCAATCTGACCAAGACTGATGAGGGCCAGCCGACACGGTCCAATCAATTGATGCGCGCCCGCGTGATCGTGCAGGCCGTCATTGTGGCACTGCTGGTTCTGCTCGGAATTGTCGTCGGCTCGATCAATCTGTTCTAGACCATGGTCAAGCTGGACAAGATCTACACCCGGACGGGGGATGGCGGCAAAACCCGACTCTCGACCGGCGAACCTGTCGAAAAGTGGCATCCGCGCGTCACAGCCTATGGCACCGTGGATGAAACCAATGCGGCGCTGGGGCTGGCCGCGCTCGTGGCGCCCGAACCGATGCTCGCCTCCATTCGCCGCATTCAGAATGATCTGTTTGATCTTGGCGCCGATCTGGCAACGCCCGATCGCGGCAAGAAACTGGACTGGGAGCCCTTGCGGATCATCAAATCGCAAGTTGACCGGCTGGAGTTTGAAATCGATGCGATGAATGAGGACATCGCGCCGCTCGACAGTTTCATCCTTCCAGGCGGATCCCGATTGGCGGCGCACCTGCATGTCGCGCGCACACTGTGCCGCCGGGCCGAGCGGCAGATTGCAGAACTGTCGGCCCTGGAAAATGAGATCGTCAGTCCCGAAGCGCTGGCCTATGCCAATCGTCTGTCTGACTGGCTGTTCGTGGCGGGCCGGGTGGCCAATAATAATGGCGCCGATGATGTAAAATGGGTGCCCGGCGCCAATCGCTAGCCGCTATTGAAATGCCCATGGATGCGTTCGGCCAGGGCGGCGGAGACGCCATCAACTTCTTTCAGATCTGCCAGCTTTGCCAGCGCCACACCTTTGGCGGAGCCGAAATACTGTAGCAGCGCTTTTTTGCGAGACGGGCCGATGCCTTCAATCTCGTCCAACGGGTTCTTCTTGATCGCGGCGCTGCGTTTGGCGCGATGGGCGCCAATGGCCCAACGGTGCGCCTCATCGCGCAAGCGCTGTAAATAATAGAGCACCGGTGCATTCTCCGGCAATCGGAACGGCGCTCGTCCGGGTTGGAAGAATTGCTCGCGCCCGGCATTGCGCTCGACGCCTTTGGCGATGGAAACCAGATTGACGTCAGACGGCGACAGACCAAGATCGGCGATCGCCTCGATCACACTGCTCAATTGCCCCAGGCCGCCATCAATCAGGACCAGGTCCGGCCAGTTGGCGCCATTGCCCTCCTCACGCTCTTTTAGGGCGCGGGCAAAGCGGCGCCGCATGACTTCGCGCATCATGCCATAATCATCACCCGGTTCGAGGCTCGTATCCTTGATATTGAACTTGCGATACTGACCCTTTTCAAAGCCGTCTGGCCCGGCTACGACCATGCCGCCGACCATGTTCGAACCCTGAATATGGGAATTGTCATAGACCTCGATCCGGTCTGGCGGGTCTTCCAGATCGAACGCCTTGGCCACTTCTTTCAACAGACGCGCCTGGCTGGCGCTTTCAGCCAATTTGCGGCTGAGGGCTTCTGCCGCATTTCGACTCGCCTGTTCGACCAGTCCGCGTTTCTCGCCCCGTTGGGGCGTGCGAATCTCGACTCTGCGGTCGGCTTTCAGGGCCAGGGCATCAGCGATGAGTTCAGCATCGACCGGCGTCTGATTGGTCAGGATCAGACGCGGCGGTGGACGCTTGTCATAGAATTGAACCAGGAAGGCCGCGAGAATATCGGCTTCCTTCTCGCTCTTTTCATGGCGCGGGAAGTGAATGGTTGCACCCCAATTCTGACCGGCGCGAATGAAGAAAACCTGGACCGCGGACAGACCTCCTTCCATCGCGATGGAGAAAATGTCGGCTTCTTCAATGCCGTCCGGATTGATGTCCTGCTGGGCACGCACATGCGCCAGGGCACGAATCCGATCGCGCAGACTGGCGGCGCGTTCGAACTCCATCTCCTCCGCCGCAAGATCCATCTGTGCCGCGAGACCGGTTTGAAGATCTGTTGCCTTGCCACGCAGAAAATCGGCGGCCTGATCGGCCAGTTCCTGATAATCTGTCTCACTGATCAGGTCGACACACGGGGCTGAGCAACGTTTGATCTGATGCAGCATGCAGGGGCGCTGGCGGGTCGAGAAGACGCTGTCCTCACAGGTCCGCAACAGAAACGCCTTTTGCAGCGTGTCGATCGTGCGGGTGACGGCATTGGCGCTGGCAAAGGGGCCAAAATAGTCACCGCGATCCTGTTTCGATCCACGATACTTCAGCACTTGCGGCGCCTCATGATCGCGCCGGATCAGAATATAGGGGAAGGATTTGTCGTCGCGCAGCAGGATATTGAATCGCGGCTTCAATGACTTGATCAGACTCGCTTCCAGCAATAGCGCTTCGGTTTCGGTCTCGGTGACGACGAATTCCATCCGCGCCGTGGCCAGGATCATCGCGGCAATCCGCTGCGTATGACCGCCAATGCGGGTATAGGATGACACGCGGGCCGACAGGTTCTTGGCCTTACCGACATAAAGCACGGTGTCGTCCTCACCGAACATTCGATACACGCCCGGTTTTTTCGGCAAACGCGAAAGATTGTCCTTGATGACATCTACCCCGCGTTTGCGGGGGGCAGGGCTGGGCGATTCAGACATGGCCCTCATTTAGGCGCATGCGGTCGGAAAGCCTAGATGCTGAAGATACCGCTATAGGCGCCGGCGCTCGAGCCAAATATGATATTGCCACCAATCATGACCACACCCAGAACCAGAACCGCGGTGGCGAACTGGCGCCCAACGCTCCCTGGATTGTATTTGCGGCGGGCCCGCATGACGATTACATAGATCAGAAACAGGATCATAACGCACAGTGCCAGCAACCGTTCGGCCAGCGTCAGATCTACTAGGTAAGTATGGATTTCACCGAAATAGAACGTCACGTCGATCATAAATTGATCGATTGCACGCTCATACAGTTCCGTATTTGAACCGTGTTCAAACCACATTGTTCGGATCCTCGGGTCTCCATATCCCGCCGAAAATAGTCGAGAAGTCTCAACACAACGCTAAATAGAACCATCAAAATTTTATTTTAAACATTGCAAATTCGACATGTTGCCCCGGCTTCGATTGCAGATTACACGGGCGGCTCAGATACGGAGACCTGAGTCATGGCCAGCCAACTGATCTTGAGCGACGCGGTGAACCGCGTGGCCCCATCCGCCACCATCGCAGTGACAACGAAGGCTGCGGAGCTGAAGGCGGCCGGTGAGAATGTGATTGGACTCGGTGCGGGCGAGCCGGATTTTGATACGCCAGACCATATCAAACAGGCCGCGAAAGATGCGATTGATGCCGGCAAAACCAAATATACGCCCGCAGATGGATTGCCCGAATTGAAGCAGGCCATTTGCGCCAAGTTCAAGCGCGACAATGATCTCTCTTATACACCGGCCCAGGTCCATGTTGCGCCCGGTGGCAAGCCGGTCCTCTATAACGCGCTCGTATCGACGCTGAATCCGGGCGATGAGGTCGTGATCCCGGCGCCGTACTGGGTGAGCTACCCCGAAATGGTGAAATTGTGCGGCGGCAGCCCGGTCATCGTCTCCTGCGGGCCAAATGCGAAATACAAGCTAACACCGGAAGCGCTCGAAGCCGCCATCACGCCAAAGACCAAGTGGCTGATCCTGAACTCGCCCTCCAATCCGACCGGGGCGGCGTATACGCGGGCCGAGCTGGAAGGTCTGGCCGAGGTCCTGATGCGGCACCCGCAAGTCTGGGTGCTGACCGATGATATGTATGAGCATCTCGTCTATGACGGGTTCGAATACAGCACCATCGCCCAGGTCGAACCGGATCTTTATGATCGCACGCTGACCATGAATGGCGTGTCGAAAGCCTATGCCATGACCGGTTGGCGGATCGGCTATGCGGCGGGGCCGGAAGCCCTGATCAAGACGATGCGCAAGGTGATCAGCCAGACCACATCTAATCCCTCTTCCATCTCGCAATATGCCGCTATTGCTGCATTGAATGGCGATCATGGTTTCCTGGCGGAGCGGAATGAGGTGTTCCGTCAACGCCGCGATATGGTGGTGGCCGAGCTGAACAAGGCGGAAGGCCTGACCTGTGGGACGCCGGAAGGGGCGTTCTATGTCTATCCCTCCTGTGCCGGAGCGATCGGCAAGACGGCCCTGTCAGGCAAGCGGATTGAGACCGATACGGATTTCGCTTCCGAATTGCTGGAGCAGGAGAAAGTTGCGGTGGTTATGGGCGAGGCGTTTGGCTTGTCGCCCGCGTTCCGCGTGTCATATGCGACGTCGACAGAGGCGCTGCAGGATGCAGCTGCACGTATTCAGAAATTCTGTGCCTCGTTGAAATAGCGCCGATCCATAGGTTTTCTCTATATCAGTTTCGCCTGAATTCAATTTGTATGTCGGCGTTCAGACACCACTTGCGGAGGGTCTGACTGAAAGGAAACTCCGATGGACATTGAAATTGGACTGACCGAAATCGAACGCGCCCGATCCGCTGACGCCCTGAAGCGCCTGCTGGGCGAAACCTATGCGCTTTATGTGAAGACGCATGGCTATCACTGGAATGTCACCGGCCCGAGATTCCAGGCGCTGCACGCCGAGTTTATGACGCAATATTCGGAACTGTGGGCCGCGCTGGATGAAATCGCTGACCGGATCCGCGCGCTTGGCATGTTCGCGCCGGGATCGTCAGCGGAAATGCTTGAGAATGCCACCATCACGCCAGACAATGGTGTGCCGGATGCAGATGCCATGATCGCCAATCTGGTGCGCGGACATGAAGCGGTCGCGCGGGCGGCACGCGATGGCATTGATGCGGCGTCAGAGGTGGGTGATGACGTGACGGTCGATCTGTTGACCCAGCGGGCGACAATTGCCGATAAAACGGCGTGGATGTTGCGCGCCAGTCTTTAATTCAAGGCGGCGCCCTGCGCGCCCGGAGTCTCGAACAGCCGGTAGCAGCTGCGCCCATCCCCCTTGGCTTCATACAGAGCGAGGTCGGCGCACTTCATCAAGGTCCGTGCATTGCGGGCATGGATGGGGGCGCAGGCCACGCCCACCGAAGCGGTACATTTCAGTTCCAGGCCGCCAATCTGATAAGGTCGCGACAAGGCCGTGATCAGCCGCGCCGCCATCAGGCACGCATCCATTGGATTGGCGACATCATGGGTGACCACAACGAATTCGTCGCCGCCCAGTCGCGCCGCCCAGTCGCGGCCGCGAATGGTGCTGCGAATCCGTTTGGCCACCTGACTGAGCAGGGCATCCCCTGCCTGATGGCCATATGTGTCATTGATGGTCTTGAAATTATCCAGGTCGATGGCGAGCAGGGCGACATTCTCATCATCCTCGCTGGCACCGACATCGCCTTCAATTCGGTTCTGGAAGGCGTAGCGATTGGAAAGACCGGTCAGCATATCATGCTCGGCCATATGTCTCAGCCGGCCTTGCGCCTCGATCCGGCGGGTCACATTTGTGCCGACGCCGAGATAGCCGATAACGTCGCCAGCCGCATTGAAGCGCGGCGTGGCGGACAGCGAAATGAAATAGCGCTTGCCTTGCGGGTCATTGAGTTTCGAGAGGATATCCGAATAAGGCTGGATCGCTTGCAGCGCGTTCAACATCTTTTCCATCTCGGCCTCTTCGAGATGGATTACATCCAGATAATGCTGCCCGAGGATACGATTCTTGTCCGGCACGACGGTTTTCATCAAGCGCCCGCCCGCGGCGATTACGAGGCCTTCCAGATCGGTTTCCCAGTAGAGATCCGTGGCAAAATCCGCGAGATGCGATAGTTGTGATTCCGCGATTGCATCAGCTTCATTTGCGCGTTTCTCAGCACGCGCGACCAACAGGACGCAAAATAGAGTAACCCCTAAAGCTGCCATTGCTTCCGACATCATGACCCAATGTGGAAACTGGAAAACGGCATCGAGCGCGAGAAAGCAGATCTGGAACCCGCCAAATACCACCAAGGCGTCCCGGGCCTCTGAGTCTCCGCCAAAGTTCGATGGATCGTCGCGCTGATTTGCCTGCCCCATAGGACCACACTTGCAAGCTACGGTTGAATTTTCGTTATTTTTTGAGCGAAACCGTTAACGGCGTCCGAACAGTCGCTCTATATCGGCAAGCTTCAACTCGACATAAGTCGGCCGGCCATGATTGCATTGTCCAGAATGCGGGGTCGCTTCCATCTGGCGAAGCAGGGCGTTCATTTCGTCAGCATTCAGGCGCCGACCGGCCCGGACAGACCCGCGACAGGCCATATTGCCCATCACCTCTTCGAACCGCTCTTTCAAGGCGAGTCCGGCATCATATTCTGCAAAATCGTCGGCCAGATCCTGCAACAGGCCGGCGGCGTCCATTTCGCCAAACAGAGCAGGAGTCGCGCGGATACAGATGGCGCCAAGTCCGAAAGGTTCGATTTCCAGGCCGAGTTCGGCCAGTTCTTCGCTGCGCGCCAGGACGCGCGCTGCTTCATCCTCGCCGAGCTCGACAATATCCGGGATCAGCAAGGCCTGACGTTTGACACCGCCGGCTGCCATTTGGCGTTTCATGTCTTCATAGACCAGGCGTTCATGCGCCGCATGCTGGTCGACAATGACAATGCCATCCTCGGTCTGGGCCACGACATAGGTTTCGTGCAATTGCGCCCGCGCCACGCCCAACGGCTGGTCCGGTGTGGCGACACCTATTTCCGGTTCGACCCGGGCGGACAGGCCGCCCTCATACGTGCCAGGTGTCTTTGTCGCCACGCTATGCGGCGCCCCCGATCCGGTGGGCGCGGCAGGTGACACGGGCGAGATCGGTCGGGCCTGACTGTCTGACCATAGCGTTGAAGGCCGGAAAACATCTGCCTGCACCGGTTCGGCGCGGGCCCTGCCAAGCGCTTCAGCTGCCACGGTCGTGCTGGCGCGATGACCCGCGGTGGCGAGCGCGTGGCGCAGCGCGCCAATGATCAGGCCACGCACATTGCCGGCGTCGCGAAACCGGACTTCGGTCTTGGCCGGATGCACGTTGACGTCGACATATTCAGGGTCGAGATCGACAAAGAGGGCCGCCATCGGATGACGGTCACGGGCCAAAAAATCTTGATACGCAGCGCGGATAACCCCGTTCAGCATCCGATCCTTGACCGGCCGCCCATTGACGAACAGGTATTGGCGCTGAGCATTGCCGCGATTGAGCGTTGGCAGCCCGGCAAAGCCGGTCAGGCGCACGGCTTCGCGATCGGCATCGATCTGCAGCGCATTCTCGCGAAAGTCGCGCCCCATAATGGCGCCGAGACGTTCAAGTTGCCCGTCGGCTCCCTCGGGATGAGCGGCATAGCGAAACACATTGCGCCCATTGTTTTCGAGGGAGAAGGCAACGTCTGCGCGGGCCATCGCCAACCGTTTCAGCGCGTCTGTGATGGCCAGGGTCTCCGACCGTTCGGTATTCATGAATTTCAGGCGCGCCGGTGTCGCGTGGAACAGGTCCCGGACTTCAATACGTGTCCCGGTCAGGCCGGATCCGGAAAAGGCTGCTGGTTTGGGGCCTTCAATGCGGCCCGCCTCGACGAACATTTCGGCTGCGTCTTCACCTGCGGCCCGAGATGTCAGCGTCATCCGGCTGACGGCGCCGATGGAGGGCAAGGCCTCGCCGCGAAATCCCATTGTATGAATGTTTAGCAGATCGACCCGGCCATGCGCATCCGGCGTCAGCTTGGACGTGGCGTGGCGTTCCAGCGCCAGACGCATATCGTCGGCGCTCATGCCACAGCCATCATCTTCCACGATCATCCGCTTCAGGCCGCCCTCTTCAATGCTGACGCGAATGGCTCTTGCCCCGGCATCGAGGGCATTCTCGACGAGTTCCTTGATCGCTGCCGCTGGGCGTTCAACCACTTCGCCAGCGGCGATGCGATTGACGGCGTCCGGCGGCAATTGCCGGATCACTGGACGCGTGCGGAGGGGGGCGCTGTCTGCCATTCGCCTAAATTAGGCGCGTTCGCTGATTCGCGCCAGCAATTGCCGACACAAAAAAGCGGCCGTCCAAGCAGCCGCTTTTACCATCAATGGATTGCGTGTTGATCTAAAGCGCCATGCTGAACAGGACGATCAGCAATTGAACGAAGAGCGCCAGTCCGGACAGGGCCACAATCGTTGCGACCCAGGCACCGCCAAAGCCCATGCCGAGCCCGATAACGATACCGGCACCAGCGCAGACGACCAGCGCCACCAGCCATGGCATGCCGATAGACAGGGTGAACGTGGCATAGCCCAGCATGAGCAGCGTAATGATCGCGCCCCAGGCCCCGGCCTTCATGGTCCCGACATACATGCTTTTCTGAGCTTCAATTTCCATTTCGCCGCGTGTGTAGTCGCTTGCTGCCATGATCGTCTCCGAGCCAATTTGCGCTGTGTTTATCGCGGCCAACGCGGGCGTCAAGCGCAGTCTGTGTCGCAGCGAGGCGTCGCAGCGCCCGCCCTTCCCAAGCCGAGCGGATTGTTTCAGGGTCTCGGCGATCGCGCCGCAGATGCGCACATGGGAGGTGACAATATGGCTGATGCAGAAAACGAAGTGGCTGACCCGGCTGCGGAAGGCGGCGCTGAACCGGTCGCGGGCGGCGCGTTTGGCAAAAAGGGGATGGGCTGGGCCTCGTTCGAATGGGCGCGCAACCCCTATTACAATATCGTCGTCATTTTCATTTTCACGCCCTATTTTGCCAGTTCCGTCATTGATAGCGGCGCAATGGGTCAAACCCTGATCGCGGTCACAATTGCCATTGCCGGTGTCATTATGGCCTTTGTTTCGCCCATTCTCGGAAGCGTTGTCGATCATGCCGGCCGCAAGAAACCGCTGATTTTCTACACGTTTGCTGTGTTGGCGTCGTGTTCGATCTTGCTCGGTTTTGTAACGCCAGATTTGCCGGGCGCGATTCCGATTGGGATGTTCCTCCTGATCGTCGGCTATTGCAGCTACACCGTGTCCGAACTGCTTCACAATGCGATGCTGCCAGGGGCTGGGGAACCGAAAGCGCTGCCGCTCGTCTCGGGCCTCGGCCTGGCCATGGGCAATGGGGCAGGAATGCTGCTGCTGATCGCCGTGGCCGTACTCAGCACCAATCCTCCTTTTGGTCTGACGGGGATCGATGTGTCGCGCTTATCTGCGCCAACCATTGGGTTCTGGTTGCTGGTCTTCATGACCGCCTTCTTCCTGATGATGCCGGACGTCTACAAGAAGGACGCAACCTGGGGCCAGGCATTGAAGGATTTCCGCAATCCGGCCAATCGCGTCCATCCCATCTCCTGGGTCAAGATTCGCTTTGAACAGCATCCCAATGTGATGCGCTACCTGGTCGGTCGGATGATCTATGCTGATGGCATTGCGGCGATGCTGACCATTGGCGGTGTTTATGTCAGCAGCGTGCTGGAATGGGAGGGCGCACAGCTTGCTGTATATGGCATTCTGGCCTCGCTGTTCGCCGTCGTTGGTGCGTTTTGCGGGGGGGCGCTGGATCGCCTGCTCGGCCCAAAACGCGCCCTCATGTTCGAGCTCAGCATGGCCATTTTGATCGGCATTTTCCAAATCTCGATCACCAAGGACGCCATTCTTTACGGTCTGGTCCCAGCCGGACACACGGTTTGGGAGGGCGGTGTGTTCGGTACGCTGGCCGACCTGGCTTATGTCCTGGCGGTTATTCCCGGCACCATCTTCCTGGTGGCGACGATTTCATCCAGCCGCTACATGCTGGTGCATATTGCGCCACCAGAGAAGATTGGCGAGTTTTTCGGCTTCTATGCGATGGCAGGCAGTGTCACGGTCTGGCTCGGTCCCGGATCCGTCGGGTTGGTCACCTGGCTCACCGGTGACGAGCGTGTCGGATTTGCGCCGGTTCTTGTTCTGTTGGCGACCGGGCTTGCCATCATTTGTACGGTCAGAGCCGACAAGACGCCTGAGTATTTAAAAGAAAATTCGCGCGCTTAGGGCACCTTAGGGTGTAAAGCCGCACGTCACCGATCCGGTTGCCGTGTCGCGGGTAATCGAATCCACACGACGCGGGCGGAGAAAGAATTTGTCCGTTAGGTCTTTTTGATTCTTGAAGAAGAACCCGATCGGCGAATTGTATGGATATGACATCTCGGCCATGATGATCGTACCGCCAGATGGCACCAGGTTAGCCGGGATGGTGACGGTCGCATCAACAGCGTAAGCCGTCAGGTTGCCGCATCCATCGCTCCACACCACTTTGGCATTTATTCCGTCTGATGAGTCCGTGTCGGTGCCATCGTCAATCAGGCTTGTCACGCGCATATCGGCTTGAGACATGTCGCTGGGCTGCATGACCATGCGGGTTGCTTCAAAAATATCAGAAAGTTCATCATTGGTCACATTCGAAGCCCGTGCCGTAAGATCGCCTAATGCTGCGGTCGCGCCGGTAACCTTGCGATCGAGGGTCATCATCAGAGACAGTTCGATACACCCAAAATAAAGGGTCGCCATTAGCGGCGCGATGAGGGCAAATTCGACGGCCGAAATACCGGATTCGGATTTCGCGAACGCTCTGCGTCTTGAATGGAATAGTCTAGTCATCATACACCTCGATTTCGCGTCCGCTAACATCCGGCAGGCACGCCAGGACCGCCCGATCCCGAATTTCCGAATGGCTCGTTGCGGAAAGCGACGGTGGATTGCAGGAGCAACCGATTGTTCGACATATTGGCCAGCGGTGCGCTCAAGATCGGGATAATCAAATCCCATTCATAAAACACGCGGATCACCACGATCTGGTTTTGACCCCCGGCTGAAAAGCCGAAACAATCTCCGTTCAGGTCTCCTGTGGCACTGTCGAACTCGAGCGCTGGAGACGACCCGGTTGAGCCAAAATCGGCGAACACCTGTACATCTGTCTTCAACCTTGTGTCGCATGACATCAGACCAAAGAGTTCGTCGCAAACATCCTGACGGAACGATGTTTCCATCGCGGCGTCGGCCAGCCCTGAATTCTGTAACTGCCCGGTGCGAATCTGGCGCGCGGCTTCGCTCGAGGCGTGTTCCAGGATCGACGACATAATGAAAATAACGCAGACTTCCAGGAGACCGAAAATCAAAAAGAAGAATGGCAGCGCAATCATGGCAAACTCGACCGCCGCGAGCCCTCGCCGATCGTCGCAGAAGGCTTCGAATTTTCGTTGCCAGCGCGTTGCAAACACGCCTGGAATCGGCAATTGGCGCATCACACGCTCCATCGGTTTACAATCCCCTATGGTCGCCATAGCAGATCGGGATTTCCTGGACCTTGACACGATCGACTAAATTTTTTGCAAATTGTGCGGCATAGAGGGGTCTTTACCTCGTCGCATTCTGGGGCCACATGAGGCGCTGAGAGACAGTGCAGGGTGCTCGCATGACCCATAATCCCATCCGACCATGGCGCAATATTGAGCGTCGCCAGTCGCGACAAATTCGTGTTGGCAACGTTCTGGTCGGCGGCGATGCACCGATTTCGGTCCAGACCATGACCAATACGCCAACACCGGACGTGGCGGCGACGCTGGCGCAAATCCAGCGAGCGGCCGATGCCGGAGCAGATATCGTTCGTGTCTCCTGTCCGGACGCAGAGTCCACGGCCGCATTTTCGGCGATTTCGAAGGGGTCTCCCGTTCCGCTCGTCGCCGATATACACTTTCATTATAAGCGCGGCATTGAAGCGGCCGAAGCGGGCGCGGCCTGTCTACGCATCAATCCGGGCAATATCGGATCACCAGATCGTGTGAAAGAAGTCGTCAGCGCCGCGCGCAATAATGGCTGCTCTGTCCGGATCGGCGTGAATGGCGGATCGCTCGAGCGACATTTGCTGGAAAAGTATGGCGAGCCATGCCCCGATGCGATGGTGGAAAGCGCTCTGGACCATGCGCGCATCCTCGATGATCTGGGATTTCATGACTATAAAATCAGCGTCAAGGCGTCGGATATGTTCCTGGCGGTCGCCGCTTATCAACAGCTTGCCGAAGCCACGGATGCGCCCTTGCACCTCGGCATTACCGAAGCCGGTGGACGTCGGATTGGAACCGTTAAATCCTCAATTGGCATGGGCAACCTGCTCTGGATGGGAATTGGCGATACGATCCGCGTCTCACTGTCCGATGATCCGGTTGAGGAGGTCAAAGTCGGCTATGACATGCTCAAGTCGCTGGGCCTGCGTACGCGCGGCGTCAATATCATTTCCTGTCCAAGTTGTTCGCGACAGGGATTTGATGTCATCTCCACGGTCCAGACCCTGGAAGAGCGCCTGGCGCATATTGCCGAGCCAATCACTTTGTCGATCATTGGCTGCGTCGTAAACGGCCCCGGCGAAGCGGCCATGACCGATCTTGGATTTACAGGCGGCGGCAAGGAAAGTGGCATGATGTATGTGTCCGGTCGCCCGGACCACAAACTGTCCAATGCCGACATGGTCGACCAAATCGTGGCGCAAGTCGAAGCCAAGGCGGAGCGTCTCAAGGCGCAACGGGAAGCGGAGTCCGTCGCCGCGGAATAAGGATCCAGATCGCGAACTCGTGAAGCGGCTGGATTTTGTCCCTACTTGCCATCCGGTGCTGTCCCGCTAATCGGGAGAGAGCGACCCTCAGGAGGCAGGACATGATCTGGCAGACATTCAAATGGGCCATTCGGCTGGTGCTGTTCGGGATCATCTTTGGCGGTATGTGGGGGTGCACGATGCTTGGCCTCAATTATGCCAGCCTCGAAACGGACAATAAGCCGATCCCCCGCCCGGATATCACACTGCCATTTGATGCTGAAGCGACGCGGGCAACCCTGGAGGCGGAGCTATATGGCCCCTGGCCGGGTAACCTTCCGGTCTCCGCGAGCGCACCGAAAATGATCGATGCCAATTATCTTGACGGGCGCGGCACGCTTGAGGAAATCACGCTGACCATTGGCGCTGGTGATGGCGCACGCAGTTTTCCTGTCGTGATCGCGATTCCCAATACGGCCAGCGAACGCCCTGTTCCACTGCTGATCAGTCAGACTTTTTCGGATAATTGTTCGGTCTTTCCAAATGATCCTGTGACTGAGTTTGGCGGCGCCATTTGTGATGGCACGAACATGACCGGCGCGACCGGATTCATCGCGACGAACATTTTCGGCACCTATATCGCCTATGCCCCGATCGAGCGCTACTTTGATGCTGGTCTCGCCTATGCCAGCTTTCCCGGGTGGAGTTTCGTTCCGGACAGCAATGATGCGGCGCAATTGGTGATGGCCGATTTATCGCCAGGGCCCGCGCCGACCAGTACACTCATGGCCTGGGCGTTTGGCTTTCATGCCGCCGCTGGTGTTTTCGGCGAGGATTCGCGCATTAATGCTGGTGCGATCGCTGCGATTGGCCATTCGCGCTATGGCAAGTCTGCCCTGATTGCGTCGGGATGGTCGGACCGGATTGCCGCGGCTGTGGCGCATCAATCCGGGTTTGGCGGGGGATCATCGTCCCGGTCGACCACAGGCGAGACCCTAAAGCGTATGGCAAACTCGTATCCACATTGGGTGCGCCCTGGCCTCGGCGAAGAGCTGGAGAATGGCCTGGATCTGACGCTGGATCAGCATTTCCTGCTCGCTTTGTCTGCGCCGAAACCGATCTTTCTGGGCAATGGTCGCCGGGATGTCTGGTCAGACCCAAACTCGTCCTTTGTGTTGGCGCAGGGTGCTGACCCGGTTTACGAGGCGACGGGTTCCGACGGCCTGCCCGACGGCGCAGGGATGCGGGATTTCGATCCCGCCGCCGATATCAGTTATTGGTTGCGGGTTGGCGGACATAGCGTCGTATCGGAAGATATTGACGCCTTCACCCGCTTTATGAATGCCCATTTCGACACTGAGTCCCGCAGCGAGACGGGTTTGCAATCCGCGCAATGACGCCTAGCCTGCCCGGATCATAAAATCTGGGAGGATAAAACGATGGAAATGGAAGTCCCGACGATCAGTTTCGGTGAGTTTGTGGCCAACTATCAAGCTGAGTTATTAGGGTTTTTGACGCCGGTCCTGTTACTGGTCTGCTGGACGCTGGTCATGTGGCTCTGGATGTATGCGACCCGAATACCGGCGATGAACAAGGCCAAAATTGATCCGGATGAGGCCCGCCATCCCGGCACCTATGGTGACAGACTGCCCGCCAATGTCCGGGCGATTGCCGACAATTACAATCATCTGCACGAACAGCCGACCCTATTCTATGCGCTGATGGTGTTTGCAGCGCTGACGGGCGGGGCAGATGGCCTGATGATGAATCTCGGCTATGCCTATGTCGGCATTCGGGTCCTGCACTCCATTGTTCAGGCCTTATCCCCAAAAGTGGCCTTACGATTCATGGTATTTGCGCTTGGCTCAATCGTTCTGTTTGTGATGGCGGGCAAGGAAGTCATTCGGGTCTTCCTGTAGGGGCCAATCCGGTTTAGAGGCGGGGCATGGCCACGATACCTCAGTCCCGCCTTGAACAAGTCATTGAACGCTTTGATGAAGTCGAAGCCCGTATGGGCGCGACCACGGATAGCAGCGAGATTGTTGCTTTGTCCCGCGAGCATGCCGAGCTGAAACCCGTCGTAGAGGCCGCCCGCGATCTGATTGCCATGCGCGAAGGTCTGGCCGAGGCCGAGGCGATGACCAAGGGCGATGACGCCGAAATGGCGGAACTGGCGCAGGAAGAAGTCAACGATCTGAAGGCCCGGATCCCGGACGCAGAGAGCGATATGCAGCTCCTGCTCCTGCCCAAAGATGCCGATGACAAAGCCAGCATTGTGCTTGAAGTCCGGGCCGGAACAGGCGGCGACGAAGCGGCTTTGTTCGCGGGTGACCTGTTCCGGATGTATTCGCGATACGCGCAGGTGCAGGGTTGGAAGATTGACCTGCAAAGCGCCTCGGAAGGCGATGTTGGCGGCTATAAGGAAATCATCGCCAATGTTGAAGGCGACGGTGTATATGGCCGCCTGAAATGGGAATCCGGGGTCCACCGGGTCCAGCGGGTTCCCGCCACCGAAACGCAAGGCCGGGTGCATACGTCTGCGGCGTCGGTTGCTGTTTTGCCGGCGCCGGAAGATGTCGAAATCGACATTCGCCCGGAAGATATCCGCATCGACACAATGCGCGCCTCGGGCTCTGGCGGACAGCACGTCAACACGACGGACTCGGCGGTGCGGATCACCCACTTGCCGACCGGCATTGTCGCCACAAGTTCGGAAAAGTCCCAGCATGTGAACCGCGACAAGGCGATGCAGCAGCTGAAAATCCGGATCTATGAGAAAGAGAAACAGGAACGCGACGCCGAACGCGCTGAAGCGCGGGCCTCGCAAGTTGGATCAGGCGACCGATCCGAGAAGATCCGGACCTATAATTATCCGGAAAACCGCGTCACCGATCATCGGATCGGGCTAACCCTGCACGCGCTGGATAAGATTATTGCAGGCGACAAGCTGGAAGATGTCGTGAAGGCCCTGATGACCGAAGATCAGGCGAGACGCTTGGCGGACCTAGATTTCGAGGATGACGATTGAGATCGAACGCCTATGCATCATTGATTCAACGCGCGTCAAAACAATTGAGCAAAGCCGACATTCCCGATGCCGTGCGCGAGGCGCGTTTATTAATGTTGCTGGCCAGCAAACTGACCCCGGCTGAGTTGATCGCGCGGGAAAACGATGCGGCCGACCCGCACTATATCGCGGCGTTCGAATCGGCACTGCAAATGCGCCTGAAGCGCCGGCCATTGGCCCACATTGCTGGCCAGACAGAATTTTACGGACTCGCGCTCAAAACAGATACCAGAGCGTTGATCCCGCGCGCTGACAGCGAAATTGTCGTTGATCTGGCGCTCGGTCTGCTCGCCGCTGGCGCCGCCCGCCATATCGCGGATCTGGGCGCTGGAACGGGCGCGCTTTTGGCCGCCATACTGGCGCAGCGCCCGCTCGCCACTGGCGTGGCGGTTGAAGCCAGTCCGGAGGCGGTCTTGCTGGCGCGGGAAAATCTCGATTTGCACGAAATGACGGGGCGGGCCGACATTTTTCAGGGGTCCTGGTCGGACTGGTCCGGCTGGTCCAGGTGTGACCTCATCATTTCCAATCCGCCCTATATTCGCAGCGACATTATCCCCGAACTCGCGCCGGAAGTGCGTGATCACGACCCAATCGAGGCTTTGGATGGCGGTCCGGACGGCCTTGACGCCTATCGCGAGATTATTGCCATCGCGGCGACAGCCATGACGTCGGGTGCGCATCTCGTTTTCGAGATCGGATATGACCAGAAACAGGCCGTCAGCGCGCTGTTGGTGGAAGCCGGTTTCGTGGATCTTCAGCACAAACAGGACCTGGGCGGACAGGACCGCGCCATCGCGGCGCGAAAAACTTAGCAGAAACCCCCTTGGCGAATCTGATTTCGCACGCTACCTAAGGGTCAAGGTCAGTGACACCGGGGCTACCTGTCCGACCTTAAAGTCAGCGCGACATTTCAGGAAACGAGTAAACCCCTCGCGTGTAAACCGTCCGAGTTTCGGACTTAGAAGATCAGGAATTGCCTATGGCTATGCAGCGCAAGCGCCGTCGCCGGTCGGGTGGAAATAATAACAATAATCCAAACCCAAACCGTCACTATGAGAGCAACGGGCCAGATGTCCGCATTCGCGGCTCTGCGCAGCAAATTCTCGACAAATACATGCAATATGCCCGCGACGCGCAAACCTCTGGTGACCGCGTAAAGGCGGAAGCCCTGTTCCAGCACGCCGAACACTATGCCCGGATCGTTGCGGTCTTTGAAAAGCAAAAAGAAGAAGCCCGTCTGGAACGCGAAGCCCGCGAGGCCGCCAAAGCAGAAGAACGCGCTCAGCGCGAAGCCGAACGGGCCGCTCAAGCGGAAGCGAATGGCGATGCAGAAGCCGCGGACGTCGACACCAGTGAGGAGCCGGTGGATGCTGCCACGGCTGAAGAGTCCAGCGAGCGGAAACCCCGTCGCCGCAGTCGCAAGCCACGCGAAACGGTCAGCGAGGATGGCGCCGATACGGACACGCCGGCCCCGGTTGAAGCCTCAGATGAAACGCCCGCCGATGCCCCGAAACGTCGGACTTACGCCCGAAAGAAAGAGGCCCCGGCAGATACGGCTGAAGAAGCGGATGGTGTCATGAAAACGCTGTCGCGCGGATCTGACGAGGTCATCGCGGAAGCGGAATAAGGGACTGGGCTAACCGAGCCCGTCTAAATCATACTCGCATCGGTTGGCAGATCGAAGAACAGCCGCCCAGTCAATTCCCAGGTCGATGGCGCCGTCACGATATGCTGGGTCATGGCATGCGCATCGCGGAACCGGCGTTGCAAATCACTGGCTTCATACAGCGCCGCGCCGCCCCCCAGATCATAACATGTCCGACAAATGTCAGCGCTGGTGCGCACCATATGCGTGCAGGCCATTCTCAAAGCGGCCCGGCGTTCGACAGGAATATCGTCGCTGTTCAGAGCGACGTCCCAAGTCTCTTCAATCTCATCATGCAAATAGGCGCGCGCCGCGCGATAGGCAGCCATCATGCGCGAGGTCTCGAGCAGAACGGGCGCGCGCTCACCAAGCGTTTTTCGCGACCCCTGACTTTTCTTGACGCCAGCCAGATCGATAAATGCGTTCAGCGCGCCTTTGGCATTGCCCATGGCGGTCGCGGCGACCCCCAGGCTCAGCAGGCCAAAAGCCGGAAATTTGTAGAGCGCGCCATCAATCAGCGGCTTGTCGGCGACCAGGCTGACCGATCGGGCCTTGGGGACGCGCACATTCTCAACCGCCAGATCACCGGAACCCGTGCCTTTCAGCCCCATCACGTACCAGGTGTCTATGAGCTCGACCTCCGCAGCCGGGAAGATCATCATGCGGGCGTCTGGACGACCGCTCGGCAGGGTCCGCAATTCGCCATCCTCGAACACCATCGAGCCGCCACACAGCCACGTGCAATTGGCGGAGCCCGATCCCCATTGCCAGCGGCCGCTGACAATAAAATCATCACCATCGACGACGGCCTTGCCCATAGGCGCGAATACGCCGCCCGTAATGATCATCGGATCATCATAGATTTCATGTGCCATTGCCGGTTCCATATAGGCGGCATTCATGGCCGTAGTGGCGCCAATCATCACGCACCAGCCGGCGCTTGCATTGGCTTCCGCCACCGCTTCAACGGCATCGACAATCTGGCGCGGCGTGCATTCGAGCCCACCATAAGCCGACGGCGTCACCATTCGAAAAAGACCGCCCTCGGCGAGTTTTTTACCCAAGTCAGCGGGCAGCCGCCGGGCGTCTTCCATTTCCGGGGCGCGCGCGGCCAATTCGGATTGCAGCGCGATCGCCGCGTCGAGAGTCGGGTGTTGGGATTGCATGGTCATAATTGTCAGCCTGCCTCATCTTGCGAGATCTGCCAATAAGCGCGCCTGACCAATTGTCGAATGAGGCGAAGCGACTATGTCTGATTCAGGACATTCAGGAGCAGACGCATGACGTATATTCTAATTCATCACACAGGGTGCGGATCGTCGAAAAAGGGGCTCGCCTTGTTACAGGAAAATGGGGTCGAACCGGAAATCCGCAAATATATGAACGCGTCCGAGCGACTGTCTGTCGACGAGCTGAAGGATATTGCCAAAAAAATGGGGGTCGACTCACCTCGGGCGTTTCTACGCAAAAAGGATGCTGAAAAGTTCGACTTGCCCGAATCCGCAAGCGACGCGGATGTTTATGCCGCGATGGCGGACAATCCACGCCTGATTCAGCGCCCGATCGGGATTAAGGGCAACAAGGCCGCGCTCGGCCGTCCGAATGCGGAATTGCTGTCCATTCTCTGATTGGTAAAATTTCACCGATCTGTGACACGTCAATTCAACCCCCATTTGCGATAAGGAGGCTTCAATCCTTAGCGAAAGTGGTGCTGATGCTCGCGCTCCAGCTTCTTGCCTGTTTTTTCCTCGCCCTGTCCGCAGCGTTCTGTTTCGGACCGCGCCTTGCCGTTTATGGTCCCCGCGCGCTTGGCGACATGGTGCGTGAAGGTCAGATCCAGTTTGTTGGCGGGTGCTTCGCCTCTGCGCTCATTCTCATCGTTATGGCGCCCTCGCTTGGCAGTGCGTTTTCAGCCGGTGGCAGCGTCATGTCTGTCGCCATGCTGGATGTTTATCTGATGCAATTCAGCCTGGTCTGATCAGGTTTCGCCGGGACAGTCTTGACGGTTTGAGCTCTCGCCTTGTTTAAGGCGGCATGACCAAATCCAATCCCGGACACTATTTCGAAGATTTCTCTGTCGGCATGGTTCTGCGCCATGCGACCCCGCTGACCGTCACCAGTGGCGATGTCAGCCTGTATCGCGCCCTGACCGGCAGCCGTCATGCGCTTTATAGCGCGGCGACGTTTGCGCAAGCCAATGGGTATGATGATCTGCCCATTGATCCGCTGCTTGCTTTCCACGTCGTGTTTGGCAAGACGGTGCCGGACATTTCGCTCAATGCCGTCGCCAATCTTGGCTATGCTGATGGGCGTTTTCCGGGTCCGGTCTATCCTGGCGATACGCTGAACGCGGTGTCCGAAGTCATCGGCGTGAAAGAGAATTCCAGTGGCAAGACCGGAGTGGTTTATGTCCGCACGCGCGGGTTCAATCAGCGCGGCGAGGAAGCGTTGTCCTATGTCCGCTGGGTGATGGTGAACAAACGAGACCCTGAATCGCCTGCGCCCGAGACCGTGGTGCCGGACCTTCCGAGCGCAATTGATCCCGCGACGTTTGAATTCTCACGCGCCTATGCCGATTGGGACATGGGTCTGGCCGGGTCCGAGCATCGATTCGATGCCTATGAGATCGGTGAGAAGATCAACCATGTCGATGGCATGACGGTGGAAGAGGCGGAGCATCAGATCGCGACGCGGCTGTATCAAAACACCGCCAAGGTGCATTTCGATGCCCATGCCCAAAAGGACAGTCGGTTCGGCAAGCGCCTGATCTATGGCGGGGTGGTGATCTCCATCGCCCGCGCGCTCAGCTTTAACGGACTTGGCAATGCCGCTGAGCTTCTGGGCATTAATGGCGGGACGCATACCGGCCCGCTCTTCGCTGGCGACACCGTCTATGCCTGGAGTGAAGTGCTCGACAAGGCGGTTCTGAACGATACGGTCGGGGCGCTGCGCTTGCGGCTCGTCGCGGTGAAGGATCAGGACTCCGGCGCGTTTGCCTTGCGCGGCGAGGATGGCCAATATGCACCCGGCGTCTGCCTCGACTTCGATTACTGGGCCGCCATTCCGCGCTAGGGGAGGGGCCCGTGATCCTCACCAAACGTCTTTTGCTGTTTCCGCAGGGGCGGGAACATTTGCAGGACTTGCGAAACTATTATCTCGCCAATGCCGCGCATCTCGACCCCTGGGAACCCGCGCGAAGCGACAATTTCCATTCCAAAACCGCCTGGCGCGACCGGCTCGCAGCCACGGTGGAAGAGCACCAGCAGGGGCGGGCGCTGAAACTGGTTATTCGCGCGCGTGACGGCGGCGAAGTGCTCGGCGTCTGCAATTACTCCAACATCATACGGGGCTCATTTCAGGCCTGTCATCTCGGCTATTCCCTGGCCCAGTCGGCGCAAGGCCAGGGCATCATGTATGAAGCGCTGGAGGCCAGCTTGCAGCATGTTTTCACCCGCCTGAATCTGCATCGGGTTATGGCAAATTATGTTCCCGAAAATGCCCGCAGCGGACGTCTGCTCACCCGGCTTGGCTTCGCGAAAGAAGGCGTTGCGAAAGACTATCTCGAAATCAATGGGGTCTGGCGCGATCACGTTCTGACCGCCAAGATCAATCCGATGTTCCGATTCAAGACCACGCTATGAGCCCTCTTTCATCTCACCGCGCCGCCCCCATATGGCCGGCATGACCCTGCTTTCCGGCCTCCCCCTGATTTCGATCGCACTGGCCGTAATGATTTCGGCCTTTATCCGCCTGGTGCAGACGATGCAGCTGCGCCAGCGCGTGGAATTTGGCCATACGGGAGTGCGGGAATTGGCGGAATTGTCCGGTGTGACGGATCCGCAGGACCTACAGGATGTCTTCGGACCGCCCGGCATGAACCGCATCTGGGCGAATGTGACATTGGCCACGATCGAGACCAAACGACGGCTCGCCGGGTTTCTGATGAGCGATCCGCGTCTGCACTGGTTTTCTATCGCTTCCGGCCTCGGCGCTTTTATTATCGGTCACTGGTCGGTGCAGATTCTATTGATGATTGCCGCTCTGATTCAGTCCGGTGCCTGGCTCAGTGCCACGCGATTGCCAAAGTAAAACCTTTTAAATGCGGCTTTATGCGATTATGTCACTCGCCTAGCTTGCCCCTGAGGGACCCATGCGTATCTGGAAAATGAACGGAGCCGGAAATGCTTTCGCCGTGTTTGACGCACGCGAACGCACCTTTGCGCCGTCTGAAGCCCAGTTGCGTGAAATCGCCGAGGCGATGCGCGCCGACCAGATCATGGCGATTGAAAGTGATTTGCGCGCCGATGCGTTCCTGCGCTTCTGGAATGCGGATGGCAGCGAGGTGAAAGCTTGCGGCAATGGCACCCGCGCAGTGGCGCATTTGTTGCTCGAAGAGCTGAATAAGGATGAAGTTCGGATCCAGACCGAGGCCGATTTGCTAAAAGGCGCGCGCGCCGAAAATGGTCTTGTCAGCGTCGATATGGGATCGCCCTTGATGGGTTGGGAAGACATTCCACTGTCCGAAAAAATGGATGTGCGCGGGGTCGACGTCAAAATCGGCCCGATTGAAGACCCCTATTTGTACAAGCCAGCCGTCGTGAATATGGGCAATCCGCACGCGGTCTTTTTCGTTGATGATGTCAATGATTATGACATTCCGGCGATTGGGCCATTGGTCGAGTGGCATCCAACGTTTCCGGAAGGCGTCAATGTCGGTTTCGCGCAGATTATAGACCGCCTGACCATTCGCTTGCGGGTTTGGGAACGCGGGGCTGGGCTGACCAAGGCGTGCGGCACGGGCGCCTGCGCGGCCCTGGTGTGCGCGGCCCGGGCGGACAAGACAGATCGTGGGGCAAAACTCATCCTGGACGGCGGAGAATTGTTCATCGAATGGGACGAAGAGACCGATCATGTCATCATGACCGGACCGGTTGAACTCGAAGAGAGCTTTACGGTTTAACCGATCATGCTGGACAGGGTGCACTCATCACCGGGGTGGAGGATGGTGCTGACCTTGCTGGCCGCCGGTGCCTATCTGTTCAGTTTTTTGTGCCTGATCGCGCAGCTGGTGCCGGGCATTCTCGTGTCCGACCTTCTGGTCAGTTTCCTGCCACACAGTCTGCTGATCGGGGTGATCGCATCTCTGGTTTTGGCAATGGTGCGACCGATTGCAGCTCTGCTCGGCGTGGTTCTTGTGCTCGGCGCGGCTATTCCTTTCCTGACGTTCTCAAAATACGCATCGCCAAGCCGTGCCGATTGTGCACTTGGGGCGTGCCTGACGGTCATCACCGCAAATATCTATGAAAGCCGCGACGCGATGAAACAGCTCAGCGCGCTGGCAATACGGGAAGACGCGGACCTGGTTTCTATCAATGAAGCGGTCAGCCGCATGACCGATTATGCCTATCGACAGGCCTTTCCCGACTATCCGCATGTCGTGCATGCGGCCTGGGAGACGATGCCGCGCCATATGGGCAATCCGATCACACTGCTATCGCGCCAACCGCTCGCGGACCGCGACCGCATTTTGCGCCGCGACACGGCGGGCCGGGCCTATATCACCGCCGATCTGGGTGGAGACTGGCAGGGCACGCGGGTCGTACTCGCGCATGCCATGGCGCCGCTCTGGCCTGAAGGTCTATTGGCCCGCAATACGCTTTTGCGCGTTGCGGGTGAGGCGGCGCAGGAATCGGAAAGCTTTATCATGCTGGGGGATTTCAACCTCACGCCCTGGGCGCCGGAATTTCGTCGACTGCCAGGCAAACGGGCGGGGGACCCGCGCGGGGTCGCGACCTGGCCAACTCCCTTGCGATGGGTCGGTCTTCCAATCGACCATATCATGTTTGAGGGCGAGCTTGAGCTGGTTGATGTCCGCGTTCTGGAGCCAATCGGGTCCGATCACCTTCCGGTTCTGGCGACCTTCCGGCGGCGTTGACCGTCAAACACATCTTGTTTTTACCGTCCCGGGGCGCGATATCGGCGGCTAAAGCCTATGGCCCAGACAAAATCCCCTTCCCGACCCGCGCAGGTCATTACGCTTGGTTGTCGCTTAAACAGCTATGAAAGCGAGGTTATGCGCGGCCATGCCGAGACGGCCGGGCTTGAAGGGGCGGTCATCGTCAATACGTGCGCCGTGACAGCCGAGGCCGTTCGCACAGCACGGCAAACCATTCGCCGCGCGGCTCGAGACAATCCCGACGCGCCGGTCAGCGTCACCGGGTGCGCCGCCCAGATCGATGCCGACATGTTTGCCGCCATGCCCGAAGTCACCCGTGTCATCGGCAATCATGAAAAGATGCAGGCTGAAACCTGGGCGCCAGTCGACTTGCTTGGCGGCCCAGAGAAAGTCCGCGTCAATGACATCATGTCGGTCCAGGAAACAGCCGGACATCTGATTGATGGTATGGAGGGCCGCGCCCGGGCCTATGTGCAGGTTCAGAATGGCTGCGATCATCGCTGTACGTTCTGCATCATCCCCTATGGCCGCGGAAATTCGCGATCTGTGCCGGCCGGTCATGTGGTTCGGATGATTCAGCGGCTGGTCGAGACTGGTCATTATGAAGTGGTTCTGACCGGCGTTGATCTGACCTCCTGGGGTGCGGATCTGCCGGGGCAGCCCGAATTAGGCAATCTGGTCCAGCGCATCCTGAAACTGGTGCCGGACCTCAAACAATTGCGAATCTCGTCCATCGACGCGATCGAAATGGATGAAGCCCTGATCGAGGTGATGGGTGATCGCCGTATCGCGCCCTTCATGCATCTTAGCCTACAGCATGGCGACAATCTGATCCTGAAACGGATGAAACGCCGGCATTCGCGTGATCAGGCGATTGAACTGGCGCAGCGATTGCGCACCGTGCGTCCCGACATGGCGCTGGGCGCTGACATTATTGCCGGGTTTCCGACTGAGAGCGAAGCGGCGTTTGAAAATTCCCTGCGCCTGATCGATGATTGTCAGATCGCCTTCCTGCACGCCTTTCCATACAGCCCCCGCCCGGGAACACCGGCAGCGCGGATGCCGCAATTGGAGAAAACCGTTATCAAGGATCGCGCCGCGCGGCTGCGCGCCGCCGGGCAGGCGGCTTTGCGCAAACATCTCGAATTCCATGTCGGACGCGAGGTCGACGTCCTGGTTGAGCGTCAACAGCAAGGGCGGTTGCCCGACTTTACACCGGTCGCGCTCGAGACCGACGGCGCCGAGGCTGGACGCCCGATCCGGGCCCGGATAATCGGACATGATACGACAAGATTGAAAGCGCAGACCTTATGATCCTCTGGTTCGGCAAGAAGAAGAAAAAAGAAGACGCCCTGAAAGCCGGCGCAGAGATGGAAGCGCCGGAACTTTCCGCCGACGAACTCGCCGCCCAGAAAGCCGCGGAAGACGCGGCGGCCCACGAGGCCGAGGCGGAAGCCGCCCGCAAGGCTGAAGAACAGGCCGAAATTGAGCGTAAGGTGGCCGAAGCCAATCGCGCCTGGGAAGACCGCCAGAAGCGGGAAGCGGCGGAAGCTGAAGCCGAAGCCGCACGTCTGGCGCAAGAGGCTGAGGCCCGCGGAGCCGCGCGCCAGAAAGCCGAGGAAGAGGCCGAAGCGGCCCGCCAACGCGCCGAAGCCGATGCGGCCGCGGCCGAAGAAGCGGCCCGCGCCCAGGCCGAAGCCGAACGCCTGGCCGCCGAAGCAGAAGCTGCACGCGAAGCCGAGGCGGCGCGTCGCGCGACTGAAGAAAAAGCCAAGGCGGAGCTTGCGCTGATCGAACAGCGCCGTGCCGATGAGGCCTTGCGCCAGCAACTGGCCGAAGAGCGCGCCCGCCGTGAAGCGGAACGTCAGGCGGCGATCGCCCGCGGCGAACCCGACCCTTATGCGGAAGTGGCGCAGCCCGGCTTCTTCTCGAAACTGTCTTCGGGGCTGGCCAAATCCTCTTCGAAAATGGGCAATTCGATCACCAGCCTGTTTACCCAGCGCCGGCTGGATGATGAGGCCCTGGAGGATCTGGAAGACATCCTTTTGACCTCTGACATGGGCGGCAAGGTATCCGCCCGCATTGTCGAGAACCTCGCCAAGACCCGCATGGACAAGGACGTCAATGATGAGGAGATCAAGTTGGCGCTGGCCGATGAGATTGAAGCCATCATGTCGCCGCGCGAAGAGATTGTTGATTTTTCGGAGGGCTCACGCCCCCGCGTGGTACTGTTTGTCGGCGTGAATGGATCCGGCAAGACGACCACGATCGGCAAGATTGCCTCCAAGCTGCAGGAACAGGGTGCGAAGGCCCTGCTGGTTGCGGGCGATACGTTCCGGGCGGCGGCAATCGAGCAATTGACGGTTTGGGGAGAGCGCGCGGGTATTCCCGTACTGGCCAAGGAAACGGGCGCTGACGCTGCGGGTCTGGTGTACGAGGCGATTGAAAAGGCCAAGGCGGAAGACCTGGATCTGGTGCTGGTCGACACGGCCGGGCGATTGCAAAACAAGACAGAGCTGATGGCGGAACTTGCGAAAATCGTTCGCGTCACGCGAAAACTCGATCCTGAAGCGCCGCACGATGTGATCCTGGTGCTCGATGCCACAGTTGGCCAGAACGCGCTGAGCCAGGTCGAGGCGTTTCGCCACACGGCCGATGTATCCGGCATTGTTATGACCAAGCTCGATGGTACCGCAAAAGGCGGGGTTCTGGTGGCGATTGCGGAGGCGCATGCGCTGCCGATCCATTTTGTTGGCGTCGGCGAGAAAGCCGAAGACCTGCAACCCTTTTCGGCCCGGGCTTATGCGCGCGCCTTGGTCGGCCTGGCCGATATGCCGGTCGAGGAAACGGAACCGGCATGACGTCTGAAAAGGATTCGCTGCGCGTAGAGATGAAAGTCATGCGCGATGAGCTGGCGGCGCGCGATCCCGATGCCGGCGAAACGCTGGCCGACAAGTTTCCATTGAAATTGCTCGAACGCTATGGCCCCACCGTGGCGGTCTACCTGCCGATTGGCAGTGAAATCGATCCCAGACCTCTGATGGGGAAACTGATCGCGGCCGGCGCCGAGCTTGCCCTCCCCTGTGTGCAAGGCGATGGCAGCATGGTCTATCGCGCCTATACTCGCGGCGATATGTTGGAAAAACGACCCTTCGGCTTGCTGGAGCCAAATCAAGAAGTCCCCATGGTTAATCCGACCCTGGTTTTGACCCCGCTTCTAGCCTTTGATCGCAGTGGTAACCGGCTTGGTTATGGTAAAGGCCATTATGACCGCGCGCTGACGCGACTGCGCGAACAGGGCCGGGTTTTTGTGTGTGGACTGGCCTTCTTTGGTCAGGAAGTCGAGGCGGTTCCGGCCGAAGCGCATGACGTGCCCCTGGACTGGGTGATGACGGAGCGCGGCTCCATCCCGCTTTTCATGATGCGCGCCATGTCCGATTCGCCGCCGGATTCGGTCGCCTAGTATCCTGAAAAGAGAATTGGCAAGCCATTTGCTTCTCCTGTTACGCGAATTGGGGTCGTCCCAATCTGGCGCGCTCGGAGAGGATCTGAAATCATGCATTGGAGCTTGTTTATCCTGGCAGGAATGGGTCTTGTTCTGGCGCATGCGCTCAAATTGCCAGGAACCGGCTCGCGTTCGACCTCTATCACAGCCTTTCTCCTGGGTTTATTCGTCACGGCTGTGGCGGTTAAATCGCTCGCGGCGGCCAATGGTATTGGCCGGACGACGGATTTTGACCGGTTCGTCAATGCCGCGGTCATTGAAGCCACTCAGGATGATGCCCCGCTCGTCGTGTTCACAGGGGCGAGTTATTCCCGCAACGGAATCGATCCTGAGCGCCTGACTCTGGCTCTGCGCGAACGAGGGTATCCGCACCGCGTCGTCAATCTCTCGATCGAAGCGGCGTCAATCCTTGAGCGCGACGCGCATTTACAGCAATTCATCAAACTCTCCGACCGGATGCCGGATGTCATTTTTGTCGAAGTGGCGCGCGATTTCGATGCGCGCGCGGCATACATGTTTGGTAATTCGAAATTCAATGTCCGTGCGATCGAGCAATTCGACCTGGCAAACTCGGTCTGGACCAGTTTCGGCATTCTTGGCGGCGCCTGCGATGGCGCAAAAGGGTGTTTGATGGACAGTGCGTATCTTGGTTTGCACGCCACGCTGAACTTCCTCAATGTTGGCCTGATTGGCGGCGGCGAACCAGCCGCGGACATCGAAGCGGTCCCGGCCTATGACCCGCAGGTCGAGGCGCGGGCCAAAAGCCAGCCAGACTTGGCCCTCAAAAGTAATCCCGTTTCCGTCTTCCAGGGCCCGCAATGGGTTCGGTCTTTCCGCTATCAGCAACAACGTCGCCTTGCCGGGCAGGGCGTACGGCAAGTCGCTTACTATCAGCCGCCCACGCTCGATCCGTCGGCCCGGGCCTATCTCGATGGGTTATGCGCAGGCGAGTTCATAGAACACGCCTGCATTTCACCGAATGACCCGATCCTGATGGAACAGTTGAATGGCGATCACTGGTTTGATCCAAGCCATCTGCTCGACAGCGGAACGGCGATCTACAATCGTTGGCTGGTCGACGAGATCATCGCTTCAGAAATTCTGGAGCCGGCAGCATGATCTTTACCGATGCCACATTCCTGATTTTCCTGGCGGCGATTTTCAGTGCCTACTGGTTGTTGCAGGACAAGGAAGAACGGCTGGGCCTGCTGCTCGCGGGCAGCGCGATTTTCTATGGCTGGTGGGATTGGCGTTTTCTGGCGCTGATCGGTGCGGTCATCGGGTTCAGTTGGGCCGTCGCAAAGTTTGCCGCTGCTCGGACGCCCGGCGATCGCGAGCGCCGATATGCCCTGATTGGCGGAATTGCCTTCAATCTCTCGGTCATCGCGATCTTCAAATATTTCGGCTTCTTCGCGGAAAGCGCCCGCACCATGTTGGCCACCGTCGGGGTCGATCCCGGCTGGACGGCGCTGAACATTCTTCTACCCGTGGGCATCAGTTTCTATGTCTTCCAGGCCATCTCCTATATTGTGGATGTTGCCCGCGGCGACCTTGCGCCGGAACACAGGCTGCGCCGTGTGGCTTTGTACATCGCCTTCTTCCCGCAATTGGTCGCCGGGCCGATTGTTCGCGCGTCCAGTTTCTTTCCGCAAATGGAACGAGAGAAGACGCTCTCCAGCGCCCTTTTCTTCGCTGGATTGCGGGCCTTTCTCCTGGGATTTGCCTACAAAGCCGGGATTGCTGACAACCTGGCGCAATTTGTCGATCCGGTTTATGGCAGCGCGCTGGTCGCCGGTGATACCGACCTTAGCCAATGGTCGAATCTCGCTTTGATTGGATCCACGATCGGATTTGCTGGCCTGATTTATTTCGACTTTGCCGGATACTCCCTGATGGCAATCGGTGTCGCGCGCTGGTTCGGATTCTATATTCCGAAGAATTTTGATTATCCCTATTCCAGCCCGTCCATCGAGGATTTCTGGCGCCGTTGGCACATTTCCCTGTCGAGCTGGCTGCGCGATTATCTCTATATTCCGCTCGGCGGCAGCCGGGTTGGCAAACTGAAGACCCATCGCAACCTGATGGCCACCATGGTGCTGGGCGGACTATGGCATGGCGCCGCCTGGACCTTTGTCGCCTGGGGCGCCTTGCACGGCGCGGCGCTGATTTTCCAGAAAGCGACCTTCCGGTCTGATATTGCCTTGCGGTTTGGCATTGGCCTGATCGCGACTCAGCTTTTCGTGCTGCTGACCTGGGTACCATTCCGGGCTGAGAGTTTCGCCGACACGATGACAATCTGGTCCGCCTTTGCGGGCCTGCGTGAGGGCGGCAACGCCGGCATCAGCACCTGGGTGTGGATGGTGATCCCCTTGATTGCGCTGGACGCTGTCCTCGGACGCGGCGGTTTGAAACGCCTGCCCAATATCGCGATTTTGCGCCGGTCTACTGTCTATTGGGGTAGTCTTGGCGTTCTTTCAGGCATTTTGTTGGCCCTCTACCCGCTAGAGGCCTCTCCATTTGTCTATTTCCAATTCTAGTGGCAGGTGTGAGGGGAACGGTATGAACAGCACACGGACAGATTGCGTTCGGGCACAGAATGCGCCAGAAAAGGGCAACACTGGGAGAACACATATGGGCCTAAGCCGCCCCCCACGCGCGATTACGATCGATGATGTCGCTGAAAAAGCGGGTGTTTCTGCGAAAACCGTGTCTCGTGTTCTGAACAATGAACCCAATGTGCGCCCGGCCAAGCGGGAACTGGTGATGAAGGCGGCGCGTGAGCTCGGCTATCGCCCAAACCCTGCGGCGCGCAGTCTCGCCGGCGCGCGGGCTTTCCTGATTGCGCACCTGCATGATAACCCGGTGCCGGAATACATTACCGCCGTGAATACCGGGATTTACGAAGCCTGCCGCGCCAATGGCTATTTCCTGCTACCTGAACCGGTGGACCGGAAAGCCCCCGATTTCCTGGATCGCCTGCAGAGCTTCCTTATGACGTCGCGCGCCGACGGGGTCGTGCTGACGCCGCCCTTATGCGACGACCCTGATATTCTCGCGCTGCTGAAAGACAATGGCACCGCCTATGCCAGCCTGTCGCCAGCGCGCCAGCCGGAAAACACACCGGTGATGCGCCTGGACGACCGCTTGGCCGCGATGGAAATGGTGCGTCATCTGGTTGAACTTGGGCACCAGCGTATCGCCTTTATTGCGGGGCCCGCCGGGCACAATGCCTCAACCGGACGTCATGAAGGCTATCTCGATGCCATGAACGAAGCTGGCATCAAGGTCTCCCCGGATCTGATCGCCGAAGGAGATTACTCGCTCCGCTCCGGACTCGAAGCCGCGCGAACACTGATTACATCTGATCCCCAGCCAACGGCCATCTTTGCGGCCAATGACGATATGGCGGTGGGCGCGATGACCGCTGTGATGGCGGCGGGCCTGCAAGTTCCGGGACAAATCTCGATTGCAGGCTATGACGATACACGGTTGGCTTCTGCGGTCTGGCCACCTTTGACGACGATCCGTCAGCCTGTTGTCGAGATGGGCCGCCGGGCGGCCGAACGTCTGATGAAGACCGATGATGATCATGGCCAGGAAGAAGTTTTCGACTTCGATCTCATCATCCGGCAATCCACAGGTAAAGTATCCGCGTAATTGCTGCGCTTGTCGATTATTTGACTTGTCCTTGCGCTTAGCACCGCTAAACCCTTCTCCAATTCATGGAGGATGATGATGCGTTTTGCCCTTTCCGCAATTGCCGCAAGTGCCGTTCTGGCGGCCTGTGCCACTGCGACAGAAGACACGACAGAAACCCCGGTAACAGAAGCTGAGACAAGCGTGACGGAAGAGACTGAGACGGTTATGGAGAAGCCTGAAATGGCGATCACCGATCCATATTTGTGGATGGAAGAGGTTGAGGGCGAGGCCGCTTTGGCCTGGGTTAATGCGCATATTGACCGGTCGCTGGCCGCGATTCAGGCCGAAGCTGTCTATGACGACAATTATGCCAAGGCGCTGGATCTTGCGACCTCGACCGCTCGCATCCCGTACGGGACGGTACGCGGTGGCCTAGTCTATAATTTCTGGCAAGACGAGACCAATGTGCGCGGGCTTTGGCGCCGCACGACGCTGGACAGCTACAAGACCGATACGCCGGAATGGGAAACGGTGCTCGATTTTGATCAGCTATCGGCTGATGAAGACAAGAATTGGGTGTTCAAGGGCTCAAACTGTTTCAAACCGCAGGACGCGGAAAAGACGCTCTGTTTCGTATCGCTGTCTGATGGCGGCAAGGATGTCGTGATCAATCGCGAGTTTGATCTCGACACAAAAACCTTCGTCGAGGGCGGTTTCGTCACCACCGAAGCCAAACAGGGGCTTGCCTGGATTGACCATGATACGGTCCTGGTCGGCACCGATTGGGGCAGCGATGGGTCAACCCTCACCGAGTCCGGCTATCCAAGTTCAGTACGTTTATGGTCTCGCGGCGAGGCGTTGGAAGACGCGCAAGAGCTCTATGCGGGTCAGAAAACCGATGTCGGGGTCTGGCCGTGGTCGTCCGAGCTGGATGACGGCACCATGATTTATGGTGCGGTGGAATCAGACACCTTCTTCACACGCACCTATTTCATGATCGAAGACGGCGCTGCGACGGCCTTCCCCATTCCTCAGAAAGCCAGTCTTGGCGGCGAGTATAAAGGCTGGCAGTTTGTAACGCTGCAGGAAGACTGGACCGTTGGAGAGGATAATTTTCTGACCGGCGATCTTGTCGCCTTCAATCTGCAGCAATTCCTCGACACCAAGGAACTGCCGCCGGTTGAGCTCGTCTTCCGCGCCGATGCGCGCCAGGCAGTGAACGGCGTGGCCGTGTCGAAATCGGCGGCTCTGCTGTCGATCAATGACAATGTTGCCAGTCGGATCCTGCGGCTTGAGCACAGTGAGATCGATGGCTGGACCACGACCGATGTCGCACTGCCCGGCACCGGCCAGGCCGGCATTGCCTTTGCCGATGAGGATGAAGAGACGGTTTTCGTCAATTATGAAGGCTTTCTCAGCCCGGACAGCCTGCTCACCTATGATGCCGAAACCAATACGACGGCAGGCCTGAAATCCCTGCCCGCCAAGTTCGACACAGATGGCCTGGTTGTGCACCAGAAAGAAGCGACGTCGAAAGACGGCACCAAGATCCCTTACTTCGTCGTCCATCGCGAAGGCATCGAACTCGATGGGTCGACCCCGACCCTGCTATACGCTTATGGCGGCTTCCAAGTGTCCATGCGCCCGAGCTATAGCGGCGGCATTGGCCGGATGTGGCTGGAGCGGGGCGGCGCCTATGTCCTGGCCAATATTCGTGGCGGCGGCGAGTTCGGCCCGGCCTGGCACCAGGCTGGCCTGAAAGGCGAGCGCCAGCGCATCTATGATGATTTTATCGCGGTCGGCGAAGATCTGACGACGCAAGGCATTACCAGCCCGGAGCATCTTGGCATTATGGGCGGCTCAAATGGCGGGCTGCTCATGGGCGTCATGATCACACAGCGGCCGGACCTGTGGAACGCTGTGGTGATCCAGGTGCCGCTGCTCGACATGCTGCGTTATCACAAGCTGCTCGCGGGCGCCTCCTGGATTGATGAATATGGTGATCCGGACATTGCTGAAGAACGCACCTTCCTTGAGACCATCTCGCCCTATCACAATTTCGATGCGAGCATGAATTACCCGACCCCGCTTTTCGTAACCTCGACCAAGGATGACCGGGTGCATCCGGGGCATGCGCGGAAAATGGCGAAACTGTTCGAGGATGCCGGCAAGCCTTTCCTCTATTACGAGAATATAGATGGGGGCCATTCGGCCGCCGCCAACCAGACCGAACGGGCCAAGCGGACGGCTCTGGAATTCTCCTATCTGCATGACCGCCTGTTTCCGCAAGACGCAGGGGAATAGATAGACTCAAGCGATTTCGAGCGTAGATTGCCTCCATGGCCTCTACGCTCGACATCACCCCGGTCGCCGGTGCGCTCGGCGCAGAAATCAGCGGCGTCAGTCTCGCCGACGATCTCTCAAACGCGCAGTTTGACGAAATTCACCAGGCCTTCCTGGACCATCACGTCATCTTCTTTCGCGATCAGCACGGGCTGACTCCGATGGCGCAGAAGCGGTTCGCGCGGCGGTTCGGGACGCTGAACGTGCACCCCTATGTCAATGGCATGGACGAGCACCCAGAGCTTCTGGAGATTATCAAGGAGCCGGACGACAAACTCAATTTTGGCGGCGGCTGGCATTCCGACATGTCCTTCCTCGAGGAACCGGCCCTAGGGTCGGTCCTGTATGGCGTCGAAATCCCGGCCTTTGGCGGCGACACACTATTTGCAAATCAGATCGCGGCGTATGAGGCTTTGTCGGATGGCATGAAGGAGATGCTGGGCGGCCTGAAAGCCATTCATTCCGCCAGCCGCGAATATAGCGCCCGGGGCCAGTCAGCGCAGGCGCGGCAATCCATGCAAAGCTCGACCGCGTCCGACGCCCCGGAATATGAGCACCCTGTGGTGCGGACGCACCCCGAAAGCGGCCGCAAGGGGCTTTACGTCAATCCGGCTTTCACCTTGCGGTTCGCCGGCATGACCAAGCGCGAGAGCCGGCCTTTGCTGAACTTCCTGTTCGAGCATGCCCGCGATGAACGCTTTACGTGTCGGTTCCGGTGGAGCGAAGGTGCGGTGGCGTTCTGGGACAATCGCTGCTGCTGGCATTATGCGCTCAACGATTATCCGGGCCAGCGTCGCCACATGCGTCGCGCCACGGTGAATGGCGATCGACCTTATTAGGGTTGGTGAGGGGGCGGCTTGAGATGCCAAACGTAAAACGCGCGTTGCGTCTGGGTTGGATCGGGAGCAGGCATTAGCGAGATGCCTCAAATTCGACTCTGATTCTGGCCATTACTTGTGCTCAGGATTTCAGGCTTCTATTTCGCAATGGCAAGTTCGGACAATTCTCGTCCAATCGAGCTAAACGCAGCCTCGAGCTCCCCAGCATCGTCAGCATCGTAATAGTAGCTGTCATCAGTCGCACAGGTTTTCAGCATCGTTTTGGTCGCCGCATCATCCAGGTCGAACGCAATTGTATAAATTTCGATCCCGAGCGACTTTGCTTCAGTACAGATGTCCAATGTGTAACCGTTCGCTTGCGAGACATTGCCGCGATTGTGGTAGCCGCTATTATTGGGTGAGACCGTGTTGGCGCCATCAGACATCAACATGATTGCTTTGCGCCCCTGGATGGCAGAGAAAGCGGCATACCCTTCGCCTTCGTCCAAAGGTGCTGTCGGGGAGACTGCGCGAAGTCCCCAGATTAAGCCTGTTGGGATATAAGTTTTACCGCTGGCTTTCAGGCTGGAGATCACACCATCCACAGTCGCGTGATTATTGCTCAGTTCGCGGGTTTGCGAGACACTGCAAGCATTCTTGGCAACGATGCCAGGAATTTTATTAGCGGTGTACGACTCATCATTCACATTGTGCGGGTTCGAGCGTGAGCGGACACAGCCATGCCATTGGCGATACTCGCTTTTGGGGCGGCAAGTTTCTTCCGGCTCCGCACCTTCAGGACAGACCCAGCGCTTGCATGTGCTTGGATACGACTCGCGATTGCCTTGTTCTACCGAGCCGCGCCATTTGGTGCATTTTACTGTTTTTCGTTCGCAACCAGCCTCCCGGCGGGCTTGGTTGCTGGTCGAGCAGGATTCCCAATTCCGCGTATAGGGCGCGGTGTTTTTCATCCAGCTGGCATTCTTATAGGCGGTGTCGATTTTGACGTAATCATTGAACGGGATGACCGAAACTTCCGCTGCATCGTTTTTCGCTGGGTCGTTTTCATGCGGCAACATAATATCGATCAGCGAGTAAGAAGCGTTCTTCAGGGCAAGCAATTTCGCTCCAGACATTGAGCCTGACGTATCAACGACCAAAGCGAGTTCGACCGGTTGTTGAACGTTATAAACGACGGTTGTCGCCGCACTTAGCGGCAACGTCTTCCGGCCAGTAATCGCCATAATGCTTGTATCAAGCGATCCTGCAGCTTTCAGCACCAATTCCGAATTAACCAAGTCAGCGTCGATCGGGTCCAACTCAAGTCCGCCCATGGTCACGAATTGGGACGCAAAAAAGTCGCGCGCAGCTTGGTCCATTTCGTCGTCCGATAAATCGACCTCACTCATCCTTTTCGCCGTCGCAAGTGCGGCGAGATCAAGCGCTGTTTGAAGCTTGTGTTGAGCTGTAACATGGCGGTTATGGTCAATCGCAAAACCCGCCACGGACAGTACAGGGATTAATGACAACGCAAAGATCATCGCCGCATTCGCACGACAATCACGCCCGAATTCCCTAAATTTGCGCCAGTTCACAACTGATACGCCAAAACCTCGCCGGATACGCATGTCCCACAACCCTCTAAACGCACGGTCGATCCATAGAGGGTAAGTGCGTATTGAGAGTTTACCGAAAACCGAAAATTTAATGAATATTTGCGCAGTCTGAGACAGGCTGACTTGCTCAAATGAATCGGCAAGCCGTTTCCTAAAGGCGCGGGGTCATTAACCAACTTAGCCGAGCCGGCTCCAAAACGCTGAGATCATATCTGCTTCGACGCCTTGAGCGGACATCGAACAAGCGACCAATTTGGGGCGAGTTTAGGACGCTCGTTAAGTACGATTTCTGTTCGAATGCAAACGTTTGCTGGAGAAGCGGAGAGGAACAAATCTATCGTGTTGCTTGTTCAGCCGACATCTCATCATAACAAGATTCTGCGGTGACAAAGCTCCGCCCAGGCATCCAAAATGGATGCTCTTCGAAGTCAAACAGCGCATAATGATCGGCGAGCACTACCTCCGGCAACAGCTCGATGTACCGCTCCTTTTCGCTCGGAAACCACGCTCGCAACGCTCTAATTCCAAACTCGTCGAGATAGTCGGGCCCGATAATGATCATCAAACGGTTTGTATCGGCGCAATTGTAACCGGGTCGTCTGTCAAACGTCAGTCGAAGGTGATTCCATCTCGTTAGATAAGCTTCGTTGGTCCAAATGTCTGAGAAGTACTCGCTCGTTGAGACAATATCTTCTTTCTCGATCCGTTCGCGTTCCTCGTTGATCGAATCCGGCGTCAATGGACGTTTGTTCTGTTTGAGAATGTAAATCGCACGTCTAGCAGCATCTCTAACTTTGCTGCCGTGCTGCATGATGATCGCACCGTCCATCATGTATATTCGATGAGCGGCAGGAACCAAATAATTAGCGCATGCAGAATAGCAGTGCTCGCCGATGATCAAATCAATATACTGCTGATGAAACCGCAGACCCAATTCTCTTGCAGCAGGTGCCTCACCTCCTCCAGTGTCTACATAAGCGATGCGGTAGCGGGTATCGGAGTCAAGTGCGCCTGTTCCAAAATCAATCTTTCCAGTCACGCACATTATGTCGACATTTTCAAAAGTGATTGGACCGCTTAGATCTTCGCATCGGGCTGCGATCTCCTCATTATTCTGCTTGATGAAATCTGCTCTGTGGTTGGGGTTCGTTACATCAAGCGTTTGAGATGTTGCGATACTGCCAGTTCCGAGTACGAACAGAACAAATAAACTAGAGAAACGCTTCTTCCAGCAATTCGCATTCATAAGCTCGCTCCTAGCCTGTTTGAGGGCGGTGTTCAGTCCATTCGCTTAACACCCAAATACTATCCTCAAAACAATGAGTGACCTTTTTAGGGTGTTTCAAGTCGCCCATCTAACGTCCGCTTCGACGCCGGAAGCAGACATAATACCAGCGGCTTGAAACTGCTTCACTGAGAGTTCCACCAAATCCGCTGCGCGAACATTACCGGACATTGGCTGAGCATCCTGAAGCGCCCTGGAACTGGCGCTCCCTTACGATTGAACATCGATCTCATGCAAGCATAGGGAATCTATTTGCAGATGCGGCGACGGAATATCACGCTCGATACGTTGAACCTCTAAATAAACTCAACGGTATCAATATGTTAAAACAAAATAAACCATACGGGACTTCCGCTGCTGCTTCAAATGGCAAGGCGCGAGAGCCCAGGATTTTCTTGTCGTTGGTCATGGCCAGCGCGATGCTTGCCGGGTGTTCTGGCGGCGGCGGTGCCAGCTCTGTACCGTCACAGCCTGTTGCGCAACCCGCCTCACCGCCACCCCCACCCCCAGCGCCGCCACCAGGTTCCGGAGGTAACTTTGAGAGCGAGAATAACATCGTCTACGGATCCGGATTGATTCAAAGCGGATCAGCAAATCTTCTATTAGACCTCTATCAGCCCAGCGGTGATTGCACAGAGAACCGTCCATTTGTGGTCGGCATTCACGGGGGTGGATTTATCGGTGGCTCCAAACAAGACCCAAATTGGGTGCAGAACATGGAAGCCGTCGCTGAGAGAGGCTTTGCGGGCATGTCCATCAATTATCGGCTGGATGGCGTACAACCTCTCGTATCAGCCGAGTTTCAACCAATCCTGGATGACCTCATCGTCGAGGCGAACCGTTTGGGAGCATCTGCAGATGAGATTGACCGCTTAAGCGCGGTGGTCGCCGCATTCGAAGACACGGTCACCGCGCTGGAATGGGCGCGAGAAAATGCTGATGAGCGCTGTTTGGACATTAATCGATTTGCGCTCTGGGGATCGTCTGCCGGCGCGACGGCAGCGCTTCATGTCGCGCATGCGCTCGACGAGTATTTTATCGATCGCCCGGACCCGTTGGTGGTCGTCGACTATTGGGGGCGTTTGTTGATCGATGGGCAAGTGGATCTGAGTGGACCGCCTATATTCATCATTCACGGGACCAATGATCGAACGGTCGACCATGACGAGACGGCCGTCGTTATGGCGGCAGAGGCTGAGGCGTTAGGATTAGGCTATAGCTTCTACTCAATTGAGGGCGGTCCGCACGGATTCGGGACGGTGAATCCCGATCGTGTCACCATTAATGGCCAGACGCCGCTGACCGTGACTATGGATTTCATCGAAGACCATCTTCTCGGTGACAACCCGCTTTACGAGACCCAAACGATCATACCAAACTGAAATGGGCGCGGCCGCTGAATTGTGTGAATCTGAATGCTCGGACTCGCGCCTCAATCCGACCGGGTTCCGCGTCTCTTATATTGTCCTGATCTTCCCTTGGATAAAGGCTTGTCCGGAACGGCCAGACAGGAGGGGGGAGCGATGGCCGCGTCGCTGGCTTTGGGGAGCTGTACCCCATAATCGGTAGCGCGCCGGGCCCGTATCCTAAATCCTGGTCTCCACGGGCCAGGCTACGAAAGGGTCGTAAGAGCAGAAGGACGCCCTGGTGGCGCCTGGCCCAGGTGGTCAGGGCCTAACGCATGATAATATGCCATCGCAGGCGCGCTTGGTCTCAGGCGCTTAAAAGCCTCTCCGAAAGGAAGGCAGTTCACTCCCGCGTTTGAAACAAGCGCGCCTTGCCTTTGCC
>ERZ1740059.97-NODE-97-length-45648-cov-6.151756_pt1 | contig 45648 bp, 36 predicted proteins | sample MGYA00581744_ERZ1740059 | MGnify/ENA primary metagenome ERZ1740059 (study PRJEB43018, sample SAMN04849738) | marine metagenome | isolation source: floating plastic debris | place: Pacific Ocean | collected 2008-08-28 | study: EMG produced TPA metagenomics assembly... | reverse complement strand
GAGCCCAACTGTAAAACAGCTCGGGTCTAGAGCAGCGCGAGTTCAGGACAGCGCGACGCCGCGCGCGCTTTACTCGGCGCTGATCCGCAAGTGGCGCGCGCGGGCGGCGCGCTCAATCGCCGCGGCGCTCAGCCGGCCGACCTGCAGGCGATGGCGGATGATCTCGAGCAGGCGGATCTCTTCCTGTTTGATTGCTCCGTCCGCCGCCGCGACGTCGCAGGCCAGCGCATAAGCTGTTTCATTCAGGCCCTCGCCCATGGGGATGGCGCCGGCGATCATGCCCAACAGCGTGTCGAGCCCTTCATCTTGCTCAAGCAAGTCGACCACGGTTTCGGACACGACAGTGATCCGAGTGTTGTCGTAGTTCTCGAACGCAGGCAAAAGCTCAACGATGGCGCCGATCTCCTTGAGCTCGCTGTCGGACATGTTTCGGTCCGCCGCCGACATCAAGATCATAGTCGCGATCAACGCGTCCTGAGGGCTCATCACGTTACTCATCAGCCAAGCCTTTCCCACTCTCCAGCCGCTTCGCATTGCACGACTGTCCCAGTCGTCGCGGCGCAACATGGCCTTAGGTCGTCTCGGATGCAATGGGTCGCGCATCGGGTTCACGAACAACGTGAGCTTTGGTTGACGACACGGGTCCCGCGGCCTAGGCCTCGCAACGTCTATCGGAGAGAGACATGCTAGATTTCGCCCCAGAGATACGCGCGGCGGCCGAAACGGCCAAGGCCTGGCCGTTCGAGGAAGCCCGCAAACTGCTCAAGCGCTACAAGAAGGCGCCGCCCGAGAAAGGCTACGTGCTGTTCGAAACCGGGTACGGGCCGTCGGGGCTGCCGCATATCGGCACTTTTGGCGAGGTCGCGCGGACGACCATGGTGCGCCGGGCGTTCGAGGCGCTCAGCGACATACCGACCAAGCTGATCTGCTTTTCGGACGATCTCGACGGGATGCGCAAAGTCCCCGAGAACGTGCCGAACCCCGGAAAGCTTGAAGAGTATCTGCAAAAGCCTCTGACCAGCGTGCCCGATCCTTTTGGGACCGATGAGAGCTTCGGCCACCACAACAACGCGATGCTGCGCCGGTTCCTGGATACGTTCGGTTTCGAGTACGAGTTCATTTCCGCCACGGATTTTTACCGCTCAGGCCGGTTTGACGAAGTGCTGCTGCGCGCGGCGGAGCAGTACGACAAGATCATGGAGGTGATGCTGGCCTCGCTGCGAGAAGAGCGCCAGCAGTCCTATTCGATCTTCTTGCCGATCCATCCCGACACGGGTCGCGTTTTGTACGTGCCAATGAAAAACGTGAATGCGAAGACCGGTGAGATCACCTTCGACGACGAAGACGGTCGCGAGATCACGATGCCGGTCACCGGCGGCAACGTGAAACTGCAGTGGAAGCCGGATTTCGGCGCGCGGTGGGCGGCGCTTGGCGTCGACTTCGAAATGTACGGCAAGGATCACTCCACCAACACGCATATCTACGACAAGATATGCCGCCTGCTTGGAGCGCCGGCGCCCGAACACTACGTCTACGAGCTTTTCCTCGACGAAAAGGGGGAGAAGATCTCCAAGTCGAAGGGCAACGGGATCTCGATCGACGAGTGGTTGGCCTACGCGTCGTCCGAGAGCCTGGCGCTCTACATGTTCCAGAAGCCGCGGACCGCCAAACGCCTGTTCTTTGACGTGATCCCGAAGACCGTCGACGAGTACCACCAGCACCTGCGCGCCTTTGTCGACCAGGATCCGGCCAAGCGCATCGAGAACCCGGTCTGGCATATCCACGAAGGCGATCCGCCGAAGTCGGATATGGAAGTCAGCTTCGCCATGCTGCTGAACCTCGCTTCCGCGGCCTCGGCGGAGGACAAGGACGTCTTGTGGGGCTTCATCAAGAAATACGCTCCGGACGCGACGCCTCAGACGCATCCAGGGCTGGACGCCGCCGCCGCGTTGGCCGTGCGATACTTCCAGGATCGCGTGAAGCCCGAAAAAACCTTCCGGGCGCCGACGGATCTTGAGCGCGCGGCGCTCGAGGATCTGGCGCAGCCCCTGCGCGACGCGCCTGAGGGGCTCGATGCCCAGGCCCTGCAGCAGATCGTCTATGACGCGGGCAAGCGCCACGATTTCGAGAACCTGCGCGACTGGTTCAAGGCGATCTATGAAGTCTTGTTGGGCGCCAGCCAGGGACCGCGCTTCGGAGGCTTTATCCAGCTCTTCGGCGTGCCCGAGACCATCGCCCTGATCGAAAAGGGCCTCGCCGGCGAGCTGGGCTGACCGGGCGCCATGAGCGAACCGACTGATCCCTTCGCCCGTCTCGACGCAACTTCCCAGGGAGAGCTGGTGCGGCGGGGTGAAGCGACCCCGCTTGAGCTGGTCGACGCGGCGATCGTGCGGATCGAGCGGCTCAATCCAGAGATCAACGCCGTCATCTCGACCCGCTTTGAGGAGGCGCGGGCCGAGGCGAGGGCGATGCAGGCGCCGCCGACCGCCGCCCTGTTTCCAGGGGTGCCGTATCTCATCAAGGATTTGTCGGCGCTCGCAGGGGCCCCGCTGACCTACGGCTCACGGTTTTTCGCCAAGTCGAAAGCCCGCAAAAGCGAACCGCTTGTAGCCCGAGAGATCGAGGCGGGGTTCATTCATTTGGGCAAGACGAACACGCCTGAGTTCGGACTCCTGGGCTCGACCGAGTCGGTGCTGCATGGCCCGGTTCACAACCCTTGGAGGCTCGACCACAGCAGCGGCGGTTCGAGCGGTGGCGCGGCGGCCGCGGTCGCCTCGGGAATGGTTCCGATCGCGAGCGGCGGAGATGGCGGCGGGTCGATCCGCATCCCCGCGTCATGTTGCGGCGTCTTCGGTCTGAAGCCGAGCCGCGGGCGCGCGCTCGACCCGAGAGCTCAAGGGCCGGGCGGATTGAGCGTGGCTTTGGGCCTTAGCCGATCCGTTCGCGATACCGCCGGGCTGCTCGCCGTTCTTGAACGCACAGACAAAGACGCGCCATTCGAGCGGCTGGGAAAGGTGACGGGACCGTCGCCGCGCCGACTGCGCATCGCGCTCGCGCCGCGCTCGATCAACGGCGACGAACCGGCGCCCGAGGTTGCAGACGCCTTGGCCGCGGCGTCGAGACTGTGCTCGGAACTCGGCCACACGGTCGAGGAAGCGGCCCCGCAGGTCGACGGGGAGGAGGCGGTGAAGCGCTTCCTTGTGTGCTGGTCCGCCGTTCCGGCGATGCTGCGCCGCAACCTTTGGCTACTCCGGCTCAAGGAGTGGAACTGGGCCGCTGTCGAGAACTCATTCGAACCGTGGACGCTTGGGCTCGCTGAATGGTACCAGGAGCTTGCCGCGCGCGAGCCGGATCTCGTCGAGCGCTCGATCGCCTATTTCGACAGGATCGCTGAGGCCTACGACGCCTTTTTCACGAGCTATGACGTTATTCTCAGTCCGGTGACGCGTTCGCCGCCGGTGCCGATCGGAGAACAAGCCCCAACCGTCGACTTCGAGACATTGCTTGAGCGGAGCGTCGACTTTGTCTCCTACACGCCGGTTCACAACGCGATCGGCACGCCGGCGATGTCTGTCCCGCTGGCCTGGAGCGCGGACGGTTTGCCGATCGGGTTGCAATTCGCCGCGCAGCGCGGCGCCGAGCGCACATTGCTCGAACTCGCCTACGAGCTAGAGGCGGCGCGTCCCTGGGCGGATCAGTGGCCAAAATCGAGTTATATCCACATATAGTTGTATTCAGCTGTCGTCGCAACTGCATCTTGTATCTGAGGTGCTGTTTCGCCGTGTTATCCACAGGCGTCCGTAAGAGACGCCGGGACATGAGGCCGACTGTCGGGCAGAGATATGACGATCAGATACTGGGCGCTCGCGATCGCTGCGGTCATTGCTGTCATCGCTGTAGAGAACGCCGTCGCCACCCAAGGCGGAGATCGTATCGCCACCGTGACGCGCGTGATCGACGGCGACACGTTTGAGATCGCTGGCGGCGCGCGCGTGCGTGTGCGGAACTTCGACACCCCGGAGCTTCGAAATTATGAGTGCGCCGACGAGAGATACCTGGCGCGGGCCGCCCGGGACGCCGCTCGGCGCATTTTGAAGAACCGGAAAGTCACCTTGGTCATCACGGACCAGGATCGGTATCGGAGGCTTGTCGCCGACGTGATCGTTCACGAAGGCTCGAAGCGTTATGACTTCGTCGATCGAATGGTGTCGGGTGGTCATGGCGCGCGTTGGCTTTACGGGTACGAACCGCAGCCGACATGGTGCGGCGAGGGGCCGTCCTTGGAACGTCGAGTGATCGACATGATCAGCGGTCTGTTCAACTAATCACGGAAAACCACTGGTCGCAGCGGCACAGCGGCCCATCTCGTCTGCGACGGTTTTAAAGGAGAACGGTCGCATGAAACGAGTTGGGGCGCTGTGCCGCCAGATGATCGCGCTGTGGCGGGCCGCGGCAGTGGCTTTGGCAATCGTATTGAGCGCATCTGCGTCAGCCCACGCCCAGTCCGACGAAAGCTCGGCGGCTGCGCAACAAGTGATCGCCAGCCAACTTGAAGCTTTCTCGCGCGACGATTGGAGCGAGGCGTTCACCTTCGCAAGCCCGAACATCAAACGCATCTTCGGAACGCCGGAGCGCTTCGGTCAGATGGTGCGCAACGGCTATCCTATGGTCTGGCGGCCATCTCGTACCGAATTCGTTGAAGTTCTGGGCGAAGCGCCGCGGATCATTCAGCGTGTCCTGCTCACAGACGGGGACGGCCGGATCTGGATCGCGCAATACGCCATGCTGCAGTTGCAAGACGGCTCCTGGAAAATCGACGGCGTGCAGATCGAAGAGCAGGCGGGCGCCTAATCAGACGACAGTTGTTCTTGAAACTTCAGAGCGTCGATGATCGGGCGATAGGCGTTGTGGCTGATCGGTTCAAAGCGTTTGAACTCGTCTCCGAGCACATTGCGCAAGCATGCCGGGTTCGTGACGTTCAGTTGAACCAGCGCTCCCACGACGCCGGCCTTCAGCAAGGGTGATAAGTCACCCCGCACGACGATTGGGCCGTTGGGAAGGCGCGGTGAGCGCCAGATCTCCACAAACTCGGACAGCTCGACGTCGATCTGCTCCGCAAGGGATCTGAGCGCGCTCCGAGAATACCCCTGATTGACGTCGCCAACGCCGGATGACCACGTGATCGCAGCGTCAATGCGCCCTTCAATCAGAGCGGTCAGGTTCTGTCGGTGCCCGCCTGTGAACGTCGTCGCCGCGAAGTAACTGCTTGGATTCAGGCCAAGCGCCGCAAAGCGCGCCATCGGCGCGAGATACCCGGACAGCGAGGATTTCGTCGTGACGCCCAGGGCGCGTCCTTCCATATCCTCCAGCGCTCTGATCCCCGAGCCGCGACGCGCGATCATCACCGCGTGATAGCCGCTCGACCCGTCCAGCTGCTCGGTCGTCAGGATCGGTTCCGCAGCGGTCGGCGAAGCGAGCCACAGCCGGGCGTAAGCCGCCGCGCCCAATTCGGCATAGTCCAGGCGCCCGTTCAGAAGCTGGCGCAAGAGGTCGGTGTAATCTGCGCTGGCGACCACCTCAACGGGGCGCTCGAGCACCGCTTCGAAGTGTTTCGCGAGGCAATCAAGCGCGCGGATGCGAGCATCGATCTCGACGCCGCCGGGTACGCCGATCCGAAACACAGGCGGCGTCGCAACTGTGGGCGCTTCAATCTCCGCTTCCGGAACTGCCGTAGGCGTTTGCGCTGCTGCGCCGCCGGCGAAGCCAAGCGCCGCGAGGAGCCCGAACGCAGCGGCGGCATGCAGCCAGTACCTCTGGACACGCCCGGCCGATATCCCCCCAAAGCGGCATGCGCGCGATGACGTCATCGACCAAGATCTCCTGCGGCGACGGTCGGATTGACCGCCTCGGAGACTTACTTGCGGTTGAAGAAGGCCGCAATCACCTGTTGTGCTTCGCGCGAGCGGAGGCGTTCGCCGAAGACTTCGATCTCCCGGTCGATCACCTGACCGATCGGCGCGCCGCGGCTTTCACGCAGAAGCCTTTTCGTCGCGCGCATCGCTTCGCGCGGTTTCGCGGCCAGAGCGGCCGCAGTCTCTTTTGCGGCGCCAAGCGCGGCCTCGGAAACCTCTGAGATCAAACCACAGGCTGCGGCGTCCTCCGCCGTAAACTCCCGCCCCATCATCAGGAAATCGTTCGCCGCGCGTTTGCCGATCATCGGCGGCATCAAAAGGCTCGACGCGCCTTCAGGACAGGCGGCGAGATCGATGAAGGGCGTCTTCAACCGAGCGCTGGGATGCGCAAAGGCGTAGTCGCAATGCAGCAGGATTGTTACGCCGATGCCAATCGCGGGCCCCTCGACATACGCGACCATCGGCGTGTCGAGATGCGCGGCGGTCTGAAGCAGCTTACGCGCGGCTTCGGGACCATGCGTCGGACCCGCGGCCATGAAATCCATGAGGTCGTTGCCCGCGGTGAATACGCCTTCCACCCCGGTCAGGAGCACAGCGCCGACGTCGTCGTTCTCGTCGGCATGCTCCAGCGCTGCGCCCAGCGCGCGGTACATGTCCTGCGTCAACGCGTTCTTCTTCTCGGGGCGATCGATGACGACGCTCAACACGCCCTCCGCGAGCTCCGTTCGGATGTGCGGCGTGATCTCGTCAAGCATGGCGATCCTCCTGTTTTCGCCATGAGCGCCGTGTTGCGCGGCCGGGTCAAGCCCTCGCCACGCGCGACGTTGCGTCAGCTATCGTTGACAATCAGATCTTTCCGGCGATACGCGGTTGATATGTAGGTGTTGGGATTTGTCTCGTGTGGGGGGCGATTGTGCATGAGTGAGAAACTGGAAGACTTCTGGGAAACCGAGAAATCGAAAGGCCACCTCGACATAATCAAGACATGGATGCCGATTGTTGAGAGCCAGGTTCAGTACGTCGACAGGAAGGTGTCCATTCTGTTGGTCGTGAATGCGCTTTTCGTGTCTCTTGCAGGTCGTCTTGTGAGTTTCACGAATACGCAAGGCGACGGCGCCGTTTTCATTGAAGGCTTTGGCGCCGCAGCGGCGCCAATCGCGTTCTTGTATTTTGGCTCACTCGCCCTGCTTCTTCTGAGCCTCCTCATCTGTCTATTGGCGGCGATGCCATCCGCCGTACACAACAACCCTAGAACCGAGATCTTTCTCATCAGCTACCTGCACGAGAAGTACAGGAAAAGTGAACCTGATCAGTTCGCGCGTGACTTTCAGCAGATGCAGTTCAGCGACGTGATGCATCATGCGTTGACTTCGATCCAAGGAAAGTCGGCGCACGCCAATGATCGTTACAAAAGACTCCGCTGGGCCGTTGGGTGTACTGCGTTCGGATCGGTCGGGACTGCGGTGGCGCTTATCGCCATGCCTTGGCAGAGCCAGCTTATGGAAGTCTTTAGGCAAATAGGCGCCAGCGGGTGAGGCGCGCCTTGAGGCCCCGCGAGATGGGTGCCCAACGAACAAAAAGATCTCTAGTCGCGTCCCTGACTGTAAGGGTCCATCGCGTCCCTTAGCCCATCGCCCAGGAAGTTGAACGCCAGCACCACCAGGATCACAGGCAGCATCGGCAGGATCAGCCAGGGGTAGAACTCGACGACCGTCAGGTTTCGGGCTTCTTCGAGCATCACGCCCCAACTGGTCACGGGCGGACGCAGACCGAGGCCCAGGAAGGACAGAGCCGTCTCGCCAAGGATCATGGTCGGGATCGCCAACGAGGCGGAGACGACGATGTGGCTCATGAAGTTCGGAATGAGGTGCGTTCGGATCACGCGCGCCGGCGACGCCCCGATCAACTCGGCGGCGCGCACATAATCCTCTTCTCTCAGTGCCAGCAGCTTTGACCGCACAGCCCGCGCGAGCCCTGGCCAGTCCAATAGTCCCAAGATGATGGAGTTCATGAAGAAGACGCCGATCGGACTCCAGTTCGGCGGGACGGCGGCGGACAGGGCCAGCCACATGGGCAGTTCAGGCAGAGAGCGAATGACCTCGATCATCCGTTGCACGACGCTGTCGACCCAGCCGCCGAAATAGCCTGCCAGACCACCGAGGGTGATCCCGATCAGGAATGAGATCGCGATCCCGATCAGCCCCACCGTCAAGGAGATGCGTGCGCCATAAAGCAGTCGCGAGAACATGTCGCGGCCAAGGCGGTCGGTGCCGAGCAGAAAGAACACGCCGTCGCGCCCGTTCTCGAGGCGGGGAGGGCAGACCAGATGGAAGTCGGCCTCGAACATGCCCCAGAACTTGTAGTCCGAGCCAGAGCAGAAGAACCGCAAGCGTTGCGGGCTGCTGGTGTCTTCAACGTAACGCCGCTGGAAGGTCTGCAGATCGTGGTTGGGTTTCAGCGGATAGACGAACGGGCCGATAAAGTCGCCTTCATGAAAAAGATGGACCGTCTGGGGCGGCGCGTAGAGGTACTTTGATTGGCGCTCATTCGAGGTATAGGGCGCGATCACTTCGATGAACGGAAGCATCGCGTAGAGGAAGCCGAGAAACAGAAGCGACACGACCGCGAGCCGGTGTCGCAGAAACCGTTTTCGGATGAGCTTGCCCGTCGGCGCGTCGAGATCGGGGCGGTCGCCGCCGTCGACTTGCGAGGCCGGGTCATAAGGCGTCGGGTTGACATACCGCTGGCCAGCCTCGGTCGAGGATGGGCCCTGATCCTGGGGTTTTTGCGTCTCGACGCTCATCGGGCGCGATCTCCGAAACGAATGCGAGGGTCGAGAAGCGCCAGCAACAGGTCGGAGATCAACATGCCGACCAGCGTCAACGCGGAGGCGAACAGCAGGATGAAGCCTGCAAGGTAGGTGTCCTGGCTGCGCAGCGCGTCCAGGAGGACCGGGCCGAGCGTCGGCAGGCTCAGCACGGCTGACACCAGAACCGAACCAGAGATCAACGACGGCAACAGGTTGCCGATATCGGCGACGAAGGGGTTCAGCGCCGCCCGTAGCGGATAGCGGACCAGGCGCTGCGTCGGCCCAAGTCCCTTTGCTTTCGCCGTCGTCACGTAGGGCTTGTGCATCTCGTCGAGCATGTTCGCGCGGAGGCGCCGGATCATCGACGCGGTGCCTGAGGTGCCGATGACGATCGTTGGAATGATCAGGTGCGCCAGCACCGACTGCACCTTGTCCCAGGTCCAGGGCTGGTTCTCATAGACCGGATCCATCAGTCCGCCGATCGGCAGGCCGAGATAGATGCGCCCATAATAGAGCAGCAGCAGCGCCAGCAGGAAGTTCGGCGTCGCCAGTCCAATGTAACCGACGAAGGCGATCACATAGTCGAGCCATCGCCCGGCATAGACGGCTGCGATGACGCCGAGGGGTAGGGCGACGGCGTAGATAAATAGAATGGCGGCGAAATTGACGATGATGGTCAGCCAGATCGACTCGCCCAGCACTTCGGTTACCGGACGGTCAAACTCGAAAGACCATCCAAAATCGCCCTGCAACAAGCCCGAAAATCCGTTGGCGCCGGGCATCACGCCGACCCAGATGAAGTATTGCTGCCAGAGCGGCTTATCGAGCGCGTATTGCTCGCGCAGGAACTGCGCCTTGGCGATGCTGCCTTCTTCGCCAGAGGCTTGCAGAGTGGCGATCTGGTTGGAGATGAAATCTCCGGGCGGCAGATTGATGATAAAAAAGACCAGCGCGGACACGATCGCCAACGTGCCCGCCATGGTCAGAAGTTTTCTGCCGAAATAGCGGATCACGTCGGATCTTCGCCCTTATCTCCTGGAGCCGTCTCCAGCTCCGCCTTGTCAATGTCAGGGCGGAAAAACCACTCGTCGATCCGATGAAGACCGAATTGAGCGCCCGGGTCCCACACATAAAGCGCCGCCTCTGGCACGTTGCCGAGCTTGTTGCTGGCCACGACCGGCTGCGGAACTGAATTCACGGTGCCGATCGCAAAAACCTCGTCGGCGTGGATCTGCATCATCTTCGTCCAGATCTGCGTGCGCTTCTGGTCGTCGGTCGCGTGGAGCCAGTCGTCGTAGAGCGCCATCAGCTTCGCGGCCGGCTCGTAATCGGGCGCTTCGCCGGACTCGCCTTTGGTCTGGTAGTACTGGCCCCAAGCTGGCCAGGAGAGCGTATCCTGTCGCGTCGGCGCGAGTTCCCCAGGGAACGCGCTCGGGGTCGGAACGCCGTTGTCCCATCCGTACCAGACCGTCATGACGCTCTGTCCGCTATAGGCGCGGTTCCGAAGAATGTCGCGATCCGAAGGCTTGGTCAGAAGCTTCACGCCGATCTCGGCCCAGTTCTGCGTGATCAACTGCAGCGCATCGACCTCGCTGATCCGCTCGCCAGCCGTTTCCACAACGATCTCAAGCGGGCGACCGTCGGGCAGTTTGCGAACGCCGTCGGAGCCGCGCTCGGTCAGACCCATTTCGTCGAGCAACGCGCTCGCCGCGTCAGGATCGTATTGAGCCCACGCCTCACTGAAGCTGACGTCGTAAAGAGGGCTCTCCTGGATCGCCGAGTTCGAGCTTGGAACGGCAAGTCCGAAGTAAAGCGTCTGATTGATCAACTCGCGGTCGATCGACAGGGAAAGCGCCCGGCGGAACCGAACGTCGCGCAGCGTCTCGCGCCAAACCGGATCTGTCGTCGTCAGGTTTGGATAAAGCGCGATGTCCGAGCCGGCGCCGGTTCGCCAGAGGAGGGTGCGATAATCGCCCGCCGCCTCGCCTTCCTTGAGGATCGCAACGTCGCCAAAGCTCAAGCCGCGCCCCTGCAGATCGACCTCGCCGGCGTTCGCCTTCGCTGCGAAGAGGTCGGTCGCTGAGATCGTCATCTCGACCTTGTCGATGTACGGAAGCTGGCGACCGTTCTCGTCCACGCGGTGGAAGAACGGGTTCCGGACCATGTGATACCGCTGGGCCTTGCCTTTCGTGGTGTTCATCCACGGCTGCAGCGTCGGCAGATCCGGATTGTCGTTCTTGTACATGTTGTCCATGCGGTTATGGAGCTGAGCCCAGTTCCGCACGCCGGTTTCGGAAATCATGTTCGCAAGCGAGTACTCTTGGCCGAACTCCTTGTGAAATTGCCGCATGTAGTGCGCAGGGCGATAGATGAAGGGCGGGCGCGCTTTTGCGAGCTCCGCGAGAAACAGCGGGTTCGGGGCCGGCCATTCATAGACGATCGTCGTCTGGTCAATGACGGAGACGGTCGGCGTTTGCCCATCGACCAGCATGAAGTTCGGCGGACCGGCCGGCGACAGCTCTTCATTGCGCGCGACCTCTTCCCACCAATAGCGGAAGTCCTCGGTGGTGAAGGGATAGCCGTTCGACCATTTATGTCCTTCGCGCAGATGAAAGGTGAACTTGCGTCCCTCTTCGACATCGACCGCGCGCAGGATGTCCGGCTTCAGCTGATACGCCTCGTCATAGCCGACCAGACGCGCATAGCCCCAGACGTTCATGTACCGAACGCTCTTCTTTTTCGCGATCAGGGTCCGCAGCACGCCGCCATGCTTTCCGGCCTCGCGCCCCTTGGCCGCAAGATCGACCAATAACGGCTCTTTGGGCACACGCAGTCGCACCGGCAGCGTCTTGCCCTCGGCGACAGAGGCCTCGAACATCGGCGTTTCGACGTATGTCGGCTCAGCTCGAGCGGCGCCTGTGATCAGCAGCGCTCCCGCAAGGGCGACAATCAGATGGTTCATGCGGCTTTCCTTACTCGGTGACCCGGCGCGATTTCCGTCATCGGCGCTGGTGTTTCTCTGGGATATGCGAACGGCTCTGGCCACCGCTCCGGCTCAGCGCCCGCGCCTGCTGCGATCTTGGCCAGATCGAGCGGCTTGTCGATGTCCGGCTCCGGCGCGGCGGCGATCAGCGCTTGCGTGTATGGATGCTCCGGCGCCGCGAACAGTTTCTCGGTCGTCGCCTGTTCGACGATGACCCCGCGGCACATCACAGCGATCTCGTCAGCCAAGCGGGCGACCACGGCCAAATCATGACTGATGAAAAGGTACGACAGGCCGAGTTCCGACCGCAGATCCTCAAGTAGATCGAGAACCTGCGCTTGGACCGACACGTCGAGGGCCGAAGTGGGCTCGTCACAGATCAGCAGTTTGGGCTCAAGCGCAAGAGCGCGCGCAATCGAGATCCTTTGTCGCTGACCTCCGGAAAACGCGTGCGGGAAACGGCCCAGCATTTCATCCGGCAGGCTGACTTTGCGCATCAGCGCCCGGGCGCGGTCGATCCGCGCCGACCTGCTTTTGAACTCGGGGATCTCTTCCTGGTGAATGAGCATCGGCTCCGTGAGGATGTCCTGGACGGTCATCCTCGGGCTGAGCGAAGCGTAGGGGTCCTGAAAAACGATCTGAACCTGGCGCCGAAACGACGACAGCTGCTCGGAGGTCAGGTTCGCCAGGTCCTGAGGACCATCGCCCGGGTTGTAGCTCAGCGATCCGCCGGGATCCGGCGCCTCCTGGCGCATGGCGATCTTGGCGACAGTCGATTTCCCGGAGCCTGATTCCCCGACAAGCGCGACCGTCTTGCCCCGCGGGATCCGCATATCGACGCCGCGCAGAGCAGGGATCTGCTGGGGGGGCGCCCAGAACCCGCCCTTGCGTGAAACATATGTCTTTCTGAGGTCTTTCGCTTCGAAGATCAGGTCTTCGTAAGCGAAGCCGGATTTCTCGAGCGATAGCGACGCTTCGATGTGGGGCGCGGCGGCGATCAGGCGCTTGGTGTAAAGATGTTGCGGATCGCTGAGAACGTCGGCTGTCGCGCCGGCCTCGACCACCCTGCCTTTGCTCATCACGGTCACGTAATGGGCGGCGTTTGCGACCACGCCAAGATCGTGCGTGATCAGCAGGACCGACATCTGCGAATCTTCTCGCAGCTGGTCGATCAGATCCAGGATGAGGGCCTGCGTCGAGACGTCGAGCGCCGTCGTTGGTTCGTCGGCGACCAGAATTTTCGGCCGGCAGATCATCGCCATCGCGATCATCGCGCGCTGACGCAGCCCCCCTGACAGTTCAAACGGGTACGCGTCGTAGGCGCGCTCCGGCGAGGGAAAGCCGACGCGCTTGAACTGTTCCAGACATTTGGCTTTGGCGGCCTTGCCGCTCTCGCCCTCATGGATCTCCAGCACCTCTTCGACCTGCTGGCCGATTGTGTGAAAGGGCGAAAGCGAGCTCATCGGCTCCTGAAAGATCATCGCGATCCGGTCGCCGCGCACGGCGCGCATCCGCCGGCCGTCCAGCTGAAAGAGATCGCGCGTCTCGCCGCCGTCGTTCAGGATGGCTTGCCCCTGGTCGATCCGGGCGGTTTCCGGGAGCAAACCCATAAGCGCTTTCGCGGTGAGGGACTTTCCTGACCCTGATTCGCCGACGATCGCAAGCGTGCGCGCCTCCGGCAGCGCAAATGAAACGCCGTCGACAACCTTGTCGCGCTCGCCGCTGCGACTGCCCGGGGACGGGAAAGTGATCGCCAGATCACGAACGCTCAAAACGGGATCTGCCGACGCGGACCCTTGTACGGGCGTCGCCTCCGGGCTGACGCCCTGGCCGGTTTGCGCACCTGTCTCGGCGCTTGTGCTCACGACAAAGCCTCCGAACCCCTTCGATAGCTCGGCTGTAACGGATTCACACCGTCCGCCGCCAATCACTTTGCTTGCAAACTGCTACTGGGGTCCAGCTTTCGGGCGCGATTCAGGATACTTCTTTGGTTACTTGCCGTTTCAGATCGGCAGCTCTGCCACATTGACCCAGCGGCAGCGCCCCTTGTCGCACAAATGATCCAGAAGTCGTTCAACCGTTTCCCAGATCCGCTGATCATGCACGAGATGATGTGTCAGGACGCCGATGGGTTCGGTCGGATCAGCGGTTCCGAGGCGGCGCGCTGCGAGCAACGCCGCCAGATCCGCGGCCAGCTTTTCAAGGGCGACGGCGGAGCGCGTTCCACGCCAATCGATCGGATCGATATGGGTGTTCACCTCGAGCAATTCGGGAGCGCCGTCAGGCGCCGGAGGGGGCGGCCTGCGCGGGCCATAGGTCGACAGAGCTCGGTAGCCCTGTTTCCAGAGCGGCGCCCGCATATCCGGCGCGATGCGGTTCCAGGGCGGCACGAAAATCGGCGTCGTTTGAGAGGGGAAGGCCGCTGACAGGGCGGCGAGCCCGGCGGCCGTCTCTTCCGTCCGTTCGGCCAGGGGGCGATGAGCGCGGAACTCGGCTTTCTTTTCTTGCGGCGGGGCGTGGTTGGCGTGACGCCGACCGTGGACCAGCACGTTGAGTGACGGATGCTTTACGGCCTCCGCCAAACTCGGCTCCAGCGCAGAGGGGATCACGGCGATGGCGAGGGGCGCGTTGAACAGCGCGGCGCAGGTTTTGAGCGTCTCAAGTTCGGGCGTCGCCGCCACGGCGTCGTCGTCTCGCCACCATAGCGGAAGCGGCGCTCTGAGCTGCTCGAGCTCGCGGTCCACGGCCTCCCAAACGCTCATCGCTTCAACGCCTCTTCAATCACTTCGACGCTACGAGCCGCGCCGTCGAGGCTGAACTCGGCCGCCACGTGCGGCCGCGGTCGCTCCAGCGCCCCGCGCACAGCCGTCAGCAGTCGCTCCGGCGTCAGATCGCGGTCGCGAAGGACCGTCATCGGGAAACGCTTCGCGAAGGCTTCCGCGCGTTGCAGTTGCTCGGTTTCGCCGCCGTCTTCGAAAGGAACCAGAACGGCCGGAGCGCCGCTCGCCGCAAGGTCCATCATCGTATTGTAACCGGCCTGACTGACAGAGAGCGCCGCGCGCTGCAGGACCTCCCGAAAGTCAGGTCGTACGGATTCGATGATCACATTGGGCGTCGCCCTCTTCCGAAGCTCGGCCATTCGGGTCTCGCGGTCGCCGCCTCCAACCAGAAGTCGCCATGTTTTGCCGGAGTTCGCCGCCGCCGCGACCGACGCCCTGAAAAGGCTGTCGCCAACCGGGCCGCCGCCAGCGGTGACAAGGACTTCGTCGGCTCCGTCGCCCTCTGGCGCGGCCGCCGGCAGCGTGGGTGCGATAAAGCCCGTGTACGCGAGCTTCGCCGCGATCTCTGGCGTCACAGGCCAACTCTGCTCAAGCGGCGTGATCCCGGGATCGCCATGAACCATCACCCCATCGTAGAAGTCGCGGATCCTGTCTGACGTTTGCTGTGCTTTCTTCTCGCTCGACGGCGGCGCGAGCACATCACGGATCGAACAAAAGACGAGGGGCCGCGGCGCCAACGCTCTCGCCGCGCGCAACAGACTTTCAAACTCGCCGGCGAGCACGCGCCGTCCAAATGGGAACAGCTCGGTGATCACGACGTCGGGCTCAAATGATTGAAGCGCCTCGTTGAACGCGGTTTCGCGTTTCGAGCGATAATCGTCCGCCACAGGTCGCCCATCCGGATCGAGCAGATTGGCGAAATCAACGCCGTCAGATCGTACTGGAGGTACTTGAACGAGCTTCGCGGTCGAGCCCGGTTGAAGATGCGGCGCGGGCATCCCGCCCGACAGGATGAGGGCGTCATGTCCGGCGCTGGCGAAGGCGTCGGCGAGGGCGATTGCGCGGGCGAGATGCCCGGTGCCCAACAGATGGGTGACCGAGATCAGGACTTTCATGAGGGGGCGCCCTCCCGATGCAGCCGAACCGCCGGACCGTCCGGCCTCGGCGTCCCGTCAGCTTCAAGGCGCAAAGGATACAACCGCCCACGCTTTATCTGGAACGGCGGCGGCCCGTCAAAGTCCCATCCATGCGCAAGCGCCAACGCGACCCGCATCACGTTGATATGGCAAACTGCGAGGACCGGGGTCGTAGAACGCGCAACCTCGCGCAGATAGGCGCTCACGCGGGCGCGCAATTCTGTCAGGCTCTCTCCGTTGGGCGGGCGAAAGCCCCATCCCCAATGCTCAATGTCGCGGAACCCGCTGTCCGGATCGGCCTTCAGTTTAGCGCCCTGTCGACCTTCCCAGTCTCCGAAATCGAGTTCGCTCAGCCGCGGCTCCACCGAGACGACGGTGTCTGGCGCAAGCAGTTCCGCAGTTTCGATCGCGCGTTGCAACGGGCTCGAAACGATGCGGGCGTCGCGCCAGTCTGGCGGCAAGCGCAAGCGGCTCACTTCGAGGCGGCCTTCTTCATCCAGTGGGACGTCGGTCCGACCTTGCAGGCGGTGGGCGCGGTTCCAGGCGGTGCGCCCGTGTCGCAGAAGGGCCAGTCTGCTCTGCGGCGCCGGCCTGTCGGTCCGGCTGTTCATTTTGTGTCCGCAATAAGCGGCCCCAAAGCCTGGCGGAGCGTTTCCGCTGCGGTGTCAAGGCTGTGCCGGGACTCGACTTCAAAGCGCGCGCGCGCCCGAAGGGCGCTCAACGCTTCGGGATCGGCGATCAGATCCCGCAGCGCGCCGCCAAAAGCCGCCGGCGCGTTCGCGGGCGCCAGACGACCGACATGTGCGACGTCGCGAACGCCAGGGCGATCTTCCGCCAACACCGGCGCACCAGCCGCCTGAGCCTCGAGATAGGCCATCCCATAGGCCTCGCCGACCCCTGGCCAGACAAACAGGTCAGCCGCCGCGTAGGCGGTCTGCAAGGTCTGCGGATCATCAACTCGGCCGAGAAAGCGAACCCGGTCGCCGAACGGGGCGAACATCCCCTCGATCGCCGAGCGTTCGGGCCCGTCGCCAACAATCTCCAACCGCCAGGCGAGATCAGAGACTTCCGCCAAGGACGCGGCGAGCGTCTGGTAGGAGGCCGTCTTGTCCCCAGAGCGCATCATGGCGACAGTCAAAAGCCGAACCGGAGTGGTCGCGGGCCTGCTCTCGGGTCTCGGGCCAAGATCGAGGAAGGGGGCCAGGGCGACGATTTCCTGGCCTTTCGTTTGGTGCGCCTCCAGCGCCGGGCGATCTCGGTCTGTCATGCAGATCAGAAGATCGGCGAGATCGATTGCGGCTTCGGCGTCTTCCGCATGCTCGGCCCATTCGTCTTTCAACCGCTTCGGCGCGCGCGAGGGTTCGGCCGCGACATAAGGCATATCGTGAAGAGCGGCGACCCGCGGCCCGAGGTAGTCCGGGGCCTTGTAGTAGAGATGGTACGTGAACCAGAGCCGAGGGCGCTGCGCCGGCGCCGTCGCGTCGTAGCGCGCGATCAGGTTCTCAGCTTCTTGCAGACCCTCTGACCGAAGGGCTTCGAGATCGCACCGCTCTGGACGCGCCCGCCAGGCGCGCAGCTCGGACACCAGGATCGGCGCGAATCCCGCGGTTTCCAGAGCGCGCCAGTAGAGCCGCGCCATCCGTCGGTCGCCCGAAGGCGTCGGATGGTTGGGCGATTTCATCGGCGCGTAAAAGGCGATCGGCGGCGCATCGGCGCGTCGAGCGGTCGCATCCGCCCATGCCGCGACGCTCACGCCTGCGCCTCCCACGAGCGCGCGGCCGCTTCCGCGGCGACTTGTGCTGTCGCGTCTGTCGGCAAATGCGGGGCGATGCGCTGTGCGACCGCGTCGAAGCCTGCTTGCGCGCCAAAATCAGCCAAGAGCCGGTCATAGAGCCGATCGGCCATCGCTGCTCGTGCGATTGGATCCCGCATCGCTGCGGCCAACGCCGCCGCCAGCGCCTCCGGATCTCCCGGTGGGATCAAGCTCCCGAAAGAGGGGTCGGTAATGAACTCGGGAATGGCGGAGACTTCCGTCGAGATGATCGGCAGTTTCTGGCTCGCCGCCTCCATCAGCACGTTTGGCAAACCATCTCGATCGCCATCGGCGGCGATGAGGCTTGGCAGGACAAAGAGATCCGCTTGGCGAAGGGCCTCGATCACGGCGGTTTGTTCCTGAGCCCCGCGCCACTCGATCCGGTCCGTCAGGCCAAGTTCTTGCGCTTGGTCTCGGAGGGCGTCCTTCAGCGGCCCGCCGCCGATATGCACGAAGCGCCAGTTCAGGTCGGCTGGCAAAGCCGCGGCCGCGGCGAGAAGATCCGAATAGCCTTTCTTCTCAACCAGGCGGCCGACCGACAGGATCTCGACAACCGCGTCAGCTCCGGTTTTCGGGCTGCGTTGCTCCGGCGGGGGCGGAAACCGGCTCAGATCAAGTCCATGATAAACAAGGGATACGCGGTCTTTGCGGGGCGCCAGGCTCTGCAGATGATCAGCGCCGACCGCCGTGCATGTCACACCGAAGTCGCATGCGGCGATCTTCTCGCGCTTCTCCCAATCCGGGGTGGTCCAGATGTCTTTCGCGTGCGCGGCGAACCCCCATTTCAGGCCTCGGATCTCGGCCGCGTATCGAGCGACGGACGCCGGGGTGTGCAGAAAATGCACGTAGAGAAACCGCGTCTGCTTTGGCAGTTCGCTCGCGAGCACGGCGGCCTGGCCAAATCGCCTCACGCGATTGATCGTCGGATCTCGACGGAGGTCTCTCAGCCAAATGGCGGCTGCGCGCCAGAAAGCGGCCTGACCCAAGAGCCCAAACGTGCTGCGCATGACCCTGAGAGGCTCGTGACGCAGATACTCCGGAAGATACCGGCGCGGGGCGCGGATCCGCTCGTGAATGGGATGCGTTTTGGCGTCGGTCGGGTGGCGCAGAGACCAGATCTCAAAGTCGATCCCGCGTTCCTGCAAGCCCAAAAGCTCTTGTGCGACGAAGGTTTCAGAAAGGCGAGGGTAGCCTTTGACGATCACCGCGAGCGCCGGCCCTGTCTGCGAGGATGTGCTCATTCCGCAGCCTGCAGCCGCCCAAGCCATTGCGATGTCAGCGAAACCACAGCGTCCAGTCCGCCGAGCAGGCCTGGGATATGCGCCGCCGAGGGGCGCCGCTGCGTGGGCAGGTTGCGAATAGCGTCCGCCATGACCATGGGGTCCCGGTTCTCGCCGGCCGCGCCGAGCGTCGGCAGCATCCGCACCAATCCAAGCGTCGAGGCCGCATGGGCTCGAATGTACTGCTCCAGGCGCGGCGAGGTGCGTGGCGCGATCACCGCCGGCTTGTCAAAGGACAGCACCTCGCAGAACGTATTGTAGCCGCCCATGGCGACGACGCCGACGGCGTCGAGCATCAGCCTCTCGAGCCGGCTGTCGAAAGAGAGCGTGCGAATCGCGTCGAACTGAGCGGCGCGCATCTCGAAATCGCGCCTGCGTTCGGCGTTGAGGAACGGTCCGAACACCATCAGCGCCGGCGTGGTGAGCGTCGGATCGTTCTCGTAGGCCGAGATCGCCCAGTCCATCAGCCAGTCGCCGTCGCCGCCGCCGCCGGCTGTAATCAAAACGTAGTCCGATCTCTCGTCCCCGTTTGGAACGGGTTCGGGCCAGTCGGCGGTCTCTCTCTTCAGGTAGCCGGTGTAGCGGATGCGGTTCCGCACGGACTTTGACAGTTTCAGACCTTGGGTCGCGTCGTAGATGTCCTTCAGTCCGTAGACCCAAATCTCGTCGTAAAACCGTTCGACCGCGGGCATCGCGTTCTTGCGATCCCACTCCGTCGACAGCGCGTCCGGCTCGTCCAGAACGTCGCGCAGACCCAGAACGATCTTCGAGCCGCGTGAGCGCATCAGCTCCAGAGTGGGGAGCAGTTCGCCGCGAAACCCGGTAGGTTCCTTGTCCACGATCAGCAAGTCCGGCGCGAAACTGCGCGCCGTGTCGAGAATGATTGATCGCCGCAATTCGGTGGTGTCGGCGATGTCGAGCGACATGTTGTGGGTCGCGTAATCCCCGCTGGGCAACTTCACGACGCCCGGAACGCGCACGAAATCCACGCCGCGCGGGAAATCGAACCGCCCAACGATCGGCGACCCGGTGACGATCAGCACACTTGCATCCGGGTACGCTTCGACCAGCGCAATCGCAATGGCCCGCGATCGGCGCAAATGGCCGAGCCCGAAAGTGTCGTGGCTGTACAGGAGGACCCGCGGCCCGCGCGGGAACTCAGATCTGGCCGTCTGCCAGAGCCTAGGCCACATTCCGCGCCCCTCTCCTCGCTTGCGACGCTGCAAATAAACCATAACGCGTGATCAATCGAATCTTCATAAAAATCAGCCGTCAAACGATCACAATTCACGCATCGCGTCATCTTTGTCGCGCTTTGAAGTGATCACAGTCCCCAATCGCGGTTTAAGCAAGCGGAACAATCCGATCTTTGCGGCGCAGGTCACACCGTGCGCTTGGTTCCAGATGGAAACCGCAGACCGCGAAGCCAAGGCGTTCACGGAGTATGTCAAAGGATTGTGTTGGCGGACGACGTCAGAGGGAAGATACTGGCGCGAAACCGCAGCGGCGACGCCGCTTGGATGCATCTGTAACGCTGAAAGCCATGATTGAGAGCCTCTTGTCCCTGACGTTTTGGGTGCGCGACCTTGCCTGGGTCCGCGGCGCAGGACCACGCCGCGCGATCGGACGATGCTGCGCGCTGACCGTCGCCTTGGCGTTGTTGAGCACGACGGCGGCGGCGCAGCAAGCGGGCGGCGAGGGCGCGGCTTCCGAGAATCTGTACGAGCGGATCGAACAGGTTCAGCGCGAAGGCGGCAGGATCGTCGTGCAACCAAGCGTCGACTCCGTCGGCCAGCCTGGAGTTTGGGACTATGGATCAACTGGCGCGACCGGCGCGCAGACCGCTCAGGCCGAGCAACGCGGCTTCGACGCCGGGGCCTACGAGAGGCTCGCGCAAAACAGCATGTCGGTGCTGGATCGATCGCAGCAAGGCGTCGCGGCCTTTCGGTCCCGGTTGGAGGCGATCGTCGCAGCAGCGCCGTCGGCCTACGATGAGATGCGCGCGACCCTGGCGTCGGCGAGTCCAACAGGCGAGCCTCAATATTTCTTGAAGGTGTTCTTGGTCGTCGTCGCCGGGCTGACAGTTGGTTGGCTGTTCGAGCGACTGGTCTACGGCTACCGGATCGTGGGGCCTTGGTTCGTTGCGCAGCAGGTGCCCAATCCACAAGGCTACACCGAGAAACTGCCGATACTCGCCTTGCGCGTTCTGTTGACGATTGGCGGGATTGCAATCGCATGCACCGTGTCGATCATGCTCGGCCTCGTCTTTTACGAACCGCACGAGGCGACGCAGAAAACGGCGATTGTGATCTTGGCGACCTATGCGCTGATCCGTCTGCCCGAAGCCACGTGGCGCATGGTGATTTCGCCGTTCCTGCCGCACTACCGCATCCCCTGCTTCGATGATCGGCAAGCGATCAAGCTTTTTCGCTGGCTCTATTTCGTCGCCGCTTTCAGTCTGACCTCGCTGGCTGGCTGCTTGTGGATGGAGGCGCTGGGCTTGCCGTTCGAGATCCATGTCTTGATGACATCCGGGTTCTCGCTGCTCACGGTGTTGCTCAACTTCGCCTTGATCCGCGCCAATCACGGGGCGATCAGTTACGCGATTTTGGGCGGCTGCACCGGTGAGAGCGCAAGTGTTCTGGCTCGCGCCGCCGCCGCGATCTGGGCGCCGGCGGCGATTCTGTATTTCGCCGTCGCGTGGGCGGAGATGAGCTATCGTTTGGTCATGGATCAACCTCTCGGCGTCCCCCTGATCGCCGGCGCCTACATGATCCTCTTGGCGATCATCGTGGTCTATGGAGGCGTCTCCTACGTCATCGAGTGGATCTTCCGCAGACAGCGCCTGATCAAGGCGATCAACGCTGGCGGCTCGGTCGACGGCGCCGCGACGATCTCCTCCACCGGGACTGGGGTCCCGTTCGCGGGCGGCTATCGCATGCGCTCGATGGAAGATCTCGCGCGTCGGGTCGCGTCCGTTCTGGCCGTGCTCGCGGGGGCCTGGGCGATCTCATGGATATGGGGCGTCGAGGCGGCCATGAGTGAGGAAAGCGGCGCGTTCGAATGGGCCTTCGATCTCCTTTGGATCGCCTTCATCGGGTATGTCCTCTACCAGGCGACCCGCATCGCGATCGACCAGAAGATCGAGGAAGAGGGCGGTCTCGATGTCGGCGTTGAGCCCGGAGACGAGGGCGGCGGAGCGGCGGCGGCGACGCGACTGGCCACGCTCTTGCCGTTGTTCCGCAACTTCCTGATGGTCACGATCGCAATTGTGACCATCATGATGCTCTTGCTCGAAGCTGGCGTGAACGTCACGCCGTTGTTCGCCGGCGCGGGCGTGGTGGGGCTTGCGATCGGGTTCGGCGCCCAGACGCTGGTGCGCGACATTTTCTCTGGCGCGTTCTTCCTGATCGACGACGCGTTCCGCAAGGGTGAATACATCGACATCGGCTCGGTGAAAGGCACGGTCGAAAAGATCTCCGTTCGATCGTTCCAGTTGCGGCACCATCTGGGCTACCTGCACACGATCCCGTTTGGCGAAGTTCAACACCTGACCAATTACTCGCGCGACTGGGTGATCATGAAGCTGCCGCTGCGTCTGACCTACGACACCGATGTCGAAAAGGTCCGCAAGCTGATCAAGGTGCTTGGTCAGCAACTGCTCGAAGATCCCGAGATCGGCGAGAAGTTCCTCCAACCCGTCAAAAGCCAGGGCGTCTACCAGATGGAGGAGTCTGCGATGATCATTCGGGTCAAGTTCATGACCCGGCCTGGCGAGCAATGGATCATCCGCAAGCGCGTTTATGCGGAAATCCGAGAGCTCTTTGAACGCGAAGGCATCAAGTTCGCGCACCGGGAGGTCACCGTTCATGTCGCTGGCAAGGGCGCCGAGACCATGAGCGAGGATGAAAAGAAGGCGGTCGCTGGCGCGGCGCGCCCACTTCTCGACCCGCCGGAGAGCGAACGCCCCGTCGCCTTGCAGGATGAGCGTTAGCGCCTTTGAAGGCTTGGGCGGCGCAGGGAAGGGGCGGCGCGCCCGCGGGCCGGAGGTCAGGCGTGATGCGCGACAAGCCGTTTCCGGCGCAGCTGTCCCAGTGAGAACACGTGCATGGCGATGAAGATCCCAACGAAGAACCCTGGGAAAAGCGCCAAGGGATAGTGATTGATGATGTTGGGCGCATCGTGCGCCAACAGGTGCAGAAAGCCCTCGGATGTGATCAGACCTGTCGTCACGGCGACGACGAAGTCGCCCAGCCCCACGACATTGGCCCACATGATTTTCCGATCGGCGTCCGCGTCGCCGCGCTCGACAGCTCGCATCGCCTGATAGCCGACCACTCCGGCCCAGATGTCGCCGAGCCCCGCCGGTATCGCGAACTGCCACGGGATCGCCCCGAGCGCCCAGCCGATCAGAAAGACGGCGCCCATCACCCTTGGTATCTGAAACCCGATGACGAGGCCGGGGTCGGCCGCATCCGTGATCCGACGCCCAAGACGCGTCAGTCGTCCGAGCGCCCAGAGCAGGAACGCGCCCCCCAGCATCGAGATCAGCACATACGGCGCATCGCCAACGGAGGCCGGCGGCAACAGCAGATCGCGTTTGGCCAAAAGGAAGGCGATCGCCCCCCAAAGGCCGAGAAACGCCGCGACCGTGACGCCTGCCTGCGCGATCTGGCCGCGTTCAAGGCCTGCGCGCGCCGCGGCGAGCACCGTCAGCGCGACGACGCCTGCCGGCAGCAGAATGAAGAAAAACAGAACGTAGCTTTCGAGAAAAACGGCAAGCATGAGACCCTCTTTAGAATTTCAAAAAAAGTAGTCACTACAAAAAAAGGAGTCAATTCGCATTTTGAGATCTGGATGCTATATGCAGACGCATGAAGCCGATCTCGCGGGAAAACTGTCCGGTCATGCGCGCTGTCGAAGCGATCGGTGATCCATGGACGCTATTGATTTTAAGAGAGTTCTTTCTCAGCGGTTCGCGCCGATTCAGCGATATCGAGACCCAGCTCGACGTTTCGCCAAACACGCTCTCCGCACGGATGAAGAAGCTCGAGGACACGGGGATCGTGAGTCGCGAAATCTACTCACAGCGTCCATTGCGGGCAGAGTACCAGTTGACGGAGAAAGGCCGAGCCCTCGCACCGGTCATGAACGCGCTCTATGATTGGGGCCAAGCGCACACATCCGGCGGAACGGGAAAACGTCCCGCAAAGAAGTGATCCAACTGTTCGGATATGGGCGGTAAAGCGCTTGACGAACTGGCTCTGTCGTCGTTCGATGGGGGATAAACCCCGCGAAGACGGGCATGGCAGGCGTAAGGTGAGGACTCTTGAGCGCTTCTTGGCCGGAGCGCTTCTTGGAATGGGAGATACACACAATGACGCCAATCCGGACGATCCACGAGACAGCCGCGGCGCTGCGTCGGAGCTTTGGCGAAAAAGCGCAGGCGATCGTCGCCCAACGGGAGCGCCAAGCGCTCATCAGCGAACGCGCCTCGGAAGCCGAAGACTGGCGCAAGGTGCGCGAAGCGCTTTTGGAGGCGCGGGGCCCGAGGGCGACATAAGCATCTCAGAACAAAGTCGCGCCGCCGCCGGTTCGGCTTGCCTGTCTCGCCTGTTATCGCACCCGGACCTCGAGCCGGCTGCGGCCGCCGCCTTCGGGCGTGACGGCGACCTGAACAGGGATGCGCTCCTTGAGCTCCTCGACATGGCTGATGACGCCGACGAGGCGTCCAGTCGCCTGCAAGGCTTCGAGCGCGGAGACAGCCATCGACAGGCTCTCGCCGTCGAGCGCTCCGAACCCCTCGTCAATGAACAGCGTCTCGACGCGCACGCCTTGATCAGAGGACAGGGTGGCCAGGCCAAGAGCCAGAGCGAGGCTGACAAGGAAACGCTCGCCGCCTGACAGGTTGTGCGCGCCACGGATCTCGTCTCCCATGTCGCGATCGACGACTTGCAACGCCAAGGCAGGGCGTTCGGGATTCGCATCTGGCGCGCAGGCGAGACGGTAGCGGGGCTGCAGATCCTCCAACTTGAGGTTGGCGAGCGCGACGAGCCGCCGAAGCGTCACCGCCTGCGCGTAACGTCTGAACTTTGAGCCGTCCGCGCTTCCGATCAACGCGTCGAGCTTCGTCCAAACTTCTGCTCCGGCGCGCCGCTTTTCGAGGGCGTCCGCCAACTGCCCGATGCGGTTTTGCGTATCATCATCATTCCGGATGGTTCGGCGTGCGTCTTCGCCGGCCGCGCGTGCGCGCTCTGAGCGTTCGTGCGCTTTGGTCGCGGCGGCTTCGATCTCCGACAGAGAGATCGACATCGCGTCGTCATCCGGGATGGCCGCCTTATGCGCACGGAGCGCTTCGCCAGCTTGCGCGGCGCGTCCTTCCAGCTCGAGCCGCTTGCGCCGACTTGTCTGTGCTTCCTCAAGGGCTGCGTCGGCTGAGACGGATCGCGGGGTCGTCAGCTCGGGCGAGGCGCCCATCTCCGCCGCGGCCGCCGTCTCTCCGTCGCCATCTTCCATGAGCGTCGTCGCCGCAAGCACGATGTCCGAAAGCGTGCGCAGTCGCTCCTGCGTGCGAACACGGAGCGACTGTTTCTCGCCGAAGCGTCGCGCGGCGCCCTGGCAACGCTCTGTCAGCTCGGCTTCATCGTCCTGACGCCAATCGGGGTTCAACTCGTCCAGCCATCGCCCGAGCGCCGTCTCCGCAGCGACTTGGGTCTCGTGAAGACGGCGCCCCTCTGCTTCGTCGGCGACACGTGTTTCCCGAGCCGCCGCCAAAGACCTTTCAACCTCGAGAACCGCGGCCGCGGCGGTGCGCTGATCCTCCGCCGCCGCATCCAACGCTTGGCGCGCGGCGGCAAGTGCCGCCAGAAGCGTCTCAGCTTTGGCGAGGTCCGCCTGGCGTTCGGCGCGCGTGGCATCGGCGCGGGACCGCTGAGCGGCGATGTCGGGCGCCGTCGAGGCGACGAGGCCGAGTTCTTGCGCCAGGGTTTCGCTCAATTGCATATGCTTGCGCATCTTTTCTTCGCGTCGCTGGGCTTCGGTTTCAGCCTCGTGGATGCGCTCGGCGTTCGATTGTTTCAGCCTGTCCGAGGCGAGAATCTCATCCGTGAGGCGCTGGCGCTCCGCCTCCGCGTCATCCACTGCCGACAGCTGTGCTGCGCGCGCGCGTTCAATCTCCGCTTGAAAAACATCGACGGCGTGATCGACGGAACCGCAGACCGGACAAGGCTGCTGGTTTTCCAACGCGGCGCGCAGAGCTTTGGCGGCGTCCCCGTCGGCGGTCTCCCATCGCCGCAAGGCCGCAATCGCCTCGTCCAGGCGCGCTCTCGCCAGGTTCAGATTTGTGCTCAACACGTCATGGTGCTTCGCGGCATTTGCGATGCTCTCCCGCGACGTTCGCACAATCTCCTGAAGGCGCTGTATCTCCGCCGCTTCCGCCGTCGTCTGCGTTTGCAGTTCGGCGAGCTGATCCAGCGCTCGCACGCGATCGGCTGCGATCTCCATCTGCTTCGAAAGAGTTGCGAGATCGTAGACTTCGCTCGCCGCCCGCGCCTTGGCGTCGGCGTCCCGGCGCGCGCTCAGATGCTCTTCGGCGCCAGCCAACCGAGCCCGTTGATCCTGAAGACCCGTTTCCAGGCGCGCGATGTCGTTCACAGTCTTCTGTCGCGCAGCGCTCAGAGCTTTGAGCCCTTGCGCCGCCGCGCCGCGGGCATGCACCGCTTCTAGAACCGTGTTGAGATCCGCCGCCAGAGCCCCAAGCGCCGAGAAGCGTTCGAGCCAGGCGTCGCAGGCGTCCAAGTCGGCTTGCAGGTCTTCTTCTTCTCGCCGAGCGACAAAAAGTGTGGTTGTCGCCGCCGTCCGCTCATGCGCGAGCGCCTCTCCGCGCCGACGACCAAGGGTCTGGAACTCTTGATCCAGCCTGTCCCAAGCGCGTCGCCAGTCGAGCGCGCTGCGCGCGCGTTCCTCCGCGAGAGTCGTCTGCCCCAGCGCCTCTTCCGCCAGGCGCAATGCGTCTTCCGCCGCTGAGCGCTGTTCGGGCGAGAGGGGCTCGTGCTCTCCCAACTGGGCTTCCAGTTTTGCAAGCTCAGCGCGTTCCTCCGCGGCGCGGCGATGAGCGGCCTGTGAAATGCGCGCGTAGATCTCGGCGCCGGTGATCCGCTCCAGAAGCTCGGCGCGATCCGCCGCCTTCGCAGCCAGAAACGCGTCAAAGTCTCCCTGAGCGAGCAAAGCTGCGCGTCGAAACTGATCGAAGCTCAGTCCGAGCCGATCCGAGATCTCGGCGAGCGTATCGGTCTTCTTGTCGCCGATCCGCGCGCCTGTCTCCCGGTCTGTCAGCGTCACTGTCTGCGGCTGTAGAGCGCCGCCGGCCCGCTTGCGCGCGCGCCAGACATCCCAACGCGCGACGTAAAACCGGCCGTCCCGCCCTTGAAACTCCACTTCCGCATGTCCGGCTCCCGCGCCATGGCGCAAGACGCCGCGCGGGTCGGCGTATCGGAGCCTGCGCTCGGCCGGAGCGGCCGGGTCTCCGATCTCACTTTGGTTTTCGACGTCGCTCAGGCGGGGAAGGGCGTCAAACAGCGCCAGGCAGATCGCGTCGAGCAACGTGGACTTGCCGGCGCCGGTCGGTCCTGTGATGGCGAAAAGCCCAGCGGTCGCCAGCGGAGGCGCGTCAAGTCGCAGCTCGAAAGGCGCCGCTAAGCTTGTGAGGTTCTCGCCTCGAACGGCCAACAGCCTCATTTGGCCTCTCACCTGGCGTCAGCGACGCCCTCGGGAATGCATGATGAGGGCGCAACCAAGGGTCTCAATTGCGGTCTTCGCGCCCCATTGGATCCTGCGCCGCGGCTTCAAGCGCGACGAAGCCTGCGACGAGGTCCGGACTCGGATCGCCCCCGAAGGCGTCGCGGTGCTTGCGTGCAAAAATGTCGATTGGCGTCGAGGCGTCAAGATCCTGATTGTCTTCGTCCGGCGCGCTCCCGGGCGACGTCGTTTTTGTCTCCCGGACGATCCGGGTCAACCTCACCGGAGCATCACCGAGCGCCGCCTCGATCTTTTGCCGCAGATCAGGCTCTGGCCCGTCGAGTTTCACAGCGACTTCCAGGTAGGCGCGCCGCTCCTGATTTGTTTCCGCCAGGCGAAGCGCCGACAGCGTGGCTTCCAGTTCCTGAAGCGGCAGCGCGCCTCGCTCGGGGGCCCGCAAAAAGGCGACGGGTCGGGGCACAGGGATTTCTTCCATGCGAAGTTCCTGACCATCGATATCGATTTGCGTGACGCTGTGCCGGTAGTCGCGCTCCGCAGTCGACATGGGGAAGGGAGAGCCGGCATAGCGCAGCATCGGCGCGCCGCCGAGGGTCTGCGGGCGATGCAGGTGCCCTAAAGCCACGTAGATGGCGCGCGCCGGGAAAACGCTCGAGGGCGTGGCCTCTGATCCGCCGATCATCAGACGGCGCTCGCTCATCTCGGACACGGCGCCGCCGGCGACGTGAAGATGTCCGGTCAGAATGAGCGGCGTCTGCGGGTAGGCGTCGCGAGCCGCTGAAGCCACCTGTTCGTACAGCTCGGCGATCGGATGCCGCATCGGCTCCGTCTCATCGCCGTCGCCGTCGATTGCGCGGGCAGGCGCGGGGAGATCGCCCGGCCTCAGATAGGGAACCGCTCCGCAGACAGCGGCGACGCGGCCATCCGCGTCGTAAAGGGGCGACAGCGACTCTCCAGGGTCGCCCATCGCGCCGATGATCTTCAGGTGATCGCCGTGCAGAAGATCCGCCGGCAACTCGAGTCGCGACGGGGAATCGTGATTGCCTCCGATCAGGACCGTCTGGAGTTTGGGGCAGCGCTCGCGAAGCCGAAACAGCGTGCGGAACAAGAGCTTCTGTGCGCGCACACTCGGGTTCACGGAGTGATAAATGTCGCCCGCGACCAACAGAACATCCGCATTGACGGCTTTCACCGTCGCAAGCAGCCATTCCAGGAACTCCGCATGTTCGAAACTGCGGTCGTACCCGTGCAGCTCGCTGCCGAGGTGCCAATCCGCTGTGTGTATCAGTCGCATCCGGAATGTTTGGCGGCTCGCGCGCGTTTCCGCAATGGATCACGCGCAGACGTGAAGAGAAGCCCAAAGCTCGTGATCGGGAGGGGGCCGCGTGCAGCGAACCCCTCCACTGCTCACAGTCGGACGCTCACCACGACGGAAGAGCCCGTCGACATTGGTGGATTGGCAGAGCGGATCAACCCGCGATCGCGCGGAGATGGCTCTCTTCGGAGGCGCCTTCACCTTCGGCGACGATGGTCTCTTCCGTTGTGATGACGGATCGGGAAACCGGCATCAAAAGCGGCGTGGCCTTTTTGATCTGAACGTCTATGCGTGGTTGTTCATGAACCGAGAGGGGCAGCAGACGGTATCTGCCCGGGCTTTGCCCCAGAGTGAGAATGCCGATCGCGGTTTCATCGCTGGCGAGTTCACACATACAGACGCGCCCCATCTTGTCATCGCTGAGCGCGTCGTCCCCGGTTTCTAGGATGACCATGTCTCCTTCACGCGCGTAGGGCATGAAGGTCGTTGTGCGGACTTGCAGCGCGGACGCGTTGTCAAGCACGCCTGGGCGAAACGGGCTCGACAATGTCGTTTTCATCGACGAACCGTCGTGCAGGCTGACGACCCCGCCGTCGCCGACCCAACCCACTATGGGGATCTGCTCGGCGGGCTCGAACAACTCGCTGGTGGCGACCCCGAGAACAGACGCGATCTTGTGAAGGGTCACGATCCCAGGATTCTTGGAGCGGCCCCGCAAAATATCCCGAACGGCACTTTCATTCAGGTCGGCGTTCCGGGCGAGCGGCGCCGGGCGAAAACCTCGCTCTTTCATCAGGGTCAGGAGGCGGGCGTTCAAAGTTTCGAGAACTGTCATGCTAAAAACACTTGTTATTTCCGGGTCTGCTACATCACAATCGCATGCTAAATTCCAGCAAAAATAGCATTTTTCCCAAATTTAGTGCCAAATTTGGAAGTAGACAGTCTGGATACCCGCGGTTTGGTCGGGATCTTAACGTTTTTATGATGTGTGTTTATCCAAGATTTACTCTGAGATTACGTAAGTCAAAACCTCGAAATGTCCTAGTTATTCGGCCAACTCTTCTTTGAGGGGTGGGGATAAATTGCAGTTCCGGTAAGGCGCTGGACAGATAAGGGGGCGAAGTTTTCCACTTAGGCAAAAGTTTTTACTCTAAGACGAGAAAATTCCATTGATGTATTGCGAGTCTCGTCGGCCGGTTTCGCCTGGCGAGCAACCTGAGAACGCCCGACAAACTCGGCGCCCGTGCGCCCTCTTTCCGTCTCTTTTGGGGGGAGTATGATGAAAAGAACTTGTCGGGTTCGCAAGCGCGGCCCACCTTTAAGGTGAGTATCGGCGGTAGCCCGAGATCCTAAGCAGTTGCGGAGGTGTTGCGTGGCCATGTCAACGCGCGAAAACGTGTTTGAACTCTTTGCGGACAATTACCGCAGGCGAGGTCTTAACGATCTGACACTTCAGGAGTATTTAGAAAGCTGTCGCGACAACTCTATGATGTACGCGACGGCTGCGCAAAGGATGATCGACGCAATCGGCGAGCCGACTCTGATCGATACGTCTCAGGACCCGGCCGTCGGGCGAGTCTTCATGAACCGGACGATCAAGCGCTATCCGGCCTTCGAAGACTTCTATGGCCTCGAAGAAACGATTGAGCGGATTGTGGGGTATTTTCGCCACGCAGCCCAGGGGCTCGAAGAGCGCAAACAGATCCTCTACCTGCTTGGACCTGTCGGTGGCGGCAAGTCGTCGCTTTCCGAGAAGCTGAAACAGCTGATGGAGGCGCATCCTGTCTATGTCCTCGCGGCGCCGCGCGCCGACGGCTCATTGGAGCCAAGCCCGATTTTCGAAAGCCCGCTGGGGCTGTTTGATCCGGTCCGCATGGGGCCGACGATCGAAAGCGAATACGGCATCCCGCAACGCTATCTGACCGGCCACGCCAGCCCTTGGGCGATCAAACGCCTTGATGAGCTGGATGGCGACGTTTCGAAGTTCAAAGTGATGGAGATGCAGCCGTCGAAGCTGCGTCAGATCTGCGTCGCCAAGACCGAGCCTGGCGATGAGAACAATCAGGACGTTTCCGCGCTGGTCGGCAAGATCGATATCCGCCAGCTGGAGCATTTCGGGCAGAACGACGCGGACGCTTACTCGTACTCCGGCGGGTTGAACCGCACGACCCAGGGCCTTCTCGAGTTCGTCGAGATGTTCAAGGCCCCGATCAAGATGCTGCACCCACTGCTGACGGCCACCCAGGACGGCACGTATGTGGGGACCGAGAATGTCGGCGCATTGCCGTATCAGGGCGTGATCCTCGCGCACTCGAACGAAAGCGAATGGCAGACGTTCCGGAACAACAAGACCAACGAGGCGTTCCTCGATCGCATCTGCGTCATCAAGGTTCCTTACTGTTTGCGTGTTTCCGAAGAGCGCAAGATCTACGAAAAGCTGTTGTCCGGTTCGGAACTGGCGGACGCCTCTCGCGCGCCCGGCACGCTGGACATGCTGGCTCAGTTCTCGGTTCTGTCGCGCCTCAAGGAGCACGAGAACTCGTCGCTCTACTCGAAAATGCGCGTCTACGACGGCGAAAGCCTCAAGGATACTGATCCCAGCGCGCGGACTGTGCAGGAATACCGCGACATGGCGGGCGTTGACGAGGGCATGGACGGCGTCTCGACACGCTTCGCCTACAAGATCCTCTCAGAGACCTTCAATTTCGACTCGAACGAGGTCGCGGCGGATCCGGTTCATCTGATGTACGTGCTCGAGCAGTCGATCCGACGTGAGCAGCTGCCTGAGGAAACCGAAGCGCGCTATGTCGAGTTTCTGAAGGACGAACTCGCGCCGCGCTATGCCGAGTTCATCGGCAACGAAATCCAGAAAGCCTATCTGGAGAGCTATCACGACTTCGGCCAGAACCTCTTTGACCGCTATGTCGCGTATGCCGACGCATGGATCGAGGATCAGGACTTCAAGGATCCTGACACGGGCCAACTGATGGATCGCGAGCTCTTGAATGAAGAGCTGACCAAGATCGAAAAGCCCGCCGGCATCGCGAACCCCAAGGACTTCCGGTACGAGGTGGTGAAGTTCTCCCTGCGCGCCCGCGCAAGAAACGAGGGCAAGAACCCGGATTGGACCTCCTACGAAAAGATCCGCGACGTCATCGAAAAACGGATGTTCAGCCAGGTGGAAGATCTGCTGCCAGTGATCTCCTTCGAAGCCAAGAAAGACGGCGAGATGGAGAAAAAGCACGCCGAGTTCGTCGATCGGATGGTCAGCCGCGGGTATACGCAGCGGCAGGTCCGCCGCCTCGTCGAATGGTATATGCGGGTGAAAAAGGCGGGATAGGCGGCGCGGCCTCGGCGCGCGCGATGACTGGGAAACGGCAGTTTACATGCACATTATCGACCGTCGCCTGAACCCGAAATCCAAAAGCCTCGGCAACCGGCAGCGTTTTTTGCGGCGCGCGAAGGCGGATATCAAAGACGCGGTTCAGGAAGCACTGAAGAAGCGCAAGATCGCCGATGTGGAGGGCTCGGAGCGGGTGCGCGTACGCGCGAAAACCGTCAAGGAGCCGTCATTTGTTTTCGGTCGGGACGAGGGGCAGCGGGATTTCGTGATCCCCGGCATCAAGCAGTACCTGGTTGGCGACGTCATTCCCAAACCGCCCTCTGGGGCCGGCGGCGGAGGTCAAAAGGGGTCGGCCGACGGAGAAGGGGAGGACGATTTCGTCTTTACCCTCACCAAAGACGAGTTCCTCGACATGTTCTTCGAGGATCTGGCCCTGCCCAATCTGGTGAAGACGCAGCTGAAAAACCTCAAAGCGACGACGCCCGCGCGCGCCGGCTTTCGGACAGATGGTCCGCCAGCGCAGCTTTCCTACACGCGCACGATGCGCAACTCGCTTGCGCGGCGCATCGCCTTGCGGCGCCCAAAAACCGAGGAGATGAAGGCGCTCGAAGCCAAGATCGCGGAGGCCGAGGCGAAAGGCGACGAGGAAACAGCGGCCGCGCTCCGGCTTGAGCTCAAACGCATCGAGACCCGTCGGCGCGCGATCTCCTACATCGACCCGATCGATCTGCGCTATCGCCGGTTCGAGCAGATCCCCAAGCCGACCACCCAAGCGGTGATGTTCTGTCTGATGGACGCGTCCGCTTCGATGACCGAAGCGCTCAAGGACCTCGCAAAACGCTTTTTCATGCTGCTCTATGTCTTCCTGTCGCGCCACTATGAGGACGTCGACATCGTGTTCATCCGCCACACCACCACCGCGCATGAAGTCGATGAGGAGACGTTCTTTCGCGGTTCCCAAACCGGCGGCACGGTGGTGTCGACCGCGCTCGTCGAGATGCTGCAGATCGTCCAGGACCGCTACTCGCCCGAGGACTGGAATATCTATGCGGCCCAGGCGTCGGATGGACACAACTTCATCGACGACATGTCGCAGACGCTGTCGCTGCTCGATCAGGAGATCATCGGGCTCTGCCAGTACTTCGCTTACATCGAAGTCGACGAGCGCGACATCGACCAGGAGCGCTTCCAGAGCCCGCTCTGGTCAGGGTATCGGCTGCTGGAAGAGCGGCACAAGCAGTTCGCCATGCGACGCGTGACGTCTCCGGCGGAGATTTACCCGGTCTTCCACGACCTCTTCGCCAAGTCGTCGAGTTCAGAGCGCGCCGGCGCCAAGGCGGCGGGGTCGTAAGATGGCGAATGAAGCGACGCCGAAATCCGATAAGCCAAAGCGCAAGCCGCGCAAGGCGCCGAAAGCAAAACCTGCGGCGCCGGCGCTGAAGTCGGCCCAACCGCTGTTCGAGACCTCTGATTGGAGTTTCGACCTTCTGCGCAGCGCGTATGACGCGATCGAGGAGATCGCGATCGGAGAGCTGGGGCTGGACGTCTATCCGAACCAGATCGAAGTGATCACATCGGAGCAGATGCTCGACGCCTACGCGTCGATCGGCATGCCGCTTCTCTACAAGCATTGGTCGTTCGGCAAACGGTTCGCGCGTGACGAGACGCTGTACCGCAAAGGCGCGCAGTCGCTGGCTTATGAGCTGGTGATCAACTCCGATCCGTGCATCTGCTACGTGATGGAGGAGAACTCGATCACCATGCAGACGCTGGTGATGGCGCATGCCGCGTTTGGGCACAATCACTTCTTCAAGAACAACTATCTCTTCAAGCAGTGGACCCGAGCCGACGCGGTGCTCGACTACCTCGATTTCGCCAAGCGCTACGTCGCGAAATGCGAAGAGAGGCACGGTCTTGAAGCGGTGGAGCGAACCCTCGACTGCGCGCATGCTCTGATGTCGAACGGCGTGAACCGATACGCGGCGCCGCGCCGGCTCAGCGACGCGCGCAAGCGCGAACGCGCGTTGGAGCGTCTGTCTTACGAGGAGGCGACATACGACGATCTCTGGCGGACTTTGCCGACCTCGGACGCGCCGGCGGAGGCGGATGACGAGCACGCCCGGGACACGCGTCTTGAGGCCGAGGATCTCGGTCTGCCAGAAGAGAACCTTCTCTACTTCCTTGAGAAAAACGCGCCGAAGCTGGCCGATTGGCAGCGAGAGCTGCTGAGGATCGTTCGGTACCTCGCGCAGTACTTCTACCCGCAGCGTCAGACAAAGGTCATGAACGAGGGCTGCGCGACCTTTGTCCACTACGAGATTATGAACCGGCTGTTCGAGAAAGGACTGATCGGCGAGGGCGCAATGCTGGAGTTCCTGCACTCGCACTCTTCGGTCGTGTTTCAGCCGGGCTTCGACGATCGACGTTTTGGCGGGTTGAACCCCTATGCGCTCGGCTTTGCGATGATGCGCGACCTGCAGCGCATTTGTGACGAGCCGACCGAAGAGGACGGAGAATGGTTTCGAGACATCGCGGGAGGCGGCGACGCGTACGGCGTTCTTCGAGAGGCCTGGGCGGACTATCGGGATGAGAGTTTCATCCACCAGTTCCTAAGCCCGACCGTCATGCGGGATTTCCGGCTCTTCCGCATCGCGGACGACGCTGAAGACCCGGAGATGGAGGTGTCGGCGATCCACGACGAGCGCGGCTATCGCGAGCTCCGCAAGACCTTGGCGCGACAGTACGACGTCGGCAGCCAGGACCCGCGTCTTGAGGTGGTCGAGGCCAACCTATCGGGCAACCGTCGTCTTGTCGTGAACCACGCCGTTCGAGACGGTCGCCTTCTCGACAAGACCGAGGCTGAAAACACGCTGCAGTATCTCGCCGACCTCTGGGGGCATCGCGTGAAGATGCTGGAGACGGACGTGGAGGATGGCGACGTGCTGGTCGAGCACGACGCGTTGCCACGGCCGCGCTGACGTTAGTCGCCCGTCTGGATTGTTTGGATGTAGTAGACGAGCGCGATGATCCGGGTCCGTGCGATCAACTCGGCTGAATACGGTCCATACTCCTGCTGCGCCTCGACCCGGAAGAAGTCGCCCCAGATCGGCATCTCCGATCCGCCATGCGATCGCGTGGCCTTGCGGCCGTCGATGACCTGATAGACGTCCCAGAAAGGGTACTCGCCGTCATTTTCGAGGGCGAGGCGCGTCAGGTCGGCCGGCTCAAAAGTCATGACGTCCGCCATCGGACCATCGCCGCGGCCCCTGTCGCCGTGGCAGCTGACGCATGCGCGGCGATATTCCTGTTGGCCGAGAACCTCCGGCTCGGTGACGGGGTCTGAAGTCTGCGCCATGGAAGTTGCAGAGCTAAGGGCGAGTGCGAGAATGGCGGTGAAAACGCGAGCCGAACAACAGATGCCATACATTGCGGGTCCTTTCTGTCTGCTTTGGCGCTGGTTCCAGTTTAAGCCGTCCAACGCAGGGCGAAATTGGCCGAGATCAAAGCGCGCACGGCGCTAGAAACGGCGACGCCTTGCTTCCGGGTGAGCTGCTCTGGAATTGCATTGCAAAGCGCAACTCGTCACAAAGAGACGCTGGTGAAGTGCAAGCCTCGAGGTCCGAGTAGGAATGGCTGATCTGTCGAACATCGGACGGCGCTGGTCGCGCGCGACGCCGATCAACGGCATGAGCGCTGCCGCGCTTTTGGTCGCGGCGCTCATCGCGGCCCCTGTGCTCGCGGTGGGCCTGACGATCTTCCAGCCTGCTGGCGAGACCTGGGACATGCTGTCCTCGACGGTGTTGCCGCGCTACGTCGGCAACACGTTGATGTTGGGCCTGATCGTTGCTGTGGGCTCGATGGCGATCGGGGTGCCGGCCGCCTGGCTGGTGACGATGTACCGCTTTCCCGGCCGTCGGGTCTTTGAATGGGCGTTGGCGCTGCCGATGGCGTTTCCCGCCTATGTTCTCGCCTACGCCTACACCGATCTGCTCGACCATCCAGGAATTGTTCAAACCACATTGCGCGATGTGACGGGGTGGGGGCCCAGAGACTACTGGTTTCCGGAAATCCGCTCGCTCGAAGGAGCGGGCGCGATGATGGTGCTCGTGCTCTATCCTTACGTGTATCTCTTGTCGCGCGCGGCGTTCATCCATCAATCGGTGCGCGCGCTGGATGTCGCCAGGACGCTTGGCTGCGGCCCGTTCGGCGCGTTCTTTCGCGTGGGGCTTCCGATGGCGCGGCCGGCGATCGCGACCGGTGTCGCCTTGGCGCTGATGGAGACGCTCGCCGACTTCGGAACGGTGGCGCATTTCAGCGTTCAGACATTCGCCACCGGCATCTATAGGGCCTGGTTCTCGATGGGCGATCGTATCGCCGCGGCCCAGTTGGCGGGGTATCTGCTGACATTCGTGCTGGTCTTGGTGGCGCTGGAGCGAACCCAACGCCGCGCTGCGCGCTTTCAGACCACGCGAGACGTCTTCCAGTCCTTGCCGGAGAACCGCTTGACCGGCTGGGCGGCCTGGGGCGCGACGGCGCTGTGCGGCCTCCCTGTTCTGTTCGGTTTCTTCCTGCCGTTGATCGCATTGAGCTATATGAGCATGGTCGGCGGGCACTCGTTCTTTGGGCCTCGCTATATCGGGTTTGCGATCAACTCCTTTGTGTTGGCGGGCCTTGGCGCGGCTCTGACTGTCGCGCTGGCCGTGCTCCTCGCCTATGCCGAGAGGCTCTCGCCCGGGAAACTCACCCGCGCCGCCAACACGTTCGCGTCGTTGGGATACGCGATCCCAGGGTCGGTGATCGCGGTCGGCCTGCTGATCCCTCTCGCCGCGTTCGACAATTGGCTCGACGCCTGGATGCGCAGCGCCTTTGGCGTATCAACCGGCTTGTTGCTCACAGGGTCGATCGCCGTCCTGCTGATGGCCTATGTCGTGCGCTTCATGTCGGTCGCGCTGCAGACGGTGGAGGCGGCCATGGGGAAGATCACGCCGTCGATGGAGCAGGCCTCGCGCTCGCTGGGCGAAGACGCGCGCGGAACGTTGATCCGGGTGCATGCTCCGTTGCTGCGAGGGGGATTGTTGACCGCCGCGCTGATCGTCTTTGTCGATGTGATGAAAGAGCTGCCCGCCACCTTGATCATGCGGCCCTTCAATTTCGACACGCTGGCGATCCAGGCGTATCGCCTCGCCTCGGATGAACGGCTCTATCAGGCGTCGACGCCGTCGCTCGCAATCATGGCGGTTGGTTTGATTCCGGTGCTTTTGCTGACGCGCGAGATCCGTAGATCTCGCCCGGGGTCCTGACCTAAGTCCGCGCGCGGTTCAGTGCTAGGCGGTTCAGCGCTCTCCGGCTCAGTGAAGACGCGATGGCGCCTCGGCGATCGCCTGCCGCATTAGTGCGCGACGATCGCAGAGCCGGGCCCGGCACAGAAGTGTCGGCGCCTGGTGCGAAAGGACATGGCCGATCTGCGCCGCCCGCTGGACGATATCAGCGACGACGCCCGGCTTGACCAGTTTCGAAGCCGAAAGGGTCGCGGCTTCGTGAGCCCCTTGCGTGGCGTGACGCATCAAATCGGCCAGGTGCCTTTCATCGGAACCAAGACATGGGCAGGCCGCTTGATGATAGAAAAGAGGGCGATGAGCATTGATCGAAAGGACAGAAAGGTAAGCTTCGAACGCACTCAACTGCTCTCGAGCCTTCGCCCCACCATACTCTCGTGCGAGCAAATTCCAGACGTCTTGTTGGCTCTCCGGGGTGTTGAGCCAATGGCGAACCATCCAGATGTGCAACTGCTCCAGCGCGCCCACATTCTCAACCAACCCAACGACCTCTGTGCGTTTCGGACGCGCAGGACGACGATCGACTCGTTTCATCCGTAGACCTTCACTTTGTCTGCACGGCAGCCAAGCGATCTGGTCGTAGCGGCAACTCGAGCTTGTTATGAGAGCTGCAGTGACTGCTGCTGTTTGTCGTTTCAGAGTTGGCCTTTTTTGCGTGACTTGGGCGCTGTCTGGCAGCGTCGCGGCGTCGTTGGCGCCGCGAGGAGTTGATGAGGCGGATGCACCGCCTCATCAATGCGCAGCTGCTTACTTGTAGCCTACGCTGTCATAAACGTTCTGCGCCTGCGGCTGGCGCTCGCCGAAGACGGACATGTTCACGTCGTCTGCGCGGAACAGCCCGAGTTGTGCGACGCCGCTGCTCAAGCCAACGCCAGGAACTGCCGGGTATTCGTTATTGCCGTTGGAGAAGTATTCCTGAGCGTTTTCGCTGGCGAGATACTCAAGAAACTTGATCGCATTCTCTTTGTTTGGCGCATTGGCTGCGACGCCGCCCACCGAGATGTTCACATGCGTGCCGCGATCATTCTGGTTCGGGAAAACCCAACCGATCGACGAGATGCCAGGGGTCAGGCCTTTCACATCGCCAACCAGGCCACGGACATAGTAGTAGGTGTTCGAGATCACGATATCGCATTCGCCCGAAACGATGCCGCGCAACTGATCCGTATCGCCGCCTTGCGGATCGCGCGCTCGGATCGCGTAGAGACATTCGGACCACGACTTGGCTGCGTCTTCGCCTGCTGCTTCGATGATCGAGCTCATCAGCGACAGCATGTAGATGTTTGAACCTGAGCGGGTGCAGACTTTACCCTTGTACTTTGGGTCAGCCAGAGCTTCGTAAGTTAGCGGCGGCTCTTCGACACGCTCTTTATGGAAGAAGATAACCCGAGCGCGCTGCGAGAAGCCGAACCAGTGACCGTTTGGATGGCTCAGGGCTTCTGGAACACGAGCGTCCAGGATTTCGCTGTCGACAGGCTGGAGAAGACCAGCTTGATCCGCACGCCAAATGCGGCCGGCGTCGACGGTCAGCAAGACGTCCGCCGGGCTGTTGGCGCCCTCGGCCTTCATGCGCTCGATGAGCTTGTCGCCCTTGTCTTCGATGCGATTAATCTTGATGCCTGTCTGCTCTTCAAAGTCCGAGTACAGGCGCTCGTCAGTGTCATAGTGACGTGACGAGTACAGGTTCAATTCGCCGTCAGCGGCCGCAGAGAGCGGCGCTGCGAGCATGGCGGCGAGTCCTACAACCGCTGCGCGGCCGAGCGAACGTCGAAAATTCATGTTGTGTGTCCCTTCTCTGAGCCGAGCACCGCGCAGGCCTCAAGCGAGCGCTGTGGTGACGGCCCTCATTTCCTGCTATAGCCGAGTAAATCAGTCAAGAATATTTCCGAGAGAAAAGATCGGAAATCCGTTTTCCCGTCTCAGGCGTCAGAAGAACGCCTGCAAACCGGTCTGCGCGCGGCCGAGGATAAGGGCGTGGACGTCATGCGTGCCCTCATAGGTGTTCACGGTCTCGAGGTTCTGAGCGTGGCGCATGACGTGGTAGTCTTCCTGGATCCCGTTGCCGCCGTGCATGTCGCGCGCGATACGGGCGATCTCCAGCGCCTTGCCGCAGTTGTTCCGTTTGACGATCGAGATCGTTTCCGGGGCGAGCCGGCCTGTGTCGAACAAGCGACCGGCTTGCAGCGAGCCTAGAAGGCCCAGCGAAATCTCGGTCTGCATGTCTGCGAGTTTCTTTTGGAACAGCTGAGTTTGTGCGAGCGGTTTTCCGAACTGCTTGCGGTCCAGTCCGTACTGCCGCGCCGCGTGCCAACAGAACTCCGCCGCTCCCAATACGCCCCACGAAATGCCGTAGCGCGCCCGGTTGAGGCAACTGAACGGTCCCTTCAGGCCTTCGACATCCGGCAGCAGGGCGTCTTCGCCCACCTCGACATCGTCCATGACGATCTCGCCGGTGATCGAGGCGCGCAGGCTGAGTTTGCCGCCGATCTTGGGAGCGGAGAGGCCTTTCATGCCTTTCTCGAGAACGAAGCCGCGGATCTTGCCGTCATGGGCGTCGGATTTCGCCCAAATCACGAATACGTCGGCGATCGGGCTGTTCGAGATCCACATCTTGGAGCCGGAGATCCGATAGCCGCCGGACGTTTTGACCGCGCGCGTCTTCATGCCGCCGGGGTCTGAGCCGGCGTCTGGTTCGGTCAAACCAAAACAACCGATCAGCGTTCCGGCGGCGAGACCCGGCAAGAACTTCTGGCGCTGCTCTTCCGAGCCGAACGCGTGGATCGGGTACATCACGAGCGAGGATTGCACGCTCATCATCGAGCGATACCCGCTGTCGATGCGTTCGATCTCGCACGCGACAAGACCATACGAGACGTAGTTTGCGCCGACGCCGCCATAAGCTTCCGGGATCGTGACGCCCAACAGCCCCATTTCACCCATCTCGCTGAAGATCTCGGGCTCTGTCTTTTCTTCGCGATACGCGTCGATCACCCGAGGCAGCAGCTTTTCTTGCGCGTAGGAACCCGCGGCGTCGCGGATCATCTGTTCTTCTGCGGTCAGTTGATCGTCGATGCGGAAGGGGTCGGCCCAGTCGAAAGCAGAGGGTTTCACAGCGCGTGTTTCCTGGTCGAATTTGCGAAGGTTGCGCCGCACTTTCGCGCTGTCGGCGCGCCGCGGCAAGAGCCGACTCGCTTTTAGTGCAATGCTGCACTTGCGAAAGCGGACGCTCAGATTTTAAGCGATAATGCGCGATATGACGCCAAAAGCGTCATTTATAGAGAAGCTTTGGCCGCGATATCTCGATTTTGGCGCATAATCGGTCTGAATACCCTCTTTCCATCGAGATTCGTCCGTGATTAGCTGCGGCCGGTGTTGGTGAGCGTTTCGAAACTTTTTTTGGGGACGCGCGCCAGAGAGCGTGATTTTTACGCCGAGGGAACATGCAGCTCGACGCCGCTTCCGCTGAAGCGATTGAAACGCCCGCAGATGGGCGCTCACCGGACTTCGTCGTCTTCGACCAGGTCCAGAAATCCTACGATGGCGAAACGCTGGTCGTGAAGAACCTGAACCTGTCGATCGGGCAGGGCGAGTTCCTCACGATGCTTGGCCCCTCGGGATCGGGCAAGACCACGTGCTTGATGATGCTCGCGGGGTTTGAAACCGCGACGCATGGCGAGATCACGCTGAACGGTCGCCCCATCAACAACATCCCCCCGCACAAGCGCGGCATCGGGATGGTGTTCCAGACCTATGCGCTGTTCCCGCACATGACGGTCGCGGAGAACCTGGCCTTTCCGCTGGAGGTTCGAAAGCTCTCGAAAGCGGATGTCGAGGCGAAGGTCAAACGCGCGCTCGACATGGTGCAGATGGGCGATGGGCAGTTCGCGGGACGTCGTCCTGCGCAGCTGTCGGGCGGCCAGCAGCAGCGCGTCGCTCTGGCCCGCGCGCTGGTGTTCGAGCCGGAGCTGGTGTTGATGGACGAGCCGCTCGGAGCGCTCGACAAGCAACTGCGCGAGCATATGCAGTACGAGATCAAGCACATCCACGAGAGCCTTGGAGTGACCGTCGTCTATGTGACGCACGATCAGTCCGAAGCGCTGACGATGTCGGACCGCGTGGCTGTGTTCAACGACGGCGTGATCCAGCAGCTCGAAGCGCCGGACGGGCTTTACGAGCGCCCGATGAACAGTTTTGTCGCGCAGTTTATCGGTGAGAACAACAAGCTGTCGGGCCGGGTCGATTCGATCGCCAACGGCGTCGCCGAGGTGACGCTGGACGATGGCGAGAAAGTCTCGGCGCTTGCGATCAATGTGAGCCAGGCGGGGGAGCGCACGCTTTTGTCCGTCCGCCCGGAACGGGTCGAGATCGACCCGGATGAAAGCACCGTGGCCCACACCGTCGACGGTCTGGTCGAGGAGGTGATCTACCTCGGCGACCATATCCGCACCCGGATGAAGGTGGCGGGGGACGACCAGTTCATCGTCAAGACCCGCAACCGTTTGGGCGCGCGCAAGTTCTCGCCCGGCGAAAAGGTGCGGGTGGGTTGGGCGACCGAGGATTGTCGGGCGCTCGACTGGCTCGAGGGGTGAGCCGGACATAAGGAATTCGCGGCCGGCTTCGTTGACGTGACCGGCCGTGGGAAGGTCTCCGTTGATTTGCGAGGACTAACGATCGCGAACACGGGGTTAATCGCCGAGATGGATCGGCGCTTGATTGGGAGAAGTGAATGAAACTCTGGATTGCTATCGGCGCTGCGTCTGCAATGGCGCTCGCCGGCGCTGCAAAAGCCGAAGACCTCACGGTCGTATCCTGGGGTGGCGCATACACAAAGAGCCAGGTGGAGGCGTATCACAAGCCGTTCACCGCAGAGACCGGCAAGACCATCGTGTCCGAGGACTACAACGGCGGTCTGGCTGAAATCAAAGCTCAGGTTGAAGCTGGCAACGTGAAGTGGGACCTCGTCGACGTTGAACTGTCTGACGCTGTTCGCGCATGCGATGAAGGCTTGGCCGAGACCATCGACAAGTCGATCCTGCCAGCGGGCGCCGACGGCACCCCGGCTGCGTCCGACTTCATTGCGGGCACGAACGACGTCGAGTGCGCGGTCCCGACGATCATCTGGTCGACGATCTACGCATATGACAGCTCGAAAATGTCGGATGGCCCCAAGTCGATCGCGGACTTCTTCGACCTGGAGAAGTTCCCGGGCAAACGCGGCCTGCGGAAGTCGCCGAAAGCCAACCTCGAAATGGCTCTGATGGCTGACGGCGTCGCTGCCGACGAAGTGTACGACGTTCTGGGCACCTCGGAAGGCGTTGATCGCGCGTTCGCCAAACTCGACTCGATCAAATCGGAAGTCGTGTGGTGGGAAGCCGGCGCACAGCCTCCGCAGCTTCTGGCTGACGGCGAAGTCGCCATGACCACCGCCTATAACGGCCGTATCTTCAACGCTGTCGCTGCTGAAGATAAGCCGTTCAACATCGTCTGGGACGGTCAGGTCTGGGATCTGGATCTGTGGATCATCCCAAAAGGCGCTCCGAACAAGCAGGCTGCGCTGGACTTCGTCGCGTTCTCGACCGCGACCGAGCAGCTGGCTGGTCAGGCTTCGTGGATCTCCTACGGCCCGGCTCGCAAGTCGTCTGTCGACCTGATCGGCGACTACGCGACGAAGCCAGGTCTGGCCATGGGTCCGCAGATGCCGACCGCGCCAGCAAACTTTGAAAACGCGCTGCAGAACGATTTCGAGTTCTGGGCCGACAACCAGGACGAGTTGAACGAGCGTTTCAACACCTGGCTGGCGAACTAATCGCCTGAGACTTTGCCGGCGCCCCTTATCGGGGCGTCGGCGCCTGATTTGTTTGTTGATTTTCCGGTGACGGGGCGAGGCCGCTATGGCGACGACCATGGATCAAGACGCTGCAGGCGGACCGCTGAAGACAGCAGATGGCACGCCTCTCAAGCGCAAGCTGGCCCAAGCGATGTTTGTTTCGCGAATGCGCGCGCTCGGGTTGGTTGCGCCGTTGTTGGCGTTCGTATTGGCGGCCTTCATCCTGCCGGTGATCATTTTCATGTTTCGCGGCATCTACGACGACACGTACGCTTCGCGAATGCCGAACACGCCGGCGTTGCTGGCCGAGTGGGACGGCGTCTCTGAACCGACCGAGGAGATGTACGCCGCGCTGGTCAAAGACCTTATCCATGCAAGAGAGACGAAAGAAATCGGCCGGGTCGCCACGCGCGTGAACCGCGAGTTCTCAGGCGCGCGCTCCACGTTCACCCGTTCGGCGCGACGGGCTCAGAGGCTGGAGGCCCCCTTCAAGGAGGCGCTTATCGGCGTCAACGACAGGTGGGCGGATATCCAGCTCTGGCAGGGGATGAAGGTCGCGGCGCAATCGCTCACGCCCGCGTTCTACGCGGCCGCTCTCGACCACAAGTATACGGGCACTGGCGAGATCATCGCTCAGGACGAGGAACGTCAGATCCATGTCCGCCTGTTCCTGCGGACGTTGGAGATCTCGTTTGTCGTCACGCTGGCGACATTGCTTCTCGGCTATCCGATCGCCTATCTGCTGGCGACGCTGCCGCTGCGAACGTCGAACCTGTTGTTGATCCTTGTCCTGTTGCCGTTCTGGACCTCGATCCTGGTTCGAACAACCGCCTGGATTGCGATGCTGCAGAGTCAGGGGGTCCTCAACGACATGCTGGTCTTCATTGGCATTGCGCCCGATGATGCGCGATGGTCGATGATCTACAACAAGACGGGCACGCTGATCGCGATGACGCATATCCTGCTGCCCTTCATGATCTTACCGCTCTATTCGGTGATGAAGACGATCCCGCCAAGTTACGTACGCGCTGCGAAGTCGCTTGGGGCGACGAACTGGACGACGTTCTGGCGCGTCTATTTCCCCAATACGATCCCCGGGATCGGCGCGGGGGCGCTGCTCGTCTTCATTCTGGCGATCGGCTACTACATCACGCCCGCGCTCGTGGGCGGCGAGAACGGCCAGATGATCTCGAACTTCATCGACTTCCACATGCGACGGTCGCTGAACTGGTCGTTGGCCGCGGCGCTCGGCGGCACGCTGCTGATATTCGTTCTGTTCCTTTACTGGCTCTACGACCGGATCGTGGGCATCGACAATATGAAGTTGGGCTGACCAATGGCGCTTCCTCCATATGCAAGCACCGGAGAGCGGATCTGGTACTGGGCGTTTCGCGGCATCTGCGCGCTGATTTTCATCTTCCTGATCATGCCGATCGTGATCGTCATGCCGCTCAGCTTCAACGCAGAGCCCTATTTCAGTTTCACGGCCGGAATGCTGGCGCTCGATCGCGAAGCCCTTTCGCTACGTTGGTACGACGACATTCTGCGCAACGGCATGGCGGCGCCAGATGCGGTCGAAGGCTGGTGGGCGGACATGTGGAACAACGCCCAGTGGGTGCGGGCGATGAAGAACAGCTTCTTCATCGGCATCTTCGCGACCCTGATTTCAACCAGCCTTGGCACCCTTGCCGCGATCGGGTTGTCCCGTCCAGAGATGCCGTACCGTTCGGCGATCATGGCGCTGTTGATCTCGCCCATGATCGTGCCGCTCGTGATCATCGGCGCCGGGATGTTCTTCTTTTTCTCGAACCTCGGCATGGCCTACACCTACACGGGGCTGATCCTGGCCCACGCGGTGCTGGGAACGCCGTTCGTGATCATCACGGTGACCGCGACGCTGATCGGGTTTGACCATTCTCTGTCGCGCGCCTCCGCAAGTCTTGGCGCGGATCCGATCCGGACGTTCTTCAAAGTCCAGATGCCGCTGATCCTGCCAGGGGTCATCTCCGGCGCGCTCTTCGCCTTCGTGACGTCGTTTGACGAGGTTGTGGTGGTCTTGCAGATGGGCGCCGTTGAACAGCGCACGATCCCGCGTCAGATGTTCTCGGGCATCCGCGAGCAGATATCCCCAACCATTCTGGCCGTCGCCACGATCCTTGTGATCATTTCGATCGCCCTTTTGACGACGGTGGAGATGCTGCGGCGTCGCTCCGAACGCATGCGCGGGATGTCGGCCGGCTAAGCGCGGAGACGCGAGTCTTGCGACCCAGACCTCACGAGAGAGTCGGCGCCGGGCGTTTTGAGTAGGGGGGTGTGGGGGGGGCGGAAAAGCGCCCGGACCAGCGGCGACCGAAGGTTTG
>ERZ1740059.95-NODE-95-length-46016-cov-6.341920_pt1 | contig 46016 bp, 46 predicted proteins | sample MGYA00581744_ERZ1740059 | MGnify/ENA primary metagenome ERZ1740059 (study PRJEB43018, sample SAMN04849738) | marine metagenome | isolation source: floating plastic debris | place: Pacific Ocean | collected 2008-08-28 | study: EMG produced TPA metagenomics assembly... | reverse complement strand
GGCATCTCCCTCGACGCGCTTCCGGCGCATCTCAAACGCTGCCGTCTGCCGCGCGTTGCAAAAGCGGCTCGACCGCTGCTGGAAGCGAGGGCCTAAGCGTGTTCGTTCTTCGGAAAATCGCTTTGCGGAATTCCGGCGGCGATCACCTCCTTCGCCCGCTCGATGCGTTCTGGCAGGGGTGGGTGGCTGATCAGCCAACTGATCGGATTGCTGCGGTCCACGGAACCGCCGACCCAGTTCTCAAGCTTCGACAGCAACGAGCTCACCGCCTTCAGGTTCAGATCTGATCGCATCATCAACTGCACCGAGAACGCGTCGGCTTCGAACTCGTCGCGCTGGGTCATCTGGTTTCGGTAGATGTTCAGCCCCAACAGGGCCAAGAGCCCGATCCAGCTGAAGATGATGCGCGACAACAGGACCCCAAGCAGAACGATGGCCGCTGTCTCTTTCCGCCACGCCCAGATCCGGCGTTTGTGATGGCCGAGTGCGACATGGCCGATCTCATGGGCGATCACCGCGGCGATCTCATCCCTCGACACTTCATTGCCCAGAAACTTTTCATAGAGGCCGCGCGAGATGAAGATCTCACCTCCGGGCAGGGCCACGCCGTTGACCTGCTCCATATCGAGGATGCGCACCTGAAATCCAGGAACGCCGAGGCGATCGGCAAAAATGCGCACAGCCTCAAGGATCTGCCAGTCGTTGAGCGGCTTGGAGTTCCGCATCAAGGAGGCGGTGGTTCGACTCTTCGCCGTCATCGCCCTCCAGATGAAGAACGCGATCACAATAAGCGGTAACAGTTTCAGCAGCGTCGCCATGCCGATGACATGGGTTCGTCAGTGCCGATTGACCACTGATCCGCGCTCACTTTTCTGCGTTTTATGCTCGCGCGCGCTTAACCCTCAGACGGAGGAGCGAATTCGCGACACGCGCTCTGGGATCGGCGGGTGCGTGTCGAGCCATGAGGGCCCGTTTTGAACGGCGTTTTGAGCGCCGAACTTCTCAAGCGCCGTGGCCAGCGCGTCCGGATCCAGTCTGCGTCTGCGCAGGATCTCGACCGCGCGCGCATCCGCCTCGAACTCCGCTTGCCGCCCCATGGAGAGCCGCTCGAGCTTAAGCCCTTCGCCAAGAACCCAACTCGCCAAACCGCCCATGCGAGACACGACCACGCCGCCGACCGCCGCAGCATCGGAGCGACGTTTCATCTGAGCATAATGTCCAAGCTCGATATGCGCGATCTCATGCGCCAGGATCGCCGTGACCTCTTCAGGGGTCAGGACGCCTTGCTTGTAGAGATCGATCAGTCCGCTCGTCAGGAAGATTTCGGAGCCTTGCGCCACAAACGCGTTGGGCGCCTCATCCGGAACGATCCAGGCCCGCGCCGCGCGGGGTTCGTCGTCGCCGAGCAGTTGCAGCGGTCGGAACCCCTTGCGGCCGACGCGATCCGATTTTTCCTTGAGGCCTTCCAGCCCGAGCGCCTCGCGCAGATCGCTCATCGCGATCGCGCCCACGATCAGCGCCAGAACGATCAAGATCTCAAAGGCTGACGGCATCGCTAGCGGCTCAGCTCTTTTGTTGCGGCTTCGAGACCTTTGAGGGTCATTGGGAACATCCGGTCGCCGATCAGTTTGCGGATCATCGCGGTCGACTGGGTATAGCGCCAGGCTTCTTCGCGCACCGGGTTCAACCAGACAGCGGAGCGCCAGTGCTCAAAAGCTCGGCGCAACCAAACCTCGCCCGATTCTTCGTTCCAATGCTCGTTCGCGCCGCCCGGATAAATGATCTCGTAGGGCGACATCGCAGCATCGCCGACGAAAACCGCCTTGTAGTCCGGGCCATAGGTGCGCAGCACGTCCCAGGTCGCGGTCTGCTGATCCCATCGGCGATGGTTATCCTTCCACACGCCCTCGTAGAGGCAGTTGTGGAAGTAGAAATATTCAAAATGCTTGAACTCGGAATGTGCGGCCGAAAACAGTTCTTCGGCGATGCGAACGTGATCGTCCATCGATCCGCCGACATCCATGAACAGCAGAACTTTCACGGCATTCCGGCGTTCGGGGCGCATCTTCACGTCAAGATAGCCGTGCTCAGCGGTCGCCCGGATCGTCCCATCGAGGTCGAATTCCTCCGTTGCGCCGTCGCGCGCCCAGCGGCGTAGTCTTTTCAGCGCCACCTTGATGTTGCGAGTGCCCAGCTCGATCCCGTCGTCGAGGTTGCGGAACTCGCGCTTGTCCCAGACTTTGACGGCCCGACGGTGGCGGCTCTCTTTTTGGCCGATGCGGACGCCCTCTGGGTTGTAGCCATAGGCGCCGAAGGGCGAGGTGCCGGCGGTTCCGATCCATTTCGACCCGCCCTGGTGTCGCCCTTTCTGTTCTTCGAGACGTTGTTTCAACGTCTCCATGAGCTTCTCCCAGCCGCCGAGCGCCTCGACGAGGGTCTTCTCTTCGTCGCTGAGGTGTTTCTCCGCCAGCTTGCGCAGCCATTCCTCGGGCAGGGGAACGCTCTCCACGCCGTCGGCGCCGCTGCCGGCCTCCAACCCGTTGAAGACCTGCGCGAAGACAACATCGAACTTGTCGAGATTGCGCTCGTCCTTCACCAGGGCCGAGCGGGCGAGGAAGTAAAACTCCTCGACGTCGTATTGCGCGATCCCGGTCTTTAGCGCTTCGATAAGGGTCAGGTACTCCCTCAGGGAGACCGGCAGCTTGGCCTCTTTCAGCGCGAAGAAGAAGTTGATGAACACGGCTGCGCGCTCTCGGTTACGAAGCTGCTTCGGGCGGCGCCCCGGGCACGATGCCGAACCCCGTCAGCAGAATCGCCAGAATGAAGACAGACACCATGGCGACGACCGCGACAGCGAAGGCCCGCTGCAACGAGGCGCCCCAGCTTCGCTGTTTGATCCGGTGGTAGGCCGCCGTCAGGACGAAGGCTGTGATGAAGACAGAGACGAGACCCATGCGGCGGCCCTTGTTTTTTCGAACACGCGCCACGCTTTTCTTCTAGGAGCGGCGCGCCAATCGGAAGGATCTTTAAGGGCTTAGAACGGCGCGCGCCAGTGGGGCGTTACCGGTCTGGCGCGACTTCTAGCGGCGCCTCGACCTCTTCCCGGGCCTCCATGGCCTCGGTCGCCGTCGCGTCGGCTCGGTTCATGACGAAAGGTCCGGACCACGTGATCGCGCCGTCAACGCGCCAACGGCCCTCGATCTTCGTCAGATCGGCATTGGCGACGCCTTCATAGCGCACCTTGTGCCCGGCGCCGGAAACCGGAGCGTAGGTCTTCACGAACGAGACGGCGTCGCCCTCCCGGTGACCGGCCAGCGTCGCCAGAAGCGTATCGACCATAGGATCTGCGAAAGTGTTTGGTTCTTCGCTTTCGCCAACAAACGTCGCCGCGCTTTCGTCGATCTGGGCGTTGAACGGCACAGGTTCGGCAAAGGCGTTGGGGTAGTCGTAGACGCCGGTCCAGTGCCCGGTCAGTGATTTCGGACGATCGGCCATGACGCACAGGCTCCTGATGTCTCGGTCGATGAGAGCTCAGGGATCAGGTATGAACGGCGCGCGGGATACGAAAGAGGCGCATTTCCGCAGAAAGCGTCCGGTTCACGCGGCGTAGCGGCGAACTTCTGCTTCAATGGCCTTGGCGATGTCGGCGCCCACGCCGAGTTGCTTGGCGAACGTCTTTAAGAAGCGACGCTCCGGCGGAGAGACGTCGGCGCAAACGAGCGCGCTCAGGATATAGATCTCGTACGCTTCGCGCGGGCCCGCGACTTCATCGAGAATGACGCCCATCGCCGCCCGACGGTTCCGCTTGAGTTCGGTTTCGAAGAACGCCTGCGCCTCATCGCCCAGAACGTTCAGCTTCTTGCCCAACAGCTTGCGCTCCTTGGCGTCGACATGGCCGTCTGCGTTGGCGGCCAGAACCATCGCCCTTATCAGCGTACGGGCGCGGCGCTCCGCCAGACGTCCCCTTTGACGTTGCAACGGGGCGTCGGGGGGCGCGTCCGGGTCGAGGAAACGGTCCGCGATCGCGCATATCTCGGGAAGGCCGCGCGCCCGCAACAAAGCGCCGCCGCCGCGCCGATCGACCTTGAGCGCTTTGACGGTTTTTGAAGCGCCGGTCTTCGGGTCAGCGCCGCGCATGACTTTCCGGCCGCCTGTCAGCAACTCGTTGAGAAACTGCTTCCACTTCATCCTGGCGCCTTTCGAGGGCCGTTTGCTCCGACCTTCGAACTTAACAGCCTGCGGTTAACGCCGATTATATTTGATGAAAGGCGAAACCTGGCCGATGCGGTCGTAAAGCTGGCGGGCGGTCGCGTTGAAGTCTTGTGTGAGCCAATAGACGTTCGCCGCGCCAGCCTCGTCAGCGGCGGCGTAGACCGCTTCAATCAAAGCGCGGCCTGCGCCGGTTCCACGAGCCGCTGGGTCCACGTAAAGGTCCTGCAGATAGACGACGTTGGCGATGTTCCAGCAGTGCCGGTGAAACAGGTAATGCGTCAGCCCGATCGGGGCGCCGTCGCTGTTCAGAGCGATCAAACCATGAAATTCATTCGGCTCTTCTGACAGGAGCCGCGCGAACGTCACCTCGTAGACTTCCTCTGAGACCGAAGTCTCATAAAACTCCAGATACCCGGTCCAAAGGCGTCGCCACTGGGGCTCATCCGCGACTTCGAGAGGCCGAACCGTGAGATTGGTCATGTGAATTCTCCCTCGATCGGCTCGACGCTAGCGCTTGCCGCAGTTCACGGCAAACCCCGTTCTGAGGGCTACCCTCGCCGTGAGGCCGCCATGAACGCCAGGCGTTCGAACAGCTCGACGTCCTGCTCGTTCTTCAAAAGCGCGCCGTGCAGTGGCGGGATCGCCTTGCGCGGGTCTTTCTCGAGCAGCGTCGACAGGTCGATATCGTCGGCCATCAGGAGTTTGATCCAGTCGAGAACCTCCGAAGTCGACGGCTTTTTCTTCAGGCCGGCGACCTCCCGGATCTCGTAGAATTGGGTCAAAGCGGAGCGGACAAGTTCAGCTTTCACGTCTGGATGATGCACTTCGACGATTTGCTTCATCGTCTCGACGTCTGGGAACTTGATGTAGTGAAAGAAGCAGCGGCGCAGGAAAGCGTCGGGCAGCTCTTTTTCATTGTTCGACGTGATGATCACGATCGGGCGGTGGGCAGCCTGGATCGTTTCGCCAGTCTCATAGACGAAGAACTCCATGCGATCGAGCTCTTGCAGCAAATCGTTGGGGAACTCGATGTCCGCTTTGTCGATCTCATCGATCAGCAAAACCACCCGTTCGTCGGTCGTGAACGCCTCCCAGAGTTTTCCGCGCTTGATGTAGTTCTTGACGTCCTCAACGCGCGGATCTCCGAGCTGACTGTCTCGCAACCGTGAGACCGCGTCGTACTCGTAGAGCCCTTGCTGCGCCTTCGTCGTCGATTTCACATGCCATTCAAGCAGACGCACACCCAGAGAACCGGCGATCTGGCGGGCAAGCTCGGTCTTGCCTGTGCCCGGTTCGCCTTTGACCAGAAGCGGCCTCTCTAATGTGATTGCTGCGTTCACTGCGACGAGCAGATCCTGCGTCGCCACGTAGTCTTTGGTTCCCTCAAATCGCATCGGCCCGCTCATTGCACATCATCTGGATCAGGGGCCGAAAGCCCCGACGGCGGACCCTATCGTGTTTCGCCAGCGCTTTGGATCGGAAAATCGCCGCATGTTGGATCGACAACGCGATTTTCATGCTGACTGGAGAGCCCATTGGCGTGGTTTTATCCAGGCGCGCCGTGCGCATTGAGAGGACCGGGCGGGCGCGGGGAGGCGCTGTGAGACACGCGCGACCAAGGGATCGGCAGATAACTTCGATCTCTCTGTTTTCTGAGATGACTTTAACCATGGCTTTGGGTATCGAACTCGCAAATTTGGAAAAGAAACTAATTTCTCAGATGAGAGTCAGGTTTTGGAGGCGCCGGCATGGCTGAGCAGATCGTCCTTCCGGAAAACTATATGCCCTCGGATGACGAGGAGTTCATGAACGAGATGCAGAAGGCGTATTTTCGCCAGAAGCTTCTCGAATGGAAACAATCCTTGCTGGATGAGAGCAAGGAAACGGTGGCGTCGCTCCAGGAAGCAACCCTGAACGTTCCAGACCTCACGGACCGCGCGACGGAAGAGAGCGACCGGCGTCTGGAGCTGCGCACGCGGGATCGACAGCGCAAGTTGATCGGGAAAATCGACGCTGCGTTGCGGCGGATCGACGAGGGCACTTACGGCTATTGCGAGGTGACGGGCGAGCCGATCGGTCTGCGTCGCCTGGATGCGCGCCCGATTGCGACCCTCTCGATCGAAGCGCAAGAGATGCACGAGCGTGACGAACGGGTGCACCGCGACGATTGATGAGATCTAGCGGTCGGCCTTTCGGCCGTCAGACCTGCGCTCAGCGCGGGCGCGGCCCGCTCTGAGCCGATATGGGGACTGGGAGGGCCGGCAGGGCCGGCCTCCTAAAAGTCTCGTGAGATGCTGGCCCGTCAAGGGCTTCGCGAGCGGCTTGCAGCCGCCCTTGACCGCCCACCATCCTCTTGGTTCGCGCCCTAACCGTGCAGCTCTCGGCTGTCGTTGGGGGCTTGCTCTCTCTCGGTCATGCCGTAGTCGCGGATGACGGCTGCGACCCGAAGGCGGTAATCGGAAAACATCTTGGTCCGGCCCATGGTCTGAGCGTGACGATGCGCGTGAAGCTTGCGCCATGCGTCCAGAGCCGCCTCATCTCTCCAGAAGGACAATGAGAGCAGCTTGCCCGGCTGCGTCAGGCTTTCGAAGCGCTCGACTGAGATGAAGCCGTCGATCTTCTCGACATGGGCTCTCATCACGGCGGCCATGTCGAGATAGGCGTCCCGTTCGCCGTCCTTCGGCTCGACTTCGAATATCACCGCGATCATCGCGTTATTCCTTGTGTGTGGGGTGCCCATGCGGCGCGGAGGCGCGCTTTAGAAAGATACGGTTTTCTTTCAGGATGAACTTTTCTTTTTGGGCGAAGCGATAGTTTTCCATGCCCAGCGGGTCTTCCGCGAGCCGGGCGCGATAGGCCTCATAGGCTGCAAGGCTCTCGATGTTGTAGACGCCGTAAGCCGTGGTCGCGGATCCTTCATGCGGGGCGTAGTACCCGATGAGATCCGCGCCGCAGCGCGGGATCGCTTGACCCCAGTTCTGGGCATAGGTCTCGAACGCCTCGCGGCGTGTCGGATCGATCTCATAGTGAATGAAGCAAGTGATGGGCATCGGGGTCTCCTTGTAAATCGCGCTTTCTGCTGGATGCGGACAACGATAGCGGCTTGAGAAGCCGCAATGCTTCGTTCATTGTCGAAGTATGAAAGCAGGTCCGGATATCGCCAAACTCGCGTCGCTGATCGGAGATCCGGCGCGCGCGAACATGCTCAGCGCGTTGATGGCGGGCGGCGCGCTCACTGCGACGGAGCTTGCGTTGGAGGCCGGGGTGACGGTGCAGACGGCCAGCGCGCATCTCTCCAAACTTGAGCAGGGCGGGCTGGTCTCCCCTCGCAAGCAGGGCCGGCACCGGTACTTTGCGCTCTCAGGCGCGGATGTGGCTCAAGTGCTGGAGACGCTTATGGGGGTCTCCGCTCGTCTCGGGGGCGGTCGCGTCCGGCCGGGACCCAAAGAGCCTGAACTTCGCCATGCGCGGATCTGTTACGACCATCTCGCCGGCGACCTCGGGGTTGCGCTTTATGAGAGTTTGCAAAAACGCGATTGGCTGCGAGAGGACGCTGAGACAGTCGCGTTGACGCCGACGGGCGAGGCCGGGTTCGACCAATTCGGTCTCGACGTTCCGACGATGAAAAAGCAGCGTCGTCCGATGTGTCGAACATGTCTCGACTGGAGCGAGAGGCGGTTTCACCTGGCCGGCGGGCTCGGTGCAGCGCTTTTGACGGAGATCTTACGGAAAGGCTGGGCGCGCCGTGCCCCAGGGGAGCGGGCGTTGCGGTGCTCGCGCGAGGGGGAACGCGCATTCCGGCTGGCGGTTTGGATCGACGACTGACGTGTTTACCCGGGGAGCTTTTGCGCCATCGCGCGGCCCAACATCGCCCCAGAGCGATGAGCGTCCCCTGCGAGCGCGCCCAGCCGCCAGTCGCCGCAACACCCCAAGGCGCCATCCGCCGACAGCCAGTAGGCTGAGCCGGCCGGTTTGACGACGCGCGCGTAGCGCCAGCGATGCGCAGCACAGTAACTCGGCGCCGGCGGCTCGCCTCCAAACGTCTGGCGGAACGCCTCCAGAAGCTTTGCGGCCATTGCTTCTTTTTCTTCTACCAGATGCTCGGCAGACCAGTCCGGACGACAATGGCCAACACCGGCGTCGTAGGTGTCGGACCGGTCGGCTTTGGCGGAGTTGCGAACGAGAAGCTCGAACGGGCCTTCTTCTGGTTTCGCAACGACAAGATCGGTCTCTAGTCGCTCCTCGAACGCTAGGAGCAGGGTCCAACACGGCGCCATGACCGCGTCTGCGAGACCGGTTGGGTCCGCGCCAAGCAGCCTGCCGACCTGCGGCGCCGGAACAGCCACGGCGACCGCATCAAAAGGCCCGTGAACGCCGCCTGTGACGTCCCTGAGGAGCGTGTCGTCGTCGCCGCGCGCGATGCTTTCGATCTCGGTTCCGGTCGTGACTTCCAGTCCCTCGGCCAGAGGCCGGGCCAGATCGCTCATCCCGGGGACGCCGACAATTGCGTTCTGAGGAAGTTGGGGCTCGTCCCACAAAGCCCCGAGAGCCGCCAGTTCGTCTTGAATGCTCGGCTGATCAGCTTGCGCATAGGGCGCGCCGTGATCGACGCCCAAGGGATGGTCGCGTCCGAACGGGCGGCGCGTCGCGAGCCGGCCGCCCAGACCGCGGCTTTTCTCGTAGACGTTCACCCTCAGACCTGCGTGCTTAAGCGCTTGAGCGCAGCTGAGGCCGGAAATCCCGGCGCCGATGACGGCGATGCGGCGGGGGAAGGTGAGGATCGGCATGCGCCTTCATCCCACAAATCGGACCCAGCCTAAAGGCTGATGACGGGCTGAGACGCCAGCAGCGCCGCATTTGCAGGAAGGAGGATGGCTGGGGAACCTGGATTCGAACCAGGACCGACGGAGTCAGAGTCCGCTGTTCTACCGTTAAACTATTCCCCAGCACGGCGGCGGAAACTGCCGCCGGGAAAGGCGGTTAGCTAGCGGTTGCGGGGGGACAGGTCAAGGGGGCGGATTTTAGTAAAAATCGTCGAACAATCCGACTTCTGTTTACGCGTGTTTAAGGCGCCGCGCCTAGGGTGAGGCCATCCAGCGTCCGATCTCCCCTTTCCGCGCTGGTTTTCGTCGGGGCTCGGTCCGCATCCCCCCAACCCCAGCCGGGCCCCGACAACCTCCTATCGCGACATGTGTTCAGAGCGCCGACCCAAAAGGGTCAGGCGTTCTGTTCGCGGATTTTCTCAACCGCGGCCTTGTTGAAAGAAACGGCTTTTTCTTCAAGGACTTGGTCTAGTTCACCATTCAACGTCATCTCGGTGATGATGTCGCAACCACCGACAAACTCGCCCTTCACGTAGAGCTGTGGGATCGTCGGCCATTGGGTGAAGTCCTTCACGCCCTGGCGCAACGCGTCGTCTTCGAGAACGTTGACGTCCGCGAATTCCACTTCCATGAAATTCAGGATCTGAGCGACCCGGGACGAGAATCCGCATTGCGGAAAGTTCTTCGTGCCCTTCATGAACAAGACGACGTCATTCTCTTGCACGGTTTGCTTGATCTGTTCAATTGCAGGCGAGCCGGCGGCTGCGGTCATGCTTGTTGTCCTTTCTAGTCCTGAGCTGGGGCGCTGGTCTGAAGCGCCAGGGCGTGCAGCTCGCCGCCCATTTTTCCTTTAAGAGCGGCATAGACCATCTGGTGCTGTTGCACCCGGTTTTTGCCGCGGAACTCTTCTGCGATGATCGAGGCGGCGTAGTGATCGCCGTCGCCTGCGAGATCGTTGATCTCGATTGTCGCCGTCGGGAACGCCTCGCGGATGAGCCGTTCCAGCTCAGCGGCTTCCATCGCCATGGTTCAGGCCTCTCTCACTATTCCTGAGCATTGCAGTCAATAAATGCGAGATGTAGAGGGCGCGGGGCATGCGCGCAAGAAAGACTGGCGCGCATCGCGCTCGAGCCGGTCTTGTGGCGGAGGAGCCGAGCAACTTCGCGCGCGGGGGCGTCGACCGCCAGCTCGGGTGACGCAGAAGCGTTTCCCGCGGCGTTCGAGACCGCGCTATCGGAGTATGATCGACAAGTGATCAGGCGGGCGGCTGGCTGTGCCAGCCGTCTCCTTGTCCTCGGCCCTGGCCTGCGCCCGAGCCGAGCGGAAGCTTGGACGGGTAACGCCGCCAACGGGCGGCCGTGATCCAGTCTGATCTCACGGCTTTACCGATCAAGGGTTCTACGAGCGGCGAAGCCGCCCTTGACCGGTAAAACCATGATACGCCGGGCAAGACAGTTGGAGAAGGAGATGGATCATGGTCAGACGATTTGTTCCCGATGGGGTCGCGCCGCCGGCGTCGCGTTATAGCCATGGCGCCGAAGTCGGGGCGGGCGCGCGTTGGCTCTATGTGGCGGGTCAGATCGGCGTCGATCCCAGCGGCGCGATCCTGCAAGGCGTGGCCGCGCAGGCCGCGCAGTGTTTCAAGAACATCGACGCGGTTCTGGCGGGCGGAGGCATGGATCGGACAAATCTCGTCTCAATCACGGTCTACGCCGTGGAAGCGGCGCGAGAGGAGGCGGTCGCCGCCTATCGTGACGCGCGCGACGCCTGGCTCGACGGATGCGAGCCGCCGGCCGCGACGTTCCTGATCGTGTCTGGTTTGGCCCATCCGGATCTGTTGATCGAGATTGAAGCGATCGCTGCGGCGGAGTGATCGTCGCGCCGTCGCTTTTCAGACGTCGTCGATAGTCACTTCGACCGGGTCGCCGAGACGTAGCCCGTATATCCGTAAGGCTCGAGAGGCGATCTGAGCCGTAAGGCGCGGGTGGAACGGGAAAAGAGTGCGATGATGATTTGGCGCGGCCGCGGTTGGGCGAGCCCATCCATCGGCGCTCAAAGCCAGGCGCATCTCATCGGTCATCTCGGAGCAAAAGCGCTGAGACACGGCCTCGAGTTCGACCATCAGTTCGCCGCCGTCCTCATGCTCGCTCATCAGAGCCTGCACATAGACGTCGCCCGAGGATATGATTGCAAAAGATCCCTGCTCACGGCTCAACGCCCGCTTCGACGCGCGCACCAAGGCCGCTTCAAGATCGATCCGTGTCAGCGGGATCGTCTCCACTGGAGGCGGCGGGCGATCGGCGTCAAAGACGCGACGTAAGCCCGCTGGCCATTTGAAAGCTTTGGCCATCTCAGCTGTCGCCCATCCATTGCGCGAACCACGCTTCGTGCGTCGTGCGCAGCTCGCCCAGCGCGATTGCGTCATTGCCGAGAGAGACGTCGGTCCCCCCGGTGCTTCCGACCATCTGTGCGATGATCCGAGCATCGCCGGCGGCCGCAAGAACGGCGTCCGCAGCGTCAGTCTCCACAGCGATCAGATAGCGACCCTGGTCCTCGCCAAAGAACCACGCCTCGTCTCGCATGTCCTGCGGGGAGTGGTCGAGATGAACGCCGACGCCCCCAGCGAGCGCCATCTCAGCAGCGGCGACCGCCAGGCCGCCATCGGAGAGATCATGGCAAGCGGCGATCAGGCCATTTGCGGCGATCTCCCGAACGAATTCGCCCGTCTTCCGTTCAGATGCGAGGTCGACGGACGGCGCGTCCCCGTCTTCACGGCCCAGGATTTCTCGGAGGTAGATCGTCTGACCAAGATGGCCGGCGGATTGGCCAAGAAGGATCAGTCTCTGGTGCTCCGCGACGGCGATCCGAAGACTTTGCGAGGCCTGTTCGAGCAGGCCGACGCCACCGATGGTCGGTGTCGGCAGGATCGCTTGACCGTCGGTCTCATTATACAAGGACACGTTGCCGGACACGACGGGGAAGTCGAGCGCGGCGCAGGCTTCGCCGATGCCCTGCACGCATCCCACGAACTGGCCCATGATGTGTGGTTTCTCAGGATTGCCGAAGTTGAGGTTGTCGGTAATCGCCAGAGGGGTCGCCCCGACGGCGCACAGGTTGCGAAACGCCTCCGCCACCGCCTGCTTTCCGCCCTCGACCGGGTTGGCTTTGCAATATCTCGGCGTCACGTCGCAGGTGAACGCCAGTCCCTTTTCGGTTCCGTGAACGCGGACGACCGCCGCGTCGCCGCCCGGGCGCTGAACCGTATCGGCCATGACCATGTGATCGTACTGACGCCAAACCCAGGCCCTGGAACACAGATCCGGCGCGCCTATCAGCGTCGCCAGCGTTGCGGTCGCCGATCCCATTGGCGGCAACTCGCCCAGCGGCGCGGCGGGCGGCGTCGGTTCCCAGGGGCGGTCATACTCCGGCGCCGTGCCCGACAGCGCCTTAAGCGGTAAATCCGCCTTGGTCTGGCCATTCAAACGCACATCGAAGCGATCCTCCGGGATTGTTTCTCCGACGATGGCGAAATCGAGATCCCATTTCTCGAAGATCGCACGGGCCTCGGTCTCCTTCTCCGGCCGCAGCACCATGAGCATGCGTTCCTGGCTCTCCGAGAGCATCATCTCGTAGGCGCTCATATGGGTTTCGCGGCAGGGCACGGCCTCAAGGTCGAGGCGGACCCCCAATTCGCCTTTGTCGCCCATTTCAACGGCGGAGCAGGTGAGACCCGCGGCGCCCATATCCTGGATCGACACCACGGCGCCGGACGCCATCAGCTCGAGACAGGCTTCCAACAGGCGTTTCTCGGTGAAGGGATCGCCGACCTGCACGGTCGGACGCTTTTCCTCGATCGTTTCGTCAAACTCGGCGGACGCCATGGTCGCGCCGCCGACGCCGTCGCGGCCGGTTTTGGCGCCGAGATAAACGACGGGTCGTCCGACGCCGGAGGCCGCCGAGTAGAAGATCTTGTCGGCGTCGGCGAGACCTGCAGCGAAGGCGTTCACGAGGCAATTGCCGTTATAGGCCGGATGGAAGCGGACTTCGCCGCCGACGGTCGGAACGCCGAACGCGTTGCCATATCCGCCGATCCCTTCGACGACGCCGCGCACAAGGTGCCGGGTCTTCGGGTGGTCCGGCGCGCCGAAGCTCAGAGCGTTCATGGCCGCGATCGGACGCGCCCCCATCGTGAACACATCGCGCAATATGCCGCCAACGCCAGTGGCCGCGCCCTGATAGGGCTCGATGTAGGAGGGGTGGTTGTGGCTCTCCATTTTGAAGACGATGGCTTGGCCGTCTCCAATATCGACCACGCCGGCGTTCTCGCCGGGGCCGCAGATCACCTGAGGCCCGGTGGTCGGCAGCGTGCGCAGCCACTTCTTGGAGGACTTGTACGAGCAGTGCTCGTTCCACATCGCGGAAAAGATCCCCAGCTCTGTGAAAGTCGGGGTGCGCCCAAGCAGATCCAGGATGCGCTGATACTCCTCGGCGTTGAGTCCATGCTCGGAGGCCAGGGCCTGGTTCACTTCGGGTTCGGTGATCTGGGTGTCTGCTGCGGCCATCGGGCGGCGATCTCTCTCATCCTTGGGCGTCGCCCTCACCTATGCGAGGGGGTAGGGTGGGCGCAAGAGGCGGTTCAAGAGGCGGTTCAAGAGGCGGTTCGAGAAGCGGCGCAAGGGTCCCCGCGAGAGCAGAAGCTCGGCCGGAGCTGCGACCGGCCGCGCGAGGCCCGGCTCAGCAAGGAGCGCGACGCTCCATAATCGCTTGGATCTGTTTGAGCAGATCGATGCTCACACCTTGGGGCACGCTGTCCTCCCAAGCGACTTCGACGTCCTGCGCTGTTGGATCCAGCGGGTTTTGTTGCACGCGGATCGCATACACGTTCACCCGCGAAACCGGCGCGACCAACCGATAGCCGTCCGGCGTGCGGGCGATCTCCGTTCCGCCCAGAGGATTCTCCTTGCCGATCACACAGAGCTGCAGAGCGCTCTGGCTGGCCGCGAGCAGATCGCTGGGCGTGACCTCTGGAAAGGCGAGACCGATCCGGTAGCCCGGTCCGGGCACAGAGAGGTCGCGGGCCTGATAGATTGGCGCCGGAGTCAAGGTCGAACTCGACGGCGAGACCGCGGCTTGGGTTTCCGCCGGCGCCGCCGCCTTCTGGGCGCAACCCGCCAACGCCGCGATCGCGGCCAGCGCAATAAAGACTCTCACCATCAACCCCTCCGCTCACACACGGCGGAGATCCTTTCGGAGGCCGCGTCACCGCGCAAGTCGAAACCTCACGAAATGGGTTGGGCGCGCCAAACCCAGTCTTTTCCGTCGAGGATGTCGAAGCCCTTGCGGTCCCGTTCCTTGTCGAAGGCCAGATAGTCGATCAGCGTCTGCGTGCGCGCCTTGCCAAAGCGGATCCGGATCCAGTGTTGCGCGACCGTGTACGCCCAGCCGACCCAAATCTGTTCGCGCCGCAGAACGGCGTCCGGCTTCTTGGAGCCAAAATGTTCAGCGACCACGCCTGCGCAACGCGCGCGGTTCAATCGGATCAGCGTCCAGTGAAATGGCGACCGCCACCGTTTCGCGAGCGACAGCGCTTGCCCGTAAAGCCCCACCGCTTCGATCAGCGCGTCCGGATCACCGGCGCGCTCGGCCAGAGCGCGTTGGATGTTCGCCGCGTTGTTCAAGGCGGCCGCCGCTTCGAGAGGCCGGCTGCGCCCCAGGATGTCCCGGGCGCGATCCATTTGGGCGTCGCGCGCGGCTTCTGAGATCTCGAGAAGCTGGATCCCGCTTTCAGCCGACTGAGCAGCGCCGTTGGATTGACCGGGCGCCTCGGTTCGCGTTGGGTCCATGATAGCAACCGTGTTTGTTACATGCGTGAGGCGGCGCGCCATGCCGCCGCTTCTAGAGTTGGACCTCGACATGACGACAGGCGTCAAAGAAGGCAAGCCTTTAGAGCCGAATGCAGGGCGCGCCGACACGACGACCCTGACGCTCGGCTACGGCGCGGCGGCGATCGCCGTGACGATTTGGGCGGCGTGGATCGTGTTCACGCGGTATTCTGTCGATGCGGCTGAGAAGGGCGTCGCTCTGACGCCGATCGACATTGGTCTGCTGCGCTTTGCCGCCCCGGCGCTGCTCTTGGCGCCCGTCTGGTTGAAAGTGGGGCTCAAGCCCAGGCACATGTCCTGGCCGCATCTCTTCGCGCTGCTTGGGTGGGGCGCGCCCTTCGCCCTCTTTGCCGCCGCCGGACTGCAGACCGTCGATTCGGGCATGATGGGCGCGCTGACGCCCGGAACGATGCCGATCTTCGTCGCCTTGATCGGGTGGCTGACGTTTCGCGAAACCTTTGGCCGGGTGCGCCAGTTCGGTTTTCTGTTGATTGGCTTGGCCGTTCTGGCCGTGGTCATCCCCGCCGTCGCGCGAGGCGACGAGGCGGTTCTGCGCGGAGCGCCGTATCTGCTCGGCGCAGCGTTTTGTTGGGCTGTCTTCACAGTCGCGTTCCGGCGCAGCGGTCTGGGACCCGTCGAAGCGGCGGGGATCGTCGCCGCATGGTCGACGCTCTTTCTCGGCGCCGCCTACCTTTTTGTCGGAGGCGCTTTGCCCGAGCTCTCTACTCAAAGCCTGGCCGGTCAGATCTTTTCGCAAGGCGTGCTGTCCGGGGCGATCTCGGTCGTCACCTTCGCGGTCGCGATCGACAAACTCGGGCCGGCCCGCGCGGCCTCGCTCTCCGCGCTCGTGCCGGTTCTGGCCGCTCTGATGGGGGTGGTGTTCCTGGGCGAAACGCTCACAGCTGCGACGACGGTGGCGATCGTCGCCGCCAGTTTTGGGGTCGCGTTCGTCAACGGAGCCTTCGACGGGTTTTTCGCAAAACGTTGAGGCTGCGTCCTTAAGCGGCAAGAGCCTCGAACAGGACAGAGCCGTCGACGCCGCCAAGCGCGCTGTCAGCCAGGCGTTCCGGGTGCGGCATCATCCCCAGGACGCGCCGGTTCTCTGACAGAACGCCAGCGATGTTGCGCGCGGATCCATTGGGGTTCGACCGCGCCGTCGCGTCGCCATTGGCGTCAACATACCGAAAGGCGACCCGGTTCTCGGCCTCCAACCGATCGAGAAGATCCTCGTCCCCGTAAAAGTTGCCATCGTGATGCGCGACTGGAACGCGGATGATCTGCCCGGCCTGATATCCTCGCGAGAACGGGTTTTGAACCTCTTCGACACGGAGATGGACGTCCTGGCAGACGAACTTCAGATCAGCGTTGCGCATCAGTGCGCCGGGCAGGAGACCGGCCTCGATCAGCACTTGCCAACCGTTGCACACGCCCAAGGTCAGTCCGCCGCGCCGGGCGTGATCAACGACAGCGCGCATGATCGGCGACCGCGCCGCGATCGCGCCGCAGCGCAGGTAGTCGCCGAAGGAGAAGCCCCCGGGGACGGCCACCAGGTCAAGATCGTCGGGAAGCGCGCTGTCTTTGTGCCAGACCATCGTCGGCTCATGTCCGGTCGCGTTGCGCAACGCGACCGCCATATCGCGATCGCAGTTGGAGCCCGGGAAAACGATCACAGAGGTCTTCATAGCGCTAAGCTCCTTACGGCGTCAGAACTAGGAAATCTCAACCGAGTAGTTTTCGATCACGGTATTGGCGAGCAGCTTCTCGCACATCGCTTCGACACGCTCTTTGGCCGAGGCCGGGTCGCCTTCCGCAAGGTCGAGCTCCAGAAGTTTGCCCTGGCGCACGTTCTCGACGCCTTCGAAGCCGAGCGTCGACAGCGCTTGGCGGATCGCCTCGCCCTGAGGGTCCAAGACGCCGTTCTTCAGCGTCACATGCACGCGCGCTTTCATATCTGCTCTCTCCGTCCGAACATCGATGTCAGCTCCCTTTCTCTTTCTTGGACGCTTTCACAAGCTTCGGACCCGCAACGACCGCGCCGCCGCTTTCCGGTAGAATGCCCAACCTCTTCGCGACTTCCGCATAGGCGTCGACAAGATTGCCGAGATCGCGGCGGAAGACGTCTTTGTCGAACTTCTTCCCGCTGTCGACGTCCCACAAGCGGCAGCTATCGGGGCTGATTTCGTCGGCGATGATGATCCGCTGAAAGTCGCCCTCCCAAATCCGGCCCAGTTCGATCTTGAAGTCGACCAGCTTGATGCCGACGCCAAGGAACAATCCGCTCAGAAAGTCGTTCACGCGCAGCGCAAGCGCCACCATGTCGTCGAGATCCTGCTGGTTCGCCCAGTTGAACGCGAGGATGTGCTCCTCCGAGACCATCGGATCGCCGAGCTTGTCGTCCTTGTAATAGTATTCGACGATCGGCCGCGGCAGCGCGTCCCCTTCGTCGATCCCCAAACGTTTCGCCAAGGATCCCGCGGCGACGTTCCGCACCACAACCTCGAGCGGAATGATCTCGCACGCGCGGATCAGCTGCTCGCGCATGTTGACGCGGCGGATGAAATGGGTCGGCACGCCAATTCCGTTCAGCGCGCCCATGATGTGCTCGGAGATCCGATTGTTCAGTACGCCCTTGCCGTCGATGATCTCGTGTTTCTCGGCGTTGAACGCAGTCGCGTCATCCTTGAAGTACTGAATGTACGTTCCAGGTTCCGGCCCTTCGTAAAGGATCTTCGCCTTCCCTTCGTAGACCATTCGGCGTCTGCTCATGAGGGCTCCTTTTTGCGACGAGGACGTCAGCGCGCGGTTGACGTCGGCCTCGCCGAAACAATTTGGGCGCGATCCGCCCCAGATTGAGCGCCGCGCCGCAAAATTCCTATAGGGTCTCCCTTGTCATGCCGCAAGGCGATCTCGTTATAAGGGGCGTAGGACATCCACCCATCGGGATGGGCTCGACACGGTTGGTCGAGCTCTCGGCGACTGACTAGGAGATACTGACGATGACGAGCTTCGACGATCGCGAAAAGGCGTTTGAAACCAAATTCGCCCATGACGCGGAGATGCAGTTCAAGGCGGAGGCCCGCCGCAACAAAAAGCTCGGTCTGTGGGCCGCTGGCCAGATGGGGCTTTCGCAAGAGGACGCCGCGAACTACGCCAACGCGGTCGTGGTCGCCGATCTGGAAGAGCCGGGCGATGAAGACGTCTTTCGCAAGGTCGCGGGCGATTTCGCGGCGAAAAGCGTCTCGGTCAGCGAAGCCGACCTTCGCGCGAAGATGAACGAGCTTCTCGCGGAAGCGAAGGCGGAGATCTTCAGCGAGACTCAATAATCCAAAACACAGCTGACGTTTTCTGTAAGGCGCTGGCGACCGCTCTATCTTAACGGCCGTTCTGACTTTGGGAGCGGCCGTGACTGTTCAAGTTGTCTGGTTCAAGCGTGACTTGCGATGCGTTGATCACGCGCCGCTCGCTTGCGCGGCCGAGGCTGGGCCTGTGCTGCCGCTCTATGTGGCGGAACCCGAATGGTGGGCGCAGCCGACCCATTCCTCACGCCAATGGGAATTCATCGCGGAAAGCCTAAGCGAGCTGCGCGCGGCTTTGGCGGAGTTTGGCGCGCCGCTCGTGGTCAGGAGCGGCGACGTCGCGGCGTGTCTTGAGGACCTCAAGGCGGATTATGGCTCGTTCGCGCTCTGGAGCCATGAAGAGACCGGGGATGCATGGTCCTTCCAGCGCGACAAGCGCGTTGGCGCTTGGGCTCGCGCGAACGGCGTCGTCTGGCGCGAGATCCCGCCCGCGGGCGTTGTGCGACGGCTCAAAACCCGAAACGGCTGGGCGCGGAATTGGGCGCAGCGCATGGCGGCGCCTCAGGCCTCTCTACAGCGCCTGACGCCGGTTGCGCCCCAACCTGAACCCGCGGCGATTCCTTCAGCGAAGGCCCTCGAGCTGCAGACCGACCCGGTTTCCGAGCGTCAGCCCGGCGGTCGGCAGGCTGCGCTTGAAACCCTGGACAGCTTTCTCACCCGGCGCGGTCGCTTTTACCGGCGCGAGATGTCGACCCCTGTGCGGGCGTTCGACGCGTGCTCGCGCCTGTCGACGCATCTCGCATGGGGAACACTGTCAACACGTGAAGCCGCCCAGTCGGCGCAACAGCGCCTTCTCGAGTTGCGTTCAGGCGATCCGGGGGAAGCCCGTGGCTGGATCGGGTCGGTCGACAGCTTTCAAGCTCGATTGCACTGGCGTTGCCACTTTATGCAGAAGCTCGAGGACGAGCCTGCGATCGAGACCCACTGCATGCACCGCGCCTACGAGGGGCTGAGGGAAGCCGACCACGACCCCGCAAGGCTGCAAGCCTGGGCCCAGGGCGAAACCGGGTTGCCTTTCGTCGACGCCTGCATGCGGGCGCTGATCGCCACTGGGTGGATGAACTTTCGCATGCGCTCGATGCTGACCGCGGTGGCCTCCTATCACCTTTGGCTCGACTGGCGCAAAACCGGCCCTGTGCTGGCGCGCCTCTTCACCGATTTTGAACCTGGCATCCATTGGAGCCAGCTCCAGATGCAATCGGGCGTCACCGGCATCAACACGACCCGCGTCTACAACCCGGTGAAGCAGTCGGTTGATCAGGACCCGGACGGCGTGTTCATCCGCCGCTGGGTTCCTGAACTCGCGGCTGTCCCGAATGAGTTTATTCATGCGCCGTGGAAGATGGATCGCAGCGCTCAGCGGGCCGCCGGATGCGTGTTGGGGCAACGCTATCCCGAGCCCATCGTCGACCATGAACAAGCCGCCCGAGACGCAAAGGCGCGGGTGCACGCCGTACGCAAAGGCGACGCCTTCTACGAGGCGAAGCAAGCGGTGATGAGAAAGCACGCGTCTCGCAAGCCCGGGCGCGATGAAGGCCCGGCGCGACGCGCCCGCAAGCGCAAGGGAACTGAGGCGCCGGGACAGCTGAAGTTGGATCTGTGATGGCGCGCGGAGCGAGCAACAAGATGCGCCGAAAAGGCGATCTGCCGCAAAAGACATGCGCTCAATGCGGAAAGCCGTTTGCGTGGCGCAAGAAATGGGAACGCGTGTGGGACGAGGTCCGCTTCTGCTCGGATCGCTGCCGGTCCGAGAGCAAACGCGGTCGCCGCGACACGGCAACGCGGTCCGCTGGATCTTGATCCGCCGACAGCCATTTCACGCTCAATGACAACCCAATCTGTGGTACCGCAAAGACTTCGTACGCTTCGCCTTGTCCTGGGCGATCAACTGGACGCCCAGTCCGCGATTTTCGACGATTTCGATCCGGCGCAGGACGCGCTGTTGATGTCCGAGGCCGCCGAGGAGGCGTCCTACGTCCCGCAGCATAAGAAACGGATAGCGCTTTTCTTCGGCGCGATGCGCCATTTTGCGCAGGCCCAGCGCAAAGCAGGGCGTCCGATCATCTACAACCGTCTCGACGACGATGAGGCGCCGCGCTCGCTTTCGGAGGGGATGCGCGCAGCGGTGGAGTCGTTTGCGCCCAAACAGGTCCTTGTCGTGCAGCCGGGCGCCGCCCGCGTCTTGGACGCTCTGCGCGGCGCGGCCAAAGATCTCGGCGTCGCGTTGAGCGTTCTGGAGGATCGGCATTTCCTGACGCAGCCGTCTGATTTTCAAAGCCTGCGCGAAGGGCGAAAACGTTTCATTCTCGAAGACTTCTACCGCGCGCAGCGCAAACGCTCCGGCTGGCTGATGCAAGGGGACCAACCCGAGGGCGGTCAATGGAACTTCGACAAGGACAACCGCAAACCGTTCGGTCGCGAAGGCCCGGGCCTCGTCCCAAGACGAATGAGCTTCGAGCCCGACGCCATCACGCAGGATGTTCTGAAGATGGTCGCGCAGCGCTTTGCCGACGCGCCGGGCAAGCTCGACGGCTTTGACGAACCGGTCACGGCCGAGCAGGCGCGGGAGGCGCTCCAGGACTTCATCGACAATCGCTTGGCCTCTTACGGCGACTATCAGGACGCCATCGCGACAGGTCAGGTGACACTCTACCACGCGCGCGTTTCAGCAGTGATGAACCTCAAGCTCCTCGACCCGCGCGAGGCCTGCCTTGCCGCGATAACTGCTTGGGAGGAGGGGCGCGCGCCCCTCAACGCGGTGGAAGGGTTCGTCCGTCAGATCCTGGGTTGGCGCGAGTTCGTCCGAGGCGTTTACTGGACGCTGATGCCGGAATACGCCGAGCGAAACCATCTCGGCGCCGAGGCGGAGGTGCCCGCCTTCTTCTGGACTGGCGAGACCGACATGGCCTGCCTTTCGGATGCGCTGGGCGGCCTCGTCGAGACCGGCTACGCCCATCACATCCAACGGCTCATGGTCATGGGGCTGTTCCTGATGCTCCTGGGCGCGCGCCCCTACAAAGTCCACGAGTGGCATATGTCGATGTATCTCGACGCCATCGACTGGGTGTCGCTGCCAAACGTCCTGGGCATGAGCCAGCACGGCGACGGTGGCGTGGTTGGAACCAAACCGTACTCCGCGTCCGGCGCGTATATCGACCGGATGTCCGACTGCTGCCGCGGCTGCCGATACAACCCCAAACAAGCAACGGGCGAGGCCGCGTGTCCGTTCACGGCCCTCTATTGGGATTTTCTGTCGCGACACGCAGACCGGTTCTCGAAGAACCAGCGCATGGCCATGCAGATGCGCAATGTCAGCCGCAAGAACGAAGAAGAGCTTGCGCAGATCAGAAGGACAGCCGATAGTTTTAAAAAGCGACTCATTTGAAGCCGCAAAAAAAAGCCCGACCACAAGGGCCGGGCGAGTACGCGGGTGGTCAAAGGGGGAAAAACCACCCAGCGGAGGAACGGGGAGCGGCTAGTTGGTCGCCAGCAGCCGCTCGATCTCGGATGTCAGCTTGCGGGACATGGGGCGGGTGACGCTGCCATAGCTTTTCACCAGCGTCCCGTCCGGACCGACAAGGTATTTGTAGAAATTCCATCGCGGGGCGCCTTGTTGCGCGCCGGCCCACGCAAAGAACGGGTGCGCGTTCTCGCCCTTCACGTGATTGATCTCGGTCATCGGAAAGTCGAGCGAGAAGTTGACCTCGCAAAACTCTTTCACGTCTGCTTCTGACGCGAGTTCCTGATTGAAGTCGCCAGAGGGAACGCCGATCACGACCAGTCCCTGATCGCGATACTTCGTCCAAAGCGCCTGGAGGCCGTCATACTGCGGTGTGAACCCGCATCTGGAGGCGGTGTTCACAACCAGAACCGGCTGGCCCTCGAACTGGGCGAGGGGCATGGCTTGACCGTCGATGGACGTGAATTCGAAATCGTGAGCGGTGGACGCCGACGCCGTCGCCGAAGCCATCCCCATCAGTCCGAACACCATTGCAAACACCCAACGCCGCATGCGTAGAACTCCGTAGCTGAGGGGGTTACGAACCGGATGACCGAACGGATCACCCTGATCAGGATTTTTTTGTTCGGGTTTTTTGTTCAGGCGGTCTTAGGCGTTGAGAAGACTGTCGTCGTCCAAGCGATCGGCGTTGGATTGATTGAAGAGCGCGACCAATCCGGATGGCGTGAGTCCAGCGCGTTGGGCTCCCGCGACGTCCAGTGCGACCCGACCCTGGTCCATCATGATGGTTCGCGACCCACAGTCGAGCGCCTGAGCCATGGAATGGGTGACCATCAAGGTGGTCATGCCGGTCTGCGCGACAATCTCCTTGGTCTGCTCGATGACAAAAGCCGCCGCCCGGGGATCGAGCGCCGCCGTATGTTCATCCAGCAGGAGGATCTTTGCGGGGCGCAGCGTCGCCATCACCAGACAGACGGCCTGGCGCTGTCCTCCCGATAGAAGTCCGATCCGATCATCGAGCCGGTCTTCCAACCCGAGGCCGAGAGGCGCGATACGGTCCTGGAACTCGGTTCGCAACCGATTGTTGAGGGCCAGCGACAAACCCCTTACGCGCCCTCGAGCGCTCGCCAGAGCGAGGTTCTCGGCGATCGAAAGCGTTTCGCATACGCCTGCCATCGGGTCCTGAAAGATACGGCTGACGAGGCCCGCCCGCCGATCAACCGACCAGCTCGTCACGTTCTCTCCATCGATCAGGACCCGCCCGGACGATGCGGCGGCCTCGCCGCTGAGGGCGTTCAGCAGCGTCGACTTTCCGGCGCCGTTGCCGCCGATCACCGTTACGAACTCGCCCTCGTTGATCGTAAGCTCGACACCCTTGAGCGCGATCTTCTCAAGCGCGCCGCCGGCGTCGAAGACGACTTCGAGACTGTCGATGACGATCATCTCGCCGGCCCTCGCCGACGTGCGCCGAGTTTGGCGCGGACGCTTGGAGCGCTCATCGCCAAAACGATCAGGATCGCTGTGGCCAGGTTGAGGTCCTGCGCCTCCAGACCAAGCCAGTCCGCCGAGAGCGCCAGCTGAATGGCGAAGCGATAGATGATCGAGCCAATGATGCAGGCCAAGAGCGCGATCCAGATCCGTTTCGGCGGCAGGATCGCCTCGCCAACGATAACAGCTGCAAGACCGACGACGATCGTGCCCACGCCCAAGGTCACATCGGCGAAACCTTGGCTCTGAGCAAAGAGCGACCCGCCAAGCGCGACCAGCGCGTTCGACAAAGCCATTCCCATGCCGATCAGCAGCCCAACTCGCGCGCCCTGCGCTCTCGCCATCCGGGGATTGGCGCCAATCGCGCGCATCGCCAAGCCGGTCTCCGTGCGCAAGAACCAGTTCAAGCCAATAGCGATGACAGCGATTGCGACGAGGAAGGCGAGGGGCTTCGACTGAAACGCCGGTAACGGGAGCGCTTCGAGCGGCGTCAGGGCCGTGGCCTCGGAAAACAACGCAACGTTCGGCGCCCCCATGACCCGCAGGTTGATCGAGTAGAGCGCGATCATCGTGAGAATCGACGCCAGCAGATGCAAGATCCCGAGCCGAACGTTGAGAAACGCCGTCACGGCCCCCGCCGCCGCGCCCGCGATCATCGCCGCAAGCATCGAAATCCAGGGATCCACGCCCGACGTGATCAGCGCCGCTGTGACCGCCGCGCCGAGTGGGAACGAGCCGTCCACGGTCAGATCCGGGAAATCGAGAACGCGGAAAGACAGATAAACACCCAGCGCGACAAGAGCTTAGAACAGGCCAGTCTCTAGCGCCCCAAGGGCCGCGAAAGTGGACATCTCAATTCACCTAAGAAACCACGCCGCCTTGGGGTCGGCGACGTGTTCATTCTGTGCGGGGCCGCGCTACTGGGCCTTCGCCAGGAACTCTTCGGGAAGCTCGACGCCCATTTTCTCGGCCGCTTCCTTGTTCACTACCAGGCTCATCATTCCGAGGCTTGCGTACTGCACGTCGATGTCGCCAGGGTTCTCGCCTTTCAGAATGCGTGCGACCACCTCGCCGGTCTTGTAGCCAACCTGGTAGTAGTCAAACCCGAGCGCCGCAATCGCGCCGCGGCTGACGCTGTCCGTATCGCCGGCGAAGACGGGGAGTTTCGCTTGCTCGCCCACACGCACAACGGACTCGAACGCGGAGACCACCGTATTGTCCGTGGGGACGTAGATCGCATCCACCTTGCCCACCAGGCTTTCGGCCGCCGCCTTCACGTCAGCGGATCGCGGCGCGCCGGCTTCGACAATCTCATAGCCCAGCTGCGCAGCTTCAGATTTCGCCAGATCCACCAACACCTGGGAGTTCGCCTCGCCCGGATTGTAGATGACGCCGATCTTTTCGACACCGCCCACGGCGTCGTCGATCATGCTCAGATGCAAACCCACCGGGGTCAGGTCGGATACGCCGGTCACGTTGCCGCCGGGCTTCTCGGCTTGTGGAACCAACTTGGCTGCGATCGGGTCGGTGACCGCAGAGAAAACAATCGGGATGTCTGACGTCTTCGCGACGACGGCTTGAGCCGACGGCGTCGCGATTGCGACGATGACATCCGGTTCCTCGCCAACGAACTTGTTGGCGATCTGCGCGGCGGTCGCGCCGTTGCCTTGCGCGGATTCGTAGGTCCAGTCGAGGGTGTCTCCAACAGTGAACCCGTCCGCGGCCAGTGCATCCTGAACACCTTTGCGCGCCGCATCGAGCGCGGGATGCTCGACAATCTGCGTGATCGCAACGCTCTTGTTTTCGGCCATGACCGGCGCCGCCGAAAAAGCGAACGCCAAACCAGCCGCGCTCAGTAGAAGAAGCGGTTTCATCGCTGTGTCTCCCTTCAGATGTCGCCCTGAATTGTCAGCCCCAGCTTCTGACGGTGAAGCTGTTGGGAGTCTGCGTCAGCCAAGCGCGGAACGCCACGCCTTTCGCCGAGGGTCGCGTCACCCGCCGAAGACGCGCGCAAAGATCGTGTCAACATGCTTGGTGTGGTGAGCAAGATCAAAGAGCGCTTCGATCTCCGCGTCGCTCATCGCCGCGGTCACATCCGTATCGGCTTTCAGTTCGGTGAGGAAGTCGGCGCCCTCTTCCCAGACCTTCATCGCGTTGCGCTGGACCAGTCGATACGAATCCTCTCGACTGACCCCTTTTTGGGTCAACGCCAGCATCACCCTTTGAGAATGGATCAGACCCCGGAACCGGTTCAGGTTCTTGTCCATCGCTTCGGGGTAGACCACCAGTTTGTCGACGACGCCGGTCAGGCGCGCCAACGCGAAATCGAGCGTCACGGTGGCGTCCGGTCCAATGTTCCGCTCCACCGAGCTGTGGCTAATGTCACGCTCATGCCAAAGGGCGACGTTCTCCATCGCCGGCAGCGCCATCGAACGCACAAGCCGCGCAAGACCCGTCAGGTTCTCGGTCAGGATCGGGTTCCGCTTATGCGGCATCGCAGAGGAGCCCTTCTGGCCGGGCGAGAAGTACTCCTCGGCTTCAAGAACTTCGGTTCGCTGAAGGTGTCGTATCTCGACCGAGAGCCGCTCTACCGAGGACGCGATCACCGCCAAGACGGAAAAGAACATGGCGTGCCGATCGCGAGGGATCACCTGTGTCGAGACCGGTTCCGGCGTCAGCCCCATCTTTTCAGCGACATGCGCCTCGACCGTTGGATCTATGTTCGCGAACGTGCCCACGGCGCCGGAGATCGCGCAGGTTGCGATCTCTGCTCGGGCGGCGTGCAAGCGCGCGCGGCATCGATCAAACTCGGCGTAGGCCTGCGCAAGCTTCAGTCCGAAGGTCGTGGGCTCTGCGTGAATGCCATGGCTGCGGCCAATGCAAACGGTGTCCTTGTGCTCGTAGGCGCGTCGTTTGAGCGCCGCGAGCAACTGGTCCAGGTCGTCAATCAAGATGTCGGTTGAGCGGACCAGCTGGACATTGAAACAGGTGTCAAGCACATCCGAGCTCGTCATCCCCTGGTGAACAAACCGCGCCTCGGGCCCGACGATCTCGGAGAGATGTGTGAGAAAAGCGATAACGTCGTGCTTGACCTCGCGCTCGATCTCATCGATCCGATCGATGTCAAACTCGACGTCTTTCGCTGTCCAGACCTTTTCCGCGGCCTCTTTCGGGATCACGCCGAGCGCAGCCATCGCGTCGGCCGCATGCGCTTCGATCTCGAACCAGATCCTGAATTTCGACTGCGGTTCCCAGATCGCGGAGATTGCGGGACGGGTGTAACGGGGGATCATGGGCTCTCACAGCGTAAATACAGGGTTAACAACACGCCAAAGTGGCTTGTGCTTTGCGTGAAGCATGATGGGATGATCGGACAAGGACCTTCCCGGTCTCACTCCGCAGTGCCGGAGCGCTAGCAAAGCGCGCCAGTCACCGCAAGCGAGATCGGGAAGGCGGCTGAGACTGGGGGTGAACAATGGCGCAGGAAACCATTGGCTCGCTGACGAAACAAACGTTGAAAATCACGCCAGAGACGCGTCGACGCGATTGGCGTCCTTATTTCGAGGGCGTCTGGCGGCTCACGAAAACCATCGAACACTACAACGGCGCAGGGACGGCGACCTTCGATGGCTCGGCTGAGTTCACGCGCAATGAGACGGCCTTGAGCTATTCGGAGAGCGGCGCGATGCGGATCGCCGACATGGTTCTGGCGTCCGAGCAAAAGCAGAACTGGCGGTTTCCCAATTTTCACGTGGCTGAGATCGACTTCGCGGACGGCCGGTTCCTGGCCGCCTTTGATTTATCGAGCGATCCCGCGCACGCGACCCACGATTGCCCGCCGGACGTCTATCGCGGGACCCTGCGGCCGGAAGGGCCGGAGCAGTGGCGTCTCATCTGGCGCGTAAAGGGCCCGCGGAAGGACTACATGTCTGTCGCGGTCTATCGCCGCGAGAAGACGCCGCTTCCGGACTGAGCGCTGGAACGCGCGCGTCCGCCTTTGCACGATCCATTTTTCGCGGATCACACCGCTTGAAACATCCGTCGGCGCGGGGCAGGGTGCGCGACAGTCCTCGTGCCGTTTTAGGACGGTTTGTCCATGTTGGTTTTTGGCGCGGGGTGTCAGAATTCTCGGAGTAGAAAATGAGCCAGTCTCTTTCGCAACGTCCGGTTCTCGCGGACGTTTTCGCGACCGAAGGCGCGGCGCTTTGGGTGAAGCGCGTCGCGTTGATTGTCGTCGGCGTTGCAGCGCTCGCCATCGCCGCCAAAATCAAGGTTCCGATGTGGCCGTCGCCAGTCCCGATTACGCTTGGGACTTTGGCGGTTCTTTCCATCGGCGCCGCCTACGGCCCACGTTTGGGCGCTGCGACCCTCGTCGCGTATCTGTTGATCGGCGCGCTTGGGTTTGACGTCTTTGCGTCATCCTCGGCGGAGAAGAATGGCCTGGCCTATATGCTCGGCGGCACCGGCGGCTATCTCGCCGGATACTTGCTCGCGGTTGTGGCGCTTGGATATGCGGCGCGCAAAGGGTGGGATCGGAACATCCTGACGATGGCGGCCGCGATGTTCGCAGGGAATGTTCTGATTTACGCGATCGGCGTGCCGTGGCTGCACTACGTGATTGAAAGCGGTGGCCTCTACAACGCCGCCAACTTCACATCGATTTGGGATCAGACGCTCTCCTGGGGGCTGACGCCGTATTTGATCGGGGACGCCATGAAGCTGGCCTTGGCGGCGCTTCTGTTTCCGCTGATCTGGCGGGCCGTCGGATCCGCCCGGACCTAAAGCAAGGTCGATCTGGAAAGACTGCAACGGTCGTCCCAAGGGGCGGCCGTTTCTCTTTGTCAGGACCCGAGCAGCGCGGCCGCCGCAGCCCCGCCCATGCCGCGGTTTCGAAGTCTGAGAGCTTTCGCGCGCCCACCCGCTGCGGCGGACGCGCGCGACCACAGGAGCAGCTTAGAAGTTCAACGAGATGTCGCGGTGGCCGGCGTTGCAGCTGGCGACAAACAGCGCCTGCTCGCGGGACAGTTTCTCCTGTCCGCGGATCCCGACCGAGTCCGCGATGGCCGCGTTATACGCCTCCAACGCGGGCAACAGATCCCGTTGGGCCGCCTGGCGCCACGCCAGCTCCTGTTCGAACAGCGGAACTGCGACGCTCAGGGCCTCTCTGGCCGCGGCTGGGTCAGGGTCTGCGCCCTGCATCGCCTTGCGGATCTCGTTCAAGGCGCGCCGGATGTCCGACACCCCGTCGACCTCGTTGATCCTTGAACGCAAATCGGCGACGGTCTCGACCATTTCTTCGGGCGAGAGAGAAGAGATCTGCGCGTCCAGCCCTCGGATCTCATCTTCATAAGCCGCGAGCGCCTCCGCCCCCCTGATCACGCTCATAGCCTCGCCCAGAGGCTCGTAGGCGTCGTCGATGTTGCGGCGATAGGTGCGTCGCGCCCCGATATCCGCTTTCACAAGTTCGGCGTACGCCTTGTTCTGATCTTCCCATTCAGCTGGGATCTGCGCCAGAAGCGCATCCCGTTCAGCGACGTAACCGTCGATCCGGGCCTGGGCGCGTTCGCCGTATTCCGCGGTGTAGATGCCGTTCGGTCCGGAACGCGATACGATCAGCTCGAGCTCCTCGACACGCCGCTCGTAACGGCGCGCATCGCGCTCAAGTCCACGCACGAGCCGATGGACCGGGCGGTAACCCGGCTCGGCGGCTTTCGCAGCTTCCTCCGCGGCGACCACGGCGGCGATCAGGCCGCCCGAGGCGCGCGCCTTCTCAAAGCTCTCGGCGAGGTCTTCGCGGAGGTCTTCGGGCAGGACGCTCAGATCAAGACCCGCAGCCTTGTCAATCGCCGCATCGATCGTTGCGCCGTTGGTCTGGAACTGCTCATAAGCATAGTCTTCCAGGCAGTATTGCAGACGTGGGTTCTGCGGCGGCGGAGCCGTTTCCGACAGAAGCGACACCCGGTTTGGCAGATAGTTCACCAGCTGCGGGTAGAAACCGACGATCATCAGCGCAAACAGCTGCAACGAGATGAAGGCGATCACGCCCTTATACATGTCGATCGTGCGCACGACCGCCGGCGCCACGCCGCGCAAGTAGAACAGCGCAAAGCCGAAGGGCGGGGTCAGGAAGGACGTCTGAATGTTCAGACCGATCATGACGCCGAGCCATACGGCCGTGACGTTGGCGGATGGATCCGCGAGAAGGATCGGCGCGACGATCGGCACCACGACGACGGCGATCTCGATAAAGTCCAGGAAGAAGCCCAGGACGAAGATCACCAGCATCACGATGAAGAACTGAGCCCAGAAGCCGCCCGGAAGCCCTTGCAGGAATTCCTTCACCAGCTCTTCGCCGCCGAACGCGCGAAACGCCGATGTGAGCATCGCGGCGCCCAGCAGAATGATGAAGACCAGCGATGTCGTTTTCGCGGTGTCGATCATCACGCCCTTGAGCGTGTCCTCGATCTTCAGCGTCCGCCAGCCGCTCCAGAACAGTGCGATCAACAACAGGCCGACCGCCATCAGCGCCAGCGTGACCGCCATGACGTCTTCGGACGTGTTCACGGCCTTGATGTTGATGTCATAAAAGCTGATCAGGACGCCGATCGAGACCAGTGCGAACGCCGCCAGGATCGACGGCGTGAACGCGCCTTTTTCACCCTCGCGCAGGCGGTAGCCGGCCATGATCATCGCCCCGACGGCGCCGATCGCGCCAGCCTGGTTCACGGTCGCGATGCCGCCGATGATCGAGCCCAGCACCAGGAAGATCAGCGCCAGCGGCGGGATCAGCGTGACGGCGACCTTGCCGTAGAATTTGCGGTCGAACGCGCCGTCATAGTGCACGGCCGGCGCAAGATGCGGGCGGGCCAGCGCGAAGCTCAGGATGAAAAGCATGTAAAGGACGACGAGAACCAGCCCTGGCAAGAACGCGCCCAAGAACATCTCGCCCGCGCTTGTCGACGTGACAGCGAACTCGGACGGCATGGTCAGCTCGCCCGTGCTGTCCTTGAACAGGGTTTGCCGCGTCGTGCCCGCCTGATCGACCGAGCTGGCCAACTGGTCGGCGAGAATGATGAGAACGATCGAGGGGGGAATGATCTGGCCCAGCGTTCCCGACGCCGCGATTGTTCCAGTCGCCAGAGGTTTCGAGTAGTTGTTCCGCAGCATGGCGGGAAGCGAGATCAAGCCCATCGCGACCACGGTCGCGCCGACGATGCCGGTCGTCGCCGCCAGCAGCGCGCCCACAAAAACAACCGAGATGCCGAGGCCGCCTGGAACCGGGCCGAACAGCTGCGCCATCGTAACGAGAAGATCTTCCGCGATCTTTGACCGCTGAAGCATGATCCCCATGAAGACGAAGAGCGGGATCGCGATCAGCGTATCTCGCTCAGCCTCCCAATAGATACCTCGGAAATTGGTCACTCCGGCCGAGAGCCACTGGTTCGGTCCGCCTTGCGCGAAGTAGGCGTCGGTGTCGCCAGCGAAGAGGTATCCGGCCCCGGCCGCCAGCGCGATGGTGAGGATCGCGGAGCCGGGCAGGGCGAACGCCACCGGGTAACCGGAGCCCAAGGCGAACGCCATAAGCAGAACAAGCACGGCGAGGAAGAAGAGTTCCATTTAGGTCCAACCCATCTGCATCTCGGCCGTCTCTAAGCTTGGCCGGTCTTTTACTTTGTCCCGATGATCGCAACCGTCTCAGCGGCTCTCGGGCGTGATTTCAATCCGAACGCTCCAGCGGCGTCCTACTGTACGGCGTGAACGTCGTGGTCCCGGCCGCCGGGGTCGCCGCGCACATCGGCGACGGCGTCCATAAAGTAGCTGACGAACTGAACCATCATCGACACGGCGAAAATCCCAAGAAACCCGGCCATGAGGTACTTCACATACATGCCGAAGCCGGCCTGAGTGACTTCGTAGGACAGCAGCGGGCTGTTGATCACAGCGGACTTCGATCCCATGCCGTAGATCAGCAAGATCCAGCACAAGACGACGCCCAGCACCAGCGATCCGATCGCGTTCACGTAGCCTTTGGTCTTCGGAGCCATGCCTGCGTAGAAAACGTCGACGCGGACGTGCCCCTCTTCCAGCAGCGTGTAAGCGCTCGCAAACAGGAACAGCGCCGCGTACCAAAAGCGGACCAGGTCCGCCATGAACGCCTGCTCATAGGAAAAAATGAACCGGCAGATCACGATAAGCAGCTCAGCGAACACAACCAGCAGCGCGAGCCAGATAAAGCCCAGCGTCCGTGTGACGGACGCGATCGCGATTCCCACAAGCATCAGCGGGAAGTGCACGTAGGGTCCGCGGAACTGCGACTTGCCCAGCTCGGTCGCAAGGCTCTCGCCGACGACGAAGGGCAACAAGCCTTCGACGCGCAAGAACGAGATGATCATGTCGACCACGCCGATCATCACGACGGCCCAGAACGCCGCGCGGATGAAAAACGAGTTCATGTCAGAGATGCGTTTGCTGTCTTGGCGCAGCGTCTGATCGCCGTTCCGGGTGACGAAGAAGACGGCCAGAGCGACCATCACGGCGTAAAGCGCCGCCTGCAGCGCGGCGAGAGCGCCGCCATCGCCCAGAACCGCGCGTGCGCCCGGAAGACCCGCCCAATGGGTGAGAAAATTGTTTGCGAGGAAAGCGATCAAGACAGCCAGCATGACCCAGCTGAACAGCCTGGTCAGAAGCACACCAGAGTCGGATCCCGAAGACGCTTCGGGTGGCGTCGTGGTTGTCATCAATGACTTCCCGGTCGTTCCTATTTTCTAATGAGAGGGACGGAGCTTTCGCCCCGTCCCAGATCTTGTCGGGCCTGCGGCTTAGCCGCCGATCCCCAGCACGCGGTTCCGCTTCACGCTGAAGCCGACGTCGGCGAGGCTCATCCAGCCGCCGATATCCGCGCGCGCTGCGGTGAAGGCGTCGTGGATCTTGGCCGCCAGCGGGCTGTGCGAGCGGGTCTCTTCAAAGACTTCGTCCGCTGCTTCGCCCATCGCGTCATAGACGTCGTCGTTGAACTCTTTGAGTTCGACGCCCTGCTCGTTGATGAGGCGCGCGAGATACGTGCCGTTGTTGGCGTTGGTCTCGGCCATCTGACGGGCGTTCTCTTCGTTCGCCGCGCCTTCGATGATCGCTTTCTCAGTGTTGCTGAGCGAGCCCCACCATTCGCCGTTGATGCCCAGAGCCAGCTGCGAACCCGGCTCGTGCATGCCCGGCCAGTAGTAGAACTTGGCGGCTTCGTAGAACTTCATGAAGTAGTCGTTGTACGGGCCGACCCACTCGGTCGCGTCAACCGCGCCAGAGACGAGGTTCTCATAGATCTGACCGCCTGGCAGCGAGACCGGCGATGCGCCGAGCTTGGCGAGAACGTCGCCGCCTAGGCCCGGGATACGCATCTTCAGACCTTTGAAGTCGTCCGGGCTTTCGATCTCTTTGTTGAACCAGCCGCCCATCTGGCAACCGGTGTTGCCGACAGCAAAGTTCTTGAGGCCGAATTCGCCGGCGATTTCGTCCCAGAGCTCCTGGCCGCCGCCGTACTTGATCCAAGCGTCGAGCTCGGCGTAGGTCATGCCAAACGGAACAGCGGTGAAGTAAGCCCAACCAGGGTGCTTACCCTTCCAGTAGTAGTCTGCTGCGATATACGCTTGAGCGTTGCCCGAAGCGACTTCGTCGAACGAGTCAAACGCGCCAACACGTTCGCCAGCGGCGAAGTATTGAACCTGGATCTTGCCGTCGGTGAGCTCCGGCACGCGCGCGGCGAAGCGCTGTGCGGAAACACCGAGACCCGGGAAGTCACGCGGCCAGGTCGAGACGATCACCATCTCTTTTATGCCTTGTGCGACTGCCGGAGCGGCCAGAGTGGTCGCAGCGGCGCCGACGCCAGTCAGCGCAGCGCCCTTTAGAAAGGAGCGACGTTCCATAAAATGTCTCCCTTGGATGTCCGTATCGTTTCGTCGGTATCCGATGTTGCGCCGCGGCAGGATTAGTGTGACCCAAGCGCGCAGCGGCCTTTCGCATTATGGCGAAACGCGGGGCGACGTTAGCGACCGCTTTGCGAGGGCGCAAGGTCCATTAAAAATAGGAATCTGGCGGTTAAGAATAGTTGCGCTGCAATATGCCTATAAATGAGGCGATTTCAGCTTTCGACTTCCCGCCAGCCGCGGTCTGTCAGCGCTTCGATTGGACGAAAACGGATTTTGTAGTCCATCTTCGGGCTCCCGGCGACCCAGTAGCCGAGATATACGTACGCCGTGTCCGCCTCTTGGGCGACACGGATGTGATCGAGGATCACGAATTGACCCAGACTGCGTTTGTCTTCGGTCGGATCGTAAAAGCTGTAGACCAGGCTCAGGCCGTCCAGCAGAAGATCTGTGACGCAGACCGCGACAAGGCGTCCCGGCTCGTCTTCTTTGTCCGCTTCGGCCGGCAGGCGGTACTCGACGACCCGCGTGCGCACCGGGGTGTCCTCCACCATCGCGGCATAGTCGAACATATCCATATCGGTCATGCCGCCGTCCGCATGCCGCGTTTCTAAGTATTTGGAAAAGAGCGCGTATTGCTCCTCCGTAGCCCATGCGTCGCACGCTGTTCGCTGCAGGTCCTGGTTGCGTTTGAGTATTCGACGTTGGGTGCGGTTCGGCTCGAAACGGTGGGCGACGACCCGCGTCGACACGCACGCGTTGCATCCGGTGCAAGCGGGTCTGTAGGCGATGTTCTGGCTTCGGCGAAATCCGTGCTCCGCCAGTTCGTCATGGAGATTGGCTGCGTTCACACCGCTGAGATTTGTAAAAAGCTTCCGCTCTCTCCGGCCCGGCAAATAGGGGCAGGGCCGCGGACCGGTAAGAAAGAACTGCGACCGCAGGTTTCGGTCAAAATGCGACATGGAGCGATCAGCGTCCCTGAGTTAATCAGCGGGGAACATAGCATGGCTGCGAGACGCGTCATCCATAATCAACGGCGTCCGAACAGTTTTTATCTGGAACGGTTTTTCTTAACATTCCGCTGCGACGACGTCTTCGGGGCCGATCACAATGTCGTCGTCCAGCTCGCCAATCGCCGCGAGATCTTTGCCCTCGTAGGGCGCCTGCTTCAACACCAGACGAATAGAGTTCAAGCGAGCCCTCTTCTTGCAGTCGGATCGTACGACGCGCCACGGCGCGTCGGGCGTATGCGTCCGATTGAACATCTCGTCGCGCGCGCGGCTGTAATCTCCCCAACGTTCCAGTGAGGCGATGTCAATGGGCGACAGCTTCCAGTGTTTGAGGGGATCGCGCTCGCGCGCGAGGAACCGCCGCATCTGTTCTGCGCGTCCCACGGACAGCCAGATCTTGAAGAAAAGGATCCCGTCGCCGACGAGCATGCGCTCGAAGCTCGGCGCGCTGCCAAAAAAGCGATCGCGCTGCGCTGGAGTGCAGAACTCCATCACCGTTTCGACGCCGGCGCGATTGTACCACGAGCGATCAAAGAACGCGATTTCACCCGGAGAGGGCAGGTGCCCCGTGTAACGTTGGAAGTACCATTGCCCCTGTTCGACGTCGGAGGGCTTGGACAGCGCCACGATGCGTGCGCCGCGCGGGTTCATGTTCTCGGTGAACCGCTTGATCGTGCCGCCCTTGCCGGCTGTGTCGCGTCCTTCGAACAGGATCAAAACGCGCGCGCCTGACGACTTTACCCAACGCTGCAGCTTTTGAAGCTCGATCTGCAAAGAGTCGAATTCACGCTCGTAGTCCCGGCGCTTCATCTCACGGTCGTAGGGATGCGCGTCGGACAGGATGTCTTTGTCGTCCGCTTTTTCGATCCGGGCCCGCAGCTTCTTGGGAAACTCGCTGCGGTAAAAGCGCGATATCGCGCCGTCAAACGGCGCCGGGAAGCCGTTGTCGGTTTCGACGTGATGTTGCTTCGCTCTGGTGTCGTTACTCTTGCTCATGCGCCCACTATGCGCCGGACTTAGACCCAATCATAGGGCGTCGACTGGTACACTTCATTGATCCAGTTGCTAAAAAGCAAATGCGCGTGACTGCGCCAACGGTTCTCGGGCGGTTGAGAAGGATCGTCGCTGGGATAGTAGTTGTAGGGAACGTCGATCGCTTTTCCGGCGGCTGTGTCGCGCTCGTACTCCTCAGCGAGCGACGTGGTGTCATACTCGACATGATTGAACATGTAGAGCGCGCGGTGGGCCGGGTCCTCGAGCAGGCAAAGTCCTGCGCCGTCCGAGGCGGCGAGCACCTTCAGGTCCGAGCTCTCAGGCAAATCGTCGCCCCGGACCTCTGTCCAGCGGGAGACCGGCACGACAAAGTTGTCGGAGAACCCTCGCAGATAGGGAGATCCCGGCCGCCGGTTGTCATGGCGAAAACACCCAAAAGCTTTCTGGGCCAGCTCATGCTTGGGCACTCCGTGAAAGTGATGCAGCATCGCCTGCGCGCCCCAGCAGATCGCGAACGTCGAATGGATGTTTGTCTGCGTCCAATCGAAGACCGTCTGCAGCTCGCCCCAGTAGGAGACGTCTTCAAACGGCAACAATTCGATCGGCGCGCCGGTGACGATCAGCCCGTCGAACCGCCGCTCGCGCACCTCGGCGTAGGGTTTGTAGAACGCCTCAAGATACTCTGTCGGCGTATTGCGAGACTGATGCTCGCTCATCCGAACCAGTGTGAGTTCGATTTGCAGCGGCGTCGCGCCGATCAGTCGCGCGAATTGCGTCTCGGTCCGGGACTTGTTCGGCATCAAGTTGAGCAGCGCGATCTGGAGCGGTCGGATGTCTTGCCGCATCGCCGTCGATTCCGACATCACCATAACGCCTTCACGTTGGAGCACGTCGCGAGCGGGCAGGTTCTCCGGGATTTTGATCGGCATATCCACGAGGTCCAAGAACAGGTTAGCCCGCGCACTTAGGCCTCGAGAGCGCTGGAAGCAAGCGCGTGGCGCTGTTAAGACCACGGTTCGATTCAAAGATCCGTCATATCGAGAACCTGATCCGCCATGAAAAGACGCGTCTTCCTCGCCGCCGCCGGAGCGGCTCCCATGCTCTGCGCGCCGGCGCTCGCTCAAGCGCGGCGAGAGATGACGATCGTCTCAACGTGGCCGCGCGACTATCCCGGACTGGGGGTCAGCGCTCAGAACCTCGCCGCCAGGATCGAGACCCTGACCGAAGGGCGCATCAAGGTTTCATACTTCGCCGCCGGAGAACGCGTGGGCGCGTTCGACGCCTTTGACGCCGTCGCGGCCGGCGATGCGGACGCCTATATCGGCGCGGAGGGCTACTGGAAAGGAAAGCACCCGGGTTTTCCGTTCTTCCAAACGGTTCCGATGGGCCTCACGCATAACGAGATGCTGGCATGGATCAGCCATCTCGGAGGGCAGGCCCTCTGGGACGAGCTCGCCGGTGAATTCGGTGTGAAAGGCCTTCTTTGCGGCGGCACCGGCGTCTCGATGGGCGGCTGGTACAACACAAAGATCGAGAGCGCGGATGATCTAAAAGGTCTGCGACTGCGTGTGCCCGGTCTCGCCTCTGACGTCTTCGCGCGCTTGGGCGCGTCGCCGGTGTCTCTGCCGGGCGGACAGATCTACGAGAACCTGGTTTCGGGAACCGTGGACGCGGCGGAGTGGGTCGGGCCATGGGCCGATTATGCGCTCAAGCTGTTTGAGGCTGCGAGATACTACTATTACCCCGGCGTTCATGAGCCTGGCGGGATGGTGTCTTTTGGCGTGAACCGAGGGTGGTGGGACGCCCTTTCGGCTGTTGATCAGGAGATCATCACCGCAGTCTGCGAGGCCGAAACAACCCGCCTCATCGCCGAGTACGATGCGCGCAACGGCGCATTTCTCGACAAGTTGGTCCGAGAGCAGGGGGTTGAGTTGCAGGCCTTTCCAGACGACGTGTCCGTCGCGTTCGCCCAAGCGGCCGCCGCCGTCTACGCCGAGCTCACGGACTACGCCGACCTGACGGGGCGCATCTTCCAGAGTTTTGCCGACGCGCGCCGCACCATCGGCCGCTGGAAATCGGTTTCGGACGCTCCGTTCCTGCGCGCGCGCCACGCGGCGCTGAAGGCCTAAGCCGTCTACTCGGCTGCAATCTCGAGCGAAGGCTTGCGCGGGGCAGGGGGCTCGCCGACCGGGTCCGCAAGCGTCTCGCCGTCTGAACCAAAGAGGCTTCGAGCGCCACGGCTCGCCCAAACGCGCGCCGCCAAAGCGGACGGCGTCACAACCAACGTCAACAGCGTCGCGAATGCGAGGCCGAAAACGACCGCGGTCGACAGAGGCACCCACCAAAGCGCGGTGGGCGCTCCGACGACCACCTGGCGCCCGACAAAGTCGATCGACGTCGCGAACACCATCGGCAGAAGCCCCGCGATCGTCGTGATCGTCGTCAGCAGAACCGGTCGCATACGATCCTCGACGGTGCGGATGATCGCTTCGATCCGGTTCATGGTTCGAGCGTAGTCCTGGTAGGTGTCGATCAGCACAATGTTGTTGTTCACGACGATCCCGGCCAACGCGACGATGCCTGTGCCGGTCATGATGATCGAGAAACTCTGATCCATGACCACCATGCCGATCAGGACGCCTGCGATCGACATAACGACGGCCGAAAGAACCAGCGCCGAATTGTAGACGCTGTTGAACTGCGCCAGCAGGATCACGAACATCAAACCCAGCGCGCCTAGGAACGCCTGGCCGAGGAACGCCTGCGACTCCGCCTGTTCTTCCTGATCTCCGACAAAGCGCGCCTTGACGCCCGCCAGTTCAGCCGGTTGGCCGTCAATCCATGTTTGCAGCTCGGCGATCTTCGCATTGACGTTGACCCCGGGCTGCACGTCAGAGCGAACCACGAAGAACCGAGTTCCGTCGCGACGCGCGATCTCGTCGATCTTCTGCTTTGGCGTGATGGTCACGAAGTTTGACAGCGGCGACAGACCGGTGGTGGTCGCGACCTTCATGTCGCTTAGAGTCGAAAGGGTTCGGTCCGCGTCCGGGAAGCGAACCCGGATCTCCAGCTCCTCGTCCGAATCATCGGGCCGGTATTCGCCCAACTCCGCGCCGCGCGTCACAAGTTGGATGAGAGCGCCGATCTGCGCGATATCTGCGCCGAAGCGGCCGGCCGCCGTTCTGTCGACGGTCAGTTCCCATTCGATCCCCGGCAAGGGGCGCGTATCGACGCCTTCCGCAAGGCCAGCCGAGTCATCGACCTTCGCGCGCGCCGCTTTGGTGGCCGCGTAGAGCGTGTCCCAGTTCTGAGATGTGATCTCCAACTGGATCGGTTTGCCCTGTTCCGGGCCTTCTTTGAGCTCTGACAACTGTACGATCGCGCCCGGTATCCGCGAGGTGCGTTCGACGATCTCCGCCATCACGACGTCGCCGGGGCGCCGCTGTTCGAAGGGTGCCAGCTCGATCTGGATCTGACCGATGGCGTCTTTCGGCGCCTCGCCGCCTTCTTGCGTCAGCCCGCCGTCTCCCGCGAAGGCGAAAACGGCTTCGACGCCTTCGACCTTCAAAACTTCATTCTCGGCCTGCTGAACGATCCGGTCCTGTTCCTCAAGCGATAGATTGCCGCGCGCGCGAACATACAGGTTGGCGCGCTCAGGTTCGGTCTTCACGAAGAACTCGACGCCCTTGTCATGCGCGCCGAAGAGCGCGAAGGCGCCGACCAACGCCGCCAACGCGACGCCGATGGCCACGAACGGCCCAAACGGATTGCCGACGACGCGTTCGATCAGACGGCCAACCCATGTCCGCTCACGCGTCTCGGGCTCGGTTGGGAGTTCGGTCGCCGCCGTTGGCGAAGTCAGCTCCGCCGGGGCCGCAGCCGCCGCCTCCGATCGACCAGCGCCCGGACGTCCCAGTCCCATGCGTGTGAAAAGACGACCGATGGCGGCGAAGAGAACGCCCAGCGCGCCGCCGATCACGGGCAAGTAGATCAGGGCGACCAGAAGCGACGCCGTGAGAACAAAGATCAGGGTGATCGGCAGATAGCTCATGAACTCGCCTGGCATGCCTGGCCACAAGAGCATCGGCAAAAAGGCGCAAAGCGTCGTCGCTGTCGATGAAACGATGGGCCAGAACATCCGTTCGGCGGCCTGTCGATACGCGGTCTGCGGTTCTACGCCCTCGGTCATGCGCTTGTCGGCGTACTCGGCGACGACGATGGCCCCGTCGACCAGCATGCCGACCGCGAGGATCAGGCCGAACATCACCATGTTGCTGACGGTCATGCCCAACGCGCCCATGAGGGCGAAGGCGAGCAGGAACGAACAGGGCACCGCGAGCCCGACAAGCAGCGCCGAGCGCAGGCCCAACGCGGCGACAACCACGATCATGACCAGCAAAACAGCCGTCAGAACCGATCCTTCGAGCTGCTTGACCATCCGTTCGACGCGCTGGCTCTCGTCCATCGAGAAGTCGATCTTCACAGCGCTTTGCAAGGCGGGCGGCCATTGCGCGACTTGCTCGGCGACCGTCGCTCTCACCTGTGCGACCGTGTCGATGATGTTCTCACCGACGCGCTTGGTCACCTGTAGCGCAACCGTCGTCTCGCCGTTGAAGCGCGCCACCGCGTCCGCGTCTTCGAAGGTTCGCCGGATCGTCGCGATCTCGCTGAGCGTCACGATGCGATCGCCATTGACCTTTATGGGCAGGCCATAGACGTCCTGGGCGGTCTCAAAGCTCCCTGGAACCGAAACTGAAAACTTTCCGACGCCGGTGTCGAGTTGCCCTGCGGCGATCAACATATTGTTGTTGTCGACGATGCTGATCAACTCGGCGGCGGTCACCTCGTACGCCTCGAGCTTCAGCGGATCGATAATGACCTCAAGCATTTCCTCGCGGTGACCCGCCAATGCTGCTTCGAGAACCGGCGCCAGGCTCTCCACCTCTCGCTGTAGATCTTTCGCAAGGCGCAGCAGAGTGCGCTCGGGCGCATCGCCCGACAGCGTGACGACGAGGATTGGAAACTCGGAGAGGTTGACCTCGATCACCTGAGGTTCTTCGGCGTCCGACGGCATTTCCGCCTGCGCCTGGTCCACTTTGTCCCGCACCTCGGCGACGGTCGCTGCTTTGTCCCAGCCAAAATCGAACTCGAGCACCACGCCTGCATGGTTCTCGGTCGCGTAGGCCGTCATTTCCTTCAGGCCTTCAATGCCGCGTAGTTCGGTTTCAAGGGGCCTTACAAGCAACCGCTCGCTGTCCGGGGCGGAGACCCCGGGGAAGGGCACCGAGACATAAAGGATCGGCACATCGATGTTCGGCGCGCCTTCCTTTGGCAATCCCGTGTAGGCCAGAACGCCTGCGCCAACCGACAGGACGACGAAGGCGAAGATCATTCGGGCGCGATTTGCAGCCCATCGAACGAGTCCGATCATTCGCTTGGTCCCCTTAGTTCGTCGGCGCGTCGGCGAATTGCGCGGTGACGGCGGCGCCGTCAGTCACGAACTCTTGCCCGACGACGATGACGTTCGCGGCTTCCGGAAGACCCGACACCCAGACGCCGTCCGAGCTGTCGCGCAAAATCGAGATCGGCGCGAAGCGCGCCTCCCCGTCGACCTCCAGGCGAACCCCTATATCGCCAGTGTTGTTCAACGTCAGGGCCGAATGCGGCAAAAGATGCCCTCTCGCCCCTTTCAGCGGCACTGTCAGCTCAGCGGTCATGCCGTCTCGGATCAGGCCGTCGGGGTTGCTGGCTTGCGCCTCCACTCGGAACGTCCGCGTGTCCGGATCCGCTGACTGCGCGACGAAAGTCACGATCATGTCGATCGTTGCGCCGTTGATCACGCGTGCGGAGGCGTCCTGGCCAGCCTGCAAGGAAGCGACCAGCCGTTCCGGCGCGAAGCCGACGACTTTGATCGGGTCCAGCGCCACAACCGTCGCGCACACGTCGCCACGCTGCAAAAGCGCCCCGAGTTCGGCGGTGTCGGTCTCCAATACGCCGTCGAACGGCGCGGTCATCGTCGTGCGGCCAAGATCGATGCGCCACTCTTCGAGGTTCGCTTTGGCGGCCTCAAGTTCCGCGAGGTTCGCTGCATGCGTCGTCGCGGCCGCGAAACCTCTTTCTTTCAATTTGCCCGACGCATCCACGTCGATCTGCGCTTGTGCGAGCTTTGCTTCCGCTTCGGCGATCCGCGCAGGTCGGTCCGCCATGTTGATTTCACATAAGGTCTCTCCGGCGCTGACCTCAGCGCCCTTGCGCAGCGGAGTTGAGACGATCAGTCCTTCAGTTTGCGCGACGACTTCGACGGTCCGCGACGCTTCGGTCCGCCCACGCAAAACGATCGCGCTCTCAAGCTCTGTCGCGTCGCTCTTTATCGCGACCACGTCGATCGAAACGCGTTCGATGGGCGCGTTGGAAGCCTGCTCGCCACTTGCGGTCTCCGCATCGACCTTTTCGGACCCGTTATCCGATGGGCCTGTGAGGATCCAGAGCGCGACAGCGGCGCTGACGCCCAAGGCCGCCAGGATCGAAGTCAGTCGCATTTCCGTCGTGTCTCCTTATCGCACGGTTGACAGCATATTGTGTCTAACTGGTTTGACGCTAGATCCGAAATCCCGAAACGAGGCGGGAAATGAATATTCTCGTCAATTTTCACACTTTCACGAACGAGATACGCATCGCCGTCGCGAACCGATCAATTTTGCAGCGAAATCTTCTAAACTCGCCTAAAAATAAGTGGTCAGAGCAGCGCAAATCCCAGTGGGCCGCGCGAAACTGACGCGGTCACACAGGTTTGAGGCATCCATGTCGACACAAAGCACGCTCTCCAAAAAGTCCGCCGTCGCCGACCCTGTCGCGCAGACGCGAAAGCGCGCGAAGATGACGGTTCCGAAGTTCATGGCCCGGAAAGGCGATGAAAGCGCGGAGCCGCTTGTCTGTTTGACGTCGTACACGGCGCATGTCGCGCGGCTCTGCGATCAACACTGCGACATGCTTCTGGTCGGCGACTCCCTGGGCATGGTCATTCACGGCATGCCAAACACGCTTGGCGTGACGCTCGAGCATATGATCATGCACGGCCAAGCCGTCGCGCGCGGGGCGGAAAGCGCTCTGGTGGTGGTCGACATGCCCTTCGGCAGCTTTGAAGAAAGCCCCGAGATCGCCTTTCGAAACGCGGCGCGCGTGGTCAAGGAGACCGGCTGCCAAGCGGTCAAGATCGAGGGCGGCGTCGAAATGGCCCCGACGATCGCGCATTTATCGAAGCGTGGCGTGCCTGTCTGCGCGCATGTCGGGCTGATGCCTCAAGCGATGAATTCCGTTGGCGGGTTCAAGACCCAGGGCAAGGACGAAGCCGAATGGGCGGGCATCGTCGCCGACGCCAAAGCTGTTGAGGAGGCCGGCGCGTTCGCCGTCGTCGTCGAAGGCGTTGTCGAGCCTCTCGCGGAAAAGATCACCCAGGCCGTCTCCATCCCGACGATCGGGATCGGGGCCAGTTCAAAATGCGACGGTCAGATCCTGGTCTTCGAAGACATGATCGGGCTTTTTCCGCGGGTCCCGACGTTTGTGAAACGCTATGGCACCATGGAAGACATGATGAAGGACGCGATCGAACGCTACGCCAGCGAGGTCCGAGATCGGAGTTTTCCGGCCGAAGAGCACGTCTACAAGCCGACGTGACGCCCTGAACTTGTGCGGATTCGGCGCGCGTATGGTGAATTCCGCCTAGGCGCGGTGGACGTTAGGGGTTAAACCGCGCGGCGACACAAACAGAGAAATCAACCGCCGGCATGCCTCAATCAGGCCATGACTGCGGACTTTCTGTCGCGAAACGATAGACCAGGAAACCGCGAGCGAGCACAGACCGTGAGCAAGCAGAAGAACAAGAAGAACGGCGCGCCCAAGACTGCGCCGGCGGGCGGCCGCTCTGCCGCGAGGACGTCGGCCGGCGTCGCCAAGGACGAAACCGACAGCTTCATCGAAGAGGTGTCGGAAGAGCTCCAACGCGATCGGCTCTACGCTCAGTTTCGGAAATACGGGCCTTACGCGTTGGCCGGCATCGTCGCGCTGGTCGTCGGCGCTTCGGTTTACGAGTTCCGTCAAAGCGCGAGTGTGTCCGCGGCGCGTGAGGCAGGGGCGGCTTTGTCCGCCGCCGCCGGCGCCGATGATCGCGCCGCCGCCTTTCTCAGCATCGCCGAAGGATCGGAGGACGGGGTTGGCATGATCGCGCGGTTTCGGGCTGCGGAGGCGCGTCTCGAGGCTGGGGACGGCGCGGGCGCCGCGACGTTGCTGGACGAGATCGCCAACAACCCGCAGACGCCTGAGGTCTACCGCGACATCGCGACGTTGAAAGCGGTGATGGCTCGCTTTGGCGGCGGCGACGCGCAGACGCTCGCGGATGCGCTGCAACCGCTCACCGCGCCCAACGCCGCGGTGCGGCCCTTGGCTCTGGAACTCCGTGCGGCCGCGCTTTTGGAGCTCGGTGAAGTCGATGCCGCGCGCGGCGCGCTGAGCGACGCGATCGCAGACGAAACCGCGCCTCAGGGCGTCCGCGTGCGGGCGCAGAGCCTTTTGGACGCCTTGGGAGGGCCCCCGGAGTTCTCGCCATCCGAGGAAGAAAGCGCGTCTGACGACAGCGCTTCCGACGAAAGCGTCGCTGACGAAAACGGCTCTACAGACGCCAATAATTAAACCTGTCGCGCCGAAGCGCCGCAGAAACGCCGCAGAGTGTGTTTGACAATCTCCGATGTCGACCATGCCGCCGCGGAGCAAATCGCGATCTAGATCGCCGTCAACACCATCGAGAGAATGGGTGGTAGGGAGAAAACTGATGGATCTGCGTTCGACTTCGATCCCAAACCCCTGGAAGACGAAAGCGTCTCTTCTCATCGTCGCCACGATGCTGACCGGGGCCTTGTCCGGCTGCGGCTACTACTTTGGCGAAGAAGAAGAAATCCTGCCTGGCGAGCGCATCTCCATCCGCCGAGTGGAAACGCCGACCGTAGAGGGGGGGCAGGTCGTCTTGCCCAATCCGCGCAATGTCGCCGACTGGCCCCAAGCCGGAGGGAACTCTTTGCGATCGGTCGACCATGTTGGCGGCAACCTGAGCCTGACCCGCGCCTGGAGCGCGTCAGCCGGTGCCGGATCCGACAGCGAGTCGCGCGTATCGGCGGAGCCTGTCGCCGCTGGCGGGCGGGTCTTTGCGCTTGACGCCGCGTCGACGGTCACCGCCTTCAGCCTGAATGGCGGCAGCGAGATCTGGTCGACCGATCTGACGCCCGAAGACGAAGATGGCCGCGACGGTTTCGGCGGCGGTCTGGCGGTCGCTGGCGAGTTCTTGATTGCTGCGACGGGGTTTGGCGAAGTCATCGGTTTGTCTGTGGCCGACGGTTCGGAGAAGTGGCGGTTCAAGGGGACGTCGCCTTTCCGCTCGGCGCCGGCTGTCTCTCGCGGCCTCGCGGTCGTGCTTTCCAGAGACGGGCAAGTGATCGGTCTCGACGTGACGACCGGCGAGCGTCGCTGGGGTGTGATCGGGATCGAAGGCGGCGCAGCCATGCTCGGCGGCGGAGCGCCGGCGATCGCAGGCGAGATCGTCGCGGCGCCGTTTGCGTCCGGCGACTTGGCTGTCTTCCGCGGGAGCGACGGACGACGCGGTTGGAGCGAAGGGCTCGGTTCGGCGCGCCGCGGGGCCGCGATCTCCTTGATCACCGACGTTTCCTCTGCGCCTGTCCTGCACAGCGGAAAAATCTACGCGGGCAGTGTCGCCGGACGGCTCGTCGCCTTTGAGGCCAACACCGGCCGGCGGGTTTGGGCGCGCGATATCGGGCTTTATAATCGCGTCTGGGCGACTGAGCGCACGCTCTTCGCCGTTGCGGAAGATGGCGGCGTCCACGCCCTGTCAGCGCAGACTGGTCAGACGATCTGGAGCATGAACCTGCCGCAATACGAGGACCCTGAGGACCGCGATGGCCTCCTTGCTTACGGCGGTCCGATCCTGGTAGGCGGAAAGATCTATGTGGTCAGCTCCGATGAAAAGCTCTACGCGATCGACGCGATGACGGGTGGGGTCGAGCGTGAGGTCGACATTCCCGGCGGTTCGTCGATACCGCCGATTTTCGCGGGCGGCTCGCTGATCATCTTGGACGAGAACGCGGACCTGCACGCGTTCAATTAGACGGATCGGCGTCGCCGCCGTTGCGCTGACGCACTGAGCGTGGGAAGAGCGGAGCATGTCTTTCTCGCTCGCAATCGTCGGCCGACCAAACGTCGGCAAGTCGACACTGTTCAACCGTCTTGTCGGCAAGCGTCTGGCTTTGGTCGACGACCAGCCGGGCGTGACGCGCGATTTGCGCGAGGGTGCGGCGCGCCTGGGAGATCTCAGGTTTACGGTCATCGACACGGCCGGTCTCGAGGACGCAGACGACGACTCGCTGCCCGCACGGATGCGGCGGTTGACAGAGCGGGCGGTCGAGGAAGCCGATGTCTGTTTGTTCGTGATCGATGCGCGCGTGGGCGTGACGCCGATCGAAGAATCCCTGGCTGAGGTTCTGCGCAAACGCTCCGCCCATGTATTGCTCGCCGCCAACAAGGCCGAGGGGCGGGCTGGCGAGTCCGGCGTGCTCGAAGCCTACAGTCTTGGGCTTGGCGAGCCGATTCCGATTTCAGCCGAGCATGGCGAGGGGATGGAGGATCTCTACGCCGCGCTACAACCCATCTCCGACGCATTCGCCGAACGCCACGCGCAACTCGCGTCCGAGGCCGCTCGCGTCGAGGAGGCCGGTGAACCGCTCATCGGGGAGGACGTTGAGGAGGCTGGGGAAGAGCTTGCGACGCCGGTGCGCGCCCCTCTCAAAGCTGTTCAGCTCGCGGTGATCGGGCGTC
>ERZ1740059.94-NODE-94-length-46159-cov-6.905691_pt1 | contig 46159 bp, 43 predicted proteins | sample MGYA00581744_ERZ1740059 | MGnify/ENA primary metagenome ERZ1740059 (study PRJEB43018, sample SAMN04849738) | marine metagenome | isolation source: floating plastic debris | place: Pacific Ocean | collected 2008-08-28 | study: EMG produced TPA metagenomics assembly... | reverse complement strand
CCATCCGCTCGCCCCGCACCGCCGGAAAAAGATAGCGCTCGCGCTGTTCACCTGTGCACGCCAGCAAGATGTTCTGCGGCCGGACAAAGAAGTGCGTCAGCGTCATGGAGCCGCGGCCAAGCTCCCGCTCGATCAGCCGCAGCATCTCACGTTCGTTGCCCACCGCGCCGTCCGTCAGAAAGATGACCTGGCGGACACGATCCTCTTCTTGGCGGCCGTCTTTCAGCGCCGCTTCGAGCGCCGGCAGCATTTCGGTTCCACCATCGGCCTGAAGCGCCTGGATCGAGGCGACTGCGCGCGCGACGTTCGCTTCCGTCGCCGGGATCGGCGCATCCGCGAACAGACCGAAACGGTCGTTGAACACGATGATGTTGAACGTATCCTCAGGCGAGAGACGCTTTACCGCCATCTCGAGACCCTTCCGGGCTTGTTCAATGCTTTCGCCGAACATCGAGCCGGAGATGTCCTGGACGAAGATAACCTCGCGCGGCTTGCGCGTGTCGCCTATTTCGTCGGCCGCCGGCGGCGTCAGCATCACGACATAATGCGCTTCATCCTCGGTCGTCTCGCCGAACAGGGCCATATACGGCGTGGTGAGACGTTGCGGCCGCCAGGAAAGATAAAAGTCGCGATCGGCCGGCGCCGGTCCGGACAACGCCACGCGCGCCGCGGCCGCCCCGCGCGGCGCGACGTTGACCTCGTGATACAGGCTCTCGATCGGTCCCAACGGGAAGCCGGCGTCGATATCGACGCTCAGCTCGACGGGGTTGCGCAGGGTCGCCGGATCTTCCAACCGAGGGTCGGCGACGGGCGGCGTGATCGCCTCCCGGTCCGGAACGGGATCCGACGCGTCGATCTCCCATCCGTTCGGGCCAAACTTCACCGACTGGATGCGCGCCTCGGGGGTGTAGCGCGGAGCCACGACCAGCGGAATGCGCAGACCGAACACGCCGTCTCTCGGGGCGAGCGTCTCCTGATAGGCGATCAGGACGCGCACCGTTTCATTCGGGCCGATATTCGCGACCGAGGTCGTGAAGAGGTTCGGGCGCTCTTGCTCGACCAACGAGGCCTTTCGACCCTCGGCTTTCGCCTCTTCATAGATTTCCCGGGCCTCTTGACGCTCCTTGATCTCCCCCTTGATCCAGCGGTCGCCGATCTGCAGCCACAGGGTGTCGACCGCCGCGCCTTCCGGCAATGGGAAGACATACTTGCCTTCGACAAAGACGTCCGAGGGATTGGTGAAGCCCTGCTGAACGGTTGTGCGCGCGACCGGGCCTGACACCGATACGTCGATCTTCGTCGCGAGAAGCGGCGCGGGCACATAAAGACCCGGCTCATCCGTAAAATAGAGCAGCCGGCCGCCGCCATCGATCTGGTCGAGCCGAACCAGCCCGTCGTCGCGGACGCCAGACTGGTCCTGCGCCGAAACGGGCGCGACCGCGGACAGCGCCAATGCGAGCACCGCGATCGCGAGCGAGAGCAATCTGGGCGAGCTCGCGCCGAACCGCAGTCGTTTCGTCTGTAAGCTTGGTCGTCTCATGACACGCGCCCTCCCAAAACAACTGCGACGCCGAACTCGCGGTTGTGTGCACCGAATAGTGACAGCCTTCCCGGCTAGTTTGGCCGAAACGTGCTGCAATTTGGCTAAAATAAAATCCGCTGCGCCAGTTGGTTGGGCTGAGCGCGGCAGAATTGTCCCAAAATGAAGCCTGACGGGATGGGCGAAGGATGATCGCGGCGAAACGGCGCCGAAACGCAGCTTCAACGGGCTCCGCCATTGCGGCGCGCATCGGAGCGTTGGACGCGCCGACCGGCGTTGGCTTTCACCACAGATCTATCGCGCGACACAGCGAGACCGGCTAGCGCCACGGCCGTGCAACCCTTAATAAGTTGAAGCGAGCCAAGGGTGCGATGGGCGGAGGCGCGGTGAAATGACGGATTCTGGGGAAAACGGACCAAAGCAGCGCTGGCGCGACGCCACGCGATTTCGCCAAGGCGAGCGCTACAAGCCGGCCCCGGGCGGCGGCGGAGACGGCTGGGTCAAGGGCCTTGTGGTCGGCGCCGTTGTGTTGGTCGTTATCTTTCTCACGATGCGGATCGGGTCTCCGTGGTGGTTGGCGCTCTTGTTCGGGACGCTTGCTGGCGGCGCGGCCCTGTCGCTCACACGGCCTGCCGCAACACCGAAGACGGAGCGCGAGATCAAGGGCATCCCCGGCCTGAGCGCGGATGAAATCAGGTCGCAGCTCGCCGAGGCGGAGGCCGAACTCACGGCGATCGATGGTCTCGCGCCCGATTTTTCGGATCCCGAGCTCCGCTTTGGCTTGAACGAGATGACCGGCGCGGCGCGCAACGTGTTGGACATGCTCGCCGACGATCCCTCGGATCTGCGGCGGAGCCGAAAGTTTCTCAAGGTTTACCTTCCGTCCGCGCGGGCCGCCGTCGAAAAGTACGCCAAGCTTGGCGTGGTGAATGACCCAGAACTGGACACAAAGTTTCGCGATCTGGTGGCGGAGGTCGCGGCGACATGCCGCCGCCAGGCTGAGATTTTGCGCTTGGACGACAAAACCGATCTGGAAGTGGAAATGGAAGTTCTCGCGGAACGGCTGAAATCTTGAATAGAGCCGTCCACGAGGTGGAAGGAATTTCAGGCGAGAATACCGCCAAGTTAACGGGAGAAGAGCATGCAAACCCGCGAACAGGCCGAGGCCACGTTGAAAGAGGCCGAAGCGGTCACCTCGGCCCTTCTGCCCGAGGTGAAGGGCGACCTCATCGTCGTCGACCAAGCCGACGCCGCGCAGCGCGCCGAGATCGAGAAGCGCGCCGCCGAGATCGACATGACGAGCACGCAATCAATCATTCGATTTGGGTCCGGCTCGCAGGCTGAGCTGACCGCGATCTCCGAGCAGATGCTCGAGGGCGTCCGGAACAAGGACGTCGGACCCGCGGGCGACTCGCTGCGTCAGATGGTGATGACGTTGCGGGGGTTTGAGGTTGGACAGACCGATGACGAGGGCGGCCTGTTTGACTGGCTGATGTCCTGGTTCCGCCCCGCCGCAGACCTTCAGGAGCGCTACACGACGGTGCGCCGTCAGATCGACCGGATCACGGACGAGCTGCTCAACCACGAGACCGTCTTGCTCAAAGACATCAAATCGCTCGACAAGCTCTACGAAAAATCTCTCGAGTTCTATGACGAGTTGGCGATCTTCATCGCCGCCGGCGAGCTGAAGCTGACCGAACTCGATACCGAAACGATCCCTGCAAAGGAAAAAGAAGCCGAGGCCGCGGACGGCGATCAAGGCGTTCTCAAGGCTCAGGAGCTGCGAGACCTTCGACAGGCGCGCGACGATCTGGAGCGCAGGATCCACGATCTCAAACTGACCCGCCAGGTGACGATGCAATCCTTGCCCTCGATCCGGCTGGTGCAGGAAAATGACAAAGCTCTGGTCGGCAAAATCAACTCGACGATCGTGAACACGGTTCCGCTCTGGCAGGTGCAGCTGAGCCAGGCCATTGCGATCCAGCACTCCAAGGAAGCCGGCGAAGACATCAAATCGGCAAACGACCTGACCAACGAGCTCCTGAAGGCGAACGCCGACAATTTGCGCGAAGCCAACAAGGAGATCCGCGAGCAGCTCGAACGCGGCGTGGTCGATATGGAGGCGCTGAAACACGCGCATGGTCAACTGATCTCTACCATCGAGGAAAGCCTGGCGATCGCCGACGAAGGCAAACGCCGGCGCGCGGAAGCCGAGGTCGAGTTGCAGAAGATGGAGACGGAGCTCAAGGCGAAGCTGCTGGCCGCGTCCGCCTCGGGCTCTGGGACGGGTGCGAATGTCGGCGGCGCTCTGGGAGGCGATGCTTGATGAGAAGGGTCTCTCGGTTGCGGTTTGTTGGCGTTTTGGGGGCGGCGGCGGCTGTTCTCGCCGGATGTGCGAGCACCCTTGACGGTGAACGCGCCGCCGTCGTCTACCAGCGCTACGCGACTGAAATGGCCGCGCAAGGCCGCTTCCGAGAGGATTTCCGCCCAAGCGACGTCGTCTATACCAACGCTGAATTGGTGGAGCACTTCGATAAGGTCGTCTTCTTGCCGGAAGCTGCGAACGCCCGCTTTCGCGCGCAGAAGTCGCCGACCCGCACCTTGTCGAAGTGGACCCGTCCGATCCGTTTCCGGTTTCATGGCTCGCCTGACCTGGAAGACATCTCGACAGTCGCTGGGATCCTGGCGGACTTCCGGCGCTACACATCGCTCGAGATTGCCCCGGCGGAGGGGCCTGAAGCCGCAAATCTGACGATCTACGTGCTCGACGCAGGCGAGCGCAAACGGCTCGAAAGTCAATTGCGCGATCAGACCGACAGCCCGCCGAGCCCGATCCTGAAGGCCTGGGTGAACGAGCTTGAACTTCCCTGCTTTGGGCTGTTCCGGACCGTCGCGCTGGACGGCGGAGAGATCCTCAGAGCGTCGATCTTCGTCAAGGACGAGCTGACCAACCCGTTCCGCCGCGCCTGTTTCGTGGAAGAACTTAGCCAGGCGCTCGGACTGACGAACGACCATGACGATGTTCGGCCGTCGATCTTCAACGACGATCAGGAGTTTATCGCCCTGACGGAACATGACAGTTACTTAATTCGCTTGCTCTACGATCCGCAGATGCGGCCGGGAATGACCCGCGCGGAAGCAATGATCGTCGCCAAGCGGCTCGTGAACACCATCCGCCCGGAAACGCGGCGTAATCTGAAGCCGCGCAGCGGCTAGGCGGGCGGCCGACGCCCGCTGACTTCGAGGGAGAAGACCATGGGTCTGATCGACAGCCTTTTTGGCGAGTTTATCGACGTCATCGCCTGGACTGACGATACGTCCGACACGCTGGTCTGGCGTTTTGAGCGCGAAGGCCACGAGATCAAGATGGGCGCAAAGCTCACGGTCCGCGAAGGGCAGGCGGCCGTGTTTGTGCACGAGGGTCAGATCGCCGACGTCTTCCCGCCGGGGCTCTACAAGCTGTCGACCAACAATCTGCCGATCCTGACGACGATTCAGCACTGGGACCACGGTTTTGAAAGCCCTTTCAAGTCCGAGGTCTACTTCGTCTCGACCCGGCGCTTCACCGACCTGAAATGGGGCACGCGCAATCCGGTGATGCTGCGGGACGCGGAGTTCGGCCCGATCCGGCTGCGCGCTTTCGGATCGTATGCGTTTCGCGTGACCGCGCCCGATGTTTTCCTGCGGGAGATCGTCGGCACAGACGGCGAGTTCACAACCGACGAGATCTCAAACCACCTGCGCAACCTCATCGTCTCGCGCTTTGCGAACGTCATCGCGACGGCGCGGATACCGGCGCTCGACCTGGCCGCGAACTACGACGATCTGGGCGAGTTCTCCCGCGCGCGCATCCAGCCCGAGATGGAGAAGTACGGCGTCGAGATCACAAAGTTGCTGATCGAAAACATCTCGCTGCCCGACGACGTTGAAAAGGCGCTCGATCGTCGGTCGAGCATGGGCGTCGTAGGAGATTTGCGGCGCTACGCCCAGTTCCAAGCGGCCGAAGCGATGCGAACGGCGGCGCAGAACGAAGGCAATACCGGCGCGATCCTGGGGGTCGGCGTCGGCACGGCGATCGGACGAGGAATGGCGGACGCGCTGTCGCAGACGACGACTGGCGCGATGGAGACGCCTCCGCCGCTGCCGGGTGATCTGCAGTGGCACATCGCAATCGACGGTGTCGCTCAGGGGCCTTTCACCCTGGCCGAACTGGCCAAAAAGGTCACTGCGGGAGAACTGTCCGAGAAGTCGCTGGTCTGGCGTACCGGCATGTCCGGCTGGGAAATCGCCGGCGCTCAGTCGGCTCTGTCTGGTCTGTTCCGGGTCGCCCCACCGCCTTTACCCGGGCTTTGAAGTCGCGTCAGGCCCTCAGGGATCCGTTAAGCACGCAGCAGCTAACATACGCGCATGAACGAACCGGCTCGTTTTCCATGCGCCCAATGCGGCGCCGACCTGCGCTATGACCCAGGCGCGCAATCGCTGCTGTGCGATCACTGTGGTCACTCGCAGCCCGCGACGCTTGTGGAGCCGGAACATGCCGGCGTGGCGGCGGAAGAGCTTCGCGAGATCGACTTTCACAAGGCTCTGTCCGACGAGATCGCCGGCGCCGATGTCGAGACCACTCAGACGGTGTCGTGCGAGAATTGCGGGGCCACTGTCGAGTTCGATGAGAACGTGCATGCGGCCGAGTGCCCTTTCTGCGCGACGCCGGTCGTTACGGACACCGGGTCCCATCGCCATTTCAAACCCGGCGGCGTGTTGCCGTTCGCCGTCGCAGAGAAGGACGCGCAAAAAGCGCTGCGGACATGGCTGGAGAGCCGTTGGTTCGCGCCCTCCGGTCTTCGAGTTTTCGCCAGGTCAGGTCGCCGAATGTCGGGCGTCTACATGCCCTACTGGACCTTCGACGCGCAAACGCAGACCCGGTACGAAGGGCAGCGAGGCGACGTCTACTATGTCGAGCAAACCCGCTGGGTGATGCGCGACGGTCGACGCGTGCGGACGCGCGTTCGCGTGCCAAAGGTCCGCTGGACGCCGGTGCGTGGGCGGCTTCAGCGCTTTTTCGACGACGTTTTGGTGCCTGCGTCCAGGTCGCTGCCCAAGCGGATGATCGACCGGCTGTCCAGTTGGGATCTGCACGCGCTTGAGCCCTACCGTCCCGACTTCCTGGCGGGGTTTCGCGCCGAAGCCTACACGGTCGACCTTCAGGAGGGGTTCGCCGCGGCGCGGGCGATTATGGATCTGCAGATCCGCCGCGACGTCCGTTTCGCAATTGGCGGGGACAAGCAGCGGATCTCGAGCGTACGCAGTCAGCTCTCCGAAGAGACCTTCAAGCATATCCTTCTGCCGGTCTGGGTCGCTGCGTATCGTTATCGCGATCAGAGTTATCGTGTGATCGTGAACGGGCGCACCGGCGAAGTGATCGGCGAGCGCCCTTGGTCGGTCTGGAAGATCGCTCTGGCCGGCGCAGGCGCTGCTGTGCTCGCCGCAGCGCTGCTGTATCTTGCTGCGATCGCCGGCGTATTTTCTCGCTGACCCGCCTTAGCCTGCAGAAGCGCGCAACTGCGGCTTCGCGTCGTGATCACCATTCGGTTCGGGCGTCGCGGCCTCTTCGGCGTCTCCGTTCTCGTCGACATCGCGCGTCGACGGGTCCTTGTTGGACGCCCCTTTTGGCGGCTCGTGACGCATGCGGTCCGCATGCTCCATATGCGCCGTGATCTGCGGCACGGCGTCTTCTCGCCATTTGCGACCGTAGAACAGGCCAAAATGGCCGGCGCCTTCGATCACGGCTTCCCGCCGGGCGACGCCCAAATCAGCCGGGCAACCGGCAAGCGCAGCCGCGGTCTGCCCCACAGCGGCGACCTGATCGTTCTCTCCCTCCACGGTCATGATCGGCATGTGCGAAAGAGCTGCAAAATCAAGCCGACGCCCCCGCAGCCTCAGCCGCTCGACGAACGACTCGTCACCGAGATAGACGCGTTCGATGTTCTGCAGAAAATGCTCCGCTGGCAGATCCATCAACGATGTCGTCAGCTCGAGGAATGAAACACCGCCGAGATCTTCCGCCTCGTCTCGCAGGATCATTCGAGAAAGTTCGTCCCGCTCGTAGTCCTGACCCGACAAAACCGAATAGAGCAAACTCAGTTGGGCTTCCGCCGGGTAGACCATTCGCGGGAGGCGCGACCCAGGAACCCGGCGCGCCGTCAATCGCTCTTCGTACCAAGGCAGGTCATGTGAGCGAAGCGACTGAGAGATCATGCAAGGCTTGGCCGTGGGTTCGATCGGCGCCCCCAGCAGCGTCAGAGAGGCTGGCGTGACGCTGCGATCGCGTTCCGCCAGCGCCGCGCAGGCCATCAGGGATGGCGGGCCGCTTTGGCATAAGGAAACGACATGCGCGTCGGGACCGACCGTTTGAATCGCTTCGGCGATCGCGTCGACTTGATCATCGAAGTCAAAAGACCCCAACCCGATCGCAATCTCGCGGGCGTTGATCCATTCCAACACCCAGACGTCCGCTTCACGGGCGAAGCGCGCCACCATATCCCGGGTGAGGAACGGAAAAGCGCCCGACATCGGCGGGGTGATGAGGATCTTTCGTTTCCTCGGCCCGTCGAGGCGTTTGAAACACGTCAAGTCGACGAAAGGCGAGACGACCGCGCGGTTCTCGATCACCTCGAGAGCTTCGCCGTCAACCGTCGCGCGATCCAGCTCGAAGCCTCGCCGCGCCGGTTGGCGAGCGCCCAGGACAGACTGGCTCCACAACGAGGCGACAACCGCCGGATGGAAGAAAAGCGATTTGATCATGCCACAGCGACGCCTCCCTTCCAGAGCATGTAAGAACTCGCGACCTGATTCGCGATGGCGCGATTACGCGCAACCCGTCATCGACTTGTCGAATCAAGATATGTCTCGCTGGCGCGTCTTCGAGGCGACGAAGAGACGAAACGACAAAGCGACGGGGCGCAGACACGATTGAGGAGGGTGTAAAATGAACATGCTTGAAATTCTAGCGCAGGCTCAGGGCGGCCAGGGAATGGACGCGCTCGCTCGGAAGTTTGGCGTCGACCCCGCCACGGCCGAGAGCGTTGCGCGGTCCGTCCTGCCGGCTTTGAGCTCCGGCGTAAAACGGCGAGCCGCAGAGCCGGACGGGCTTGCTTCGATCGCGGCGATGATCAAAGACACCGACGTCGAAGCCGCATTCGATGCGCCAGAGGCCAATGAAGACCTGGCGCAGCAAAAAGGCGCGGCGTTTCTGGAAAACCTGTTTGGCGGATCGCGCTCGCAGGTGGAAGGCGCCGTCGCCGAGCGCGCCGCGCAGCAGAGCGGCGTCGGCGCGGATCTGGTGCAGTCGATGCTTCCGATGCTCGCCTCGATGGTCCTTGGCGGCATGCAAAAGCGCGAGAGCCAAGACCCGGGCTTGTCGGAAGTCGTCGGCGGTCTGATGGGCGGAAGCACGTCGCAGGCGCAAGCGGGCGGCGGTCTCGGCGGAATGCTCGGCGGTTTGCTCGGCGCGTTCGGCGGCGGCAAGTCCCAGACAGGCGGCGCATCGAATATGGATGCGTTGACCGCGATGTTCGACGCGGACGGCGACGGGTCTGCGGCGGACGATATTCTCGAGATGGTGATGAAACGCTGACGCGAGAGTTCCCCTTTCCTATCTAACCGGTATGGAAGCTCTCTATCTCATCGTCCTGCTCCTGGCCGTGCTGGCGCTGAACTGGCGCGGGCTCGGTCTGAGGCCGGTCTCGCTCTCGCGCAGCGCGTGCCGCTGGAAAAAAGACCCAACCCGCAATGGCGCGACGCTGATGCGCTACTCCTGCGCGAAATGCGGGGTCGAAGCTTACACATCGGACGGGCGCGCGCCCAATCGGTGCAAACGCGCGTTTCGGGAAACTGGTCTCTAGGCCGAACGTTGGACCGTCAGAACGTCTCGGTCCAAGGTCGCACATCGATTTCCCACGACCACGCGCTTCGGTCCTGCTCGAGCAAGTGCCAGTACGTGCGTGCAATCGCATCGGGGTCCAGCATCGCGTCCGGGCGGTTCGGGTCCGACAGCCGATCCGGTCGAGTGGGGTTGGCGATCCCCCCGTCGATGTTCACGTGCCCGACATGGACCCCTTGCGGATGCAACTCCCGCGCAAGGCTCTGGGCCAACCCACGCTGCGCAAACTTGCCCATCGCGAAGCTCGATGACTGCGGATAGCCTTTGTAGGCGGCCGAGGCTCCCGTGAAGAGGATCGCCCCATGGCCGTTCGGGATCATCCGCTTCGCCGATTGTTGCGCCACGAGGAACGCGCCGAAAGCCGTGACCCTGATCGCGGCCTCGACCGCATCCGGGTCGAGATCGGTAACGGGTCCGCGCACGCGCGCGCTCGGGTTATAGACGACGACGTCCGGCGCGCCGAACATCGAGACGTCGAGTTCATCGAACAACTGCTCGACATTGCCGCGCCAGCTGGCGTCAGACTTGAAGACCTGGGCGGAGGTCTCGAGCGCAAGATCTGAGAGGGAGTCCGGCGCTCGGGCGGCGAGGCTGATCTTGAGGCCACGTTCGTGAAAAAGCCTCGCAAGCGAGGCGCTCAGTCCGGAGCCGGCGCCGACGATCAGCGCATGGTTGTAAGCCGGGGTCACGGTCACCTCCTCAAAAACTGTCTCTCAATAATCAAGAGCGTTCATCTTCAAATCAAGCGCGGCGGGTCCGAACGCTCTGGCGCATCCTCATCGACCGGCACTCTCAGTTCGGCGTCGTCGGGCGCCGTTCGCCCACCCTTGTTGATGCGTTGGGACACTGCGTGAAACGCGTAAAAGTCTTCCGCCGGCGGCTGCATCAGCGTTGCGGCGCCTTTCCCTTCCTCGCCGAGCCACAAGCCAAAAGCGTCCGGCGGGATCGCAACCGGCAACCGATGGTGCAACGGGGACAACGTCTCATTCGCGGCGCAAGTCACAATGGCGACCGTCGTCAGCTGGTCGCCTTGTGGGGAGGTCCAGTCTTGCCATACGCCCGCAAAAGCAACGAGGTCGTCGGACGTGGGCGCAATCCAGTACGGCGCCTTGCCTGGGCCGGCGCTCGCCTTCCATTCGTAGAACCCGTCCGCCGGGATCAAGCAGCGGCGCTCTCGGCAAGCGGCGCGAAACGCCGGTTTCTCGGCGATCGTCTCGGATCGCGCATTGATCAGCAACGGCCCATCGGACGGGCTCTTGGCCCAATGCGGAATGAACCCCCACCGCATTGGACGCAAAAGGCGGCCTTGCTCGGCGTCTGACGCGACGGTCAGAACCTTTTCAGTCGGTCGGATGTTGTATCGGGGCCGATCGAGCGTTTCGACGCCCGGCATAGGGGTGGCGTGAAAAAGATCCCGCACGGCGTCCTGCGGCAACGTCAATGCGAACCGGCCGCACATGGCTCACCAGCCGAAAGCGGCGATCATGATCGCGGCGGCGCCTGCGGTTCCCAAGACCGCGATGGTCGCCCCGCGCGCCGTCGTGTACGCGCGAATAAACCCGTCCAGCTCTGGGTCTCCCGTCTCGGCGTATCGGCTTTCGTGCACCACGTTGTCGCCTTCGACTTTGACGTCCTCCTCAACGACGAACGTCGAGAGGCCCGGCGCCAGCACCGCACAGAGGATGAAGAAAACCATTTGGTGGACGATCACCGCCAACCCAAAAGCCGCGACCACCCAAACCACGCTGAACGCGTCGTCCGCCGTGATGAACAAGAACGCGCCTCCGGAGGCCATCAAAGCGACCGATACCGCGCCCCACCAGAGACGTGTGAGTTTTCCCAAGAGCGCCTGGCGCTGTTCTTCGAATTCGCTTTGAGCCATCGAGAGTTTCCCGGTCTAGAGTTCCCCCGTCGCGTCGGCGCGCGCCAGAAAGTGTGGGTTGCGCCACCCGGGCTTGCTGTAGCGCAGCCGCTCGCCGTCGAAAGTTTCGACGCTGCCGCCAGCCGCCTCGAGCACCGCTTGCGCGGCCGCCGTGTCCCACTCCATCGTCGGTCCCAAACGCGGGTACAGGTCGGCCTCCTGCGCGGCCAGCAGGCAGAACTTCAGAGCGGATCCGGCGCTCTTGAGCTCGGCGTCTGGATACCTCGCCAGGAATGCGCTGGTCGCCTCGTTCATATGCGACTTGGTTGCGACGATGCGCAAGCGATCGGGGTCGGCCGGGGATGCGCGGAGTTCCGTCAAGCGCCCGACAACGTCCAGCGCCCGCGCGCCGTGCTCCTCAACCGCGCGGCCGCGCTCCGGCGTCCAGAACAGTCGTTCGACGGCTGGGGCCGCTACGACGCCGAGAACGGGGGCGCCCATCTCGACATAAGCGATGTTGACCGTGAACTCGCCACGACCGGACGAGAATTCCTTCGTTCCGTCCAGAGGGTCCACAAGAAAGTACGGCGCTTCCGGGGCTGGGCCCAGAGCTCCCTCCTCAGAGATGATCGGCACGTCTGGATGCGTCGCCGACAGCTCCGCGACGATCGCATGATGAGCCGCCAGATCTCCTTCGGTCACCGGCGAGGCGTCGGCCTTCTGAGCGACGTCGAGGTCCTCCTTGCGAAAGAACCGCATGGTCTGCGTGGCGGCGAGCAACGCCGCGCGCCGCATGTTCAAAGCAAGAGTGGCGAGAACGTCATTCATGTCGTCAACGATAGCAGTCATCCTCTTCTTCCACACCCAAAGCGCTCCAGGCGACCGCCGGTTTTGGATCATACGGTCTTTCTTGCTCGTTATCTCGGAGCCGCGCAATCTTTTGGAACGCGTCGTTGCCGGCCATCAACTCGTCCCACGGGCCGAAACCGACCCGTCGGTCCTTATCCAGGACGATGATGCGATCGCAGCCCATGATCGTGCTGAGCCGGTGGGCGATCTGCGCGGCGAGAAAGCCATGTGCAACGCCACAGAGTATTGGTTCTGGGTCAGCCCCATCGTTCGGCGACCTTGCACAAGCGCGCCCCTAAACGCAGCGACATCCTCGCTCATGACCGCTGAACCGTTGTCAGTGCAACTGTTACAGAAGAGGTCCTTGCCGGGCGCGAGGCGAAAGCCACCTATAAGAAAAGGTGAAAGCCATTGACGGCTTTCGGCGTGAGGAATTCCAAACGAGAGACGCAAAATGGCTTTTATGCTGACTGTTAACGGGGTCGCCCGCGAGATGGATGTCGACGCGGACACCCCGCTGCTTTGGGCGCTGCGAGATACGCTCAACCTGACAGGAACGAAATTCGGCTGCGGCGTCGCGGCCTGCGGCGCTTGCACGGTGCATCTGGACGGCGTCGCCGTACGCTCCTGCCAGGCGACGGTTGAGGACGCCACGGGCTCGGAAGTCACCACAATCGAAGGGCTTTCCGGCCCTGAAGCCGAAGCCGTGCAAGGCGCCTGGCGCGATCTGAACGTCGTCCAGTGCGGATACTGCCAGTCAGGCCAGATCATGCAGGCGGTGTCGCTCCTGAAGGAGAACCCGTCCCCGACCGACGCCGAGATCCAAGAAGAGATGAACGGCAACCTCTGCCGTTGCGCCACATACAGCCGGGTCGGGGCCGCTGTCCGCGACGCAGCCGATCGTCTGGCCTGAGGGAGACCAAATCAATGACTTTGCAAACCTCCCGTCGCGAGTTCTTGCAAGGCGCCGCGACCGCCGGCCTTGTGATCGGTCTTTCCCCAAGCGGCGCCTTCGCCGCCACGCCGGCGCAGGAACTCTCTCCCAACCCGTTCGTCACGATCGGCGAAGACGGAACCGTGACCGTCATCCTCAAACACTTCGAGATGGGGCAGGGCACCTCGACCGGTCTCACCACGCTCGTCGCGGAAGAGCTGGATGCGGATTGGGACGCCGTTGAGATCGCTTTCGCGCCCGCGGACGCCAGCCGGTACGTAAACACCGCTTTCGGCGCTCAGGGCACTGGCGGCTCCACAGCGATCGCCAACTCGTTTGTGCAGTATCGCCAGGCCGGAGCGGCTGCGCGGGACCTGCTCGTGCGCGCAGCGGCCGCCGAATGGAGCGTCCCTGCCGAAGAGATCATCATTGAGAACAGCGTTCTGAAGCACGCGTCCGGCAAGGAAAGCGGGTTCGGTCCGATGACCGGGCGCGCCGCGACGTTGACCGTCGCCGAAGAGCTCAAGCTGAAAGACCCGTCGGAGTTCAAGCTGATCGGTCGCGAAACTCTCGCTCGGAAAGACAATCTCGCCAAAACCACGGGCGCCGCCGATTTCGCCATCGACATCCGTCGCCCGAACATGCTCACCGTGGTTGTGGCGCGCGCGCCGATGTTTGGCGGCAAACCGACTTCGGTGAATGACGAAGCCGCCCTCGCGACGCGCGGCGTCGAGGCGGTGCGAGTGCTGCCCGAAGGCGTCGCGGTCTACGCGACTGACACGTGGTCGGCGATGAAGGGACGCGAAGCCCTCGAGGTGGAGTGGGACCTCAGCGCTGCGGAAACCCGGTCTTCGGCGCAGATCCTCGAGGACACGCGCGCTCTGCTCGAGCAAGACGGGCAAACCGCCAGAAAAGACGGCGACGGCGCCGCGGCGCTCGCCGGGGCGGCGAAGACGGTCGAGGCCGATTTTCTGTTCCCGTTTCTCGCGCACTCCCCGATGGAGCCTTTGAACTGCGTGATCGAGCGCACGGCTGACGGGGGCGTCGAGATTTGGGACGGCTGCCAGTTCCCGAGCCTCGCCCAGCCGACTGTCGCGGCGGTGATGGGGGTCGATCCTGCGCAGGTGAAGATCAACACGGTCTGGGCCGGCGGCTCTTTCGGGCGGCGCGCAAACCCGACCTCGGACTATCACGCCGAAGCTGCGCTGGCGCTCAAGATGCTTGAGGGCTCGGCGCTCGAAGGCAGGCCCGTGCACTTGGTTTGGACGCGCGAAGACGACGTGCGCGGCGGCTACTACCGTCCAGCGTACGCGCACCGCGTCCGCGCCGGCGTCGATGCTGATGGACACCCGGTCGCCTGGGATCAGCGTCAGTCCGGCAAGTCGATCCTGATCGGCACCTTCTTTGAGGAGATGCTGGTGCAAGACGGGGTCGACGGCACGTCGGTCGAAGGCGCTTCGACCCTGCCATACGCAGTGCCGAACCTCGAGGTGTCGATCCGCAATACGGAGACCCCGATCAAGGTGCTGTGGTGGCGCGCGGTCGGCCACACTCACACCGCCTACTCCACCGAAGTGATCATGGACATGCTGGCCGAGGCTGCGAACGCCGATCCGGTCGAGTATCGCCTTTCGTTGCTCGGAGATCATCCACGCCACGCCGGCGTCCTGAAGCTGGCGGCGGAGAAGGCCGGTTGGAACGAACCGTTGCCGGAGGGTCGCGGGCGCGGCGTCGCCGTGCACGAGAGCTTCAGTTCGTTCGTCGCCACGGTCGTCGAAGTGTCGACCAATGAGGACGGCGCGGTGAAGATCGAACGGGTCGTCACAGCCGTAGATTGCGGACTGGCGATCAACCCGGACGTGATCAAGGCGCAGCTGGAAGGCGGAACCGGCTTTGGCCTGGGTTCTGTGATGCGCAACCAGATCACGCTCACGGACGGCGAGGTCGACCAGACGAACTTCTGGGACTACGAGCCGCTTCGCCTGAGCGACATGCCGCCGGTTGAAGTGCATATCGTGCCGTCGGCCGAGGCGCCGACAGGCGTCGGAGAGCCTGGCACTCCGCCAGCTGGTCCAGCTCTGGCCAATGCGATCTATGCGGCCACCGGCAAGCGCGCCTTCACGCTGCCGATGACCGAAAGCGGCATCGAGTTCGCCTAACCGCTGCAAAACGCGCTCCGCGGCTGTCGTCGCGGAGCGCTTCTTTTACTCCAGGTGACGCGCGGCGTGTTCGATCGCGTCGCAGACCTGCTGAACGTCGGCCTCGGTCAAGGCGAGCGACGGATATGTCTTCCCGTCCGACTTGAAGATGCCTTTCTCCCGCAGGAGCTGGTTGTACCGCTTCGCGCGCGCCTGATCGCCGCGTTGGACAGCACGGTAATCGCGCACCCGCTCTTCTTCGGTGAAGACCACTTCGAACAGCGTTTCGTCGCCGACGACCTTATGCGGTATGCCCGCGGCGTCCATCTTCGCGCCGATATAGCCCATGATCCGCCGACCCGTTGCGCGGAGCGTGTCATAAGCGCCATCGCGGCGAAGGATCTCCATGGTCTTGAGTCCGGCCACGGAAGCGACAGGGTTGCCGCTGAGCGTGCCGACCTGGAAGAGGAACCCGTCCGCCCCGGACTTCGCCTTGTCGAAATGCGCCATCATATCCGCGCGGCCGGCGATCGCCGCGAGCGGAAAGCCGCCGCCGATGATCTTGCCCATGGTGCAAAGGTCCGGCGTGACGCCGTAGTATTCCTGCGCGCCGCCATAGGCGAAACGGAAACCGGTGACGACCTCGTCGAAGATCAGCACGATCCCGGCTTTCTCGGTCTCTTCGCGCAGCGCCTGCAGGAAACCAGGCTCGGGCGGAACGATCCGCTGCAAAGGCTCCACGATCACCGCGGCGATGTCGTCGCCCTGTTCGGCGATCAGCGACCGCACAAAGTCGATGTCGTTGAACGGCGCGATCAGCATCGCGTCGCGTACGCTGTCGGGGATCCCGGCGCTGTCGGGCACGGCCATCGGGAAGTTCTCGAGCCGCGTAGGCATCAAGCTCATCAGAGCCTCGCCAGACATGCCGTGATACCCGCCTTCGAACTTGAGGATCTTCGAGCGGCCGGTGAAAGCGCGGGCGAGACGCATCGCGTACATATCCGCCTCTCCGCCGGTGGAGACATAGCGGATCTGTTCCGCGCATGCGACCGCTCCGCATATCTCTTCCGCCAGCTCGATGCCTCTGGCGTTGTTGGCAAAGAAGGTCATGCCCTCGCGCATCTGCGCCTCGGCGGCCTCGAGAACCTCGGGATGTCCGTGACCAACCAGCATCGGGCCCGAGCCGATCAGCAGATCGACATATTCGTTTCCGTCCTCGTCCCACACGCGCGCGCCTTCGCCGCGAGCGATGATCATCGACGGGTCGAAATTACCAAAGCCGCCGGCGGGCAGTACTTTGCGGGCGCGTTCGACCCATTGCTCCTGCGGGGAAAGATCGGGGTGTTGGAGAGCTGCTTCCATGATTGTGCTCCTATGCAGCGTGAGGCGCGTTAATCGAAAATGGCGATCGGTTCGCCGAGAACGTCGGGATCAGGCGTTACGCCGAGGCCGGGGCCTTCGGGCGGGGCGATCCGGCCGTTAGCCCGTGTCGGCGCCTTGGGATCGAGGCGCGGCCCGACATAGCCCGAGAGATCGCAGGTGTTGAGCAACTGCCCTTTCGGCGTGCTTGCGGCCAGATGAAGCGACGCCGCCGTCACGACATCCGATCCCCATACGCATTCGACGCACATCTGCGCGCCCAGATACCCACAGAGATCGCGCGCGCGACGCGATGCGCTCAACCCGCCGAATTTCGAAAGCTTGAGCGCCATCGCATCCATGCATCCGAGCGCATGCGCCTTGAGCAGCGAGGTTTCGTCGTGGACGAGTTCGTCGATCTTCATCGCCATTCCGGTGGCGGCGCGGATCGCGGCGCAGTCGTCGAGCGTGGCGCAGGGCTGCTCGAGCATGATGTCGAGGTCCGCGACCGCACGGCCGACACGGGTCGCATGAAGACGCGTCGCGCCGCAGTTCCAGTCGCCGTACACCAGCGGCCCGGGGCCCACCGCTTCGCGCACGAGCCGAAGCCTCGCGACGTCGGCCTCCCAGTCGGCGTCCGCTCCGAGCTTGGCCTGAAACTGGGTGATCCCAGTGGCCTGCGCCTCGCGCGCCATCCGGGCCATCTCTTCCGGCGCGACGCAGGTGATCGAATGATAGAGCGGCATGTCCGCCCGCGTCCGCCCGCCAAGCATGGCGTAAACCGGCAAGCCCGCCGCTTTTCCGAAGAGGTCCCAGAGCGCGATGTCCACCATCGACTTGGCGTAGCGATGGCCTTGAAGAAACCCGTCGAGCTTGCGCATCGGCGCCTCGCCCCCGCTCGGGTCGCCGCCGAGAAGCTCCGGCGCCATCTCCTCCACCGCTGGCGCGACGCCGCGCGCATACGCCGGCAGATAATGCGGGATCGGACAGACCTCGCCCCACCCGGCCATGCCGTTGTCAGCATCGAGACGCAACACGGTGGTTTCAACGGTCGCGCAGGTCTTGCCGTCGGCCATGTAGTAGGTCTCGTGGCTGGTGAGCGGCAGACGCCAAAGCGTTATGCGGGTGACCTTCATCTCACACCTCGTAGATTGCCACCGGTTCGCCGAGCGCGCCAAGGTCCGGCTCGACCCCAAGCCCTGGCGCGTCGGCGACCGTCAGATCGCCGTTGTGATTTCTTGAACCGCGGCCCGGCGCCACATCGACCGAGAGCATCTCCTGGCACGACCACGTGGCGAGCCGCATTTCAGGCGGAATGCTCTGCGCGAGATGACCGGCTTCGGTATCGGCCAGAACCGACCCGCCGGTCGCCATCACATAACACTGCACGCCATGGGACAGCGCGACGTCGCGGATCCGGCGAGCCTTGGTCAACCCGCCGACGCGATTGAGCTTGATGTTGACGACTTCGGCCAACCCGTCGCGGGCGATACGGGTCATGTCGCCCAGCGTTTCAAGACGTTCGTCGACGCTGATCGGAGACCGCGTGAGCGGGCGGATGGCGGCAAGGTCGTCGAGCGTCTCGCAGGGCTGTTCAAAGGTGACGCCAAGATCGGCGACGGCGTTCATGACCGTGATCGCCTGCGCCCGCGTCCAGGCGCGGTTGACGTCGTAGAGAATGATCTCGCCGGGCTTTCGGTTCTGTTCAAGAAACCGGATCCGCTCGATGTCGAGCTCGGTGTCAGCCCCGACCTTCACCGAATGCGCGCGGTAGCCAAGCGCGCGATACTCGTCGACCAGAGCCAGCATATCCGACGGCGCGCCGGTCGAGATCGACGACGCGATCGGCGTTCCGTCTTCATATCGACCGCCCAGCATGTCGGCGATCGACTGCCCCGCCGCCTTGCCGGCGATGTCCCAACAGGCCATGTCGATCGGCGCCTTGGCGTAGAGGTGGCCCGGCAGCTCAAGGTCCATCGCGCGTTCGACATGTTCAAGTTTGCGCGGGTCGCGCCCCAGAACCGCAGACGCAAGCGTTTCGATCCCGGCCCGCACGCCAGGCCCGTGCGCCGGCAGATAAGTGTTCCCCCAAGGCGTTCCCTCGCCCCATCCCGATACGCCCGCATCGGTGTCGAGACGAACGAACGTCGCATCGAGCTTCTCGAACTTCAGCCGACCGCCCGAGAGCCAATATGGCTTGGACAGCGGCAGCTCGACCGCCCAAACGCTTATCCGGTTGATCTTCATTTGAGCTCGACCTCGACAAAGGACATCGGCGCCGCGCCCGCGTTGACGACGTTGTGCTCGACACCCTCGTTCCGGCGATAGCTCGTCCCCGCGGGCACATGGACCGAGCGCGTCTCCCCGCCCGGCTCTTCGAGCAACATCTCGCAGTCGGTGACGGCGGTGATCACGTAATCGAAGCCGTGCCGGTGCCAGCCGGTCTCGGCGCCTGGCGCGAAATCAAAGCGGGTCACCCGCACCCGGTCATCGTCGATCATCTGTGTGGCGACGGCTTGTTCACGGTTCATGTGGCGTCTCCATAGACGGCGACTGGCGCGCCAAGGCTTTCGAAATCCGGCTCGACGCCAAGGCCCGGCGCATCAGAGGCGTAGAGCTTGCCGTCCCGCGTCTCAGGACTCGGCTGTGCGGTGGAGCGCGTGTTGTAGTTGTGCAGGTCGGTCGAGTTCACCAGGAACTCTTCCGGCGTCGAAGCGGCGAAATGCGCGACGGCGGCCGTGGTGATCTCCCCGCCCCATGTGTCTTCCGACACCACCGGAATGCGGTTCTCAACAAGATAGTCCCGCATCTTCCGCGCTTTTGAGAGCCCGCCTTGCTTCGAGATCTTCAGACAGACGATCTCGGCGCCATGATCCTCGACGATCCGGTGCGCGACACGCATATCCGTGACGCACTCGTCGAGCTTCATCGGGTGGTCGATGCGGCGGCGGACCTGCTGACACTCCTCGTAGGTGCGGCAAGGTTGTTCGAAGATGTAGTCGAGATCCTTGGTCGCCCGCGCGACCCGCAGCGCATCGTCGACCCGCCAGCCCTGGTTGGCGTCGGCCATCGCCTTTTCGCCCGGCTTGAGCAGCAGCACGGCCGCATGGATGCGTTCGATGTCCGTCGCCCAGTCGGCGCCGACCTTGATCTGGAATTGTCGATACCCGGCCGAGCGGTGCGCCTCCATCTCCGCGATGGCGTCGTCGCGCGGCTTTTGCGGCACCACGCGGTACATCGGCGCGCCGTCGATCAGCTTGCCGCCCAGCAGCATCCAAACCGGCTGCCCGGTCGCCTTGCCGAGAATGTCCCAAGAGGCGATGTCGAAGGGCGTCTTCGCGTATCCGTGTCCACGGATGACGCGGTCCATCACGTGTTCGATCCGAGCGACTTGCCGCGGGTCTTCACCGAGCAGCTTGGGCGCCAGAAGTCTCGCCGCCGCCTCAACGCCTTCGGAATGCGCCTCCATGTAGTTCTCGCCGCAGGGGCAGAACTCGCCACAGCCGGAGATCCCGGCGTCGGTGTCTATGACGACCACGGACGTCATCGCCGTGGTGATCGCGTTGCCAGCGCCCCAACCGTACGTCCCGCCGACATAGGGGAGGTGGGTGCGATAGACGGATATGCCGGTGATCTTCATCGAGCGCCTCTAATCCACAACCGCGATCGGTGCGCCGAGCGCGTCCAATCTCAGATTCAGCCCAAGTCCCGGAGCGGTCGACGCCGTCATCTCTCCGCCGTCGCGCCCGGGGAACCCGTCGGCGGTCCGCACAGTCACGTAGTCGGTGAGATCGGTGGTGTTGATCAGATGCTTCGGGTCGGTGCTTTGGGCGAAATGCGCCAGCGATGAAGAGACGATCTCGCTGCCCCAGACGTCGTCGGCGCAAACGGTGAGGCCGAGGTCAAGGCAGAGGTCGCGCATTCGGCGCGCCTTTGTCAGTCCGCCCACGCGACCAACCTTAATGCAGACGATGTCCACCGCGCCCGCATGGAACGCACGCAGCACGTCCTGGATGGTTTCCATCGACTCGTCGAGCTTGACGGGACCGCCGCAATGCGGCCGGACCGCAATACACTCCTCCAGGGTGCGGCAGGGCTGTTCAATCACGACCGGCAGGTCGCGGACCGCCTGAGCGACGCGGATGGCGCTGGACATCGTCCAACCGCAATTGGCGTCGGCGATGACCCTTTCGCCCGCGCGGAGTTCGCTGCAAGCCGCCGCGATCATCGCGATGTCCTCGTCCGGTTCGCCCCCGACCTTCAGTTGGAAATGCCGGTAGCCCTCGGCGCGGTAATGGCGGCATCGTTCCGAGATCGCATCTGGCGAAAAGCCGTTCTCGTCGAAAACGTGGACCGATCGATACAGCGGCGCAGCCTCGGCGTATCGCCCTCCCAGCATCTCTGAGACCGGCCGGTCGGATGCCCGCCCAATGATGTCCCACAACGCCATGTCGAGAGGGGCCTTCACGTACTGGTCGTCGCGGAAACGCGCGTCCCACGCCCGGTTCAGGCGCTCGACCTGGAACGGATCCTCGCCGATCAGCGCCTTCGCGATGAGCGGAACGCCCGATCGAACTGCGCCCGCCCAGCCGCGCATGTAGTGCGTTCCAATCGGGCAGACCTCGCCGAGCCCAAAGACGCCGGCATCCGTCTCGATCTTCACAATCGTGCTGTCATAGGCGGCCGGCGACAGCCCCCATGGGCGGCGATAAGCGCCGCCTTTGGTTGGCAGCTCGACTGCGAAGACGCTGATCCGGGTGATCTTCACGACGCGACCTCCGAAAGGGCGCCGAGCGCGATGCAATCCAGAAAACGATCGACCACTGGCGAACGCTCGAGGGCGAGCTCGGGAAAAGCGACGGTCGCATTCATCTCAATCGCCCTCCCCGTAGACCGCCACGGGGGCGCCGAGAACCGACCGGTCGATCTCAAGACCAAGGCCTGGCCCCTCTGGCGCGACGACGCCGCCCTTTTCCACCGGCGCGTCAAAGCGCGCGGTCGACTTCGCGATCACCGACCGGGTGTCGAGCGCGCAGCGCAGCAGCCGCGTTGGAACCGACTGCGCCATGTGAACAATCGCAGCGAAGGCGATCTCGGAGCCGGTCGTCTCCTGTACGCTCATGACCAGCCCGGCCGCAGAGCACAGATCGCGCTGCCGGCGGGTCCGCGTCAGCCCGCCTTGTTTGGAGATCTTGAGGCCGATCCCGTCGGCCGCGTCCTCGGCGATCAGCTGAGCGATGTCGGCTTCTGTTTGCGCCAACTCGTCCCAGAGGATCGGCGCCTTGCATCGCCGGCGCAGCGAAACAGTCTCGCGCCAGGTGGCGCACGGGGCCTCCAGAACAAAATCCAGCCCTGACGGCAGTTGCCCCAGCATCCGCAGCGCATGCTCGACGCTGAGGCCGCCGTTCGCGTCGACGAGGTACCACTCGCCCGGCTCGCGATCGGCGAGACAGGCCGCGATCCGCTCCGCGTCCAGCGCCGGACCGCCTTCCGCCTCTGCTGCGCCGACTTTGATCGAGTGGCCCAAGAAACCCTGAGCGCGATGCCGCGCCACACTCTCGCGCATCGCTTCAGGCGGCTCGACGTGGATCGAGGAGATCACCGGAACCCGCCCCTCGACCCGGCCGCCAAGCAGGTCACAGACCGGCATGCCGACGCTTTTGCCGAAGATGTCCCAGCAGGCGACGTCGATCGGCGTCTTGGCGTGCAGATGGCCGACCAGCGCCGCGTCCATGGCGTCGTTCAATCGATCGGTCTTGCGCGGATCGAGGCCGATCAGCGTCGGCGCCATCTCCTCGATCCCTGCCCGGACCCCGCGCCCGTGCGCGGCGATATAAGTCGCGCCAAAGGGCGTGCTTTCGCCCCAACCCTCCAGGCCGCATTCGGTCGCGACGCGGACGATGGTCGCATCGAAGCTTTCATAGCTCCGCCCACCTGACAGCGTATAGACGCCGCCAGCGAAGGGCAGATCCACCTGAAACACCTCGATACGGGAGATCTTCATGACGGCTCTCCTGCAACGAACCTGTCGCCGAGGATGATCGGGACGCCGTTCAAGTCCTCGCCGGCCTGCAGCGCGAGCGCGAGGACCGGCGCATCGGCGGTCCGCAAGGCATGCGCTTCCCAGGCCGCGTGCGGCGAAACTCCTCCGGGACCCATCTCGCGCGCCGCAGCGCTCTCTCGTTCAAAGAGCGCGCGTCCGTCGACAACCGCGTAGATCTCGCGAGACGCATGCTTGTGCCAGGGATACCGCAACCCAGGCCCCCAATAGCCGATGAAGGCGACGAGCGATTCATCTACGAAATGACCGCTGGGGCCGAGCAACTCGAACCAGCCGTATCGCGCCAGAAAGTCGGCGCCGACCAGGTCTTCGTCATATGTGAGGTTCCAGGCGATCTGGTCGGCCGCCTCGACCACGGCGGCGGCAAGCGCGCTTCCTTCGGCCGTCGCGGCGTCCGTCGGGAAATGCATCGGCAAATGCGCAAGCGCCGGAACCGGGTTCGGCGCGAGCGTTCCAGACGCCGGATCCGCCGGCATCTGTGCGAACGCCGCGAGCTCGGGCGTCGCAGCGACAAACGCGCGCGCCGCGTCATAGAGCGTCTCGAGGGGAGTGGTCATGCGGCCGCCTCCCAGACATCGCGAACCGCGCTCGCGTCAAGGCCGAGACCCGCGCCGGCGACAGGCCCCACCCGTCCAGGGGCAGGATCGCGCAAAAGCGTTCGTTCGGTCTCAAGCGGGTCGGTGAGATCGCATGACGCGATCAGCAAGTCGGACGGCGCGCCGATCGCAAGGTGGACGGCGGCGGCCGCTGCGACCTGCCCGCACCAAGGCCCGTCAATCCGCATTCGCACGCCTGCGGCCGCGCAAAGATCCCGCGCGGCGCGCGTGTCGGCCAGGCTGCCCAACTTCACCGGTTTGAGCGCAATCGCAGCGACACGCGCGTTGACGGCTTGCACGATCGTCCCGAGGTTGTCGCAGCACATGTCGAACATGACCGGCGCCTTGATCGCTTTCGCGACGGCGAGGTTCTCCTCGAAGCTGACGCAGGGGTCTTCCCACATCAGTCGCGGATCTTCGACCTCGCCGAGAACCGGCGACACGACATCGGGCGTCCAGGCGCCATTGAAGTCGGCCAGCAAGAGTTGATCGGGCCCAAGCACGGCCAAAGCGGCGCGCACCCGCTTCATGTCGGTTTCGATGTCGTCGACACCGAGCTTGATCTGCACCACCGGCGCATCCGCGCCTTTGGCGCGGACTTCAGCCGCGGCATCTTCGGGCGCTTTCCCACCGATCGAAACGTAACCCGGCGCATCACCCGCGTCGGGCCCGCCCAGCAATGCGCAGAGCGGCATGCCAGACGCACGGCCCAGCATGTCCAACAGCGCGGTCTCGACCCCAAAGCAGAATCCGGCGAGTTCCGGTCCTTGCGCCCTCCAAGATGCGAGCCGTGCCGGCAGCTCCGCCAAGCGGAGGTTCTCCAACTCTCGAACGGCGGCGTCCTCGGCGACGGCGCAGGCGGCGATGTCGAGTTTGGGCCAGCGCACGATCTCGCCCAGTCCGCTCTGGCCGTCGTCGGTCGTCAGACGGATCAGCCGCCCCTCGTGCACCGTCAGGACCACGTAGGACATGGCGTAGCCGTCGCCGCGATAGCGCCGCCTGAATTCCGCCATTTGAACCTTCGCGATCCGCATCGTTTTAGTCGTGCGTCACGACGATATTGCCGACATGGCGTTTTGAGATGAAGGCCGCCTGCGCCTCGCGCAGGTCCTTCAACGGATAGGTTTCGGCAAGCAGCGGTTTGATCTCGCCGCGCGCGATATAGCCGACCAGATCGGCAAAGACGCCGGGCGGCACGATCGTCGCGCCGGTGAAGACGAGATCGCGCAGATAGAAGGTTCGCAGATCAAACTCGACGATCGGACCGGCGATGGCCCCGGCGCAGGTGTAGCGCCCGCCGCGTGCGATCACGTCGATCAGCTGAGGCCAGATCGCCCCGCCGACGACATCGGCGACGACCGTTACGGTCTCCTGACCGATTGCGTCGCGCAGCGCGGCCGTCAGATCTTCTGGAGACCTCGGGAGCACGGCGCGCGGCCCGATCGTACGCACCTGATCGGCCTTGTCCGCGCCGCACATCGCGATCGTCGAGGCGCCGCGCCGGTTGGCGAGCTGGATCAGCGCGGACCCGACCCCGCCCGACGCGCCCGGGATCAGGACGGTGTCGCCCTCGGAAACCTGCGCACGATTGAGCATGTTCTCGGCGGTGATGTAGCTCGTCGCGAAAGTCGCCAGCTCGGCGTCGCTCAAATCGCTTTCGATCGGATGGATGTAGCGCTGATCGACCTTTGTGTACTCGGCATAGCCGCCATTGATTTCACTGCCGTAGTATCCGGTCTTGTCGAGATTGAGAGGATCGCTCCAATCGCGCAGCCAGGTGTCAATCAGGACGCGCTTTCCGACGAGACCCGGATCCGCGCCTTCGCCAACCGCTTCGACGACGCCGCAGACATCGGCCCCCTGGATCCGCGGAAAGGTGATCGCCGCGCCGCCCCAGGTCGCATCGTCATCGGCAGCGCCTTCAAACGCTTCGCCGGTCGTCGCGTCGGTGACCCCCTTGGAATACCAGGCCGTCCGCGTGTTGACGTCGGTGTTGTTCAGACCACAGGCGGCCACTTTGATCAGCGCCTCGCCTGGCCCTGCGACGGGTTTTGGCCAATCCTCGCGATACTCGAGCTTGTCGAGATCTCCGTGGCCGGTCAGCACGACCGCCCGCATGGTTTCCTGAGCGCTCATGCGTTCTCCTTCGCCCGCAGACGTCGATTGTAGAGATGCGAATAGTGCGGCGTCGCGCGCTCGTAGAGCGCACGGATCTCGGGGGGAACGTCGTCGACGGTTCCGTAAGTGCGCGGCTGCGGTTTCAGACCGTCGGACTGAGCCAGATTGCCGTGCCACGAGCCGTCGTCATACCAACTCACCTCGCTCCGGGCGCCGGGCTCCCAGGAAAGCGCTTCGGGAACAAACGGAATTCCAACCGCTTCGCACCATGCGTCGACGACGCCATGAGGATCTGCGAGCAGATCGTCGCTGTCGATCACAGGCGGCGTTTCGCCGTTTCGCTCGGCGATCTGATCGAACAAGGCGCGGTGTTCCTCGAAACCGTACTCCCCTTCATGCCAGTCCGGCCCGCGCTTGTGGATCGACGGGATCGACTTGGCCGGGTCGCGGATCAGGAAGCTGTGGACGCAGCGATCAAGAAACTCATCACTCATCCGGCCCAGCACGTAGTGCGGCATGTCCTTGGAAAAGACCGGTTTCTCCGACGCGGCGCGATACATGCGTTCTATGACGACGTCCATCGTCAAACCGGAAACCCGCGGGCTGTCCGCCTCGAGGCGCGGCCAGAGCGCGTCGTCGCCTTTGTACCAGGCCTCGCCAAAGGGTTCGTGAAAGCAGATCATGTCGCCGCGCATCCGCATCATCCATTCGAACGCGGTCGAGGTCGTGCGGGGCGTGGCCCAGAGGATGACGATCTTGTTCATGCGTGCTCCAGACTGTCGAGAAGACGGCCGTGTCCCTTGGCGGGGGCGGTCTCGAGGGTGCAGAAGATGTTCCAGTAAAGGGCGGTGTCGGAGGAGACGACCGGCAATCCCGTCAGCTCCTCGACCTCAGGCGTGCGCGCCAGCATCCGCTCCGGCAGCCCGTCCGATCCGTCGTCATTCCGGCGGCGGAAGTTCGGCATGCCGTTGACGACGATCGCCTCGGCTCCCGGCGCGCGTTCCGCCGTGCGGCGCATGGACTCGGCCGCATGCTCGCCGGGGAAGATCCAGGTCAGCGCATTGACCTGTTCCTGCGTGTCGTAAAGCCCCAGATCGACGAAATTGCCTGCGTAAAGAAGATCAAATCCGGCGTCGCGCAAAAAGCGCGCGATGCCGTCGCGCCAATCGGGCCAGTAGTAGACCGAGTTCAACGCGATCTTCTCGACGTTCATCGCCCGCAGCGCGTCCACGAGCGACATGCCGGCCATATGCAGGGGCGTCTCGTAAGTGTCGGCCATCCGGTCGCAGAAGGCGCGGATGTCCTTGGGCGTCTTGCCTCCGGCGTGCGACCAGTTGGTGCCGACCTGCCCGCAAACGTCCGCTCCATTGTTCGACATGCACTCGACGAATTCCTCCAGCAGACTGAAGTTGTCGACCCGTTGACTGAGCTGATGGGCGTAGCCGGGCACATGGAGCATCCGGCCATGGGCGCCGACGGTCTCGGGAGCGATGCGCAAAAAGTCGGTCGGGGCCGCGTCAAAGTCATGAGGCGGGGACGTGAAGCCGACCTGCTTTGGAAACAGCTTGTTGGCGGGGTCCTTCCAACGTTCGGGCTTCATGGCGTCGCTCCCATGTCTTTTTCCTTGTTGGTCGGCGTGAAGCTCCATTCCGGCTGCGCCAGGATCGCTTCTCGGCCGCCAAGTTCTTCGACGCGTCGGGCTTGGTCCGCGTGCGCGCGCAAATTCGCGTCTTCCGGGTCGAAAATCGCAAAGAGCCGATCCCGCGCCGCAGCGACGCGCTCGGGCGCTTGCGGCGCGAGATCGTTGAGTTCATCCGGGTCGGAAGTCAGCTCGAACAATTGCGGCGCATAGCCCTCGGCGTAGTGGACGTATTTCCACTTCTCGCCCGCTTCGTTCCAGCGCAGCATCGTGACGCCGACAGACGCGCCGCCGTCATGATACTCGGAGATGACGGCGCGTTCCGGCGCCGGCGCATCCGTCAACGATCTGCCGTTGAAACCGTCGGTCGACGCGCCCATCGCCCGACAGATTGTCGGTGCGACATCCAACAGACTGACGGGATCGTCTCGACGTCCGGGAACGACGCCTGGACCCGCCGCAATGAGGGGAACACGCGCCGACGACTCGTACATGGTCGACTTTCCCCAGAAGCCCTTTTCACCCAGCATCTCGCCGTGATCCGAGGTGAAGAGGATCAGAGTGTCATCGGCCTGCCCAGCCTGCTCGAGGGCCGTCATGACCGCGCCGACCTGGTCGTCGATGAACGACCACAGCGCGTAGTACCCGGCCCGTCCAATGCCCCGGCTTTCTTTCGAGAAATGCGCGTCGTGGTCGAAAAAGCCCGCAAGTTCCTGAAGGATCGGATGAGCTGGAACCTTCTCCGCGTCGCTCTCATACTCCGCCGGATTGAACCGCTCGAAATACTCCGGCGGCGCGATCAGCGGGTAATGCGGGCTCACCCAGGAGACAAACGCCGCCCAGGGCTGCGAGCCCCGTTCCGGAGCGGCGAGCCACTCGACGGCTTTGGCCGTGCCGCGCCGATCAAACCGAAGATAGTCCGTATCGCCGGGCCCGATCTCTTCGGCGAAGTCCGCGGTCGCGTTAAAGTCGCTCAAAGGTTTGCGCAAGAGCGCCCGCGGCCAGCCGTCCCCGTAGACGTTCATCACCTCATAACTTTCGTCAAAAGCGGCTTTCTCGCCCCCAGGGGCGTAGTGCAGCTTTCCGATGGAGCAGATGCGCGCGCCGACCTCGCGAAGTCTTTGGCCCCAACTGGGAAGCGCTCCGTCGTAGGGTTCCGCCGACGACCAGCACCCGATCTCGTGCAACGGCCTGCCCGTTGCGATCGCGGCGCGCGTCGAGACGCAGATCGGCGAGGGCGTGTAGGCGGCGTCAAACACCATCCCACGCGCCGCGAGGGCGTCCAGATGCGGCGTAGACGGCGGCGGCCCCCATGCGACCTTTGGCGCCATCTCATCGCACATGAGCACGAGGACGTTCATGGCGCGCGCTCGGCGTCCGCGGCTCCGCCGACTGAGTCAAGGAACCACCGATGCAGCGCCGCGATGGAATGCTCGGAGTTGATCCCCTGCCCGCCTTCCGCGACGACGAGCGGACCAGGGCGGTACCCGCGCGACCCCAGACCGCGTTGAACCTCCTTCACCAAAAGGAGGTCTTCGGCGAAGGTCGTGTCGCGATCGAGGTCGATCACGGCTTGCAGTTGATCGTCGACCACTCCGTCTTTGCTGAACCAGCCGCGATGCACGATCGTGTCGTTCGGCGCAGTCGGACGCCAGTAGTAGGTGTTCACGACACCGCCCGGATAGATCTGCAAGCTGAAGAGCGGGAACAGGTAAAAGCTACCATAGTCGGACCCCGAGGTGTCGTACCAGGCGCCGTCCCCGGATGCGGCCTTCGAGCTGTGGTGCAGCACCCGCCCCTCGCCATAAGGCTGAATGTCGTAGCTGCCCGGATCGATAACGCCGTCGGCGAAGGCCTTGTGGACATGGCCGCAATGATAGCACTCGTTGTAGTTTTCGACCGCGACCATCCAATTGCAGAACTCCTGCGCCTCATGCTCGTGCGCGAAGATTTTCTCTTCGATGTCCGGACAGAGCATGATCGCAGCTTCCCTGACGCCGGGAAACCACTCGTCCATAGGCTTCGCGTCGCCATCGAAGTTCACGAAGACGAACCCGAGAAAGACTTCAAGCCGGACCTCCGTCAGGCAGATCTTACTCTTGTCGAAGCCGGGCATTTTTTGCGAACCGGGAGCGGCGCGCAGCTTGCCGCTCAACTCATAGGTCCAGGCATGGTAAGGGCAGACCAGCACGCGCGTTCGCCCTGTGTCCTGCACCAGCGTATGGCCGCGATGCTGACAGACGTTGTAAAAGCACCGCAGAACGTCGTCCCGCCCACGGGCAACGAAAAGGTCCTGATCCATCAGCTCGAAGGCGTAGTAGTCTCCGGCCTCCGGCAGATGGCTCGCATGGCAGACATAGTGCCATGACTTGTCGAAGAGCTGCTCTCTCGTCAGCGCATAGATCGCGGGATCCGTGTAATAGCGCGCAGGCAACGCGAGCGCCGGCGCAGCCTCGCCGCAGGAGAAATCTACTGGCGCATTCATCTCACGACCTCCTTACCTCGACACACTCACCCCAGGCCCGCCAAGGGCGCAGGCTCCTCGTACAAACCGGCGCTCAGGCGCTGCCGGTGAAAACTTTCAATCCGCTCAAGCGCGTCGTCGCCCGCTCTGGAGACCAACACCGCCACCAGCCCTTCCAGCATCGCCATCACGGCGGCGTGGCTCTCGAAGAACTGCGGGGTGGACGTCGGCGCGGTCAGCGTGTGGTCGGCCACCCGCGCGAGCGGCGAGGTCGCGCTGTCCGTAACGCCGATGATCGTGGCGCCGACTTCCTGCGCGCGGCGAACAGCGGCGAGGGTTTCAGTGCGGTAGGGCTGAAAGGTCAGCGCGACCAGAACATCTTCCGGCTGGATCCAGGCGACGTCGTCGATCGGCTGGCTGCCGTGTCGCGGGATCGGCGAGATGTGATCGAACGCCATCCGCGCCACATACCAGAACGAATGCGCAAGGCTGTAGGCCGAGCCCATTCCCAGCACATAGACCCGCGGGGCCTTCAAGATGGCGTCCGCAATCGAGTCCAGCTCCTTCGACGCTTGCCGACGCCACATCACATCCAGATTCTCAGCCGTGGTCGCCGCCATCTCGCTGATGACCTCGCTCGTGCCGCCCCGCGCCGCAAGTTTGCGAAGCCAGCTCGCCCGATCGCGAAACCCTCCCAGACCGTCGGCGACGACGAAATCCCGAAACCGCTCGCGCATCGACTCGAAGCCTTCGAAGCCAATCGCCTGCGCGAGCCGAACGAGCGTGTTGGGATGAACTTCTGCTTTTCCCGCGAGCGCGCGCATCGACTGCACGCCGACCTCCCGCGGGTTGTCGATGATGAACCGCGCCGCCCGCTGCAACTGCGCGGAAAAGCCCTCGAAATCGACCGTTAAACGGTCGATTACTTTTTCGGCGCTGTCCGGCAAATCGGTTCGCATGATTGAATCAGATTGACTTTGGTTCATTTGTACCAGAGAGGTATCGCAACGGATCAGATCGAGCAATAGGAATCGTTATGGCCGAACTCCCATCCCAGAAACGCGTGGTGATCATTGGCGGCGGCGTCATGGGCTGTTCGCTCGCCTATCATTTGTGCAAGGAAGGCTGGACCGACGTCCTGCTTCTAGAAAAGGCCGAGCTGACCTCTGGCTCCACCTGGCACGCCGCAGGTCAGATCACCCATTCGGTCAGCCATTACGGCCTTGCGAAGATGGCCTCCTACGGCACGGAGCTTTATCCGCAGCTCGAAGCCGAAACCGGTCAAAGCGCCACCTGGCACGGCTGCGGATCCCTGCGCGTCGCGTACGAGGACGCCGAGGTCGACTGGCTGCACTTCACGCTGTCGGTGGGTCGCGGGCTCGGCCACGAAATGGAGATCGTCGGCCCGGACCGGATCCGCGAGCTGCATCCGTTTTACAATCTCGACGGCATCAAGGCGGCGCTCCATACGCCGCATGACGGCCATGTCGATCCGGCCGGGGTCAGTTTCGCTCTTGCCGCGGGCGCGCGCCAGATGGGCGGACAGGTCGTCCGACATAATCGCGCGACCGGCGTCACTCGACACGAGAATGGCGAGTTCACGGTCCATACCGAGAAGGGCGACATCCGCGCTGAGCTGGTCGTCAACGCTGGCGGAACCTATGCGCGGCAGATCGGAAAGTGGGTCGGTCTCGATCTGCCGATCGCCAACCTGCTTCACCATTACCTGATCACCGATCCAGTGCCGGAGTTCCAGGACCTCGAACACGAACTGCCGGTGATCCGCGACGACCGCGAGGTCTCCGGCTATGTTCGAATGGAGCAGAAATCGGGGCTGATCGGCATATACGAGAAGGCGAACGCCGCCACGATCTGGGACGACGAAACCCCGTGGGAGGCCGAAAACGAGCTGTTCGAGCCCGATTACGACAGGATCATGCCCTGGCTTGAAAACTCGATGGAGCGGATGCCGATCTTTGCGGATCTTGGCATCAAGCGCGTCGTCCACGGCGCGATCACGCATCCGCCCGACGGCAACATGATGCTTGGCCCGTCGGGTTTGCGGAACTTCTGGCTGTGCTGCGGCAGCCAGGTCGGCATCGCCTGGGGCCCCGGCGCTGGCAAGTACCTCGCGCAATGGATGGTGCATGGCGCCGCGGACATCTCGATGGCGAGCTTCGACCCCCGTCGCTTCGGCGCAAAGATCGACGACACGTACAGGATCGAAAAAGCGAAGGAGGACTACCTCCTGCGTCACGAGATCCCGTTCCCGCATCTCGATCGCCCCGGCTGCCGGCCTTCGCACTCGAAGACGTCTCCGCTCTATGAGACGCTCAAGGCCAAAGGCGCCGTCTATCAGGACGTCTATGGTTGGGAGCGGCCCTACTGGTACGCGACAGAAGGGGTCGCGCAGGAGCACATCCACTCCTTCAGACGCTCGCAACTGCATGAAGTCATTCGCGCTGAGGTCGAAGGCCTTCGGTATGGCGCTGGCGTCGCCGACCTGTCCGCCTTCTCGAAGATCGTCGTCATGGGCGCGGACGCCGAGGCGTTCCTATTGCGCGTCGGCTCGAACAAACTGCCAAAGAAAATCGGCGGCATCGGCCTGAGCTACATGGTCAATCCCAACGGCCGGCTCGAAGGCGAGATCTCGGTCGCGAAGATGGGCGAAGGCGCCTACTACGTCGTCTACGCCGCGGCCAAGGAAGCCAGCCTGCTCGATAGGATGCAGACTCAGGCCGAAGATGGCGGCGAGGACGTGAAGTTCGTGAACATGTCCGAAAAAATCGGCGTGCTGATGCTCGCTGGACCGCGGTCCCGAGAGATTCTGCAGGACGTTCTGGAGCCGGTCACAAACAGGCCTGCGGGCGCGATGGATCAGCTTCTTGAGAGCGTTTCGACCGCCAACACCGACTTTCCTTGGCTGCAGACACGGTGGGTTCAGATCAACGGCGCCGCGCTTATGGCGCTGCGGGTGACCTACACCGGCGAGCTGGGTTGGGAGCTCCACATACCAATGGACGGCATGGCCGCAGTCTATGACGCTCTGGTCAAAGCCGGAGCTGACAAAGACCTCGTCCATGTCGGTTCGGCGACGCTGAACGCCATGCGGATGGAGAAGGCTTACAAGTCTGGCCACGAGATCACCAACGAGGTGACGGTGATTGAGGCGGGCCTCGAGCGCTTCACCCGCGACGGAGGCTATCAGGGCGCCGAGCTGTCTCTGGCGGCGCCGGAGAAATGGGTCGTCGCTTTGTTGCAGCTTGATGAAACGCCCGAAACTGACGCGGATCCGCTCGGATCCGAAGCGGTCTGGAAGGATGGAGCCTGCGTTGGCTCGATCGCCTCCGGCGGCTACGGTTACGGCGTCGGCGCGTATCTGGCGTGGGCGTATGTCAATCCTCTCGCCGCAACGCCGGGGACTGCGCTGAAGGTGATGGTGCTCGGCGAGGAGCGGCAGGCGATGGTGCTCGACGGCCCGGTATGGGACGCAGCGAACGAGCGCCCGCGTCAGGATCTTGCGCAGGCGGCGGAGTAGGCGGCGCCTGCGTTGAGACGGGGAGGATCTAGATGCACGCCGACGGCGCGCCCCAGGTCGAACTCTACGCCTCTCTCGCGAGCGCCTATTGCTATTTTGCGATTGAACGCGCGTCGCCGTTCGTGGCGGCCGGCGAGATCGCGATCGACCTCGTCCCAGTGCTTCCCATGGCGCTGCGGCGACCAGGCTTCTACGACGACGCCCCTGCTCAAGAGGCTCCCTACCTCTTGCGGGACATGCGCCGGACGGCAGCGTTCCTTGGCTTGACCTATGTGGACGCGAACCCTCCGGTGATCGCATTCGCCTCGGAGACGGATTGGCGGCCAACGCCGGACCAACGACGCCTTGAGCGCCTCTACGGGCTCATGCTGGCGGCCAGCGATCAGGGCGCGGGCTTCGCCTTCGCGCGGGAGGTCATGCGCGAGATCTGGGGCGGTCGCGGCGCGGGTTGGGATCGAGACGAGCGCCTCGACGCCGCCGCGCGCCGCGCCGGCCTCGAACTGGCGCAGCTGGCGCAGGCCGCGGCGACGACAGAGGCGGAACGCGCCGACCGTCTGTCCGACAACGACGCCCGCTTGTCGGCGGCGGGCCATTGGGGCACGCCGTGCTTCGTCAATGACGGCGAACCGTTCTTCGGGCAGGATCGTTTCGATCAACTGCTCTGGCGGCTCGGTTTGGGCGCTCAGGCTGCTCGCCCGGCGCTACTGACAAGAAGCGAACGATGAAGCTGACGACGACAAATGGCGAACAGACACCGAAATCCATTCGCGAGGTCGTGGAGGCGGGTCTGTGCATCGGCTGCGGTCTGTGCGAGGCGCTCGGACCATCCCGATGGCGGATGGCGATGACGCCCGAAGGCCGGTTGCGCCCGGGGCGTCTCGCGGACGAGGATCCCGCGGCTGACGCCGATATTCTCGGCGCATGCCCCGGCGCCGTGGCGCAGGCGGCCGCGGATCCGACGGCGCCAAACTCCGATCCTGTTTGGGGCGCTTATCACACGATGACGGAAGCATGGGCCGGTGATCCGGATGTCCGGTTTCGCGCCGCGACCGGAGGGGTTCTGACCGCGCTCGGGGTCCATCTGCTGCGCTCCGGCCTCGCCAGGTTCATCCTCCATGTCGGTGCGGATCCTGACGCGCCGATGCGCAGCCGCTGGTTCATGAGCGAAACACCCCGACAGGTCGTCGCTCGCTGCGGCTCGCGCTATGGGCCAGCCGACCCGCTGGCGGGGCTTGAGACGGCGCTCGCGCGGAAGGAGCCGTTCGCATTCATCGCCAAGCCCTGCGACGCGGGCGCTTTGCGAGCGCGCGCGAAACAGGACCCAAGGATCGATCGTTTCTGCGTCGCCGTTCTCGTCATGGTTTGCGGCGGCGCTTCCGAGCTCGGCAAGAGCCAGGGCGTCCTTGACGAATACGGGGTCGCTGAACGCGATCTGACCGTGTTTCGGTATCGCGGCTACGGAAATCCCGGCCGCACGCGGATCGAAACCTCTGACGGCAGGGCCTTCGAAAAGACCTATGGCGAGATGTGGGCCGACGAGGCGACATGGCGGATCCAGACCCGTTGCAAGCTATGCCCTGACGCCATCGGCGAAGCGGCGGACCTGGCGGCGGCGGATATCTGGCCGGGCGGATCGCCGACGGGAGAAGACGCCGGAATCAACGGCGCGATCTCCCGAACCGCCCAAGGGCAGGCGCTCCTCGAAGCAGCGGTCGCGTCCGGCGATCTTGTCCGCGGCGCGCCCCATGAGCCGCGGCAGTATGACGACTTCCAACCTCATCAGGTCGCCAAGAAGCGCGCCATGGCGGCGCGTTTGCGCGGACTATTGAGCGCAGGCTCGTTCACCTATGCGCATTCAGGTCTTCGCCTCGACGCACTGGATGGCGATGACCCAAACGAACAAACTGGCGCAAAACAACGCGTCGAAAGCGGACGATTCAGTGAGCAGTTGCCGGATTTGAGAGACGAGACGACATGACCGAGCTTTACCACCGCAACTATATCGACGGCGCTTGGGTCGATGGCGGCGCCGGGCGCCTGGCGGTCGACGACCCAGCCACCGGCGAGGTCTTCGCCGAACAGGCTGTCGCCGATGCCGCGGACGTTGACCGCGCCGTCGCGTCAGCGCGCGCGTGCGCCGACAGCGGGGTTCTCGCCGCGATGCGCCCGGTCGAGCGCGGACGCATGGTGCGCAAGATGGGCGACTACCTCCTCGAACGGGTCGACGAGATCGCGGTTCTGCTCACGCGAGAGGCCGGCAAGCCGCTCTGGGAGAGCCGCATCGAGGTCGAAGGCGCCGCCCGATACTTTGAGTACTACGGCAACCAGGCCGAGACGGTCGAGGGCCGCTCGATCCCTTTGGGGGCAAACTATCTAGACTTCACCGTTTACGAACCGTTCGGCGTCTCGGCGCAGATCATTCCGTGGAATTACCCGCTGGAGATGACGGCCCGCTCGATGTCCGCGGCGTTGGCCACCGGCAATGCATGCGTCGTGAAGACGCCGGAGCTTGATCCGCTGACGAACGCTTACCTGGCGGAAGCGGCCGAGGCCGTCGGTCTTCCGAAGGGAGCCGTCAACATCCTGTGCGGCCACGGGCGCGAAGCCGGAGCCGCGCTGGCCTCGCACCCAGGCGTGAACCAGATCGTGTTCACCGGGTCCGTTGCAACCGGCGTCGCCATCGCCAGCGCCGCCGCCAAGAACGTCGTGCCGTGTGTGCTTGAGCTCGGCGGCAAATCCGCCGCCATCGTTCACCGCGACGCCGATCTCGACACGGTGCTGTCGTCGGTCCGTTGGGGCATCTACTTCAATGCGGGTCAGGTCTGCTCGGCGATGTCGCGCCTGCTGGTTCATCAGGACCGGCGCGATGAAGTGACCGAAGCTGTGGCCGAGATCGCCAAGGGGCTTTCCGTCGGACCCGGCGTCGAGCGGACCGAGTTCGGCCCGAACATGGCGGCGATGGTCTCCGAAAAGCAGCGAGACCGCGCCGAGGCCATGTGTGCTGAGGCCCAACGCGAGGGCGCCGTCGCCGCAGCCGGCGGACGCAAGCTCAACCGGCCAGGCTGGTTCCTCGAGCCCACAGTCTTCTCCGGCGTCTCGCCAGACATGACGATCGCAAAGGAAGAGGTTTTCGGCCCGGTGCTCTCGGTGCTGTCCTTCCGCGACGACGAGGAGGCGATCCGCATCGCCAACGGGACAGATTACGGACTGGTGGGCGGCGTCTTCACCGAGGATGTCGACCGAGCCATGCGCACCGCGCAACAGATGCGCGCAGGGCAGATCTTCGTCAATGAATGGTACGCGGGGGGCGTGGAGACGCCCTTCGGCGGCTATGGAAAATCTGGATACGGGCGCGAGAAAGGACGGGAAGCGCTCTGGAATTACGTGCAGACTAAAAACGTGGCGATCGCACTGAGAAAATAGACAAGCGGCCGCCCTACACGGGAGGAAATCGTGAAACCTGCAATCACTGATCTTGAGATCAAGACGGCGGACACCGGCTTTTACGCCGGCTTCAACCGCACCGTCACGTTCTCATCCAAACTCATCATCGGGGGACTGATCGTCTGGGCGGTCGCATTCCCCGAACAGGCCGGAGAGACGTTGGGGGCTTTGAACGGCTTCCTGATGGCCAACTTCGCCGCCTGGTACATCTACGCGATGGCGTTCTTCATCATCGTCTGCGCCGGCCTCGCGCTCTGGCCCGCGTTCGGATCGTTGAAACTGGGCCACGACGACGACGAGCCGGAGTTCTCCAGTTTCTCCTGGTTCTCGATGATGTTCGGCGCCGGCATCGGCATCGGCATGCTCACGTTTGCAACCGCAGAGCCGATCTATCACTTCCAGAACAACCCGGACGTGATCCGAGGCATCACCGAGGGGTCGACTGCCGAGAACGTGCGACCGGCATATAAGTGGTCCTTCACCCACTGGGGCTTCGCGGCTTGGGCGAGCTATGCGATTGTCGGCTTGTCGCTGGCGTATTTCGCCTATCGTCGCGACCTGCCTCTGACGATCCGTTCAGGCCTCACCCCGCTCTTCGGTCGCAGCCTTTCCGGCACGATGGGCCACGTTGTGGACGTTGTTGCCGTTGTCGCGACGGTTCTTGGCGTGGCGCAGACGCTTGGCTTTGGCGTCGATCAGTTCGTCGCCGGCCTCGCCCGAATTGGCGTCGGCGACTGGCTCCTGACAGCTGACGGTCAGTCGACGACGATGGCGATCGTCGTGGCGCTCGGCGTGATCATGGGCGCCTCGACGCTGTCGGCGCTGTCGGGCGTGGGCAACGGCATCCGGATCCTGTCGAACATCAACATGGTGCTGAGCTTCGGACTGCTGGCTTTCTTCCTCGTCTTCGGCTCGACGCTCTTCGCGCTTCAGGCGCTCGGCTACGGGATCCTCGACTACGTCGTCGGCCTTCCGCAGCAGATGTTCGAGGTCTGGAAGGCCGACGGCACTGAACAGGGCGACGCTCTGAGCGGCTGGCAGAACGGTTGGACAGTGTTCTACTGGGCCTGGTGGATCGCCTTCGCGCCGTTCGTCGGCGTGTTCCTGGCGCGCATCTCAAAAGGCCGGACCATCCGTGAGTACGTGCTGGGCGCGATCATGGTGCCGTCTCTGATGTGCTTTGTCTGGTTCACCATGGTCGGCGGCACAGCCATCAACCTCGAGCTGACGGGCGTTGCGAACAACGAGATCATCGGCGCAGGTCAGGCTGATCAGCTCTTCGCGATGCTGGCGGTGATGCTCGACGAGCAACTGGCGTGGATCTTCTCTGTGCTCGTCGTGGTTCTGCTGCTGACGTACCTCGTCACCTCCGCAGACTCCGCCGTGCTGATCGTCAATACGATCAACGCAGCCGGCGACGAGGGCCCGAAGGCGCGGCCGCATATCGTGTTCTGGGGCGCAGCGCTGGCTCTGGTCGTCGGCGCTCTGCTGATGATCGGTGGTCTGAAGGCGATTCAGACGGCGATGATCATCGGCGCGCTGCCATTCTCGGCGGTGATGGTGTTGATGGGTTTCGCGCTCATCAAAGCGGTGATCAAGGACGGCATGCGGTCCCGCCGCGGACTGGCCACGACCTATCGCTCAGGCGCCGCGCCGGCGGAGTAACACGCTGTTTCTTCAGTTATCTACGAGGCGGCCACGGCCGCCTCGTTTCTTTGAGAAGGGACTAACATGGACCAAGATCTGTTCGAAAAGGGCCTTGAACAACGCAAGGGCACGCTCGGCGCGGAGTATGTCGAGAAGAACCTCGCCGCGGCTGACGACTTCACGCGCCCGTTTCAAGAGGCGATGACTGCGTGGTGCTGGGGGTTCGGTTGGGGCGACGACGCGATCGACGCGAAAACCCGGTCGATGATGAACCTCGCCATGATCGGCGCGCTGGGGAAAATGCACGAGTGGGAAATCCATTGCCGCGGCGCGCTGAACAACGGCGTCTCCAAGGAAGAAATCCGGGCGATCGTCCACGTGGTCGGCATCTATTGCGGCGTGCCGCAGTCTCTTGAGTGCTTTCGGGTCGCGCGCAAAGTTCTGGAAGAGGCTGGAGAACTCTAGACCCGTTGTCGCATGACGACGCGCGCGAGGTTCAAGGTTTGCGCCCAGCCAGCGCGACGGCCGGCTAGACCGTCTCGTCGGAGGCGCCGGCGAAGGCGGTTGCCGTGGGATAAACGTCTCCATAGCGGAAGGCTCTCACGGTTTCGCCCTCGCACCCGCTGTCGCCATGAAATGTCGTGATGATCGCGCGCATCCTGTCGGATGCGCTGTGGTGCTTCCGGAGAGATTTGAACTCTCGACCTCTCCCTGACAAGAGACAGGGCTGTGCGGTATTATCTCTTAAATTCAGCGGACTAGCGTCGATCTGGCTCGTGTTCTTTTGGGTGCTTCGGGCAGGCAAAAGAAACAGAGCCTCGACTTCGCGACGATAAACGCTCAATGAGCCAGAGGCGATCTGTGTTGCGGCCGGCGCTGGACAAAGCCCGCGAGAGTTGACCAATGCTAACCTCAGTTGCGCGCTCAAGGCGAAAAACGCGCGCTCTCTATAAACGCGACATATGGTGGAACTTATTGCGTTGGTGGCGGTGTGGGGGCGTACAACCGTGTTGAGCGACATGCCAAGTGTTTACGTGGAACATTTGGCATGTCGCTCGCTCAACTTAATCCAAACAGAACCAGTTCCACGCACCCCGCTAGTGAAGGTCGGCAGTCGCCAAGCCGTGCCGGTTCCCCGGAGATATTTTTCGTACGACTTTATGGGAGAACAACCTTGCGAAGGTTCTGATCCACTTCTTCGGTTACACCAGTGTCGTTGGGCGCGCCGGGAAAGTTGTGTCGAAGGCGATGGGTAGAACTTCGCTATTTTTGCTGACAACGCCAGCACTCGAGCTGGTAGCCGACATCGAAAGTGTCGACACCGATGACCGCTTAGGGGCACTAGCAGACCTGACGACGGCGACAGTGGTCTAGGAACCAAGGACTGGTATCGGCCCATTCCTGACGTTCACATCGATCCTCGGATGCTGCGCTGCGGCCAACCGAAACGGACGTTAGCTGAAGATGCTAGATTACTGCGAGCTCAAGGTCCGCTCTGCGGGCTTTGCTGCCTTTGGCCTATGGTCCGCTTTGAAGGCTTCAAGACTGGGTCTTGACTTTAAGTCGTATATCGAGATATTTCGATTAATGGACATTGAAAAGTCGATAGCGGCTCTGAACAACCCTATCCGCCGCAGGATTCTGGAGTGGCTCAAGGACCGTTCGAGCTTTCCTCCCGCGCTGCCGGGTCACGAGGACCTAGAAGGCGTCTGCGTCGCGTATATCCAAGAGAAGGCGAAGCTCTCTCAGTCAACAATCTCGAACTATATGGGCCTGCTGAAGCAGGCTGGTTTCGTGATTGCGGAACGCCACGGCCAGTGGACGTTTTACCGGCGCGATGAAGAGAACATCCAAGCGTTCATTACTGCCGTCCAAGACGAGCTTTTGAAGTCCTGATCCAGAGAGGTTGAATGCCGAGGCAGCAGGCCCCGTCAGGTCGAAGCGAATTATCGAAATATACCGATGGAAAGATGAAGTGACCCAGAATGACTCTGATCCGAAGAACCTGTTGGCGCAGCCACTTGACCTGCCGTGCGGTGCTCGGTTGAAGAACCGGTTGATCAAGTCGGCGATGTCCGACTCGCTTGGTGATGGCGTCGGCAACCCGACCGAAGCGCAGATGCGTCTCTATGAACGGTGGGCGGAGGGGGGCGCGGCGGTCTCCCTGATTGGAGAGGTGCAGACGAGCCCGCACTATCCAGAAAAACCCGGCAATCTCGTGCTGGTGCCTGACGCGGATTTGCCCGCCATGCAGGAACTGGCGGGGCGCGGGTCGGTGAACGGCGCGCATATCTGGCCGCAACTAGGCCATGCCGGGGCGCTCGCGCATGCTCCAATCAGCAACCCCAAAGGGCCATCTCCTTTGGATGTTGAAGGGCTGCAATGCGACGGCATGTCATTGGATGAAATCCATGAACTACCCCAAACCTACGCGCAAGCGGCGGCCCTGGCACAGCAGGCAGGATTTGGCGGCGTCCTGATCCACGCCGGTCACGGGTTTCTGTTCAGCCAGTTTCTGTCACCTCTGTTCAATCACCGGACCGATGCCTATGGCGGTGCGGTCGCTGGGCGTTTCCGCGTCGTCCGCGAGGTGATCGACGCGGTTCGACAGGCTGTCGGGCCAGCTTACCCGATTGGCATCAAGATCAACTCGACCGACAAGCTGGTAGGCGGTCTGACGACGGACGATGCCCTGGAGGTCGTGCGGCTGCTCGACGGTACATCGGTAGACCTGATCGACATCAGCGGCGGTACTTACTTCCCCGGCGCGGAATCGAGTTCCGATGGCACATCTTCATCCGGGCCTTACTTCATCGAATTCGCCAGGCGTGCTCAAGACGTCACCTCCATTCCGATCATGCTGACCGGTGGGTTCGAGACGAGGGGTCAAGCTGTAAAAGCACTGAAGGAGGGCGCGGCTGATGCCATCAGCCTTGCCCGTGCAATGGTGTTGCACCCGTCGCTAGCGAACGTTTGGTTGAGCGATGTGGGCGGTGATCCTGAGTTTCCGGTATTCGATTCGCCGCCGCGCGGAGGTGTCACGGCTTGGTACTCCATGCGATTGACCGCCCTGGGAGAAGAAACCGAAGCTCAATTCGAGCTAAGCCCCGCAGCCGCACTGGAAGCTTATGAACTGCGGGACGCAGAACGCTGCGAGAGATGGCGTAAACGGTTCGATTGAGGCATCCCAACACTGCAAAGCGGACCTTTGGCGCCCGCATCGGACCAGTTGCAATGGGCCCGAACCCGACTGGTGCAGCGCGGCTCAAAGTCGCCCGTGGGGTTCTTCATATGTTGTGGTTGCACACGCTTTTCAGCCGCCGGATGAGGGCGTAGGTCGCGATAAGATAAACGCAGCGGCGCAAGCTAAGACCAGCGCTTGAAGGATTAGCGCCGTGACGCTGACGCCCAGAGCCCAGCTAATCAGAAGCGCGAGAACCATAGCGAAGAGCCCTGCGCGTTTCGCCTGCCAGCTGATGGCTCCCTCTTCGTTCCAGTTTCTTATCGACGTGGATAAGCGCGGGTGATTGACCAACCACGCGTGTAGTCTCGGCGACGAGCGGGCAAAAGCGAACAAAGCGACGAGCACGAACGGAGTTGTAGGCAATAGCGGAAGCACAGCGCCGATGAGTCCGAGAAGAAGCGCAATCAGTCCGAGGAAGAGCCACAAAATCCGCTTCATACAGCTACCAGGGCCATGGTTTGACTCCGATTATCACCGCATGGCCGCCGAGTAATACGGCGAAGACTAACGCGGCGACGACGGCGCGCGTAAACTGGTTGAGTAACCGAAATGGAGGTTTTGGCGCCCAGCGCCGCTCGATAATCGATTGCCCCGGCCAGAATGAGGTGTTCGCCGCAAGTTGCCGCCATTTTTTTTGACCAAGTTGTCTCTGTTTCCGGCGGTCGATCACATACATCCCAATTACGGAGAAAGCCGCGAAGCCGCCGAACAAAATGACGTGCGCCAAGTCGCCGTTCGGCGGAATATGTGCGGCCGACCAAATCGCCAGAGCCCAAAGCAGGCCGTGCCGAGCAAAGCCGACGGGGCCTGGACGCTCGGGATCGAAGTTATCAGAGGCGCCGCCGCCGAAACTCAATGGGTTTGGCGCCCCAAACGACCAAACAAGGAGCCCGATGGCGACAGGCATAGCGAGCATTGGAGCCCAAGCGTGCCAAAGCTCAAACGACCACAGCTCAACGTATGGCGCTCGACCCGCCGCAATGATGAGCCACGAGAACAACGCAAGCGACAGTAGCGAATAGGCGATTGCGAACGAAGTTTCGCCAACGTGATCCACCACAGCCTGCCGCACGGATGGGATTGTCGGCGCGCGGTGAGTCGCAAGGAAAAGCAAGTATGCTGATGCAAACTCAAGCCAAGACGTCATGCGCATCGGGCGATGGTCGAAATCAACATCAATGCGGCCTTGTCAACATGAGCGGTGTCCATATTAGAAATGTCGTCGAGACACCTTTGATCGTCTGATAGAAAACCATGACCAGAATGCGTTTTTGCCGATCAACGTAGTTTTTTGCGTTGATTACGCTCTTTGCAATGAGCGCGCTCATAAGCGCCGGGTAGCACAACGCCGCACGGCGTATATTGATCAAAATCAGTCTTTTAAAAACCAGCGAAGCTCGCCGGCGAACTAGGCCTTCACGGTCATTTTTCGGCCGGGAGCGTCACTCGGCAACGACCGTCTCGAACGAGGGCCTCGGCTCATTTGACGACTGCTGACGCAAGAGACGACGTGGGCGATAAAAGGGACGGACCAAGAGCCGCGAACAGCGGATTTGCCGCTCGTTGCAAGACATCTTGGCCTCGGCATGGCGTCACCGGAGCTCCGCGGCCACGATCGCGTCGGCCCGCAAAATCTCACTTCATCCAGCCATCATGTTATAATATAACGATATCGCTTTAGAGTCTCAGAAAGCCAAACTCCTTCTGAGCGCTTGCAAACATCGTCAAGACGCCACCGCCAGATGCGCCGACGCCAGCACTTCGGGATGGCCATCTTCGACAAGATAGGTCGATATTCTTTGTTAGACGACGAATGAAATCACCTCGCGGGAATAATCGACTTACGCCTGGCATCCGCGGTTTGCGAAATCCAAAAGATCTCCAATGGAGCGCCTTTGATCAATTGCCAGAATGTGTCGCCGACGCCATCCGGAACAGCCGATCCAAGCTATGCCCGGTCGCTGTGCTTCGGCTCGTAAAAAGGAGCGATGCCAGTTCCGAGCAGATCGCTCACTTCTTAACGCGCCGCGCCGCTTGGACCGACTGGCGAGTCTTGGCGTCGGATTTCGGCAAAGCGAGCGCAACTCGACTGCGTCCCGATGCCCCGCGGCGAAAGCCCAAACTCGATCGTCGATGCAACCCCTAACTGCGTTGCATGCGCCTCAGCCTTGATAGACGTCCTCGCTATACGGTCAAAAGCTGTCGGTCAGTCAGCCACTTAGCCCCTGCCTGACGCGACATGCCGAGCGAGTGCGCTGAACTAACTCGACGTTGGACTAACCTTATCTGCTTCAAATTCGATGGCAGCCTGCTCGTCTCCGGCGATCGCGCGTTCAAAAGCCGAAAGACGTTTATAGATCGAGATGAGCTCGACGATCGTCGTCCAGGAGAACACAAGAAACTGGAACGAGTTCTCGACCCGCTGAAACGCTCGCAATATCTGCTGCATTACGCCTAGGGTGAAGCCGGCGGCCACGATCGTCGGTCCGAGCGCAACGTATGGAAGGATCGCGCCTGCTTGGAGATAGCTGTAGCGCGCGATGTTGAAATACAGATAGTTCAAGTAAATCCGGAAGTAGTTCTTTCGGACATTGGCGAAAAGGTCGGTGAGCGTTGGAGGAGCTGCGCGGTTCGCATCATCCTCGCCAAGAACCAACTCCTTCCGGAACGCTGCCTCAACCCGCTGATTGCGGAACTCAAGCCCGGGGAGTCGGTAGCCGGCGAGCGCTAGCAAAGTGGTGCCGAAAACCGACCATAGGATTGCGACAAAGACTAGCGCCTGCGGCACTTCGCCGACAATTGGCAGGACTTTGATATGTGAGGACAAGGTCCACAGGATTGGCAGAAACGCGATCAACGTCATCACTGCGTCGATCAGCCGAGAGCCGAGCGATTCCATGATCTTCGCGAAAAGCATGGTGTCTTCTTGGACCCTCTGCGACGCACCCTCGATGTGACGGATCTTGGGCCAAAGCGCGACGTAGTGATCGTTCATCGCCGTGCGCCAACGGAACACATAGTGCGATGTAAAAAACGCAACGATGACTGCGGTGAGGATGTAAATCGTTGCAATCTGAAGAAAGGTCGCCAGCTGCAGGTAGTAGTCGCTCACGTCGACCGAGTTCGGCTCAGTCAAAGCTTTTTGAATAGTGTTGTAAAACGTGCCGAACCATTCGTTGACCATAACGTCGAGCTGCACCTGAAACCAGGTTGCGAAGACGATCAGCGTCGATCCAGCCACCGACCAGCGCGCCCACGGGTGGGGGGCCCACCAGTACCAAAATCCAGCGAATAAGAGGTAGCACAACGCATTGAACTCATAGAGCCAAACGCGCTGTGGATCCCAACCAAAGAGCGCCGCGATGCCCAGCCGATCGCCCCAGTCGTAAACACCCAGGTTCCAGATCAGGATGCAGGCGAGTCCCCAAAACGCGCCCGAGAAAACGAACAGTCGCGGGCTTGGAAAAAAAGAGTGAAACATTGCGCAGGCTTTCGCAGGGAGGGACTCTCAGCCGCGCATTCCGCATCCGCGACCAAACGAAGCCGCAATGCTTCAACAACGATCAATGGCCGAGCGATCCAGACCCGACGACTTTGTCGTCTTATTTCAAGTATGACAAATGCCGCTGCTATCGGTGACCGCGAAGCCAGTCGCGTTATCGTCTCGAAGACTAATCTTTCGGACTTCCGGTGGGTTCGACGAACCGAACGGTTTCACGAGATCTAGAACCCCGATAGCATTCTCATCGGCCAGCGCGAAAAACGCCTTTCGGCTTTCTGAATGGATGTACATCGCCATCGGCGCGCCAGGTATGTCGACAGCGATTGGAGACGAGAGCCCCGAGGGATCAAAGATTAGGGCTGTCTGATGGTCTAAGCTCAGCCCCAACACTCGTCCATCTCCTGGAACGACGACAACCTCGTCAAGCAAGGGGCCGCCGGTGTGGAACGTCGCGTGCAGCTCTCCACTATCGGCGAGTAGATACAGTTCCGGTTCCCAAGCCGAGGCGGCGTAAAACCGAGGCGCAGAATAATCGGCCACGGCGCGAGCAACTGGCGATGGAACTGAGCATGCGATTGGCGAATGGTGGCCATCGAAATCAACGACAAATACGGTTGCGTCTCCATCCACCGGAGTAAGGGCCATCCCCGTGCTGCCGTCATCGGTCCGCACAAGTCGGTCGACACCTTTGGCGACAGGCAAGCGCAGATCGGGCAAAAAGTTCATCCGATGAAGATCGACGTGCGCGATCCGGGGTTGATCTACAATTGGGATGAACAGCCCAGTTCCGTCGCGATTGAATAGCAGCCCGTGGGCGCCCTCCAATCCACTGAATCGCTGAACTTCCCGGCCATCCCGGCTGTCGAGGATGACAAGAACGCCCGTTGACCAATCGGCCAAGGCGATGCGTGAGCCATCCTCCGATAGAGACGCCAGCGTTGGCTCGAAGTTCAAGTCGATGGTTTGCGTTCTTGCGCTTTGCGGATCACGCAGAATAGTGAGTCTTCGTTCTACAGCATCGACGACGAGCAGCATCAGGTTGGAGCGCGATTACAGTATGCCTGTGGCGTCGCCGAGTATCGAAGTCCGTCCTGTGACCGTCTCTTTGAACGCATCAACAGCAATCACGGCGCCGCTATAGGCGTCGAGCGCAAGAAGCATTAATTCGTTTAGCCGCCAGTCTTCCCCCAAAAGCTCTCTGCGGTACATGCCGATAGGCACCGCGGAGAAACCCAACATCAGCCCAGTTAGGGTCACGCTCAGGAACGTGACCCTAACTGGGCTGA
>ERZ1740059.92-NODE-92-length-46268-cov-6.623612_pt1 | contig 46268 bp, 41 predicted proteins | sample MGYA00581744_ERZ1740059 | MGnify/ENA primary metagenome ERZ1740059 (study PRJEB43018, sample SAMN04849738) | marine metagenome | isolation source: floating plastic debris | place: Pacific Ocean | collected 2008-08-28 | study: EMG produced TPA metagenomics assembly... | reverse complement strand
GGGCGAGCTCGACGCGGCCATGGCACATCTGAAGAACGCCAACGAGAAGACGTCGACGGTGGTCACGAGCATCGACGAGATCGCCTTCCAGACCAACCTGCTGGCGCTCAACGCCGCCGTAGAAGCCGCTCGGGCGGGCGCCGCGGGTCGGGGCTTCGCCGTGGTCGCGGACGAGGTGCGACGCCTCGCGACGCGCTCGGCGGACGCTGCGCGCCAGACGGCAGAGCTCCTGGGCGCGGCATCCGGCGCCGTCGACGAGGGCGTGGCGCTCGGCGAAGCCGTGCGCGCCGACCTGCTGGGCATGGAAGCCAGCATGCGTCACGCCGAGGAGGCGGCCGGCGACATCGTGGTGCAGGTGAGCGAGCAGGCGGCGTCACTCGAGACCCTGCGCGAGCGGCTCACGGAGGGCGACGGGCTGACCCAGCAGACCGCGGCCATCGCCGAAGAGACCGCGGCGACGAGCAGCGAGCTCACGCGGAGCGCCAAGGACCTCCGCGACCTCACGCGTCGCTTCCGCCTCACCGAGGGCCGCGCCCTCCGCGTCGCCTGAGGGGCAGGGCGGCAGAGCGCGCCGGGCTGGCCGCCCCTCGGCCTTCGCCCCATGTTCGGCCGGGCCCGATGACCGACGCCCTCCCGACCCTCGACGCGCGCCTCTCCGCGGGCCTCGCCCGCGCGGACCTCCGCATGGAGGACGCGCTTTCGCGCTTCGCCGAGGCACCTCGCACGGACCTCGGAGGTCTCCCCGCCGGCGCGGCGGCCTACCTGCTCGCCGAAGCCCAGAAGCGACGGGGGCCCATGGTCGTCCTCACCGGCGACGGCGACGCCGCGGAGCGCCTCTGCCGGGATCTCCGCTTCTTCCTGGGGTCGCGCAGCGACGAGGACGGAGCGCGGATGGTGCTCCACTACCCGGCCCTCGACACCTCGCCCTTCCTCGAGGTCGCGCCCGATCGGCGCACGGCCATGGACCGGCTGGCCGTGCTCTTCCACCTGGCCAAGGGCCTTCCCTGGCGCTTCCTGGTGCTCCCGGGCGCCGCGCTCTGCCGTCGCGTCGCGCCCCGCGAGGCGCTGGCGGCCCGCTCGTTGCTCATCGAGGCCGAAGGCGAAGTGGAGCGCGACGAGCTCATCGAAGTGCTCGCCGCCGGTGGCTACCTCCGGGTGCCGGTCGCCGAGGATCCCGGCACCTTCGCGGTGCGCGGGGGCATCGTCGACATCTTTCCCCCGCACGGCCGCACGCCAGCCCGCATCGAGCTCGACGACTACCTGGTCCTCTCGATCAAACGCTTCGATCCGGACGACCAGCGAACGCTCGAGAGCGTCCCGCGCATCTTCGTCCACCCGGCGCGCGACACGGTGCTCGATGCCGCGACGCGGCCGGGCGCCATCGCCCGCGTGCGCGAGCTCTGCGACCAGGCCAACTACCCCAGCCGGAAGACGCGCCAGCTCGTGGACGACCTCGAGGCCGGGCGCTTCTTCTACGGCCTAGACGGGCTCCTCCCGGCCTTCTACCCGGGACTCGAGACGGTCCTGGACTACGTCCCCGAGGCCCCGGTGGCGCTCCTCGATCCGCGCGGGGTGGTGGCGAGCGTCGACCGCGAGCTCACGCGCGCCATCGACGACCGGCGGGCCAAGGTCGAGGACGGCGAGCCCGCCTTCCCGCTGGACGCGCTCTACGCCGACGAGCTGACGCTCCTCGACGCGCTCGAGTCGCGGAGACGCCTCGTCGTGCACCGGCTGGCCTCCCTCGGGTCGCCCGGCGACGACGAGTCGCCCCTCGCGCTCTACGAGAGCGTCACCGAGGACCAGGTGAAGAGCCTCGGCGCCGAGGACCACGCGCCGCTCGTCGCCGAGCTCAAGGCGCGGCGCACGGGCCAGGGCGACGACGCGCTCGCTCCCGTCGCCGAAAAGGCGGCGCGCTGGCTCGACATGGGCGTCCGCCTCCTCTTCGCCGCGCGAACGCAAACGCAGGCGGAGCGCCTCATCTCGCTCCTCAAGGGCTACGGCGTTCCCGTCGAGGCGAAGGCTGCGCCCTTCGACCCGGCGATGCTTCGCGCGCAGCGCGGGGTGCGCGCGCAGGTCGTGGTCGGCGCCCTCGAAGACGGCTTCGCCTGGGCCACGGAGGGGCTCGTCGTGGTCACCGAGTCCGAGATCTTCGGCACCCGGACGCGGCGAAGGCGCGCGGCGAAGAGCCGCAAGAAGAAGCGCACCGAGGCCTTCCTCGAGGACCTGAGCGAGCTGAAGGTCGGCGACTACGTCGTGCACGCGGACCACGGCATCGGCCGCTACGTAGGCCTCCGGCGGAAGGAGATCGCCCAAAGCGCGCTCGAGCGGCATCGCGGCGATCCACCGCGGGTCGTGGAGGTGCTCGTCGTCGAATACACGGGCGGCGACAAGCTCTTCCTCCCGGTCACGCGCCTCGGCCTCATCCAGAAGTTCGCGGGCAAAGAGGGCGCGAAGCCCAAGCTCGACCGCCTCGGCGGCAGCACCTTCGCCAAGAAGAAGAGCCGCGTCCGCAAGGTCGTCGCCCAGCTCGCCGACGAGCTGCTCAAGCTCTACGCGCAGCGAAAGGCCGTGACGCGGCCCGCCCTCGACCCGCCGGACCGCGCCTATGCGGAGTTCGAGGCGACGTTCCCCTTCGAGGAGACGCCGGACCAGCAGAAGGCCATCGACGACGTCCTCGAGGACCTCGAGACGATCGCCGTCATGGACCGGCTCGTGTGCGGCGACGTGGGCTTCGGGAAGACCGAGGTCGCCATCCGCGCGGCCTTCCGGGTGGCCATGGCGGGTCGTCAGGTGGCCGTGCTCTGCCCGACCACGGTGCTGGCGCAGCAGCACTTCCAGAGCTTCGTCGCGCGCATGCGGGACTACCCGCTCCGGCTGGCCTCGCTCTCGCGCTTCACGAGCAAGGAAGACGCGGCGGCAGCGCTCTCCGGCCTGAAGGACGGCACCGTCGACATCGTCATCGGGACCCACCGGCTGCTCTCGAAGGACGTTCACTTCAGGGACCTCGGCCTCCTCGTGGTCGACGAGGAGCAGCGCTTCGGGGTCACGCACAAGGAGCGCATCAAGAGGCTCCGCACCGACGTCGACGTGCTGACGCTGACGGCCACGCCCATCCCGCGGACGCTCCAGCTGGCGATCGGCGGGCTCCGGGACCTCTCTCTCATCACGACGCCCCCCGTGGACCGGCGGGCCGTGCGTACCTTCGCGGCGCGCTGGGACGACCACCTCATCAAGGAGGCCATCCAGCGGGAGCTCAACCGCGGCGGGCAGGTCTTCTTCGTCTACAACCGCATCGAGGGGCTCTACGAGCGGGCCCAGCGCATCCAGGACCTCCTCCCGCAGGCGCGCATCGCCGTGGCCCACGGCCAGCTGAAGGAAGGCACGCTCGAGAAGACGATGACCGAGTTCGTCGACGGCGCGTACGACGTGCTCTGCTCGACGGCGATCATCGAGAGCGGCATCGACATCGCCCGGGCCAACACGATGATCGTCGACCGCGCCGACCTCTTCGGCCTCACGCAGCTCTACCAGCTGCGCGGTCGCGTCGGCCGAAGCCGTGAGCGCGCCTACTGCTACCTGCTCACCCCGCCGCCGGCGACGCTCACGGACGACGCGCGGCAGCGCATCGAGGCTCTCGAGCGCTTCACGGAGCTCGGGAGTGGCTTCCAGGTCGCGAGCCTCGACATGGAGCTGCGGGGCGTCGGCGACCTGCTCGGCGCCGAGCAGAGCGGCCAGGTGGCCCTCGTCGGCTTCGACCTCTTCGTGCACATGCTGGAAGAGGCCGTCGCCCATCTCCGTGGCGAAGAGGTGGTGCAGGACCTCGACCCGGAGCTCACGCTAGAGGTCGAGCACTACCTCCCCGACGACTACATCGAGGACGTGGGCCTCCGGCTCAGCTTCTACAAGCGCTTCGCCGGCGCGGAGGACGAGGACGCCGTGCAGGACCTCGCGCAGGAGCTCGAAGACCGCTTCGGGCCACCGCCGCGACCGGCCCTCGACCTGGTGCGCGCCATGGCGCTGCGGCCGCGGCTCAAGGCCTTCCGCGCCCTCGGCTGCGAAGCCACGCGTACGCGGGTGACGCTGCATCTTCGCGAGGACACGCCCCTCGACCCGTCCAAGGTGATCGCCCTCGTCCGGGAGCCACGCAGCCCGTGGAAGCTCACGCCGGACATGAAGCTCACGCGCCGCTTCGACGCGGACGAGGGAGGGGACGCCATCGAGCGCGTCCGCAACCTCTTCCGTATGCTGCGGCCGCTGGAGAAGGGCATCTCGTGAGCGCCGGCCCGCGCGCCGCGGCGAGCCTCGAGTTGCACGGGGGCCATGTCGCGCCCATCTGGGGCCCATGAGCAAGTCCCTCGAGGCCATCTTCGCCGCGGAGCGCGCCCTCCGAGCCGCGGAAGCGGAGCTGCTGACCGGCGACCCGGAGGCCGTGGCCACGGAGCTGCGAGGCGCCGTGAACGCCGCGCTGACCGTCGCGGACGCGGAGGAGCGCGCGCTCCGGCTCGAGCGGCTCGCGGACCTCTGCGCCCAGGTGCCGGGGGGACGCCTCGTCGATGCGCTCATCGCCATCCTCAACGTGGAGGAGCCTCAGGTGCGGGGCGCCGCCGCCGAGTGCCTCGAAGCCGTGGCCTACGACTACTACGGCGAGGTGGCCCGGGCGGCGGAGACTGCCCTCGAAGAGCCCCTCCGCGGTCCGGCCATGAGCGAGCTCCCCTACCTCTTCGCCGAGATCGGCGAGCCGAGCGCCATCCCGCTGCTCCGGGGCTTCCTGGCGCATCCCGACGCTCCCGTGGTGGCCGCGGCCGTGGAGGCCTCGACGGTGCTCGGCGACCCGGCGCTCATGCCTCAGCTCGAAGCCCTGACGGGTGACCTGCGAGACGTGACCGTGGCGGACTTCGAGGAGGAGACGAGCGCCACGGTCGGTGAGCTCGCGCGTGAGGCGCTCTCGCTGCTCGAAGCCTGAGCGCCCTCAGAGGGGGGGGTCGCAGCCGCGGCCGTCGATGCTCGGCACGACCACCTCGACGAGGGTCTCGCGAAGCGGCGTGACCCCGTCGCCGAGCAGCACGACGGTCAGGAAGAAGGACTGCGGCTCGCTCTCCCGCGGCAGCAGCTCGTTGGCGAGGAGCAGCGCGAAGCGCACCTCCGTGCCCGGCTGCACCTCGGCGAAGCGGTCCATGAGGTCGACGGCCCCGGAGGCCGGCTCGGCCCCGCGCGTCTCCACACCACGAACGAAGCGTTCGGCGTCGAAGGCGTCGTCCGGGAAGTCCTCGGCGACGACGGAGACGTCGAGCGGCACCCGCTCCACGAGGTCGCCGACCAGCTGCACGACGGCTTCGTCGAGACCCTCGCCTTCGGCGCTGATGTTGAGAACGAGCGGCTCTCCCTCGGCGACGGCCCCCGTATCCTGCGCGAGCTGCTCGAGGTGCCGGCGCTCGAGGCCGGTGGGGCGACCGCTGTTGATGCCGAGCACCTTGGCGCCGATGGCGTTCAGCGCTTCGACGGCCTGCTCGTAGGACGCCGGCGGGTCGAAGAACTCGCCGGGGTCATAGGCATCGAAGCCGCCGGGGCCGTTGTGCATGGGCGCATCGGTGAAGAGCAGCACGACGGGCGTGCTGTTGCGCCGGAGGCAGGTGGCCCCGAGGGTCCCGTCCGGACAGTCGGTCCGGGGAATCCCGCGGAAGGGCGCGTTCGTCGCCACCTGGAAGAGCGCTTGCACGTGGCTCTCCGAGAAGTCGCCCCCCGCGAGCGTCCGGAGCCGCGCGACGGTCACGCTGGCCATGTCGAAGTCGGACGTGCTCTCGAGGAGCGTCGTGTAGGGGACGTCGACCATCGGCGTCCCGTAGGGCGCGAAGGGGAAGTCCGCGAACTGCGCGACGGCGAGCTGCACGTCGTCGACGGCCATCTCGAGCGCCGGCACGACGACCGTGCGAAGCGTGGTCTGAATCTGGAAGATCTCGCCCCCCATGCTCCCCGTCACGTCGATGAGGAACACGACGTCGGCCTGAGCCACCCGCGCGGTGAAGCTCACGTCGACGGAGGTCGGCGGCTCCTCCGGCGGAAGCTCGATGCAGAGGTCCGGCTCGGGCCGCATCGAAAGATCCGGCAGGTCGACGGGGAGATCCGGCAGATCGAGGGCCATGTCGATGGCGGCGTCCGGGACCCCGGCCTCGGGGGGGGGGACCTTGAGGCCGGTCTTGGCGCCGCAGCCGAGCCCGAACGCCGAGACGAGGAGAACCAGGAGCGCGCGCTGCATCGCCACCGACTTAGCAGATTCCCGAGGGGGTCGATGGTCGCGCGCCGACGAAGGGCTCAGGACTCGAAGGTGTCGCAACCGGACCCGTCGGCCCCGGGGATGACGATGCGGATGCGCTGGCGCCCGATGGGCCGGATCCCGTCGCCGAGGAAGACCACGTCGAGGTCGAAGGCCTGGGGCCGGAGCCCGGGGACCACCGCGCCGTTCTCGAGGACCAGCTCCCAGTCGAGGAGCGTGCCCGCCTGCACGTCGAGGAACTCGCCCGTCGCCGCGTCGATGCCCGAGATGCCGCTCGGCGGGCGGGCGGTGCCCGGCGTGAACGAGGCCACGAAGTCGCGGGGGTCGACGCCGTCGGCGCGGTTGGGATCGACGAGCGTGGCCGAGACGTTCTGTTCGAGCTCGCCGGCGAAGGTGCGGATGGCGTCGACGACGCTCGTGGTGAGGCGCTGGCCGCGCGCCCCGATGTCGTCGACCAGGGGCCCGTCGCTCGTGACCGCGCCGGTCCGCGTCGCCAAGTCCCGAAGCTGCCGCGTCGCGACGCCGTCGCCGCTGTCGAAACCGATCACCCGGGCGCCCAGGGCCTGGAGCGCCGCCACGGCCTCCGGATAGGTCGCCGGGAGGATCCCCTCGCCGGCGTCCTCGAAGGTGTCCCGGTCGTAGGGGTTCGAGCCGCCGTAGCCGTCCGGATCGACGTCGACGGGGCGCGGGTCCGGGCCGTTGTGCATCGGCGCGTCGGTGAAGAGCAGGATCACCGGGAGCGCGTCCGTCCGCAGGCATGCGTAGCCGCGACCGCCGTTCGGACATCCGCCGCTCGGCTCGACCCAGGGCGGAATGCCCTCGCCCGTCGCCAGCTGGAAGAGCGCCTCGACCTGGCTCTCCGGCGAGTCCTGGCCGTCGCCGAGCGAGATGCCGTCCACCGCAGCCTGCACCCGCGTGATGTCCTCCTCGACGGGGAGGAGCAGCTCGAAGGGCACATCGCGGCCGAACTGGCCGTAGGGGGCGATGGGGAAGTCGGCGAAGGTCGCGACGCCGAGGTGCGAGTCCGCGACGGCCTCACGGATGGCCGGCACGATGCGGTCACGCAGCGTGGCCCGGATGCGCTCGATCTCGTCGCTCATGGAGGCGGTGACGTCGATGAGGAACACGATGTCCGCCCGTCCGACGACCGCCGCGGTCTCGAGCCGAACGTCCACGGGCGCACCGTCGAAGGGCACGTCCACGCAGACCGTCTCGGGCCCCATGTCCTCCATGTCGGAGCCGAGGTCGGAGGGATCGCCAAAATCCTCGACGATGCCCGCGTCTCCGTCACCGTTCCGGCCGCTATCGGGCACGGCGAGGCCGGTCTTCGCGCCGCAGCCGACGAGCGGGGCGGCGAGCAGAGCCAGGGCGATCGCGGGCGGGAGCAGGCGCGTCATGGCCTCGGGTAAGGTAGCGTCACGGTGCACCACCGTCGAGAACGGCAGTGCTTCGCGAAGGTTACGGCGGGCCGGTCCGCTTTCGTGTGTCAGCGCTGGCGCCGCGTCGCCCGTCGCCGTCCGGCGCGCGCTCGCTCCTTGTCCCGGGAGAAGAGGTCGACGTAGTCGATGGCCACGCGGTCTACGGGCGCCGCGTCCCCGACCTCCGGGAGCCGCCGCGCCAGGGTGGCTCCAAAGGCCTCGAGAGCGGGCGCCGCGGTCCCGAAGCGAGGCCGATCCACGCTCTCGAGCGCTTCGAGGAGCCCCTCGGCCACGCGCCGGCCCACGTAGCGCCGCCGAACGAGGTCGAAGAAGCTCGCGGTGAGCGCGTCCGGGCTGAAGGCCTGCGTCCGCACGATGTCCGCCCCGACCCGGAGCGCCGCGACGGAGCTGATGCCGCCATCGCCGGCGAGCACGACGGCCGGCTGGAAGTAGTTGAAGAAAGGGCAGACGCGGTGCCCGAACTCGGCGAAGACCTCGGGCGCGCTCATGCGGTCGAGATGGATGAAGATGCGCCGCACGGCGTCCCGGCGCGGGATGCGACTCGCCAGGCGCACGAGCTGCGGGATGTCCTCGGGGTAGACCCGGGCCCGCTCGAGTACGGCCATGAGCGTCTCGGTCCCGACGCGTCCGGCGCCGATGTCGGCGTAGAGCGAGTAGATGAAGGCGTCGGCCTCGGCGTCGTCGCCGAAGAGCACCTCGGCCCAGCCCGGGTCGGCGTGGGTCCGCGCGTCGAGGAGCGACGCGAGCTTGTAGCTGACCTGGTCCTTGAGGAAACGGAAGCGACCCCGCAGGAGATTGCGGAGGCTCGGCTTCAGCGTGAAGGCGTCCCAGCGGATGCCATCGAGACGCAGCTTCGCCTCGAGGACGCGGCGCATCTGCTCCGGGCTCCCCGAGAGGATGAAGATCCCGGCGGGTCCCGTGCCGCGGATCTCGCGGAGGAGGACGCTCGCGCCGGGCACGGTCCGTTTCCGGGCCGCCGGCTCGACGGCGGTGCGCAGCAGATCGCGCACGGTGTCGAACTCCGTCCGAAGGTACGTCTTGTCGAGGTCCCAGCGGTACACGGTGCGAGGGGGATCGAGCACCGGAGGCACGGCGGGACCATAGACCCAATCGGCGCGCTCCCGCGAGCCGGAGCGCGGGTCTATGCTCCGGCGCATGAGCCTCGCGCGAGTGGAGATCGACGCCCCCGGCCTCGCCGGAGCCAGCGAGGCGCGACGCCTCGAGTGGGACGCCATCGTCCGGGAGATGACGACCCCGGGCGAGATGACCCTCCGGCAAGGCACGGAGACGCTTCGCGTCACGGTCACCCAGCAGGCCGTGCACGTGTCCCTCGAGGACGGCGGCGGCGTGAGCCTGGTGGACGCCGAGGTGCCCCAGAAGCGCCTCGGTGGGCTCGTCACCGACTACGTGGACGTGGTGCGCGAGATCGCTCGGAGCGACGGCCAGGGCATCGCCCGCTTCGAGGCCCTGGACATGGCCAAGAAGGTGACGCACGACAAGGCCGCGCGCTTCCTCCAGGCCTCGTTGCCGGGCTTCGGCCTCGACCATCCGAGCGCGCGCCGACTCTTCACGCTGCTCATGGCGCTGAAGGTGGACACGACCCGCCTCGTCGGCGTGCATGGGCACCGGAGGGTGCGGTGAGCGAAGTGCTTCCGCCGACGGATGTTCTCGTCCTCGGCGCGCATCCCCCCGATCTCCGCGGCCTCCGGGACCGGCTCGGGACCCGCCTCGTGGGGCGCATCCAGGGCCTCGAGGTGCTCGGAAAGGTCGCTGGCGTCGGGGGCATCGTGGCCGCGGCGGCTACCATGCGCCGGCTCCTCTTCGTGGAGCCCCGCGCCGCGGTGCTGGTGGGCACATGCGGCGTCTACGCCGGATGCGAGGGCTACCGGCCGAACGACGTGGTCGTCGCGAAGGGCTGCGCGCTGGTGAACCACAGCGTGGCGGCGAGGCAGGCCGCGTTTCCGGATCCGCTTCGGACCCGCCTGGAGTCGCCCGCCCACCTCGTGGCAGGGCTCCGCGCCTCGGGGCCCCGCGTCCACAGCACCGCGGTGGCGTCCCCCGAGGCGTTCACCCTGGACGACGCCCTCGCGGCACGGGTGCCCGCCGACCACGGCTGCGAGGCCGAGAACCTCGAGGCCTTCGCGGTCGCTCAAGCGTGCGAGAGCGCGGGCGTGCCCTTCGCGGCGGTGCTGGGCGTGACCCACGTCGTCGGCAGCCGCGCACGGGACGACCGCCGTCGCTTCGCGAAGGAGGCCAGCGCAGCGGCCTTCGAGGTCGTCGCCAGCTGGCTCCGGGCGGGTGCGCCCGGGCTGCCCGCACGGGCTGGCGAGAGCTGAGCTAGCGCGCCGCGCGGCAGAGCACGAAGAAGGCCGGGAGGAAGCGTCCGTCGCGGCTCGCCCGGCCGATGCTGACGTGCGCCGTGACGCCGCGGAGGACGTCCACGGTGCCGGCGTAGACCACGCGCCCGAGCCCCGCCTCGTTGGGCCGAAGCGGCGGCCAGCCCGGTGCCGGCACGCGCGGAAGCACGCGGTAGTCGACGGCGAGCTCCCCGGGCACCTCGTGAGGCCGCACCACGAAGTAGCCCGGGCCGACGAGGGTCTCGAGGAGACGACCCGTACGGTTGTAGCCCCAGAGCTCCTCGCCGCCCTCGGGCGCCCGCGCCATCACCTTCGCGAAGCGCCGGAAGACGGGCAGCGTGTTCCGACCGTCGTGCACGATGGGCTCGAGGGGCGCGCGGCGGGAGGGCACGAGATCGCCGAGGCGAAGGGTTCGGGCGCCCTTCGCGACCTCGAAGAGGCGACTCAGATGCCAGGGCTGGAGACTCAGGCACTCGTCGCGGCGCCGCTCGGGGTCGAGGGCCTCGAGATGCGCCGCCACCGCGACGATGTCGGGACGTGGTCCGAGGAGCTCCTGCAACCGATGCACCGCCGCGACCTATCCTCCCCGGCGCGGACGCACAAGCGACACCTCGCGCTGGAAGCGCACGCGGAGATCGGGGATGCTGTCACCACCGGCGACGTAGACCAGGCGTGGCGCGAGCGAGGGCCCGCCATCGCGCGATCGGCGACGCAACGAGAGGCGGTAGGACGAGGGTGGCCAGGGAGGCGACGGAAGGGAGCGAGGCGAGCATGACCGGGGGCGCGCGCGCCGTCCGGACCATGTCCGCTGGACCACCGCCGCCGCCGGCGCTGGCGGACGCCGCGTCCTTCGAGGCGCGGATGGGCGCCGGGCGGCTCCTGGAGCTGAGCACGGCCCTCGAGACCGTGCTCCGCGACGCCCTCGAAGCCCGCGACGATGCGGACGCGCGGCGCCTCGATCTCCTCGAGCGCTACTACGGCCCGGACGACACGCAGGTCGCGGCGCGCCGACGACGCGACGACCGCTTCGTGCTCTATCGCGCCAGCGAGCGGCTCGGCGCCCACGCGCTGGTGGCACGCTTCGCGGCCGTCGCTCCAGAGGTGGGTGCGGTCGTGCTCGAGCGCATCGGGGGCGACGACGGTCCCCTCGTCCTCCGCAGCCGCGACCAGGTGGCGGGAGTTCAGGACGACTACGAGGATGCTCTCGACACCGACGAGGTCGATCTGCGGGACCTCGACGAGACGCCGTCGACCTCCGTGCGGGGATTGGTCGCGGCGATGAACACCCTCCTGGGCCGCAGCGGCGTGGAGGAGCGCTTCGTGCCGCTTCCCATGGACGACGGCCGGGAGGCCTACGTCGGCGTGGCGGAGCCCGAGGCCCTCGTGCTCTGGCGGGCCGGCTACCTCGAGCTCGACGAGGAAGAAGCGCTCCGCGAGCTCGCCGGCTGGTAGGCGGCTTGTGGTCGACCGCGCCGCCAGCTAGAACCTGCGCGGCGCCAAAATGAATGGCGCTTCATTTTCGGAGGACGGCATCATGGGCTCACTCGAGGGCAAGACGCTCTTCATCACCGGCGCGAGCCGCGGCATCGGAAAGGCCATCGCGCTGCGCGCGGCCCAAGACGGCGCCAACGTCGTCATCGCGGCCAAGACCGCCGAGCCGCATCCGCGCCTCGAAGGCACCATCTACACGGCCGCCGAGGAGGTCGAGGCCGCTGGAGGCAAGGCCCTCCCCTGCGTCGTGGACATCCGCTACGAAGCCAAGGTCCAGGACGCCATCGACAAGGCCGTGGAGAAGTTCGGCGGCATCGACATCCTCGTGAACAACGCGAGCGCCATCAACCTCACGGACACGAAGACCGTGCAGATGAAGCGCTTCGACCTGATGCACTCCATCAACCTGCGCGGCACCTTCCTCTGCGGGAAGCTCTGCCTGCCGCACCTCGAGAAGGCCGACAACCCGCACATCCTGAACCTCTCGCCGCCGCTCAACATGGAGGAGCGCTGGTTCGCTCCGCACGTGGCCTACACCATGGCGAAGTTCGGCATGAGCATGTGCGTGCTCGGCTGGGCCGGCGAGTTCAAGAGCCGCGGCATCGCCGCCAACGCGCTCTGGCCGCGCACGACCATCGCCACGGCAGCGGTGAAGAACCTCCTGGGAGGGGACACCATGGTGAAGAAGAGCCGCACCCCGGAGATCATGGGCGACGCCGCGCACTGGATCCTCACGCAGCCGAGCCGCGAGTGCACCGGGAACTTCTTCATCGACGATGACGTGATGGCGAAGGCCGGCGTCACGGATCTCTCCAAGTACGCGGTGGACCCCACGCAAGACCTGATGCCGGACTTCTTCGTCTGAGACGAGCCCCGGCGCGCGTCAGGCGTCTTCGGCGAGCGCGCGGGCCCAGGAGGCCACCGTGGCCGTGGCCGGCACCTCCGGCAGCGAGAGCACGGCCACGGTGCCCTCGTCGTCACGCCAGGCTCCGATCAGCGCGTCCTCCGGCGGCGCCACGTCGCAGCCGCCCAGACGCTCATGCAGAAACGCAAAGGCCGCCCGCCGTGTGCGAAGCCCGGTGGCGAGGAAGGCCCGCCAGGCGCTCGTGGCCTTTGGCGGAATCGGCCCTGGGCGCGTGCTTAGCGAGAGCCACACGCCCCGAGGTGCCGCGTCCGCCCGGAGGTGCACCGGGCGCCCGTACGGGAAACGAAGCACGGTCTCCTCGTCGGGACGGAGCGGGCCGGGACCGTCGCGGTACCCGGCGAGCGCAGGGCCGCGGACGTGGCGCGCCACGGCCAGGGTCAGCTCGCGCACCTCCCGCTGGCGGAGCAGCGCCCGCTGATCCTCCGGGGTGAAGGCGTGCTCGGCGTCGTCCTCGGTGCCGTCGGCGCTCCGGCGTGCGAAGCGAACGGCCGCGTTGCCGCGGGCCCCCGCGCGAACGCGTAGAGCGATCCACGTCCGCCCGGCATAGGTGAGCCGCCAGGGGCCCGGCGGGAGGTCCCATGGCTCCGGCGAGGGCAGCGCCTCGTCCATGGACGCGAAGGTGAAGCGCGTCTGGGCCTCGTGCGCCGTCCGGGCGGCGGCGACGAAGCCGCGCTCGACCCAGGCCGCCGCGACGCCCTCGACCACCGCGCCGGCGACGCGGTGGACCACGTGAGCGCGCTCGTAGACGGTGCCGCCCGCGCCCACCAGGGCCCCGCCGAGCCGCGCATCCCCGTGAGCGAAGACCACGGCCACCTGCCGGCCGGCGCTCACGGCCTCGACGCAGGCTGCCGCCTCGTCGAGGTCGAGGCGTCCCGTCTCCACCCTTCCGGCACCATCGATGTAGGCGAGCCCGAGCGCGGCGTCGGCGAGCGCGTACACCGCGAGGGCACCGTCGCCGAGCGGCACGAAGGCCACGTCCCGCACGTCGCTCCGCTCCGTGATCCGCAACGGATCCGCTTCCGGCCGAACGTGCCAGAGGCCATCGCTCCTGACGCCGAGGGCCCAGGGGGCGCCGCCGATGGACGCGAGGGCTGCGGGGCGCGCATCTTCGAGCAGCACGCGGCGGGCGCCCTCGGCGTCGCCACGCGCCCCGCTTCCGAGGTCCGCCAGCACGAGACCCTCGGCGTCAGCGAAGAGAGCCGCGCGACCACGCCGCGTACCGTCTCGAAGGCCGCTCGTGACCCGCGGCCAGCCCCCGAGGCCGGCGGCCAGGTGTCGCGCCTCCTGCGGCTCGAGCGCGTTGGGAGACGAGGTCCGCAAGAGCGCGGGACCAAGGGGGCTCGCGTAGCCGATGACCGCGGCCTGCGCCGTCCACACCTCGCGTAGCTGGTTCGGCGCGAGGAAGTCCTCGCGGGCGCGGAAGGGCGGCGGCGCGACGTCGCCGAGGACCAGGTCGAAGGGGACGTCCTGCATCGAGGCTCAGAGCGCGTGGTCGCCGGCGGCGAGCACGGAGGGATCGTCGTTCTGCCATTTGTTGATCGCGGGCGAGATGGGACGAACGTCGATCTCCGGGAGCGGAGCGCTCATCACCGCCACGCGGGGATCGTCCCGGGTGACGTCGCGGGTTCCGTCGATCCACGCGCGCCGCCCCGCGGCGGGGACGATGACCGGCATGCGATCGTGGACGCGGGCCGGCGGGCCCTCGGCCTCGCGCGTCAGGATGCAGCAGGAGTAGAGCGGCTTCGGCGGGGGCTCGCCCTCGACCTCCGGCGGATTCCAGCGCGCCCAGAGGCCCGCAAAGGTCATCGTCGCGCCGCTGGGCGAGGCATGATGGAAGGGAAGTCGGAGCTTCCCTTCCCGGCGCCACTCGACCCATCCGTCGGCGATGACCAGGCATCGCCGCTTCTTGAAGGCCTGACGGAAGGCCGGCTTCCGTTCGACGGTCTCGACGCGCGCGTTGATGCGCGCGCCGCGCGTCTTCAGGTCCTTGGGCTTGGCCCAGAAGGGAACGAGACCCCAGGCGTGCATCCGAAGCGTCACCTTCCCCTTCTTTTCGCGCACGATCGGTACCGGCTGGGTCGGCGCGACGTTGTAGCGAGGGCGCAGGAAGGTCTTCACCTCCGCGGCATCACCGAAGGCGAGGAGATCGGCCTCGAGGTCGTCGGGTCGGTCGAGAAAGGCGAGCTCCTCCGCCACGTTCTCGGGCGACACCTTCAGCGTGTAGCGGCCGCACACGCGGTGACGGTAGCAGGCGCCGGCGCACGCGATGCTTGACCTGGGGCGGGCTTCCGTTTCCCAATGGACACATGCGTGACGTTGCCCTCGGACTCATGGCGCTGTTCTGCCTCGCGGGCCTCGCTGCCTGCGGCGATGACGGGGGCGCCGAGCTGCCCACCGGAACCCCGCGCTGCGACGCCCGGGAGGCGCGCTCGGTGTGCGTCGAGTACACGGGGAGCGCCTTCACGACGGACGCACGCCTCGTCTTCGCCACCGAAGAGGCCTGCACCATGGACGGCGCCTTCACGCACGAAGACACGAACTCGATCTGCAGCACCGCCGCCGCCGTGGGCCGCTGCGAGCGCGGCGCCGGGACGGCCGAGTCGTCCTTCACCTACAACTACAGCAGCGGCGGAATGCCCTTCACGCGCATGACGGCCATGGCCGCCTGCGCCGACGGCGCGTTCACGGCCTTTTGAGGCCGTCGTCCGGATCCCGGCCCGCCGTCAGCTCGATGAGACGGTCGACGAGGAAGCGTGACTGGTCGAGCGCCTCGGCGGTGAAGTCCTCTCCGAGGTAGCCGCGGACCTCGGCGAAGACGGCGTCGAAGCGCGTCTGCTCGCCGCTCGCGAGCACCTCGGCAAGCTCCTCGGCCGCGTCGCGAAAGACCCGCGTGGCCTCGTCGCGCATCGGATTGTCCATCTCGATGGGCCCGTAGAGCGAGGGCGACTGCGCGAAGTGGCGCCCCACCACGTAGGTCTCGAGGAGGTAGGCCGGCGAGGTGAAGTCGAGGGTCCGCTCGAGAGGCAGCCCGAGGCGCGCGAGGGCCAGGCCCATCACCTGGGTCTGGAAGTGGTTGAGTACCTGCACCGCGGCCATGACCCGGTCGTGCTCCTCGGCGCTGGCCTCCACCACGACGAGCCCGCGGGCGGCGAAGGCCGCCTTCACCCAGGCGTAGCCGGCGTCGCCGCGACCCTTCACGACGACGGCGCGCTGCCCGGTGAAGCCGTGCACGCCGGGCCCGTAGAGGGGATGTGTGCCGACCACGCTGGCGCCACTGGCCGCGGTGGCCTCCAGCATGGCCGCGAGCGGCGCCCCCTTGAGGCTCGTGACGTCCATCAAGAGCGCGTCGGGCCGGACGCGCGGACCGAGGTCGCGGATGACGCGCCCGGTGGCGGCGATGGGCACGCTGATGACCACCACGTCGGCGGTCCCGGCGGCCTCTTCGGGGCGAAGCTTGGTCGAGAGATCCGCGCTCATGACGGCGTGCCCCAAATCGCCGAAGAGACGCGCGAGGCTTCGCCCCATGCCACCCTCACCACCGATGATGGCCACGGAGCGCGGCTCCTGCCGCGGCGGGACCTCCGCGCGGAGCTCGGCCTGCCGGTCCCGGCTCGCGAGGAGCAGCAAGCGGTAGACGCTCTCGATGACGCCGGGCGGAAGGCCGAGACGCGAGGCGCGGCCGGCGCGGTCGGCGAGCACCGTACGCTCGCGCTCGAGATCGCGAATGCGGATGGCGCCCGCACGCTTGACACTCGCGACCTCGGCGACGAGGCCCATGCGCCGAGCGAGCAGCTGCAGTACGTCGCGGTCGACGGCATCGATCAGCGCGCGGAGCACGGCGAGCGGGCGCGCCGGCGTGACGCCCTCCGCCTCGTCAGCGCCCATCGAGGCTTCCCCGGGGCAGCACCTGGAAGCGGAGCTCCGGAACCCGGCGCCGGCTGATCTCCTCGGCGACCGCGTGACGCAGCTCCCCCGCGAGCGCGTGGAGCGCCTCCCGCGCGGGCTCGACGGCGTCCTCGCTCTCGACCTCCACCACCACGAGCAGCTGCGACGCATCGGGGTCGGGATGCACCTGGGCGACCCAGGCGCTCGCCAGCGCCTCCTCCTCGGTCCCCAGCTCCGAGAGGGCGAGCTCGAGGGCTTCCTTTGCCTGCCCCGAGAGCTGTAGATCTTTCCGGCCGCCCGCGCGGCCGCGCTTCCCACGCATGCTCCACGGTGTTCGCTGCGCCGGCGGGCGCGTCAAGGGCCGGCGGGGTACGCAGGAACGCGATGACCGAGCGGAAGGCGTTCAAGGAATTCTTCGACCGCGGCGCCGTGGTGGCCCTCGGCGACCAGGTCGCGGCGGCCAGCCCGGACTTCGATCGCGAGTCCTTCGTGAACGCCGCCGGCGCTGGGCTCGAGCGGCTCGAGATGATGGACCGGGTGCGGCAGATGTCGAACGCGCTGCGCGCGCACCTTCCCGAGAGCACGCCCGCGGCGCTGGAGGTTCTGACGGCGAGCCTCCCCGCGCCCCTTCCGAGCTGCGAGAACACGACGGACGGCTACCTGCAATGGCCCGTCGGGCAGCTCATCGCCGACCACGCGGTCGACCACCTCGACCCGGCCTGGGAGACGATGGTCGAGCTCACGCAGCGCTTCAGCTCGGAGTTCGCGGTGCGGCCCTTCGTCCGTCGCTACCCCGACGAGGTCTTCGCCCGGCTCCTCGCGCTCACGGAACACCCGAGCCCGCACGTGCGCCGCTGGTGCTCGGAGGGCATTCGCCCGCGGCTGCCCTGGGGCGGCCACCTCGCGTCGCTCATCGCGGACCCCTCGCCGGCGCTCCCGATCCTCGAACGCCTGAAGGACGACCCCGAGCGCTACGTCGGGCGCTCCGTGGCCAACCACCTGAACGACATCGCGAAGGACCACCCGGACGTGGTCCTCGAGGTCTGCGAACGCTGGAGCGAGGGCGCGGACGAGAAGCGGACCTGGGTCATCCGCCACGCGCTGCGCTCCCTCTCCAAGGACGGCCATCCCGGGGCGTTGGCGGTGCTCGGGTTCCGACCCCCGACGTCGCTCAGTGTCTCCCTCGAGGCCGCGCCGCCGGTCGTGACGCTCGGTGGGAAGCTCCGCCTCGAGACGACGCTGACGAACGGCGCGAAGCGGCCACAGAAGCTCCTCGTCGACTACCGCGTTCACTACGTCAAGAGCGATGGGCGGACGCGCCCCAAGGTCTTCCGATGGAAGACGCTCGCCCTCGAGGCCGGCGAGGGAACCACGCTCGGTAAGACGCTGACGCTGCGTCACGCCAGCATCCGGCGCCTCTACGCGGGGGCGCACCGCGTCGATGTCCAGGTGAACGGCGAGGTCCTCGCCGAGACCGGCTTCGAGCTGCGCATCTAGCGAAGCCGCGTCGCCGGCGGTCATGGCGCGACGACCGGGAGCGGATTCCCCAACCGGCCACCGGGAAGATCCTCTACCCTCCCGAGATGCGGTCTCTCCTCGCGCTCCTCCTCGCCTCGAGCCTCGGCTGCGGTGACGACGCCACCGCCGACACGGACCCCGGGGAAGATCTCGGCGCCCCCGACGCCGACGCTCCCGACGCCGACGCCGACGCCGACGCCGACGCCGGCGCCCCGGTGAACCCGCTCCTCGGCATCGGGGAGGTCGAGGCCGTGCAGGGCGACTTCCTCTTCATCGAGGGCCCACTCTGGCGCCCGGACGATGGCGTGTTGCTCTTCAGCGATCTCAACGGGGACACCATCTACGCGCTCACGCCGCCCTCGACCATCGCGCCCTTCCGCAACCCCAGCGCCTTCGCGAACGGTCTGGCCTCGCTCCCGGACGGCCGGCTGCTGGCGGCCGAGCATGGAGCGAGGCGCGTCAGCGTGACCGACGCCGAAGGCACCGTGACCGACTTCGCGGCGACGGACGCGATGGGGCGCACCTTCAACAGCCCGAACGACATCGCGGTCCGAAGCGACGGGACCGTGTACTTCACGGACCCGCCCTACGGCCTGGCCGGGCGCACGCGGGAAATCCCCTTCAACGGCGTGTATCGCGTCGCCCCCGACGGTACCGTCAGCGAGGTCTGGCAGAGCACGGAGCTCGTGCAGCGCCCGAACGGCGTCGCCCTGAGCCCCGACGAGTCCGTGCTCTACGTCGCCGATACGGAGGACGCGCTAATCCGCCGCTTCGACGTCGCCGCCGACGGCTCGACGAGCGGTGAGGCGACCTTCGTGACGGGCACGCGCGGCGCCGACGGCCTCGCGGTGGACCGCGTGGGCAACGTGTACGTCGCCATCTCGGCCGGGGTGCAGGTCATCGCTCCGGACGGCACCCGCTGGGGCATGATCGACGTCCCGGAGCGGCCGGCGAATTGCGCGTTCGGCGGCGACGACCTCCGCACGCTCTACATCACCGCGCAGACCACGCTCTACCGCGTGAGCGTGACCATCCCGGGCGACGGCGGCTGAGGAGCCACCTCGGAGGGCCCGTCACTCGGCGGGAAGGTGGGGTACGTCGACGCCGAGGACGAAGCGGCTGGCCCGGCAATCGGAGTCGGCGTCGTTGTCGCCGATGGCCAGGAGAGTGAGGGCCAGCTCGTCTTCCTCGAACACGCGGAAGGCGAGCTGGTCGCGCAATGACTCGTCGAGGTCGACGGTGATGGGACCCGGATCGTCGGAGCCCGTGATGGTGCAGGTCCCGAGACCCTCGGCCTCGCCGAGGCAATAGGGCTCGACGCCGAAGAAGCCGAGCTCCTGACCGGCGATGGCCGTCCAGTCGAAGATGCGGAAGGGACCTTCGGCGGGGAGCTGCTCCACGAGGGCAGCGTGGCTCGAGGCGAGGACGACGTCGCCGAAGAGAAGGAAGAAGCCGTCGTCGTAGTCGATGGCCTGCTCCATGCCCTCGGGTGCGAAGTCGAAGGCGAGCGAGCACGGGATGGCGCCCGTCGGGAAGTCACTGACGTCCCGGAGCCCGTTACGCGCCGTGACCTCGTTCTGGGCCGGCTCGAGGTTACCGTCGGCGCCCCAGGGGCACTCGGCCGTCACGTCGGGGATGACGAGGGTCTCGGTGTAGGCCACCGGCTCACCCTCGGCACAGAGCGTCGCGACGCCCGCGACCGACGTCGGAAGGCAACGCCGACCCGCGGCATCGGCGACGGTCTCGTCGGGGCACACGATGGGGGACGAGGACGAGCAGGCCGACAGGAGGAACGCGGCCGTCGCGAGGGCGAAGGGAGTACGACGCATGGTTCTCGGGGGGTGAGCGGACCGGAGCCCAGCATGGACCTCGATGGTACCGATTTCGCGCAGGCGTCAGACCGAGAAAGGTCACGCCCCGCGGCGTCGCTCCTGGGGGCGCGCGGCTCAAGTTCCTCGCCGACGGTACGTTGGATCGGTGACGCGCTACTGCGCGACGATGAAGCACCCATGGACGAGTCGACCGAGGGCGTGACGCTCCTCTCGGGGTTCGTGTTCGACGTTCTCGCCGAGTTCGAAGACATGCGACGCCTCTGCGCGCCGGCCTTCGAGCTGGCGGAGCACCTCGACCCCGAGCAGCCCGAAGCCCCCTGCTCGATGCAGCTCTACAACGACGTCTGCACATGGATCGAGAAGGAGGTCGGCGATGCGAGCATCCGTCGCGCCGGAAACGCCATCGGGGCGCGCGCCTTCGCCCGCATCATCGAGGCCGGGCGCATCGGGGACGACCGCTCGCCCCTCGCGATGATGACCGCGCTCAAGTGGGCTGCGGAGACGATGATCCAGGACCCGAAGAAGCGGGGCTGGGAGATCCTCGAGCATACGGACACCTCGCTGCGCATGCGCCGTACGCAAACCTTCAACTGCGTTCTCCAGGAAGGGCTGCTGCTGACGCTGGTCGAGCGGTCCGAGGTGTTGATGCCCTCGGTCGATCACCTCCGGTGCACGCGACGAGGCGACGAGTTCTGCGAGTACGAGATCCGCTGGCTCCGACGCTGACGCGCCCGGCGCGAGACTCACGAGGCCCGGCGCAGGCTCTCCTTCAGCGTGTGGGCGAGCTCGGCCAACCCCACCGGTTTCTCGAGGCGCGGGATGTCGTCGGAGACGCCGGGGAGCAGGTCGGGAACGTCGGCGAGGGTCCCCGTGATGAAGACCATCGGCAACTCGGGGTGCTGCTGGCGCGCCAGCGTGGCGAGCTCCGTGCCGGCCATCCCACCTGGCATGATCACGTCCGTCAGTAAGACGTCGGGCATGGGTCCCGCTTTCAGGCGGGCCAGCGCGTCGTGCCCGTTGGCGGCTTCCACGACGTCGTAGCCCAGGCGGCGAAGCAAGCGCGCGAGAGTCCGACGGACGGTCGGCTCGTCCTCCACGAGCAGCACACGCCCTTCGCCGCGAGGCGCCCGACGCTCCGCCGGCACGCTCTCGGCAGCAGGGCGCCCCGAAGCGGAAAAGAACAGCGCGAAGCGCGTGCCCTCACCGATGCGGCTCTCGAGAAGGAGGTGGCCCCGCGATTGCCGCACGAAGCCGTTGACCATCGCGAGACCCATACCCGATCCGCGACCCACCTCCTTCGTCGTGAAGAAGGGCTCCAGGGCGCGATGCTGGACGTCGGCGCTCATGCCCGCTCCGTCATCCGCCACCGTCAGCCGGACGAGCGGTCCTTCGAGCGGCACGCCGGCTGGAGCCTCCGCGACCGCGTCGCATCCCAGCCGGATGACGCCCCCGGCCGGCATCGCGTCCTTGGCGTTCAGCACGAGATTGAGCAGGGCACTCTCGAGCTGGGTCCGGTCCAGCTCGACGGCGAGCGCGTCCATCGCCGACACCTCGAGCGTGACGGAGCTCGGAAGCGTGCGCCGCAGGAGCCGGACGATGTCGGCGATGACGCGAGCGGGGTCGATGACGTGAGGCCGGAGCGGGGCCCGACTCGCGAAGGCGAGGAGCTGCTGCGTAAGCCGCGCCCCGCGTTCGGCCGCGCCACGCGCGTCGAGCAGAGCTTCGCGGGCGGCCTCGTCGAGCTCCGCTTCGAGCGCGAGCTGCACGTTGCCCGTCACGACGCCCAGCAGGTTGTTGAAGTCGTGGGCGATGCCGCCGCTGAGCTTGCCGACGGCCTCGAGCTTCTCGGCCTGCAGAAGGCGCGCGTGGCGCTTTCGCACCTCGTCCTCGCTCAACCTCAGCTCCGTGACGTCCGTGTTGACCCCGACCATGCGCAGGGGCACGCCCTCGCCGTCGCGCACGAGCGTCGACAGGGCGTGGATGTGGCGCACCGAGCCGTCCGAACGCACGATGCGAAACTCGGTATCCAGCGGGGCGACGCCGCGCGAGGACGCGAGCGCCTCCTCGATCGCGCGCTCCTTGTCCTCGGGGTGTAGGTGGCGCGCCCAGGTGTCGAAGTTGCCCGCGACGTCGTCCTCCAGGTCGACGCCATAGAGCTCCATCATCGAGTCGTCCCAGCGGAGCACGTCGTCCACGAGGTCCAGGTCCCAAACCCCGATGCGCGCGGCGGATGATGCGAGCTGGAGGCGCTCCGCCGTGCGCTCGAGGCGTTCCGCGGTGTGTTGCGCGTCGAGGGCGGCTCGGACGGCGGCTCCGAGGATGGCGCAGGAGACGCCATTCGCGAGCAGGATGAGTGGGAGCGCCGTACCGGCCCACACGGCGGCCGTCTCCGCGGGACGGATGAAGAAGACCATGCTCGCGGCCGCGATGCTGGTCAGACCCCAGAGCTGCACCACCGTGCGCAGGTCCGGCGAGCCTTCCGAACCCGGTGGCTTGATGCGCGCGAGGAGTGCGCCGGACAGGCCGTAGAGCAGGACGGCCAGCATGCCCGAGTGCGCGTAGGGTCCTCCGGCGAGCTGACGGCCCAGCGAACCCAAGGCGCTGGCCAGCAGCGCCGCGAGGGGACCCCCCAGATATCCCGCGAAGACGACGGGCCCGGCGCGTCCATCGAAGGTCGCGCCCGAAGGAACCTCGACGGGGTTCGCGGTGACCAGCATGGCGACCGCGCCGAAGAGAATGCCGGTCACCGGCGCGTGGCGCCGGCGCGACGCGGTCCGCGCCAGGACGGCCCGGTACCCGAGCCCGGCGAGGGTGACCAGGCTGATGTTCTCGAGGAGCGCCAGGAGCACGGCGTCAGCTTAGGACCAAAGACGGACGTCGTATCGTCCCCGTTTCGGGAGGACGTGCCACACCGGACGCGCGTGCTGGCGAGCTGAGGTAGGGTCCCGCGTTCCGTGAAGAAGCTGCAGCTCCACCATTGGATTCTCCTCGCCATGCTCCTCGGGGCGGGCATCGGGCTTCCGCTCAACGTGCTCGCAGCCAAGGGCACCGTCGACGCCGAGCTCGTGCAGCGGGTCGCGAGCGTCGGCCGCGCCGTCGGAGACCTCTTCCTCCGGCGGCGCAAGATGCTGGGCGTCCCGCTCATCGGCAGCTCGCTGATCAGCGGTGTGACGGGCATGGGCGACCTGAAGAAGCTCGGCCGCCTCGGGGGGCGGACGATGCTCTTCTACCTCGCCACGAGTGCCCTCGCGATCCTCACCGGCGTGCTCATGGTGAACCTCATCCAGCCGGGCGTGGGCGCCGATCTGGGCCTCCTCGAGGAGGGCGCGGGGACGCCCAGCGTGACCGCGGCCGAGGGCGACGTGAGCGACGTCCTCTGGAGCCAGCTGCAGGGCATGATCCCGACGAACCCGCTCCGCGCGGCGAGCGACGGGGACATGCTCCCGCTCATCTTCTTCAGTGTGCTCCTGGGGGTGTTCATCACGTTCGTGGAGCACGGACAGGCCGACGAAGAGCACGGCGAGGACGCGAAGGCAGCCGCGAACGCGGCGCAGCTGCGGCGCTTCTTCGAGGGGCTCTTCGCCGTGATGATGAAGATGACCCTCGCGGTCATCCAGCTCGCCCCCATCGGCGTCTTCGGCTTCATGCTCTTCGCCGCGGCGGGCAAGGGCCTCGAGGCCTTCGAGGCCCTCGGCAAGTACGCCCTCACCGTGTTCCTCGCGCTCGTGGTGCACGCCTTCATCACGCTGCCCCTCGTGCTTCGCGCCTTCGCCAAGGTGAGCCCGCTGGATCACGCCCGAGCCATGACGCCGGCGCTGCTGACGGCCTTCAGCACGGCGTCCTCGAACGGCACGCTCCCCCTCACCATGCGCTCCGTGGAGGACGCCGGCGTCCCGAGCGCCGTGAGCTCCTTCGTCCTGCCCCTCGGCGCGACCATCAACATGGACGGGACGGCGCTCTACGAGGCCGTCGCCGTGCTCTTCATCGCGCAGGTCTACGGCCTCGACCTCGACCTCGGTCAGCAGCTCGTGGTGGCCTTGACGGCGCTCCTGGCGAGCGTCGGCGCCGCCGGGATTCCGCACGCGGGCACGGTGATGATGGTCGTCGTGCTGGCGGCCGTCGGGCTCCCGACCACCGCCGTCGGCCTCATCCTCGCCGTCGACCGCATCCTCGACATGTGCCGCACCACGGTGAACGTCTGGTCCGACAGCGCCGCCGCGCAGGTCATCGCCCGCTTCGCGGGCCAGCCGGACGCGGCCGAGGTCCCGGGAACGGCGCCGGCCTGAGGGCTACTCGGCGGCGTCCGCGCGCCGCGCACCCGTGGAGAGCCCGAGGTCCCCGAGGAGCACCTTGGCCGAGAGCTCTCCGCTGATGAGCGAGGGCGGCATGCCCGGTCCCGGCACCGTGAGCTGCCCCGCGAAGTAGAGCCCGTCGGCCTTTCGCGACCGCAGCGGCGGCTTCAGGGGTCCCGTCTGCCGTAGCGTGTTGGCCATGCCGTAGGCATTGCCCTGGAAGGCCGCGTAGTCGGCCTCGAAGTCGCGCATGGCGTAGCTCCGCTTGAGCACCACCTGCTCCCGCAGCGGCCGCCCGAGGTGCTTCTCCAGACGCTCCATGCACACGTGATAGGTGCGCTCCCGCGCGGCCTCGTCGTCCTGGAGCCCGGGGGCCAGCGGCACGAGCAAGAAGAGCGTCTCGTGCCCCGCCGGAGCGAGGCTGGGATCCGTCCGCGACGGCGCGCAGGCGTAGAAGAGCGGTCGCGCCGGCCAGCGAGGGTGCTGGTAGACCGCGTCCATGTGCCGGTCGAGGTCCTCGTCGAAGAAGAGCGTGTGGTGCGGGATCCCCTCGAGGCTTCCCTTCACGCCGAGGTAGAAGAGCAGGCTCGAGGGAGACATGGTCTTTCGCTTCCAGGCGCGCTCGGGGATCTGCCGCGCCCGCTTCGGGAGCAGCTCGCGCTCGACGTGATGGTAGTCGGCCGTCGCCACCACGGCGTCGCTCCGGATCGCGCCGGCGTCGGTGCGCACGCCCGTGGTCTTGCGCCCCGCGAGCGTGATCTCGCGGACGGGCTCGCCGAGGCGGAAGCGCACGCCACGCTCCTCCGCCACGCTCACCATGCCCTCGATGATGCGGTGCATGCCGCCCATCGGGTACCAGGTGCCGAGGGCCATGTCGGCGTAGCTCATGAGCGCGTACATGGCGCTCGTGTCCTTCGCGCTCGCGCCGAGAAAGAGAACGGGCCACTCGACGAGCTGCACGAGGCGCGGGTCCCGGAAGAAGCCCTGCGCGTAGGAGTGCATCGAGCGCAGCATCCGGAGCTTGTAGAGCTCCACCACCAGGCGCGCGTCGAAGAACTCGAAGAGCGAGAGGCTGGGCCGGAGGAGGTAATCCTGCGTGGCCGTCTCGTAGATGTACTTCGTCTCGGCGAGGAAGCCGTCGAAGCCCTGCTCGGCGCCCGGCTCCTTGTCCCCGAAGAAGCGCCGGAGCGCGTCGAGCCCGGCGGGCACGTCCCAGGGCTCGCCGCGCTCCCAGACCACCCGGTAGCTGGGGTCCAGGCGGCGCAGATCGTAGTGGTCCGAGACGCGGTGTCCGAACGCCTCGAAGAAGCGGTCGAAGATGTCCGGCATCCAGTACCAGCTCGGCCCCATATCGAAGCGGAAGCCGTCCTTCTCCCAGGTGCGGGCCCGGCCGCCGGCCTGCGGGTGACGGTCGACCACGGTCACGTTCGCGCCCGCGTCGGCCAGGTAGCAGGCGGCGGAGAGGCCGGAGAAACCGGCGCCGATGACGGTGACGTCGGGAGTGGGCATGGGCCGGGTCTGGGTCCCTCGCCGAGCGCCGGTCAGTCGCCAGTCGTGGACGCTTCGTCTGGGCCCGCGCGACGCAGGAAGAAGGCCAGGCTGCCGACGAGACCGAGGGCGCCCGTCGCCGCCGCGACGCGCGTGAAGCCGTCGAAGAAGGCCAGCCGCGTCGCCCCCGCAGCGCCGAGGTCCTTCCCGAGCTGGAGCGCGACGGATCCCGTGTAGCCGAGCGCATCCGCCACATAGATGGCGAAGACCGCGGTGGCCGGTACGCCCACGAAGGCGATGAGGCGCTCGAAGAGCACCGCGTTGAAGGGCACGTAGACGAGGTAGCTTCCCAGCCCCGTCAGCACCATCCAGCCGGCGCCGCTGACCGTGCCCGCCTCCCGCAGGAGCGTCGCCACGCCGAGGAGCCCCGTGCCTGCGAGCATCACGGCGTACGCCGCGACCAGGCCGGCGCGCCGGCCCTGGACGAAGTTCAGCGCCCCGCGCGCCCGCAGCACTCCGAGGGCCACGGGCAGCTCCGTCTGCGTGAAGAGCGCCGGCTCCTCCGCGTAGCCGAGCTCCCGAAAGAGCTCGACGCCGAAGTTGTCGCGGAAGTCCCGGTAGGCCGTGAAGAGCACGTAGAGCACGAAGAGCGGCACGAGCCCGGGTCCAAAGCGGCGAAGAAAGTCCCGTCGCGCCGGGCCGTCCATGGGCCTGCGGCGTACCCGAGCTGCCTCGTCGGCCGCCGAGGGCGGCGGCAACGCCTGGAGCGCCAGCACCGCGAGGCCGAAGGGGAGAACGAAGAGCGCACCCGTCGACGCCGGCATCCAGCGCTCGGGCACGCCGGCGGCCATGAGGCTTCGCCCGATGTCCTTGACCACGCCGCTCGCCACGATGAACGAGAGGCGCAGCCCGACGAGCAGCACGTCCGAGAGCCGGCGCCCCTCGAGCGGCGCGACGACGAGCCCCCAGACCATGCCGAGCGGGAGACCGTTCAGGAAGAGCGCGACGGGTCCCGCGTCGCGCGGGAGCAGCGCGAAGAGCACGAGGCTCAGCTCGGCGGCCAGCACGAGGCCGAGGAGCAGCCGACCCCGGGACGAGGGGCGCGCTTCGCTAACGACGCGAATGCCGACGTATTTGCTCAGCGTGTACCCGAGCAGCTGACCGATCACGAGCGCGGTCTTGAGCTCGACGCCGCTGCCGAAGAGCCCGGGCCCCGCGTAGCTGCCCGCGGCGAAGGGCTTTCGAAACGCATACATGCAGAAGTACGCGCCGAAGGCGGCCGCGACCGCGTAGGCCGCGAAGACGCCCTGGGGAGCGGCCGCGAGCCGCGCCGTGAGCCCTCGCTTCACGGCGCCTCGTTAGCACGACGTGCGGGTCGTGCCTGGACGCGCGCCGATCTCGGTCATATCCCTCTCGCCGTGCGCTTCGCTCCCGTCCTCGTCGCCGCGCTGGCGCTCGGCGCGTGTCCGCCGCCGCGCAGACCGCCGCCGGCCGCGCAGAGCGAAGCGGACCCGCCGGACGCGCGGCCCGCGGCGTCCGTGACGCTCGAAACCGGCCCGCTCCTCGGCGACCTCGGGGCCGAGAGCGTGGTGCTCTGGGCCCAGGCGGCGGCCGCCGCGACGCTGCACGTGGAGCTCTGGCCGCGAGGCCAGGAGAACGCGCTCACGCATCACGATGCGGAGGCCGTCGATGCATCCGACCACGCCGCGCAAGTGCGCCTCGACGGGCTCCAGCCGGGCACCTCGTACCGCTACCGGGCCTGGTTCGGTACGCCGGACGAGTGCGCCACCCCGGGCGACGCGGCCGAGGGTCGCTTCCGTACGGCGCCGCGGCCCGGCGAGTCGGCGCCGCTTCGCTTCTCCTTCGGAGGAGATCTCGGCGGCCAGAACGTGTGCCGGGACCGGGACGAGGGCTTCCCCATCTTCCTGCCCATGGCCCGGCGTCGCTACGCCTTCTTCGTCGCCCTCGGCGACATGATCTACGGCGACGGCCGCTGCGACGAGGTAGGTCGCTTCGGCAACGCGCAGATCGCCGCGCCCTTCGTGGAGAGCGCCCGCATCGAGGACTATTGGGCGCACTGGCGCTACGCGCGCGGGGACGACGCGCTCCGGAAGTTCCTGGGTACGACGCCCTACGTGGCGCTCTGGGACGACCACGAGGTCGCCAACGACTTCGCCCCAGACGACCCGCTGATGGGCATCGGGCTTCGCGCCTTCGTGCACCACAACCCCGTCGACGCGGGCGTGAGCGCCGGACGACGGCTGCACCGGTCGCTGCGGTGGGGGCGCAACGTGGAGCTGCTCGCCCTCGACGCGCGGCAGCACCGGGACCCCGCGACGCGGCCCGACCTGGCGGACGCACCGAAGTCGATGCTCGGGAGCGCGCAGCGGTCCTGGCTGGAGGGGCGGCTCCGCGAGAGCGACGCCCGCTGGATCGTGGTCGCGTCGAGCGTGCCCATCAGCATCCCGACGGGGAGCGAGCAGGCGCGCGACGGGTGGGCGGACGGCGGCAACGGGCAGGGCTACGAGCGTGAGCTGCGCGCGCTCTTCGAGGTGGCCCGAGCGCAGGAGCGAAACCTCGTCTTCCTGACGGCCGACGTTCACTTCTCGACCGTGCTCCGCTACGTGCCCTTCCCGGACGAGGCGCCGGACTTCGTCGTGCACGAGGTGGTCGTCGGGCCGCTGAGCGCGGGCATCTACCCGCGCGAGGACCTCGACGAGACCTTCGGCCCCGAGCGCCTCTTCATGCACCGCCCGGGCGACGCCACGGCCATCTCGACCTACGCCGAGGCGAAGGCCTGGTTCACCTACGGCGAGCTCGACGTCGACTGGGACGGGTATCTCCGCATGCGCGTCCGGGGCGTGGACGGGCGCGTGCTCTTCGAGAAGAGCCTCCGGCCCTGACGCCGGGCGCCTCCCGGCCCCACGCTCCGGCCATGGACACCTCGAACGACGCTGCGCCGGGCCCCGCGCCGGTGTGGTTTCGCTACCTCGCGAAGGCGTGCAGCCGGAGCAAGCGGCACCCCGTCGCGCGCTACGCGCAGCTCGCGACGGTGGATGCGGACGGCGCGCCGCGCTGCCGCACGGTGGTGGTGCGCGGCCTCGTCGAGGCGCCGCGCGGCGTCTGGTTCGTCACGGATGCGCGGAGCGGCAAGGCCGAGGAGCTGGCCCGAGAGCCCCGCGTGGAGCTCTGCTGGTACTTCGCGGGGCTCCGGGAGCAGTACCGGCTGAGGGGTCGCGTGGAGGAGCTCGACGAGGCGGCCCGCGAGGACGCCTGGGCCCGGCTCTCGCCGAGCTCGCGGGGCACCTTCCTCTGGCCGCCGCCCGGAACGCCCCGCACGGACGACGACATGTTCCCGCCCGAGACGCGAGGCACGACCCCGGTGCCTTGCTTCCGGGCGCTTCGGCTCGTGGCGGACGCCGTCGACTTCCTCTCGCTCCGGGACGCGCCTCACGAGCGCGTGCGGTGGACGCGGGACGCGACGGGGGAATGGAACGACGTGCGCGTACGTCCCTGAGGGAAAGCGGGCAATTCCTCGGCCAGGCCGAAGAAGCCCCGAGGAAACGCGCTCCCCCGCCCACGACCCATTGACGAATGGTCGAGCGAGCCTGACCGTACCCCCATGAATCAAGGCCAGTACGCCACTCCCAGCTACGGTGCCGTCGCCCACGCGGACGTCGACACGCGGGCCAGCTTCATCGCCAAGACCTACGGGCACCTAGCCGGGATGATCGCGGTGTTCGTCGCGTTCATCGGGCTGCTCCTCGCGACGGGGGCCGCCGAGGCCCTCGCGCTCCTGGTCTACGGCGAGGGGCGCGGCCAGTTCGGCCACCTGATCTTCCTCGGCCTCTTTGCGGTGACGTCCACGATGGCCGACCGGTGGGCGCGACGCTCGACCGACGTCCGTACGCAATATCTCGCGTCGGCCGTGTACCTCGGACTCGAGGCGCTCTTCATCGCGCCGATGATCTTCATCGCCACGGTGATGGCCGGTCCCGGCCTCCCCATGCAGGCCTTCCTGATCACCGGCGTGCTCTTTGCGGCGTTGACCCTGGTGGTCTTCGTGACTCGGAAGGACTTCTCCTTCCTTCGAAGCGCGATGATCTTCTTGACCATCGCCATTCTCGGCGCCGCGGTCGGAGCAGCGGTCTTCAACTTCCAGCTGCCGGTACTGATCCTGTGGGCGGGTGTCGTGCTCGCGGCGATGAGCATCCTCTACAGCACGTCGGGCGTGATGCTGCACTACCGAGAGGGGCAGCACGTGGCCGCCAGCCTCTCCCTCTTCGCGAGCTTCGCGCTTCTGCTCTGGTACGTGCTTCAGCTCCTCATGAGCAGTCGCGACTGAACGCGACCCACGGCGCTGACGTAGGGCCCGCGTGCTTCGGCGCGTGGGCCTTCGTCGTTCCGCGGCGGATGGGCGCCGTCACGGGTCAAACGTACAGTGCTGCACATGAGTGCAGAGGTGCGTATCAAGTCCGCCAACCCCAGTGAGGTCTTCGGAGCCCGCCGCCGGGTGCCGTGGCGCCGGCAAAAGGGGCTCGCAGCCGTGCTCGCGGGGTGGGAGCGCGACGGGCTCACCAAGAGCGTCGTTCTGGACGAGACGCTGCCCGGCCGCCCGGCCGTCGACGCCCGGGTCCCCGAGACGCTCGCGTCGCCGGTCCGGGACGCGCTCGCCACGCGCGGCATCACGCGCCTCTATGCGCACCAGGTCGAGGCCGTACGCCGGGGCCTCGCCGGCGAGGACTTCGTCGTCGCGACGCCCACGGCCAGCGGCAAGTCGCTCTGCTACAACCTGCCGGTGCTGCAGCGCCTGGCCACGGAGCCCGAGGCGCGCGCGCTCTATCTCTTCCCGACCAAGGCGCTCAGCCGGGACCAGGAGGAGGGGCTGCGAGGCCTGCTCCGGGACGCCGGGCTGCCCCACGGGGCCATAACCTTCGACGGAGACACGCCCGGAGATGCGCGCCGCGTGGCCAAGGAGCGGAGCGGCGTCATCCTGACCAACCCGGACATGCTCCACGCGAGCGTATTGCCGCATCACACCTCATGGGCACGCCTCTTCGCGAACCTGCGCTACGTGGTGGTGGACGAGCTCCACAGCTACCGCGGCGTCTTCGGCTCGCACCTCGCCAACGTGGTGCGGCGCCTGCGACGCATCGCGGCGTTCCACGGGGCGTCGCCGAGCTTCATCCTGGCCTCCGCCACCATCGGCAACCCCGGGCCGCACGCGAGCCGCATCGTCGGCCGCGAGGTGGTGGTGCTCGGCGAGAGCGGGGCGCCGCAGGGGCCGCGGCGGGTGATGGTCTACAACCCGCCCGTCGTGAACCGGGAGCTCGGGCTGCGCGCGAGCTACCTGAAGAGCGCCGTGCGGCTGGCGACGGATCTCGTCCGTGCCGGCGTACCCACGCTCGTCTTCGGCCAGAGCCGGAACGGCGTGGAGGTGATGCTCAAGTACCTCCGCGACCGGCTCACGAAGCACGAGTGCCCCGCCGACGCCATTCACGCCTACCGCGGCGGCTACCTGCCGAAGCAGCGCCGGGCCATCGAGCAGGGGCTCCGGAGCGGGAGCATTCGCTGCGTGGTGGCGACGAACGCCCTCGAGCTCGGCATCGACATCGGTGCCCTCGATGCCGTCGTGTGCGCAGGCTATCCGGGCACGCTCGCGGGCACGCTCCAGCGCTTCGGACGGGCGGGCCGGCGCGAGGGCGACGCGCTCGGCGTGCTGGTGACCTCGAGCGCGCCCCTCGATCAGTACGTAGCGCAGCATCCGCGGCAGATCCTCGACGCGCCCGTCGAGCACGCGCGCATCGATCCGGACAACGTCGAGATCCTCGTTCAGCACCTCAAGTGCGCCGCCTTCGAGCTCCCCTTCGAGGAGGGTGACCGCTTCGGCGACCTGCCGGCGGAGGGCCTCGCGGACGCCCTCGGCTTCCTCGCCGACCATGGTGTCGTGCACCCGGCGCCGAACGCCCAGGGCACGCTGGTCCATCACTGGGCGACGGAGGGCTACCCGGCCAATCACGTGAGCTTGAGGAGCGTGAGCTGGGACAACTTCGTCGTCGTCGACCTCGACACGGACAAGACCATCGCCGAGATGGACTGGCGCTCGACGCACGTGATGCTCCACGTGCAGGCCATCTATCAGCACGCCGGCGCGCAGTATCAGGTCGAGCGCCTCGACTTCGAGAACCACAAGGCCTTCGTGCGGAAGGTGAAGCCCGACTACTACACGACGGCCATCACCCACACGAAGGTGAGCGTCGTCGAAGAGGAAGACGGTGCTCCCCTTGCCGCAAGCGCTCCCCTCGCCGCAGCCGCTCCCCTCGCCGCAGCCACGGCGGCGGACCTCGGAGCGGGATCGCCCCCGCCGAGTCTCGGCGCCGGTCTCGGCGAGGTCTCCGTGGTCCAGAAGGTCGTCGGCTACAAGAAGATCAAGTTCCACACGCACGAGAACGTCGGCTACGGCGACGTGCGCCTGCCGGAGATGCAGATGCATACGAGCGCCTTCTGGCTGACCTGGCCAGAGGAGCTCGTGATGCGCTGCGCCGAGGCGCGGAGCGTGCCCCGCGCCACGATCATCGACGGGCTCCGCGGGCTCCTGGCGACGCTCCGGGTCGTGGCGGCGACGGGACTCATGGTGGACCCGCGGGACCTCGGGACGAGCGTCGGTGACCAGAGCGCCGAGGGCGGGGCGCCGAGCTCGGGCGGGGGCGGCTTCGATCCGACGCTCTTCCTCTACGACGCCGTACCGGGAGGTGTCGGCCTCGCGCCGCGGCTCTTCGATGAGCGCGACGGACTCCTGCGGCGGGCGCGCTCGCTCATCGAGCGCTGCGCCTGCGCTCGAGGTTGTCCGGCCTGCATCGGCCCCGACGCGGGCTTGCCCATGGACGTGCCCGGACTTCAGCGGACGCCGCGCAAGGCCCTGGTGCTCGGGCTCCTCGACGACGCCGGCTGGACCACGGCCCATTGATGGGTCGCCTGGCCGGAAAGCTCGCGCGCCTCGGTGGCGCCGGACCCGGTTCCCGCGCCGGCCTGAGCCACGATGAGAGGCTGGAGCACCCGGCCGCCGCAGACCCGAAGCAGGCCCGCATCGCGGCGCTGCGGCAGACCCTCGACGGGATGGCGGCCCGGGAGCGGAGCGGCCTGCGCCGGTCCGTGGCGTCTGGCGAGGCCGACGCGCGAGACGCGACCGACCCGGGAGACACGCCCGAGGAGGGACTGCGCGCCCGCGTGCTCCGTGAGGCCCCGGCGCTCGCGACGCACGGGCCGGCCCGCGCCCTCCCGGGCCACCCCGAGGACACGAGGCACGGATGCGTGCACACGGTGCGGAGCTGGCTCGAGCCGCACCACTGCCACGGCCGCGTCCCGGTACGAAGCGCGCTCGACGCGGCGAGCGCGCGCGTGGCGGAGCTGGCCCTCGACCCGTCGCTGAGCGGGGTGGACCTGCGGCGCATGCTGCTGGTCGACACCGAGACGACGGGCCTCGGTACGGCCGCGGGGACCGTGCCCTTCCTGGTGGGCGTCGGCTACTTCGAGGACCAGTCGCTGGTGGTCGAGCAGCTGCTCCTGACCCGCCTCGGCGAGGAGGGCCCGCTGCTCCGGCGCCTCGCCGAGCGCATCGGCGAGGCGAGCTGCGTCGTCAGCTACAACGGAAAGAGCTTCGACTGGCCGCTGCTCCGCGCGCGCTTCGTGCTGAACCGCATCGCGGCGCCGACGCTGCCGCCGCACCTCGACCTGCTGCACTGCGCGCGGCGCCTCTACAAGCGGCGCCTCGCGCGAGTGCGCCTCGTGGACATGGAGCGGGAGGTGCTCGCCTTCGTCCGCGAGCACGACGTCGACGGGTCCGAGATTCCCGGGATCTTCCTCCACTTCCTGCGGAGCGGGGAGCCGGGCCGCCTCGACGCGGTCATCGAGCACAACGGGAACGACCTGATCGCGCTCGCGGCGATCCTCGGCGAGCTCGCTGCCCGCTACGCGGCGCTTCGCCGAGAGCTCGAGCCCGACGAGCAGCTCGGCTTCGCCACGGTGGCCGAACGGGCGGGCAACGCCGCGCTGGCCCGCGCCTTCGCCGAAGCGGCCGGTGAAGGCGGCGGTGACGCGCGGTGCACCGCCGATGCGTGGCTCCTCGCCGCGCGCCTCGCCCGCCGCGAGCGGCGACTGAAGGACGAAGGAGACGCCCTGGCGCACGCGCTCCGAGCACGCCCCGACGACGCTCGCGTGCACCTCGCGCTCGCCAAGTTTCACGAGCACCGGAGCAAGGACCTGGCGGAGGCCCTCCGCCACGCGCGGCATACGTGCCCGCTCGAGACCGAAGCCGAGCGTGACCATCGCGTCGGGAGACTCGAGGCGCGGCTCAGCCGCCGCTCGTCCACACCGCGGCTCCCGCTGTCGGCGGGGTCGCGTTCGTGAAGCGATCGACGAGAAAGCCGTCCGGAAGCGTGACCTTTTGCGTCCCCGCCGTCTTGCCGCGCTGCACGCGCATGGCGCTCGGCGGGAAGGCCTCGTCGGGGTCATGGGCGCGGAGGATGCGCTCGAGGTCCGCGAAGGTCGTGACGCGCATCAGCTCCTGACGAAGCTGCGCGCTGCCGCGGAAGCCCTTCGTGTACCAGGTGCTGTGGCGCCGGAAGTCGCGCATGGCCCGCGCTTCGCCCATCCAGTCGCTGAGCATCTTCGCGTGCACGAGCATGGTGTCGACGATGGCGCCGAAGCGCGGGGGGTCCGGCGGCTCCTGGCCCTCGAAGACGGCGGCGAGATCCCGGAACAGCCAGGGCCGCCCGAGGCAGCCACGCCCGACGACCACCCCATCGCAGCCGGTCGCGCGCATCATGCGGAGCGCGTCCCAGGCCTCCCACACGTCGCCGTTGCCGAGCACGGCGATGCGCGTGACCGCCTGCTTGAGCCGCGCGATGTGCTCCCACCGCGCCTCGCCGTCGTAGAGCTGCGCCGCCGTCCGGGCGTGAAGAGCGACGGCCGCGCAGCCTTCCTCTTCGCCGATGCGGCCGGCGTCCTCGTAGGTGAGAAGCGCCTCGTCGATGCCCATGCGGAACTTGATGGTGACGGGCACGTCGCCCGCGTTCCGCACCGCCGCGCGCACGATGTCCCGGAGCAGGAGCGGCCGGACGGGGATCGCCGCGCCGCCGCCCTTGCGGGTCACCTTTCGGACCGGGCAGCCGAAGTTCATGTCGATGTGGTCGACGCGGCCTTCGCCCACGAGGCGCTTCACGGCCTCGCCCACGAAGTGCGGGTCGACGCCATAGAGCTGGAGTGAGCGCGGCGACTCCTCGGGCGCGAAGTCCGCGAGCTTGAGCGCCTTCTCCCGGCCCTCCACGAGCGGCCGCGCCGTGATCATCTCGCTCACGTAGAGGCCGGCGCCGAAGCGGGCGCAGAGGGTCCGGAAGGGCCAGTTGGTCACGCCGGCCATGGGCGCGAGCACCACCGGTGGCCACACCTCGAGCGGTCCGATGGCGAGCGGCGCGAACTCCCCCGGCCGCGCCGGCGGCACGTCCCGGTTCATCTCGCCCTTGTACGCATCCTGCACGGGCGCGAAACCTGGGGCCCGGGACGCGCGAGGGCAAACCTCGGCCCACGGTCGGCATACGCTCCGCGGCAGCCCTGGCTCCTCCCGTCCCCGGCGCACGCCACGTGGGCAGCGCAGGACCCGGCTACACCTCCCGCCGCCGGGCGATGGCGGCGAGCATGGGCACTGCCACCCCGAGCAGCTCCGCCTGAGCGCGCGCCCGGGCCAACCGCGCCGGGGCGCTTCGTCCCATGGCGCCGTGGGCGGGATCGGCGGCGAAGGCGCGCTCGAGGGCCGCGAAGCGGGCCGCCTCGTCGAGGGCCTCCGCGTCGGCGGCCCCGGTGCCGGGTCCCCCCGCCAGCCGGGCGCGCTGGAGCGCCAAGACGTCGCGGGCCACGGCGAGCGTCGCGTCCCGGCGCGTGTCCCAAAGCTCGCCCACCGTGCCGCCGCCCGCATCGAGGCCGGCGACGTTGCTGGTCAGGATGTAGAGGTTTTTGGTGACGAGGGCCGCCGTGAGCGCGGCGCGCGGAATCGCCTCGGCGTCGTAGCCCACGCCGTCGAGCGCCGCGGCGAGGCTCTCCGCGCCGGGGCCCGCGACGGGCGTGGGAAGGAGCACCGTGGTCTTCTTGTTCGCCTTCTTCTCGAACCACACGGACGCCACCGTGGGGTCCTCGAGACCGTGGCGATGCCAGTCCGGCGGGAGGAGCTCGTTCTGCACGAGCACGAGCGACGCACGCCACGCTGCCGGGCAGGCCGAGAGCCAGGCCTCGAGCCCCGCCTCCCCGAGCGCCACCACCACGTGCGCCGGCGCCGGCACCTCCGCGGCGACGCGGCTCACGTCGTCCCCACGGTTGACGGGAACCAGCGCGTGACCGGCCCGGAGCAGGGCGTGGGCGAAGGCCGATCCGATCTGCCCGAGCCCGACGACGACGGAGGTGGAGCGCGTCATGGGCCGGTGATACCAGACCACCCTCCATGACCGCTTACGACGCCGCCTTTGCTGCCGCCGACCGCTACACCCGCGCCATCGCCGCCGGTCCTGCCGCCGCGGAGGCGGCCGCCCGGAACGCCCTGATGCGCTGCCGCGACGCGCTTGGCGTACTGCTCGAGCGGCTCACGGACCTCGGATACCCCGGCGGTGGCGCGGAGCATCCCTCACGTTTGAACACGGTACCCGGACTCGGCGCCCCTCTCTCCATCGATGCCGTCGCCAAGCTTCGGGCCACGCTTCCCGTCGAGCCACCCCGCGTCCTGGAGCTCTTCTGGGAAATCGTTGGCGGCATCGACCTGTGCGACGCGCGAGAGCGCGCGCACGTGCTCTTCTTCGTCAAGCGCAGCCTGCGCCCCGATACGCCCGAGAGCCTCATCGACCCGCTGGTCATCGAGGCGCCCACGGAGGCGTGGCTCGAGCGGGCCATCGACGCGCTCGCGGCCGCGCCCGAGGACGAGGCCGAGCTTCCCATCGCTCCGGACGCCTTCGCCAAGGACAACCTCGGCTCGGACGGCCCCGTCACGCTCGCCATGAACGACGATTGGATGCCGCTCCTCGAAGGCGAGTTCGCCTGGGCCGGCCGCCTTCGGCCGCGTCTCTCGCCGGCGAGCCCGGACTTGCTGACCTATCTGCGGGCGAGCGTGCTCGAGTGCGGTGGCTTTCCGGGTCTCTTCGGCACGGCCGAGTTCGAGGATCTGAGGCGCCTGCTGACCGCGGGCCTCCCGCCCTTCTGAGGCCACGGCCAGAACCGGGCGCTGCGCTCAGCCCGCGTGGGCGAAGGCGTGCGAGGCGGCGATCAGGCGCTTCACGACCTCCGCCTCCGTGGTGTCCCGCGGGCCGTAGACCATGACCACGTTGCCCGGGATGAGCCCGCGCGCCGCCAGCGGATGACGCTCCGCCCAGCCGCGCTCGATGGCCTCCTCCAGCACGTCCTCGGGGAGGTTCAGATGCAGGCTCCCGTCGCTCGCCGGATGCAGGTGGCAGAACTCCCGGCCGACCATGAAGGCGTGCTCCGGGCCCGCCGCACACGACTCCTGGAGCCACATGGCGCGGGCCCCGGGCACTGAGATCAGCGAGGGGACCTCTCGCACGCACCCGAGGCCGAACATGAAGTCCGCGATCTCCTGTTGAAGCTCGAGAGGCGCGTTCTGGTCGAGCTGCGTGTGCGGGTTGGTCGGGGTCGTGCGCGGTCGCGGGCCAACGCGACGAGGAAAGGGCGGGGTCGGGGTCATGGCAACACCTCGAGCGTCTTCAGCGGTGGGGAGGGGAGCAGGCGCGGGTTCTGCCGCCTCGAGTCGCGTGCATGCGAGGACGAAGAGGCCCGCCCCGGCACAGAGCCAAGGCGCCCGCGGCGGGGTGAACGACGCGCCCACGTTGGAACCCTAGGCCGGCCAACTGATGTGTGAATCGTTGAAATGCGTCACGTGTTGATGCGATACCGCATCAATCGACCTCGACGCGCTACGACTCTTCGTCACCGTCGCGCAGGAGCGCTCCTTCAGCCGGGCCGCGACGACGCATGGCCTTCATCGCTCCGCCGTCAGCCGGCGCATCGGCGCGCTGGAGCAGGCGCTCGGCGCGGAGCTCCTCATTCGGCCCCCGCGCCGCGTGGAGCCCACGCCCGCGGGGCGACGCCACCTCGCGGAGGTCGCCCCGCTCCACGCCGGGGTCGAGCGTGCGGTGGCGGAGCTTCCCGAGGCCCGCGACGAGCCGGCGGGGCTGCTCCGGATCTCGGCGCCCCGCGACGTCGGCACCTGGCTCTTGCCGCCCGTGCTCGGGGAGCTGGCCGAGGCCCATCCCGCGCTTCGGCCGGCGGTGGAGCTCTCCAATCGCCAGGTGGACCTCGAGCGTGAGGGCTTCGACGTCGCGCTCCGCATCGCGCGCGACGGGCTCGCGGGCGGCGGATTGCGCGCACGGCGCATCGGCTCGGTCCGGATCCGCGTCTATGCCTCGCCCCGCTACGTCCATGGACGCGGTGCGCCTCGATCGTGTGAAGAGCTTGCCTCGCATACGGTGGTCGGCCTGCGCGGCGTGGTGCCGCGGGCCTTCGACCAGGCCGCCTCGCTGATCTCCGCGGGGGACATGCTGCTCGCCGCGGAGCTCGCGATGGCGGGCGTCGGCGTCGCCTTCCTCCCGCGCTTCGTCGCCGACCAGGGCGTGGCGGAGGGTCGGCTGGTGCGCGTGATGGTCGACGACGAGCTCCTCGCCGCGGGCCTCTACCTCGTGCTGCCGAACGTGAAGCGCCTCCCCCGGAAGTCGGCGGCCTTCCGCGACGCGGTGCTGCGCTTCGTCGAGGCGAACCCGCTCCAATGAGGCCGTGACGTCCCGAGCGCGCGCCGATGCACGAACGCTGAGCGGCTACTGCGCCCCGCCGGCCGGGCCGCTGTCGTGGGGCAGGCTCCCGCGCGGTGAGCGGAGGTACACGAAGGGGGTCTGCGCGAGAAGGTTCGAGACGCGGCTCATGTAGATGTCGGCGCTCTTCTCGATCTGCCGCGCGAGGTGCGACTTGTCGTTGCCCGCGCGCATCACGAGGCCCCAGCGAGGGTTCATCAGCTGGCTCGCCTCCCGGGCCAGCGGAGCGATGGCCTCGTCGAGGGCGACGAGCTCGCTCCGAAGCTCGTGGAAGCGGCTCTCGAGCACGTTGGCGCTCTCGGCCACCGGCGGTCCGTAGCCGCGGCGCTTCCGCTGAAGCTCGAGGCGGACGTGCGAGGCGTCGTGCTCGAGACGCGCCTTCTGCTCCATGCGCTCCGAGAGCTCCTTCTGCTTCGCCTTGAAGGCCTCGAGCGCCACGATGTCCTCTTCGAGCTCACGCACGACGAGGGCGGTGCGCCAGCGGTGCATCTTCTTGGAGACGTTCACGTCGCTGAAGATGTGATCCCCAACGTAGAGGAGCTGTTGCCCCGCGATGCCGAAGAGCTCCTCGAGGAGCCAGGCGTGACCACCGAGGTAGGCGCCGCCCTCCTCGAGCGGACCCACCACGGGTCGCAGCAGTCCATCGTCGTCGTCGACGATCTCGAAGATGGGGTTCCGCGCGTGGAAGAAGTCGGGCTTCCGCGCCGCGACGATCACGACGTCGAAGAGGCTCCGCCAGCCCGCGCCATCGAGGTAGCGGTCGAAGGCGTAGCTCATCATCGCCGTCGTGTAGAACCACTCGCTGTTCGTAATGAGCGCGACCTTCTTCCCGGCGTGACGAAGATCCTGGAGTGCGAGAGGCAGGTCCGGGTCGAGCTCCACGAAGCGGTCCGGGTCCGCCATGATCTCGCGCTTGAGGTCGCCGCGCATGTGCACGTCGTCGATGGCCTTGCGGACGACGTCGTAGACGTCCCGGTAGCTCATGGGCCCTTCGGCGTCGGGCAAGGCGCCGGCGTCCAGGAGATCGATGCACTGGGCGTAGAGGTGCGCCTCGCTCAACGCGAAGAGCGTGTTGAGGAAGCGCCAGCGGCCCTCGCTCAGGTCCACGAGCTCACGCGCATAGATCTCGCGATACGTCTCGAAGGAAAGCGGCGACGTGCCGTGCAGAGCCTTCTTGATGAAGCCAAAGCGGTTTGCCTTGACGATGTTGCCGAGCTCGAGGTCGAGGATGAGCCCGAGCTGAGCGAAGGAGGGGTCGAGCTCGAAGGCGCGCACCGGCCAGCCGCGCTCGAGGAGGAGGCGCTTGGCGTGGTCGAAGGCGTGCCGCTCCCAGGCCTCGGTCCGGTAGTGGATCAGCGTGTAATCCATGTCGAAGCCGACGACCTGGATGGACCGGAGGTTCAGCGTGCGGTTGCAGTAGATGCGCCGCGTCGGCGCCGGCAGCTCGGGGAGGCTCACGGCGGGAGTATCCTCGGGCCAGCGCCGCGGTGCACGGGGGCGACGGCCCATGCGCGTCCCCGCGCGATGACGCCGAGGCCATGTGCGTTCGCCAGGGCGACCAGCGCGTCCCGCGGGTCGACGGCCCGAAGGCGGAGCGTCACGGGAACGTCCGGCACGTCCGTGAGCACGATGCCTACGCCGGCCGCGTCGGCGAGAAAGCGGAGCGCTTCGCCGAGCGGCGCGCCGTCGAAGGCGACGGCGATGCGGGCGTGAGCGACGCCGGCTCGGGGTCCGTGGCCGCGCGATTCCCCGTTTCCGGCCCCGTTTCCGTTTCCGGCCCCGTTTCCGTTTCCGTCTCCGCTTCCATGACCGCGGCCGTCCCCGCTCACGTGCTCGGGCTGTCTGCGGCCCCACGCGGCGAGGGCCGCTGGGTCCAGGCGCTCCGCGGCGGGCGCGGAACGCGTCGCGGCCGCCGGCGCGGAGGCGCAGGCGGCCGTGAGGAGAACGAGCGGGAGCGGACGCATCCCGCGGCCCTCGTCAGATCTGGAACTGCGCGATGGAGAGGCGCTGGTTCGGGTTGATCGTGTAGGCGTAGCTACCGATCACCTGGCCGCCCACGGAGATAGAGAGGGTCAGGTTCGTGGGCCCCGCGTTCGTGCTGCAGGTGCTGCCGGACCAGTAGTCGACCATCACGTCGTAGGTGCCCTGGGGCGGGTTCGGTTGGTTCCAGAAGACGTTCTCGATGGTGTTGTTCGGCTGCCCGGGGTTACAGGCACCGCGCGCGTCCTGGTCGAGCATGCCGCCCGTCGGCGACTGCGTGTTCTGGTAGCTCAGCTCGTTTCCCTGCGGGTCGCGGACGTACATGTCGAGGTCCGCGCCGCTGCTCCAGGCAAGCGTGATCTGGATGTTGCCGGACTGATAGCCGCACCCCTCGTCGATCTGCCCGTTGCAGTTGTCGTCGAGACCATTGCAAACCTCCTGCGCGCCCTGGGTGCACGTCGCCTCCACGACGGTCACGCCCTGCGCGAGCTGGGGCTGCTGCTGCACCACGACGGTCTGCTGCGGCGGCTGCGGCTGCGGCTGGGGCATCGGCGTCTGGACGCGTACCGTGGTGGTCGTCGCCACGGGGCGCGTGCGCGTGGTGATGGTGCACCCCGACACGGTCAGGGCCGTTGCCAGGAGCGCCGTGGCGATCAGGGCGCGCCGGCCCCCGTTTCCGCGATGCATGGTCGAGATCTCCCCTCGGGGAGCGCGGCGCCGCGCCGACCCCCCAGCGTGATGGCCCTTGGACGGGGCCCTCGTAGCGATGTTCATACCCGGTCGACGGACACCTGAAAAGCTGAAGGCTTGGGCCGCCCCTCGGGTCCTTTTCCTACGCCGAAGGCGCTCCGCGCCTTCCCGCCGAAGCGACGCGCCGTGCCCTCGCTTTCTGGGCTAGACTGTCCCCGCACGGGGGTGCAGCGATGGGCAAGGCAAGCAAGGCGGAACGACGGGCGGAGCGCGAGGCGAAGCGCGCGGCAAAGGCGGAAGCGGAGCGGCTCGCGCAGGAGGCGGCCGCGCGGCGGAAGCGGCTCATGGTCGCCATTCCCGTCCTCGGCCTGGTCGTGGCCGGCGTCGGCCGCTTCGCTCTCGACGACGACCGCGTCGTCGGCTTCTCGATTCTCGTGGGCTTCCTGCTCTTCCTGGGCGTCTCCCTCGCGGGCCTCGGCGGAAGCGTGCAGCCGCGCGACGGGAGCCGCGCCGGCTCCATCGACTTCGGGAACCGCTGAGGGGCGCTCAGCCGGCGCGCAGCGCCGCGCGGCTGATCACGATGCGCTGCACCTCGCTGGTGCCCTCGTAGATCATCGAGACGCGCACATCCCGGAGCGCTCGCTCGACCCGGGCACCGACGCGGAGCCCGGCGTCACCCTTGAGCTCCTCGGCGTCTTTGCTGTGCGCCCACGCCTTCTCGGTCTCGAATGCCGTCGCGATGGACGCCTCCTGCGTGAAGGGCTGCCCCGCGTCCTTCCGCGCCGCGGCGCGCAGCGCGAGGAGCCGAGACGCCTCGAGGTGCGTCGCCATGTCGGCCAGGCGGAAGGCGTCGGCCTGGCTCGGCGAGCCCGCGGCGCTCAGGTGCGCCCGCGCGTCGTCATAGGCGCCCGACGCGACCCCGATCGCCTGCGAGGCGATCCCTACGCGGCCCCCGTCGAGCGCCATCATCGCAATACGAAAGCCTCCGCCACGGGGCCCGAGGAGCGCGCTCTCGGGCACGCGCACGTCCTCGAGCACGAGGCCGCAGGTGTGGCTCGCGCGGAGGCCCATCTTGTCCTCCTTGGCGTCGACGCCGAGCCCCGGCGCGTCGCCGGGGACGAGAAAGCAGCTGAGGCCGCGCGCGCCGGCACCGTCGGTGCGGGCCCAGACGACGACGACCTCGGCCGTGTCGCCGTGGCTGATCCACTGCTTCGTTCCGTTCAACACCCAGACCCCGTCCTCGAGCACGGCGGTCGTCACCATGCCGCCGGGGTCGCTGCCCGCGCCGGTCTCGCTCAGCCCGAAGGCTCCCAGCCCGCCCGCCGCGAGCCTCGGGCACCAGCGCTGCCGCTGCTCCTCGTCCCCGAACTCGGCGAGCACCTCGCCCACCATGTTGGTCACGCCCATCGTCACCGAGGTGGACGCGCAGACCCGGCTGATCTCGGTCATGGCGAGGCTGTAGGCCACCGTGCCGGCCGCGCTCCCGCCGTAGGCCTCCGGTACGTCGACGGCCATCAGACCGAGAGCGCCGAGCTGTCGGTAGATGTCCGCCGGGACCTCCTCGGACGCCTCGAAGGCGTGGGCGCGCGGCGCGAGGGTCTCGACGGCGAAGCGGCGCGCCGCGTCACGGATCCGGATCTGGGGCGCGGTGAGCTCGAGGTCCATCGTGGCGAGTGTGGGGGCCGCATGGCCCGGAGAGCAACGCGCGTGGCGGCACGGGCGCGCTCCTCCTCACAGCGTCGGGACGCTAGAGCCTGAAGCCGACCTTGGCCGGGTAGCTGCCCGGGTCCGGGAAGGTCCAGCTCGCCACCTCGGCGGTGACGCAGTCGAGAACGCCCTGCCGCTCGGGGTCGTCCACGGCGGCGCCGACGGTGGTGACCGCCCCGCCCGGCGCCACGTAGGCCGTCACCTCCACGCCCTGCGCCGCGCAGGCGTCGACGGCCTCGCGGTGCGCGGCGAGCGTCGCCGCCGCCTGGTCCGCAGGCCACGCCACGGCCGGTCGTTCGAGCGCATCCACCGCCATGGCGTAGCGGAACTCGGCCTCGCCTCCGCGGGGCGGCGTGAAGCGTGCCGCTTCGGCGACGCCGACGAGGCAGGCCTCGGTCGCGCGGTCTCCGACGTCGCTGGACGCCAGGTAGACCCAGCGCACGCGGCCATCCGTCCGGATGCGCCCGGAGAACGTGAAGCTCCCGGCGAGGAGCTCGTTGGCCTCGTAGCGTGCGCCGAAGCAGCGCAGGAAGCGTCCCTGCCGCGCCTCCATGCCCCGGCGCACGGACTGCTCGCTGATGGCGCCGAGGATGCCCTCGACGCTCACGCCGTCGTCCTCAACGGCAGCAGGGGTTTCGGCGGCCGGGGTCTCGTCACCCTGGCTCGCGACCTCGGGCGCTGGGGCCGGCTCGGGCGCCGGCCCACCGCAGCCCGGGAGGACGTGAAGCACGAAGAGCGCGGCGACCGCGCGAAGGAGAGCCGTCACCTCGCCCGCCTCAGCCGTGCTTCAGGGCCCAGCCACCGATCACGACGCGCATGATCTCGCTGGTGCCTTCGTAGATCTCGGTGATGCGCGCGTCCCGGTAGTGACGCTCGAGGTCGTACTCCTGGGAGTAGCCGTAGCCGCCGAAGATCTGGAGCGCTTGATGCGTCACGCGCGTGGCCATCTCCGAGGCGTAGAGCTTGGCCATCGCGGACTCCTTCGTGTGGCGCACCGACGCGTCCGTTGCCGCCTGGTCCTTGAGCATGGCCGCGCGCCAGATGAGCAGTCGCGCAGCGTCGAGCTCCATCGCCATGTCGGCGATCTTGAACTGGATGGCCTGCTTGTCGGCGATGGGCTTCCCGAAGGCCTTCCGCTCCTTGGCGTAGGCCACGGCCTTCTCGTAGGCCGCGCGGGCGATGCCGAGGGCTTGCGCGGCGATGCCGATGCGGCCGCCGTCGAGCGTGCTCATGGCGATCTTGAAGCCCTGCCCGGGCTCGCCCAGCCGCTGGGCGTCCGGGATGCGGCAGTTCTCGAAGAAGATCGTGCAGCTGTGCGCGGCGTGTATGCCGAGCTTGTGGTCCGGCTCCTGCGGGTTGTAGCCGGGCGTGCCCTTCGGAACGATGAAGGCCGTCGACGAGCGCGAGCCGGCCCCGCGGTCCGTGGTGGCGAAGACCACGATGAGGTCCGCGGCCGGCCCGTTGGTGATCCAGTTCTTGGAGCCGTCGAGCACCCACTCGTCGCCGTCACGGACGGCCGTGGTCTGCATGTCCGAGGCGTCGGAGCCGGAGCTCGGCTCCGTGAGACCGAAGCAGCCGAGCTTCTGGCCCCCGGCCATGGGCGCGAGCCACTCGCGCTTCTGCTCCTCGGTACCGAACTTCAGAATCGGATCCGACGCGAGCGAGTTGTTGACGCTCATGATCACGCCGGTGGAGGCGCAGGCCGCGCTGATCTCCTCCATGGCGAGGGCATAGGAGACGTTGTCCGCGCCGGCGCCGCCGTACTCCTCGGGAACGGCCACGCCCATGAAGCCGAGCTCGCCCATCGCCTTCACGAGCTCGGCGGGCCAGCGGCCCGCCTTGTCGAGGGCCCGGGCGAGGGGCTCCACCTGACCGCGCGCGAAGTCCCGGGCGGACTGTTGGATGAGCTGCTGCTCTTCGGTGAGCGAGAGGTCCATGGAGCGGCACACTGGGACAGGGGTAGGCGTGTTTCAAGCGCGGTGCGGACGCTTCGCACGGCGTCCCTACCCTGGGATCGTGGGCGGTGAGGAGCTAGGCTCGTCGCATGAAGCTCCTCGCCGCCTGGGCCACCGCCACCTTCGCGCTCTTCGTCGCCGACCGTCTTCTCAGCAAGATGCACGTGAAGGACGGTTTGAAGGCGCATCTCGTCGTCGGCGCGCTCTACGGGGTCTGCTACTGGGGCCTCGGGCTCCTGCTCTGGCCCCTCAACGCGCTCCTTACCGTCGGCACCTTCGGCCTCTACCGCTACGTGCTGCCCCTCGTCATGGTCCTGGTCGGCGCGCTGGCGCTGAAGCTCGCCGACAAGATGAGCGACAGGCTCACCGTCGAGACCAGCGGCACGGCGCTGATCGCGTCCGGCATCGTGGCGCTCGTCACCTGGGGCGTTCAGCTCGTCTTCTGAGCCGCTCGCGGCGGCCCTTCGACGCGACGCACACGCTCAGCGCAGCGCCGCGCGAGCGCGGTCCGCCAGGCCGCCCTCCTGCACGCGCTCGAGATATTGCTCGTAGGCCGTGCGCGCCTCCGGCGCGTTGACGCCCGCGAGAGCCTCGCCGAGGAAGAAGAAGGCCTCGGGCGGCGCGTCCGAGAGCGTGGTCGCGGCCCGGAGCTTCTCACGGGCGACGTCGAGGTCCTCGGCGGCCAGCGCGGCGCGCCCTTCGAGCGTCGCGAGGCGCGCGCGTAGCGCCGGTGGGCGGAGGCGCCGAGCGAGCGCAGCGGCCGCCCGCTCGAGGATGGCGCGGGCCTCGTCGGCCTTCTCGCTACGAAGCAGCACCGTCGCGAAGCCGAGCAATGCCTCCGGGTGCCCCGGGTCGTCGCCGAGCGCGGCCTCGTAGGTGCGCGAGGCCGCGAGCGTCTCGCCGGCGGCATAGAGCGCATCCCCGTAGAGCACCCGAAGGGAGACCGGCGCGTCGTCCCCCGTCGCGATCGGACGCAGCGTGCGTACGGCGTCCCCCGCCCGCCCGTCGGCGAGCGCGACCCGCGCGCTCACGCGCTGCACACTGCCGAGCTCGCGTTGCGCGGGGCGCACGCGCTCGAGCTGCACCTTGGCGTCCGGCACGTTTCCGATGCCGAGGAGCGCCTCGACGAGGCCGAGCTTGCCTACGAGGCCGAGGTCGCGCCCGGTGCCCGGGAGGCGCCGGCTGAGCGGCTCGAAGAGCTCCTTCGCCCTCTCCCACTGCCCCGTATCGAGGAGCAGGTAGCCGAGGGCGAGCGTGGCGTCCGTGAAGCCCGGGTTGCGTTCGAGCGTCGCGCGGAACGCCCCTTCGGCCGCTTCCGCATCGCCCGCCCGGCGATGGGCGCGACCGAGGAGGAAGTGGCCCTCGGGGTCTTCCGGCGCCGCCGTGACCACCCGCTCGAGGCGCGTCCGCGCGAGCTCGGCGTCACCCGTGGCGAGGGCCGCGTCGCCGTAGGCCAGACCGACCGCGGGGTCGCCGGGGTGCTCGCGCGCGAGGCGCCGCGCGTCGGCCAGGGCGCGCCGCGCCTGCCCCGTCGCCCCCCGAAGGCGGATGCGACGCGCCTCGAGCTCGCCGCCGAGCTCG
>ERZ1740059.91-NODE-91-length-46291-cov-6.283870_pt1 | contig 46291 bp, 32 predicted proteins | sample MGYA00581744_ERZ1740059 | MGnify/ENA primary metagenome ERZ1740059 (study PRJEB43018, sample SAMN04849738) | marine metagenome | isolation source: floating plastic debris | place: Pacific Ocean | collected 2008-08-28 | study: EMG produced TPA metagenomics assembly... | reverse complement strand
ACGCGTCGCTGGTTTTGAAGACCAGGGAAGCCACCAGACTACAGTCGCCTCCGCACAGCGACAGGTTTAACTGAGCCGGCGCGGCACGCAAGAGTGCGCTCCGCGGATCGAGTGCAGACTCAAGAACGGCTGCCATTTCCATCGAACTCGCTTGTCATCACGCGCACATCCTCGTCGCGCCGTGTGACGCCATTTGCATCGAAGTGTTCGAGGAGCGGCACGATGGTCTTGCGATTGGTGTCGAGCGCTGCACGCGCGGCGCTTGTGGTGAACTCGGAACCGTCCGGGAAGGCCAGCTGAAGTTTGTTCCGCGCCTTATCGATGACGTCGGATGACAGCAAAAGTGTTTGTTTCAAGCTATGATTATATAGTCGAACCGCGCGGTTTTTCCACACGAGCAACTCCATCAGATCAGACTCATCTTGGCTTGGAGACTCGAACAGCGCGACCGGTCGAAGGCCGATATCGCGAAGGCGTTGATCCGCATCGTGGTAGGCCTCGCGCAGTTCGGGGGTCATAAGCTCGAGCGACCCAAAATCCGCTAAAGCCACCCCGTTTTGATGCCCCCTGATTTCGCCAGTGGCGCGCATACGGTCTACGACCCCATCCAATAGCAGCCGTGGGGCCGGGCTTAGCTGGTTGTAGAGTTCAGACGCCTCGACAAACGGCCGGCATGGTCGGCGCGCATGCAATGATCTGAGCACATCGACCAATCGACGGCGCAAGGTCTCGATTTCTGCGATGCGCGCTATGTACGTTTCATCGATCGCATCGAAATAGTTTTCCGGTGGAACGCCACCGAGTCTGGATAATGTCTTCAGATCGACAATCCCGTTGTCTCGATCAGCGATTGCCTGTGCCAGTGCGCCAGCATCGCCTTCGAGACAGGCCCGCAAAACGCTGACATGCGCTTGTTTGTTGCGGGTCACCAAAACGGCATTGGGGTCGATGACGCTGCCGCCGGTCAAAATCTCTGCGCGGGATGGTCGGCGCAGTACAACACGCTGACCGGGAAAAGCAATCTGAGGTGCTTGAAACTCAAGCTGTCCGTATACGGTTGGCGATCCTGTCTCCGGGTATAGACGTAGGCGCGCTGTGTGATGCGAACTGCCGTGCAGGACGGTCACCTGTTCCATATGTTTCAGTGTGGGGTCTGACTGCAAAGCAACATCAAGTCTTTGTCCCGCCTGGAATTTTTCTGGTGCACATAACGCGTCGCCTTTGTGAATGGATTCAGCGTCTATTCCCCTCAGATTGATAGCGACCCGCGCGCCTGGCATCGCTTGGGATTGCGCCACCCCGGCGACCTCAATTCCTCGAAGCGTCGCGCGGTGGTGTGCGGGCGCCAATACGACCGCAGCGTCGACGCTGAGTGATTGACCCAGTAGAGACCCCGTAACGATTGTGCCCACCCCGGGGGCTGAGAAGACACGATCAATGGGCAGGAAAAATCCTTTTAAATTGGTCGCTTGATTGGTGTGCGCCGCGTTTCGCTCCAGCGTTGCGATCAAGGTGTTGATCCCGTCTCCCGTATTGCTGGAACAGGGCACCACATCCACGCGTGTGAACCCGTGCGTGTCGAGCAAGGCCTCAACCGTTGCGCTTTCCTGTTGCGCGTCTTGGTCGGGCACCAAATCGATCTTGGTCAATGCCACGGTCGCGTCACGAATGCCGAACAGGCCAGCCATCCGAACATGCTCGCGGGTTTGCGGTTGAACGCCATCGACCGCGCTTACCACAAGCAGCACCGCGTCAGCGCCGCTCACGCCCGATGCGGTCATTCGAATAAAATCCGCATGCCCTGGCGTATCGATCAGGTGCATGTGCCCGGATGGAGATTTCAGATGAGCGAAGCCAAGCGTGATTGACAGGCCGCGTTGCTTCTCTTCCTTGAGCGTATCGGTTTCGACACCGGTCAGCGCCTTGACCAGGCTGGTTTTGCCATGGTCGACATGGCCGATTACAGCCAGCGTTCTGTGCTTCATTCGCCTAGCGCGTCGGCGACTGCGTTCGCCAGAGGCGCAACCTCATGCTCTGCGACTGCGCGCATATCCAGAAAGAACTGATCCTTGGATATCCGCCCCAATACGGGCAGCTTCCCGGTTCGAAGGTTACGCGCAATCGTATCCGGCGATCGCGCGCCCGCCGAAATGGCTACGGCGCAGCTCGGCAGATCCTGCTGTGGCAGCGACCCACCGCCAGCGCGCGCGATGGAAGAGGTGACCGCAGCGCCCACGCCCGTGCTTTTCGACAGCAAGGTCTGCAGCCTTTGCGCGCGGGCGTGAATGCGCTCAACCGGCTCGGCCAGAGCCTGAAGCACCGGCACGCGCTCAACCGGATCGTTCGGCGCGCGATACAGGTCCAGCGTGGCATGGAGGGCGGCTAGTGAGAGTTTGTCGATCCGAACTGCGCGCGCCATTGGATGTGCTTTGATCTGATCGATACAAGCCCGCGTCCCGGCAATGATGCCGGCTTGCGGGCCGCCAAGCAGCTTGTCGCCGGAAAAGGTCACGACATCGACGCCGGCTTCGAGGACATCGCGCACGACCGGTTCATTGGGCAGACCATAAGCGGATAGGTCGACGAGGACCCCACTGCCCAAATCCTCGACCAGAAATGTTCCCTTGTCGTGCGCCAGTTCAGCCAGGTCTTTTCGGCTCGGAACGGAGGCGAAGCCAACCACTTCATAATTGCTGGTATGGCTTTTCAGGAGCAGGCGCGTGTCATCGCAGATTGCATTGGCGTAATCGCTGAGATGCGTTTTATTCGTCGTACCGATTTCGCGCAGGATGGCGCCACTCTGGTTGATCACGTCCGGCATGCGAAACGATCCGCCAATCTCGACCATCTCACCGCGCGATGCGATAATCGGCTGGCCAGCGGCCAATGCGGTCAGGACGGTCAGGATCGCCGCAGCGCAATTGTTGACGACTATCGCTGCCTCAGCGCCTGTGAGCTGACAAATAAGGTCTTCAACATGGGCATGTCGAGACCCGCGTTTGCCGGTTTCGAGATCCAGTTCAAGCGCCGCGTAGTTCGCCGCGACCTCCTGTATCGCCACAATAGCTTCAGGGGCGAGACGGGCGCGTCCGAGATTGGTGTGAATAATGATTCCCGTGGCATTGATGGCGGTGCGCAAGCTTGGCGTGCGCGCAGCGCTTAGCTCTGGCTCAACATCGCCGAGTACGGCCTGATTGCTGATCTGTGCGGCATCAAGATTTGCGCCAGCGACAATCTGTTCACGGGTTCTCTGCAGTCTTGCACGAACCGCATCTGCGACATCGTCATAGCCATAAGTTTGGATTAACTGGGCGGCCAATTCGGTTTCCAGGATGGTTTGAACTTTTGGCAGGCGTCTCAGGCGATCTTGCATAAGCTATTGTTTCCGAAGCGCGACGCCCGCGCAAGCTTGCCGTCGAGGCGTCACAGAGACTGACAGGTCTCGGCCACCTTGATTTCGGTTTCGCGTTTGCAGGATCGGCTTTCAGGCTCGGTCTCGCAAATGGCGGCCGCCGACTCGATGTCCAGGAATGCGGCGGCGCTCGCCATTGCACTCCAATAAGCATCCTTGGCGTCGCGCACATCTTCATCCATAGACGGGTTGCCAAGCAAATTGGCTTGACCTTGTGCGCCTTGAAACTCGCAAGCTTCCTGCAGTGCCATTCGGGTAAATGGAGTCTGGTTTTGCTCCGAAAGCGCCAGTTGCGCAGCGTCCGCGGAATAGGCGGTCCAATTGGTCGAGACTTGCTGTCCAAACCCTTCTGATGCGGCTTTGCTGCCGGCCCAGTCGCCCGCACCTGTCGCATCCGTGAAAGCCTGCACAGCCTTGCCACTATCGTTCAGGCGCCGCACTGCGAGCGCCATGCCACAGAAATTGCCTTGCCGCGTGTCTATGCCTGAGGCGCCAATATCGAGGCAGGCTGTGCTCGCTGCATCAGCATAATTCAGCGTCTTGCTGGCGGCGGCGGCAAAGGCCTCAGTGGACTGACCCGGTATCGAGGTCAGGGCGTCCGCGGCCGTCATCGCTGTAAACGTCCAGGCGAGATTCAGGGCGGGCTTTCCAGCTGTTTCGGCCATCCTGGTTTCCGCTGAGGCCAGCAAGCCGTTTAGTTTTTCAACCCTCGAGGCGGCATTGTCTTCGGTCGCCGTCTGCGCTTTCACGGCATTGATCTGTGCAACAGTGGGCTGGGGCGACGGGCCAGTTGTGGTCGATGTCGTTTCGCAGGCTGATAGCAAGATGAGCCCGCCGCTCGCAACCACGAGTTTTCCTATGTGTTTCATCCTTCAGCTCCTTGCGGTGGGACAGGTTGATAGTAGACCTCCGGATCGCCGGTCGGGGTGCGAACGTGATCGAAGTCGAATGGATCGGCTGCCGAGCTGGACGTCATTGCACGGCCTTTGCGCATAGTTTGGACAGCGCTCAATATCGTATCTGACGAGACGCTGGTTTGGCCGGTCGAGACAACATCGCTGAGGAACCAGCGAAACGCGAACAGCCAGTCATGCGAGGACAATTGCTCGACGCCTTGAGCGGTGGCGAGGGTGTTCAGTTGCAGGATAAAGTCATTCAGCGCTGTTTGCCCGCTATCCGTCGCCAATTGTCTGGCATGTGATGTGGCGAGATCGAGTGTGGTCATAACGGCGTCAGCCAAGGTTCGTCCAAATAGGATTTGTCCTGGCTGCCGGTTCAGCGGTGCGCTGCCATCGGCTTGTGCTGTGAGGCCGGCTTGAGCGGTGGTCAGAAGCTGCCGGACCAGAGTTACGGCGAGCGCGTCTTCCGGATCACTGGCATCGAGACTGAATAGTGTTTCTGGATTGGCCATAGCTAGCGAAACCGCATGCGCCGAGACTCGTTGCCAATCTGCGCGGCTGATCAGGCTGGCATGTTCGTTGGCTATGAAGGCCGCGACGCCGCGGGCAATGTTGACGACTTCCGGATTCACATCGTCGCCAAGGATCATGCCAGGGGTCAGCGCCACTTGATCGGCGACAATGCCGACCAGATCGAGCAGGAAGGATTGTTCGGTCGGCCGCGACAGGATGGACATGTCGATGCCCTTGGCCTCGAAATGCGTAATCATGCCATCCGCAATATGGCTTAGGACTTTGATCTGGGTCAGCGCCCATGGCGAATCCGTCGCGTCCAGTCGTTCAGCGAGTTCGGCATTCAGGGCGGCTCTTGCCTCGGCCACGAGATAGACGCGGGCATGTCGACGGGTCATTTCCATACCCATCTGGAAAATCTGCTGGGCCAGTAGCGGACGCGACTCCACTGCAGACAAGGATTGCATCAGACCGGTGAGGAATTCGCGGCCAAATTCAATATGCTGACCGCTGCCTCGAACAAAGGCTTCCGGCGATGTGGACACGGCCTGCAGGACATTCGGATAGGTGCGCACGAAAAAGCCCGGCGTAAAAACGTTGGCAAGCGTGCCCGTTTCCGAAGTTTCCGCCACCAGGCCTACGAACAATGCATCGGTGACGATCCCGGCGGCACTGCCGCGTTCTGGATAGTCGCCATCGAAAACGTCGCGTCGATAGTCATACAGGGTTTGGATGACGCCCGTCGCAACGGGACCGCGTAACACTTCGCGAATTTTCATCAAACGCTGAGTGGCATTCAGATCAAGGCTGGCATTCGCGGCATTGAGTTCGCGGAACGGACTGATTGCGGACCGAACGAGAGCCTGTACCGAATCCTTGTCCGAGAACAGTTCCGGACGGGTTTCGGCGATTTCCAGGCTGGTGGTTAAAAGCGCTTCGGCGATCCGCGCGCCAGCCCCTTTGGTGAAAGCTGTTTCGATAATGGTCGCCTTGTTCCGCTCGAGATGCCCGGCAATGCTGTCAGAGATCGCGCCGACAATGGTTTGCGCCTGTCCGCGCAAGCCCAGACGGTGCGTGTGCGTGCTGATATAGTCCAAGGCCAATCCACTCATCCGCAGGATCAGCCGCGCACGATCGCGGCGACCCGCATCATTATCGACCCAGCGCTGCAACGTATCGACGGATTGGAATTGTTTCAGCTCTTCTTCGGCGACGGTGGCGCTGAAGGCGGTATTCAGGGCGATACAAAGTTGAGTCTGTCGTTCTTGCGGCGCTTCCGGGTCAATGAACCGACCGAAATCTCCCTGATCCAGAATGCAGTCAGCGAAGTCCGAGAGAATATGATTGTGCTCGCCTGATGCGCCCCAGTTTTCAGTTTTGGAAAGATGTTGTCGTGCCAGATCCAGCGGATTTCCAGCGGGCAGGGGCACAAATACCACGTCGAAATCGAACCGGCTCGCCCGCGCTTCTGCGATATTGCGCGCCGTCTCCAGAATATTGAACGCGGCTTTCACCGCAAACATGACACCGGTTACGCCAGTCATTGGCCGTCCTTCACCCCTCACTTTTCGCCCACTGGTTTCGTTTCTATGTCAGTTCCGGCGGACGTTCTCCCCGTTTGATCCCCGGGCGCGCATCTTCAAGTCGTCCGATTCCGTCAGCATTGGCTTCTTCTGCAGCGACCATAACCTTGTTGCGCCCAATCACCGTCAGGAACCCGCGTTCGAGGTCTTCCGGATCGCTCGAAGCCGCCGGGCGCACATCTGAAACATTGATGAGGACAGGTGGCGCACCTGGTGCTTTTGGCGGTGCTGTCAGCGTCGCGCGCGCTGCCGGGATGGCCATGGCAGACAGGCGGTTGAAAATCTTGAACCAGAACGGTGCCCCCAGGCCGAGCAACCCGCCGGCAACGATAACGCCTAGGGCCCACATCAGGAAGGATTGGAGGTTATTGCCGATGGCGGCCACGCGATGGCCGCGATAGCTGAACCAATAGCCAGCCGTGTCGATATAGCCCGATGGTGAGGCGCCCTCGATGGTCAGGAAGTCCTGGAAACTCAAAGCCCAGGTCTGGTTGACGGTTTGTTGGCGCGACTTGCCACAACGCGGATCGAAATACTCGCTCGCCACGATGGCATCCGCCTGACTGCTATTTGTGGTCAGGACCTGATCGGTGGGCGTATGCGAATAGCCTTCGCAGTGCGGAAACATTTTCCGCCCGATTGGAATACCCAGCGCGCGCAAGTCTCCTGCCGCCTGCTGTATGGCCGGGGTCATCAGCGAGCTCGATTCGAGTTCCGTATCGTCGCCGCCAGCGACTTTCTGAACCAGGTTGAGTTTTTCCTGATCCATGGCGAGAGTCAGCCGCGATGACAGGGAGGCGTTGGTCGAAAGCTCCTTGTAGACGGTGATCGCGTCAAAATTGATGAAAACAGCCACGATCAGTCCGACAATTACGGACAGAAGCTTTGCCCGGGATTGGAAATACTCAGATTGCGTTTCGCCGAGCCGCTCATACTGATAGGCCGCCGTGGTCAGCGCCTCGCGCAATTGTCCCGGTTGGTGACGGGACAGGGCGGCGCCTTCCTTGGTTTCCGCCAGACTCTCGATGAATTGCAAAGTGGTGAGTTTCTGTCGTCTTGATGCAAATACGTGTCCGATCAGTGGCCAGTTGCGAATGTACCAGAATTTTAGGCTTTCGGATGGTGTTCGCCGAGTAATCGAATCAGCAAAATCCTTGGCGGCACTTGAGGGCTTCTTTCCAGGTTCAAGGCTGGCCCGTTCGGTGTCTGGTGTGTCGCTGGGCTGCAAACTGGCCAGGGTCTGATCGTAAAAGGCTCGGAGCATCTCATTCATGCCCGCGCTGCGCAGGGCCAGGACCTTTTGAAGTCCCTCCACAAGCACCGTCACCACTGTCGAATAGACCGCAACAATGGCCGCAAATGCCGCGAGAGCCAACAGAAATGACATTGACAAAGTCCCGTATTGAGCGTGACCTACTCAAGCAGTTTTTCGGCAAAATGCAAATAGCAAGCAGGCGCGAGGGACGAATGGAGTACTTGAAAGTCACGGCCCAAAGCGGCCTCAAGATCAGAGAGCTTCCTACTGGCAGCAGCCGCGTTCTTGAAGCAATGCCAGCAGGAATGCGGGTTCGGCGGCTGGACAAAAAACTGTGGAATGGAGACTGGTACAAGGTCTTCGCAGAGTTTTCAGATACCTATCATGTTGAAGGGTATTCGCACCGTAAGTTCCTCATCCCAATCGATGAACCGACTCGCACGCTGCACCATATTCAGCCCGTAGAGCCGACACCGCCACCCCCTCCGCCGCCGCCCCCGCCACCGAAAAACGTGTTTCGCGTGAATGCGAGTAGCCTGCGCATGCGCCAGGAACCCAGTACGGATAGTCCTATCATCATGGACATGCCGCATGGCACGCTGGTGACCAAAATCGAGGATGCCAGCGCGCTCGGTTGGTGGAAAATCACGACCACGGCCGGGAATCTCGTCGAAGAGGGTTATGCTGCATCAAGATACCTGGTCTCGGTCGATCCTGAACCTGCAACGGACACACGGCTAACGGACCTCACCAATGTGGTCGAGGTGATCAAACGGGTGCAGCGTTTTGTCGGAGACTATGCCTCCAGCCTGGATGAAGAGCTGTTGCGTGTGCTGAACCAGGTGGTTGCGCATTACAAGATTGGTGAAAATCCCCGCCGTTTCTCGCATTTCATGGCGCAATTGGCGCACGAGTCTGCGCATTTCACCGCGATGGAAGAGAATCTGAATTATAGCACGCAGGGTCTGATGAAGATCTTTCGCAGCAAGTTCCGTGATGAAGCGGAGGCTGCGTCATATGCCCGCCAACCAGAAAAGATTGCGAATCGCGTCTATGCCAATCGTATCGGTAATGGGGATGAAGCCTCAGGCGATGGCTGGCGCTACCGAGGGCGTGGTTTCATTCAGCTGACCGGTCGCGCCAATTATCGGTCAATTGGCGGGCGTTTGGGACTGGATCTTGAGAATGATCCGGATGTGGTTGCCTCAAATCCAGTGATCGCCTTGCAAGTTGCGGCGAACTATTGGGACAGTCGAAACCTCAATGCGGTGGCTGATACGGATGATATATTCGAGGTGACTCGCCTGATCAATGGCGGGCACAATGGCATTGAAGATCGCAAACACCTGCTCAACGTGGCCAAATCGATCTGGGGGGGCTGATCGGCCATGCGCAAAGTCAAATTCAAGGAACATGCAACACTGGCGAAACTCGGCTCGTTTCTGAGGCTGGACCGGTTCAAGATTGTCCATCCAAAGTTCAATCCTGGTGAAATGAGCGAAGAAATGACACTGGTGAACGTCCATCGCGGAGATGCCGTTGCCGGGATCTTGCACGTGGTCGGGAAGGGCAAGCAAACCCTGCTTATGGTCGAGCAGTTTCGCATGCCGACCCTGATTGATGCAGATAGCGGCCTGCCGGATCTCAAAAAAGTTGACCGCGACAAGGAACATGCGGGCCGGATGCTCGAATTGATGGCCGGAATGCAACAACCGGGAGAGCCATGGCTGGAAGCGTTTCGACGAGAATGCGAGGAGGAGACTGGGTTTGTCCCGGACCATGCCGATTTCATCGGCTCATTCTATCCGTCACCCGGCGCTTGTTCGGAGCAGATCCACCTCTATTACGCGCGATTTGATTGGCCGGATGACAAGCCATGGCCTGAGACCGAACCTGACGATCAACGCGGCCGTGGTGTGGAGACGGAAGACATTCGCCGGCATGCGGGGAGCCCGCAGGACTTGCTCGACATGGTTTCCGATGGTCGCATTCTCGATGGTAAGTGTTTCGCCGCCGCCGAGTGGATGCGGCGCCCCGAGAATTTCGGACCGATCTTTGGATTGAACGCGACCTAGGCAAAGGTGTCAGGTGGGGAAGGTGACGTGATGACAAACTCAACGCTATCTGCCGGCCGCTGCGTGGTCGTGACGACACGGGAAAGTCGTTTGAAGGCCCAGATTGAGGCATTGGTTTCCCACCTTCAAGATACCTATTCGATGATTATCGATTTTGCGTATCTGGAGGAGATCTTTCCTCCTGACGAAGAGGATCACGAACCGGAACCATTCGATCAAATGGTCCACCAATTGATTCACAATCAATTCGCAGTGGTCGACTTATGCGTGACCGCGGACGCGTTCTATGTCACCGGGATTCGTCACGCCCTGAGCAATGCGCCAACGCTGCTCCTAGCGCCAAATAGTGACACATCGACCATTGCGAATGCGCGTTTCACGCAAACCAAACATAGCTATATTGATGCATCCAGTCCGAATTGGATGGATCAGATTCCGGCGGTGGTGAAATATCTCAATCGGCCGCGAGAAGCAGAGTATCAAAGCGACCTGCGCGCAACCGGTGCTTTCCGAGTGACCCCGCTGGAGAAGTCTTTCGAAACTTCAAAACTGCATGAGGTTGCCTGGCAGCTCAACGCTTCGGGCAATCCGGTTGCAAAGGCGGCGGGGCCGAAAATCGTCATCTGGGAATATCAGATCCAGCACGCCAAGGATTTCGATGTCTGGGTCAATTCAGAAAACACATTCATGGAAATGGCGCGGTTCTGGGACAGGTCTGTTTCGGCGCAGATTCGAAAACTCGGATCCGTTCGGCGCGGGGCGCTGAACGATGACAGCTATAAGGACGCTTTGGGTTTGGCGCTGGCCGAAAAAGTCGGCACCCAATCGCAGGTCCCGATCGGAACGGTCTTCATGACCCGCACCGATGATGCCAGCACGCTCAGCAGCAATAACAAGGTCAGTCATGTCGCCCATCTCGCCGCTGTGACGCCGAACAAGGTCGGCGATGGCTTCTCGTCTGGCGGCGAGATCGATAAATGCGTGAAGTCCGTGTTTGAAGGCATGCGGGGCGAACGGCGGCGTCAACGCGGGCGCGGGCTGCACTCGGTCCTGTTTCCATTGATTGGATCCGGTGATGGTGGTGCGCACGCCGCTTTCGTGGCGCACCAAATGGTGATCAGTCTGAAACACTTGATCACGCAGCAACTCGCGGACCCGAAAAAGCACAGGACGCTTGAGAAAGTCACTCAGATTGGATTGATCGCCTATCAGCGATCCCATCTGGATTTCCTGCGCCGCGAACTCGCCAATAATGATTTTGTCGAGGTTCCACTCCGGAGCGGAGACGATGCTTAGAGGCGTGATTGGCATGCTCCGCCAGATTATGCCGGCGGATGGCGAGATCAAACTGCTGAACCGGTTCCAGTATCGCGCCCTCAAGCCGACCTGGCCGGTGGCCTTTTCCCTACTCTTCCTGAGCCTGGCATTCCTGATCCCGGATCAGGGACGCGCGATCATCAAATATACTATCAGGCGCGCCGGGTTTGACATCGACACAGTCATTCTGATTGGGGTGTTCGTAGGGCATGGCGTTGTCATGATGTACACCGCTTTCATGCTGAGCGCCGTCACCCGTCGCAGCCAGATGGATGCGCAGACGGACTATTTCGCGACCGCCAAGCGCGATCCCATTGACCCAAGCATTTCCCTGCGCCTGCGCTATGCCTATTGGTGTGGTGTATTCTTGCCGCTCCTCTTTATGCTGATGGGGTTCTGGTTCCAATATGGACTGTACGATTTTCGGTTCTGGACGATTGTCGCGGCTGGAATTGGGTTTGGCTTTCTTTGTTATTTCGTCGCCCGCGCATGCCATGAAGGCGTGGCGCGCCGACGGGCGGTCTTTAATCAGTTGCGCACCAAGCCTGGCTGGAAACAGAAGCTGCAATATACCGGATTCAGTTTTCTGCATTTCTGCTTCGCGCCAGAACACCGAACGGCACAATCCGCGATCGTTGGATTGATGTTCTCGCTCATTATCCTGACGGTTGGCGCCAGTTACTTCGAGTGGGCTCAATATCCCGGTGGAGCCTGGATGTTCTTTACCTGCTTCATTTTCCTGCATCTGGTGTTTCGTTGTTTCAAGGATCGGGTCGTGCGGCTGCACCAGGGGCACACGGCGCGGTACATTATCATCGATCCGCTCGCCGAACTGGTCTTTCGATGTGCGCGCGTCGTGGGCCTCATTGTGATCCCCCTCGTATTCTGGTTTCCACCGATCGTGGCCTTTCTCGGTCCGCTTGGGGTGGGTCTGTTCGGAACCCTCTGGGCAACGTTGTTCTTTTCAGGCCTGGTCGAAAGCTCAGCGCGGCATGCGCGGGCGTATCACGGCAACATCCCGCCCGACACTTCCAAACGCTCCTGGATACATCGGCTATGGGATGAGTTTCAGTCCATGCGCCGGGCCTATTCCCTGAAATCCTGGTTCTTTCTTCTGCTAATTGGTTTGCTTTTCATCGAGCTTTTGGTGTCCTCACTGGAAGTTCTGGTGTTCGAACCTCGTTTTACGGCCGACATGTTGATTTTCCTGCTGCTGTTCGGTGTGTTCGTCTTGCGCAAGCGCATATGGTCGAACCGTCTGGAGTTTCGCGCCGCCGTCAATCAATTGCCATCTGCGTCGGTGTTGGCGCCCATCCTGCTGCTGGGGCTGGGCGAAGCGCACCATATTCATCGGCTGGCGGTTACCGATTCGGATTCCGAGTTTCAGGCGCAGGATATTGATGTCCACGCCGCACAGTGGCTTGCGTCAAGGAAGAGCGCGGCGTCGGCGGAAGATCTCCCCATTCCAGCCATCATTGTTCTGGCTGAGGGCGGAGGCATTCGCGCCGGCGCGCATGCGGGTTATTATCTGTCACGCCTCGATACGGCATTGCTGGAACACTGCCAAAATGCGACTCTCCCTGACCGATTGTGTGCGCAAAATGCCAATACGCGGCTGCTCGATCATGTCTACTCGATCAATGGCGTTTCGGGCGGCGCGGTCGGGTCGGCGGTCTATCTCGCGGCGGTAAAAGAAGAACTCACAAATGATCTAACCGCCGGTCAACGACATCATATTATTGATGAGACGCTGAAATCGGATTTCTTGTCGCCGCTCTTTGCGGGTCTATTCGGCAGTGATGTTCTGACCACAATCTTGCCCGCGCAGATTTCGGACCGTGTCGTTGGCTTGTTCGACCGGACGGATACAGATGCTGTCGGTGAGGCCTATGAACGCGGCATATATGACCGGGCCGACTTCTTTGAGAGCCGCCTGGCGATTGTGTTTGATCGTGCGTTGAATGGACCTTATCCCCCAGAGGCCATGGCCGGGCCCAAATCCGACATTGCTACCAAGACGACGTGCCGCGCCGCCGAATCGCGACGTGGCAGACGGACGATGGACCAGACGCTGGAGAGTATCTCAAGCTGCGCCGTACGCGGTTCGATTAATCGCGGTGCATCCATTGGCGGTTCGGAGGACCCTGGGCCGATGGTATTCTTCTCGACCTTTTACGAAACCGGCGGCTATCAGATGGCCACGTCAAATGTTGATGTGTTCGCTGGTCAGTCGGGCGGCGTGGCCGCCAGTTGCGGCAGCGTGCCCATCGTACAACAAATGATCGATCGTGTAGAACCTGAAGTGGGACAGGCGGCTGGCGCTTGCCCGAAACGGTCACAAACCCTCCCCATATCGACAGCAGCGCATTTATCCGCGCGGTTTCCGGTTTCAAATCCAACCGGCGTGATTGAGACTCGGTACGAGAACGGACGATGGAAACGCCACTATTTTGTCGATGGCGGGTATATGGACAATTCCGGTGCATTGACTGCCATTCAATCCGTCGAAGCATTGAGACGTCAGGCACGCGATGCTGAAGTTCAGGTCAATGTGATTGTCTTGCATCTGTACGCGCTGACCATTCCCTCTGAAGACGCCGACCAGAACCCACGCGGACAAAGAGCGACAAAACAGAATGAATTTGCCAGTATCCCATCCGCGGTCTTGAAGGCGCGTGGCGCTGCTAGTCGAGCGCCGATACGATTGTTGTGCAACAGCCTGATCGATTTCTCAAATGGCAAACTCGGACCGGAAACTTGCGACAAGATCTTCGATCGGCGGATTGTCACGCGCGATGAGGCGCCGCTCTTTTCGACTGAGACCTACGAGGCTCTGAAAGAGGGCAACGCGCCGCGTTGTCCCGTCGATCCGTCACGCAATAAGGCGATTGTTCTCAATATTGCAGATAACCATGGCGATGACCGAGCCGATTTGGAGACAAGTGAGGGCGATGTCCAACCGACGGATCATTCAGACATACCGGCTGATGAGGCTGCTGACAAAAAAGAGCGCAATCCCATCGGGGCGGCTGCCTGGATTCCTGTCCCATTGGAAGTTGCGGGCAGCGATCGTCAAACCAATGCGATCACCGCCTTGCTGGGATGGTCTTTGCTTGAGGAAACGACGATCGACATGAACGCCGTCATGGAGGGTACGGCCGCGATAACTCTGGGTGAGATTGTCGGGCTGGTATCAGATCCGGATGACAATGCGCCTGGAGAGTCGCGGGATGGTCGCACCGTTTGTGAGCGGGAATAACACTGTTCGATCCTTAGCCTTGTTTGACGCGAATACCGTCCGCACACGATCTAATTGTCATCAAACCGCAGCGAATCCGTCACCAAACGGTAGCTAAAATGTCATCGAATTGTATCGCACTCAGTGCATCAGCCCGCCATCTTCATGGAGGGTTTTATGAATCGTTTTTTCACCGGAACAGCGCTGAGCGCGCTCGTCTTTTCGGCGACAGCCATGGGTGTGGACGCCCAGGTCCTGAGCGGCAAGGTTACGGACACGACGGGAACCGCACCTTTGCAAGGGGCAATTGTTTCAATTGTCGGCACCAATCGTTCGGCTAGCACGGATCGATTCGGGGAATATCGCATCGCCAACCTTCCGGCGGGAAATTATACTGTGAACGTCTCATATATTGGCGCGGAAGAGGTTTCTTCGACCGTTATGGTCCCGGCAACGGGAACAACGCTCGACTTCGCGCTCGGTGGGGAGGTTCGATATCTCGACAATATTCTCGTAGTTGGCTCCGCAGCTGCACAGGCGGGTGCGATCAATCAAAAACGGGCCTCAGATAGTATCATTTCGGTCGTTGATTCGGATGGACTGGGCAATTTTCCGGATACAACCGTTGCTGATTCGCTTCAGCGTGTTCCGGGACTGTCCGTTGTTACGGACCAGGGCGAAGGGCGCTATGTGTCCATTCGGGGAATCAACACGGATCTGATCGCCGCCTCGATCAATGGCGTCCGCACGCCATCTCCGGAAGATCGCCGCGGTGTTCTGCTGGATGGCGTACCATCCGATCTGCTCGATACGATCGAAGTGCAGAAGTCGCTGACGCCAGATGTCGATGCGGACAGTCTTGGCGGGATCATCAATTTGAAAACGATCTCGGCGTTTGACCGTGACGGTCAATTTGTTCGCGCGAAGATTGAAGGCCGTTGGAATGAGATCACGGAAGAGATTTCACCAAAGGCGACGCTGACCTATTCGAACGTCTTCAATAAAGTATTCGGAGTCGCGCTATCCGTAAATTATCAGGACTTGCGGATCGAAGCGCATAATAACGAGATTGGCGAATTTGGCATCGACGATACGACCGGTCTGTTCAGCCCGAATGATGATTTTGAAAACCGCTGGTACGATCTGAGCCGTGAACGCCTGGGACTGGTGGCAAACTTCGACTGGCGCGTGAACCAAAACACCGATCTGTATCTGCGAACCCTTTTCAATGAATACAAGGATGACGAAGTCCGGAACAAGTTTGAACTCCGCAGCTTCGATGATTTCGAAGACGATGATGTCGTCACCCCAACCAGCACAAGCTTCGCGCTGGAGGAAATCGATGCAGAAGTTCGCTTGCGTGAGGAAGTTCGCACAATCCAGACCTACGCACTCGGGGGCGAAACCGATTGGAATGCATGGACGTTCGATTATGAGGTGTCCTACGCCTATGCGGAAGAAGATGACAGCAACAATCACGATGTCACCTTTCGATCCGAAAACTTGCAGGACATCGTCCCTGAAATCGTGACGCTCGACTATAGCTCTGCCGAAACACCGAGGCTGATCGCAAGTGATGCATTTCTTGCGGAAGTCTATAATCCGGCCAATTATTTCCTCGATACTTTTGAGCGAGAGTTCACGACGAATGAGGATACCGAAACCAGCGCGAAGTTTAACGTCGCCAGGGAGAGTTTCATCGGCGACGTTCCAGTCACCTGGAAAGCTGGTGTGAAGCTTCGTGACCGTGAAAAAATTCGTGACGTCAACCTGACCTTTGAAGAAAACGGTGATCTCAACCTTGCGGATTTCGTTGGCGGTGACTTCGTCGAAGGCTGGCGGCTGAATGTCGCTCAGCCGCTTTGGCCCGATCCCAACTTGACCGCCAGTTTGCGAGGATCTTTCTCTGCAGATCAATTGGTTGAGGATGATACCGCCATCGACAGCGCAATAGAGGACTATACGATCGAGGAGCAGATTCTCGCGGGCTACGTCCTCGGTAATTTCGAGTTTGGTGCAACCACCGTGGTCGCTGGTGTTCGGGTTGAGCAGACAGATGTCGATCTGACCGGCCAGTTTCTGGACGAGAGCAATACAACCGGCTTCGATTTCGGCACGTTCGCCACACGCAACGTCTCGGACGATTATACCAACGTCCTCCCGAGCGTGAACATCAAGCATGAATTCAACGACAAGCTGGTTGGACGCGCGGCCTATTATGCCTCTCTGGTGCGTCCGGGGTTTGGCGAAATGGCGCCATTCGCCGTGTTGAATGATGATCGCGACGAGGTCGAGTTAGGCAATCCAAACTTGGATCCGCTCGAGGCCGACAATTTCGACATCTCGATAGAGTATTACCCGACCGAGCTTTCGGTTTTATCCTTTGGCCTGTTCTACAAGGATATCGAAAACGCGATTTACGGCGTTGAGTTCGATGTCGCGGACGTGCCGGACAGTGTCGATCTTTCCTTCTTGCCAAACACTCTGCTGGACGGTGACGCGACGAATGACGAGATCGCTGATGTGATCACCTTCATCAACGTGCCCAGCACAGAACTGATTGGCGCGGAGTTCAACTATGTTCAGAATCTCGAAGACCTGAACCCATCGCTGGAAGGGTTCCTGGTCTCCGCCAATCTGACGCTGACGGATTCAGAGAGCACATTGCCAAATGGCCGTGAGGTGCGGTTCCTGAATCAGTCGGATACCGTTTGGAACGTTGCTTTGGGCTATGACAAAGGCCCCTGGGATTTGAGGATCTCCGCAAACTTCCGTGGCAACAGTCTGGATGAACTCTTTGATACGGATCCAGGTGATGAGGTGCTCGACCGCACGATTGATGATCGTACTCTCGTGGAGGCCTCCGCCAAGTATAAGGTCAATGACCATCTTCAAATCTATCTTGAAGGCAAGAACCTGACGGACGAACCGGAATATTACTATTTCGGCAATGAAAACCGTTTGATGCAATATGACGAATTCGGCACCAGCTGGATTCTCGGCGCGCGCTATACGTTCTAGACTGGCGCTTGCGATGACACATGAATGACCGAGGCGACTCAAACAATCTCGGTCACTCTTTCCGAAACATCCGAAGGCCCGATAATGATCCGCTCTCTTTTTATACCCGCTATCGCATTAAGCCTTTTCGCATGTGCGACGGCTCCCGAAATTCTGCCATTTGATGTTCAGCCGATTCCGGCGGTGCTTGAAACCGCGCCCATGGTCGGAGTTGGTGATCGCGCCGATGATCCGGCGATCTGGGTTACGGATAGTGAAGACCAACCTTCGCTCATCCTGGGCACGAACAAGGATGAAGGCTTGCATGTCTATAATCTGGCTGGCGAGGAGATTCAGTTTCTGGACGTGGGGGCGATCAACAATATTGATCTTCGCGGCCGGTATGGTGTGGCCAGCAATGATGAGCGAAATACGCTGAGCTGGTTCGTCGTCACGCGCACGCCTGAGGCGCCCTTGCTGCACATCGGCGACACAGCCGTTGAGACGATTGAGCCTTATGGCGTGTGCCTGGGCCGGGACGATAACGGATTGGTGGCGGCGGTCACGTACAAGACCGGACAGGTCGAATTCTGGCGCGCGGATCAGCGCAAAGCTGCCGATATCGCCGCAAAACTCGAAAGGTCCATTACCTTGCCGTCGCAACTCGAGGGGTGCGCTTTCGATGAGTCACAGGGCCTGATCTTCATCGGTGAGGAAGCTTTCGGTCTGTGGGCGTTTGCGTATGCGGATGCATCCGCTGAACCCTATATCGTGGATCGCATTGAAGATGCGAACGGTCTGGTCGCCGACGTCGAGGGCGTAAGCGTCTATTGGGCGCCGGATGGTGGCTTTCTGATTGCCTCGGCGCAAGAGGCAGATCGTTTTGTCGTTTATGATCGCCTGCCACCACATGCGCCGCGCGGCATTTTTTCGGTCGTGAAAAGCTCAGACGGAGCGATTGATGCGGTAAGTCATACAGATGGTCTGGACGTGGTTTCGGCCGCATTGCCAGGGTATCCGGGCGGGTTGCTCGTGGTGCAGGATGACGGCAATCCGCAGAGCGGCGTCGACCAGAATTTCAAACTGGTTGATTGGTCTGATGTAGTGAACGCCCTTGATCTGACCGAATAGTGGGGCGCACCAGGGAGCGCTTGCCCGCGTCTCAATGTGCTCATTTGTGGCGCCACACTCATTACGAGCGATCTGTTTAGGTTAATCGCGACAGACCGCGTTATTCGCGAGCAGTTCTGGGAAAATATCGATCAGTTTTTGCTCCAGGAGACGTAAATGCTGCGCGCGAACTTGAAAAAAGAGGCGGCTGCGCGGTGTTTCTCTGAAACAAAAAAAGCCTTTGGAGCGCCGCAAGCGTCGCATGACACCTGAATCCATTAACTCTCCACTGAACGTGCTGGTGGTCAATGCTGACAGCGGATCGCTTGCGCTTATGCAACAAACACTGGATGATAAATATGTCTTTCAGGGGGTCAACAATGATGCGAATGGCGAGCTGCCGGTCGCATTTCTTCAAGCGAGTGATATCCTTTTGATTCGACGGGAAACCGTGGATCTGCCTTATCTCGAACAAGTCAAACAGATGATCGAGGCCGCCAAAATGCCGGTCATGATCTTTGTTGATGATGACCCGGATCGCCTCGCTCCAGTTGCCATCCGTTACGGCATAACGTCTTTCATTGTCGCCGGGTTCGAAATTCATCGTGTGCCGACCCTGATCGAAGTGACCGTCGAGCGGTTCAAGTTGCATGATGCCTTGCGCAGCGAACTGATGAAATCGCAAGAAGAGCTCGCCGCGCGTAAAGTGATTGAGCGGGCGAAAGGGTTGCTAATGGATCGCAAGCAGCTCAATGAGCAGGAAGCTTATAGATCTCTGCGTGAACTTGCGATGCGCCAGTCCAAGCCCATTCGGGAAGTGGCCGAGACGCTCCTCCTGTATTCTGACATCTTGCCCTAAGGGCAGTTATGGCGTGCATTGCTCAACTCTTAACCTCCGTTCGAAATTGCTGCTCATTCTGCGAGCAAGGAACATGAATTTTTAGTTGGGGTTTGACGCGATCTATCGCCGAATGAAAACTTCGAAAAAGTTATATTCAAGTTCAATGGCGAACTTGAGCCATCGCCGCGCAAAGACGCGTGGTCGCATAGACGATTATGTCTTCGGACGGGTGCAAAGGCGTGCCTTCCACACACCTTAATTGGGGCCTTCAAACGGTTGCCACGCTGGCGCCGAACTTGATCGTTTGAGCTGTCCCTTCTCAACACATTGACTCTCGGCCCGACCACCTCCGCGTCGGCGCCCAAAAGGGATATAGCAAGATGAAAACATCGCTACGTACACACTTACTCGCCTGTGCAGCGCTTTCTACCGGTTTAATGACACTTCCGTCTGCGTTCGCGCAGGACGCTGATGCGGACGATGATACCGCCGTTCAGGAAACCATTATCGTGACCGGTGCTCGCGGCGCGCCGCGATCCGTCACTGATTCTCCGGTTCCGATTGATGTCTTCGGCTCAGAAGATATCGAAGCGGTTTCGTTCACGGACACCAATGACATTCTCCGGACTCTGGTTCCGTCATACAGCCTGTCGCGCCAACCGATTTCGGACGGTGCAAGCTTCATCCGCCCCGCGACTCTGCGTGGTCTGCCGACCGACAAGACATTGGTTCTGGTGAACTCGAAGCGGCGCCATCGTGCGGCGCTGGTTTCGATTGGTGGATCCGGCACGCAAGGGCCTGACATTGCGACGATACCATCTACCGCTATTGGAACTGTCGAAGTGCTTCGTGACGGTGCTGCGGCGCAGTATGGTTCTGACGCCATTGCGGGTGTGATCAACTTCATCCTTAAAGAGAATGCGGAAGGTATCACCCTGACCGGCCAAACAGGTCAGTATTATGAAGGCGATGGCACCGAATATCTGATCGCCGGCAATATTGGTTTGCCTTTGGGTGATTCCGGGTTCTTGAGCATTTCAGGTGAGTATTATGATGCCGAAGCCACCGTTCGAGCCAATCAATATTGCGAAAGCTTTGCTTGTGCCGACGTCAATGATCCGCGGTTTGCGGGCGCCCAGGGCGGCAGCTTTGACACATCGATTGCTGGCTATACCGAGGCCTCATATATTGCGGGCCTGCCGGACGCTAACATTGGTGACGGCGATGTCGTCCAACCCTGGGGTGCACCGAATGTCGAGCGCCTGGCATTGTTCTATAATGCCGGCATCGACCTCACGGACAGCATCTCGCTCTACAGCTTCGGTAACTACACGACTTCTGAAAGCGATGGCAGCTTCTTCTATCGCTTCCCGGGCAATGGCACGATCGAGAATTTGAGACTCGAGGATGGTTCGGTCTATTCACCGCTCTTCCTGTTCCCGGGCGGTTTCACACCTCGATTCTTCGGCGAGATTGAAGACTTGTCTTTCCTCGGCGGGATCAAGGGCGAAATGGAGAGTGGCTTTACCTGGGATCTCTCCGGGCGCTACGGCTCAAACGAGATTCAGTACACGCTGATGAATACGATCAACCCATCTTTGGGACCGGATACACCAACCAGTTTCCGCCCCGGTGATCTGATCAACGAAGAGACTCAGCTGCAGGCCGATTTCAGCTACGGATTTGAGGCCGGAACGGCGTCACCTGTCCTGGTCGCGTTTGGCGCCAGTTATCTCGACGAATCCTACGAAATTGTCGGTGGTGACGCCGCCTCTTTCGCCAATGGCCCGTTCTCGTCTCAGGACCCATTTGGGTTCTGTACCGATGAAGATGACGTTGCTATGCGTACTGCGACGGCTGCTGGTACAGCGGTTATTATGGGTGGCTCGACATTGGATTGTACGGATGCCGGAGATCCGGTTTATCGCACGGTCGGCGTCGGTTCCAACGGTTTCCCGGGTTATGGTCCGGATTCGACGGGTACTCTGACACGTGATTCATTCGGCGTTTATGTCGATGTCAGCACAGACATTACAGATCAGCTCTTCGTTCAGGGCGCGATCCGATATGAGGATTATTCCGACTTCGGTGAAGAGACCGTATGGAAACTTGCAGCCCAATATGACTTCAATGAGATGTTCTCCGTACGGGGTTCTGTCGGAACAGGTTTCCGCGCACCAACGCCGGGTCAGTTGGGCACAACCAATGTTTCCACACGCCTGCCAAATGGTGTGCCCGTGGCAACCGGACTGTTCCCGACGAGCAACCCTGCTGCGATCGCACTTGGGGCCGAACCGCTGGGACCAGAAAAATCTGACAATATCGCCTTTGGTTTCCTCGGCAGCGTGGGTGATTTTACCTACACGGTCGACTTCTATCAGATCGATCTTGAGGATCGCGTGAATGCGGTGTCGACCATCACAATCATCAATGACATCGATTTCCCGGCTTTGAATGACGGCAATCCAGCTCCAGCTGGAAATGAATATGCGTCCGTGCTTGATGCGGCCGGTGTTCCCAACGCCAACACGATTGGTGGCGTCAACTTCTTCCAGAACGCGTTTGATACGACCACTAAAGGGGTCGATGTTGTCCTGACCTATTCTCAGGATTGGGGTGCCAATGGATCGACCAACTTCTCTGGTGCGTTCAACTGGAATGAAACAGAGTTTGATGGCGACGTATCCAGCCTGTTCAACGCTGAAAGCCAATACGACTTTGAGAACTTCCCATTGCAGTGGCGTGCCAACGTGTCCGCCACGCACGAGATCGGCAAGTTTACGCTGTTCGCTCGAGCCAATATCTTCGGACCGTACGAGAACTCTGATAGCGGCGGTGCCAATGGCAACATTCAGGACTTCGGTGAAGAAGTGCTCGTTGATCTGGAAGGCTCTTACGACGTCACGGATGCGATCACGGTATCGCTCGGTGCCCGCAACATTTTCGATGGGTATCCGGATGAAGCCGATCCGGCGATTGGTGACTCCTGTTGTGGTCGGATCTACCTGTCTGCCAGTGAAGTCGACTGGCAAGGTGGCTTCTATTACCTTCGGGCTGTCGCCAAGTTCTAATTTTTGAGCAGTTGGAGAATTTTCCAACAAAATTCGGAGGGCAGAATTGATCTGCCCTCCGACCTCCCAGAAGTCTGATAATTAGCTCAAATAGAACGGAAACATTTATGCCGGGATTAGAAGGCGAAGGCCTACAAATGCTGCAGCTTATCGGTGTATTGATGGCAGCAGGTCTCGTGGCTGGCTTTGTAGCCGGCCGTTTTGGTATTGGCGGCGGCTTCGTCGTTGTGCCTGCCTTATTGCTCGTCTTCACTGTCTTCGGCGTGGATAGTGAGGTCTTGACCCATGTCGCGATCGGTACGTCTCTCGCGACGATTATCGTCACCTCATCCAGATCCGTCCACGCTCATAATAAAAAGGGGGCGGTCGATTTTACGATCATCAAGGATTGGGCGCCGTGGTTGGTTATCGGTGTGGCGGGTGGCTTGTATCTGGCCCAATTCATGGATGGTCGATCCCTGAAATGGATTTTCTCGATCGGCGTCTTCTTGATGGGACTACACTTCATTTCGCCGGTCTTGCGCGACGTGAAACTGTCGGAAGAGATGCCTCGCGGGCTCACGCGCGCTGGACTGGCCTCTTTTCTGGGCGGATTTTCCGCCTTGCTCGGAATTGGGGGCGGAACCATCGCCGTGTTGACCATGACTATGTGCGGCCGTCCGATTCATCAGGCGGTTGCAACCGCAGCCGGCTTCGGTGTCATTATCGCGGTACCAGGGGCGATTGGATTCGCAGCTCTGGGGCTCGGTGAAGAGGCCCTACCGCTCGGCTCATTCGGCTATGTCAATATCATCGCCGTGGCCGCCATTACGGCCATGACCTTCATTACCGCACCACTTGGTGCAAAAGCGGCGCATGCCCTGAATGCGCCTTCTCTCAAACGTGTGTTCGGGGTCTATCTCGTTGCGACGTCTGCGATCGTATTATGGAATTCATTTTCATGATAAACAGACGACAATTTCGAACTTATTCTCACACGCCAACGGAAGTTATCAAGGAGGATCTAACGCTATGACTCTCAATCTAACGCGACGCCTAATGCTCACGGGAGCGATGGGCTCATCTATTGCCGGCGCGGCGGCCTGCGTCAGTTCGGTCGGCACCGTAACGCCGGCAGCTGCAGAGGCGGAAGGTGCCTTTCCGGTGAAGGCCGGGATCGACCCTAATTTGCTGGGGCCCAAGGACGGCGTAGCCTTGCTTTCGCGCAACGAGAATCCTTACGGTCCATCTCAGTCCGCCCGTGACATGATCGAGTATGCTGCTACGAAAGGCGCATATTACACCTCGCGTGAAGCGCAGATCCTGCTCACCGAAATGATCGCCGAGAAGAATGGCGTGGCGCCGGAACAGGTCGTCGTGACCACGGGGTCGGGCGAAGTGCTAAGCGCGATCGCCCTGATCTATGGTCCGAAAGGTCCAATTGTTGCGCCGCGTCTGTTCTGGGACACCACGGCTCTGTATGCTGTTAATCTCGGTATGGCGAAGATTGACCGTGTCCCGTTGGCCGCCGATATGAGCATTGATCTGCCGGCGACGGAAGCCAAGGTCACGGACTCAACCGGCTTGGTGCAATTGTGCAATCCGAACAATCCTACTGGCCTGGTTTCCGATGCAGCGACCTTACAGGCAGCGGTCAAGCGCATGGCTGCGAAGACGACCGTCCTGATTGACGAAGCCTATATCGAACTGTCTGATGATCCGGACGCGAATTCCTGTGTCCCGCTGATCAATGCCGGGCATGATGTGATTGTCACGCGGACATTCTCGAAAATTTACGGCATGGCGGGCGTTCGGGTCGGCTACTCCATTTCATCCGCTGAAACGGCGGAGAAAATTCGCGCCACCGCGATGTCATGGTCGCCAAGTCTTTCGATCGCGGCGGCGATTGGCTGCTACAATGACGAGGCCTTCCTGACCAAATCCAGATCGAAAATTCAAGAAGCCCGCGAAATGGTCAATATGACAGTGGATACGCTCGGGCTGACACGTTTGCCGTCGCAGACGAATTTCGTCTATTTTAAATCTGGTCAGGAAGCGAATGATGTCCAGAAAGCCATGGCCGAGCGCAAGATTTCAGTGCGCGGTCAGTATATGGATTATAATGAATGGACCAGGGTCTCAATGGGCAAGATTGCCGATGTCGAGCGGTTCTGCAAAGCCCTGCCGGAAGTGTTAGGCGCTTGATAAATCCTCTGCCAGTTACACTTGGCTAAAAATAGAACGCTGAGGGTATGGGCAAAAAGACACTTCTAATTGGTGCGGCAATCTCATTTGCCGCACTTACAAAACTTCCCGTTCTGGCGCAGTCGCCGGAGCGGGACTTTGCGACTTATACGCCTTCGGTTGCGCCGACGCGGATTGCGCTTTCGGATGCGCCGAAGATAGACGGAGTTCTCGACGACCGGGTCTGGCAGTCCGCAACCCGGATTTCGGAGTTCTATCAAGTCGACCCAACAATCGATACGCCGCCGGTGGAGACATGGGTGTATCTCGCATTCTCCGAGGACGCGCTCTACGTTGGTGTGCATGCGTTTGACGATGAACCAGAAAACATCCGCGCCACGATCATGCAGCGCGATGGCGATGTCTGGCGCGATGACATGATCCGTTTCTATATCGACCCGTTCGATACTGGGATATCCGGCTTCGGATTTGATGTGAATTCCCTCGGCGCGCGTCTCGACCGTCTGATCCAGCCGAATCGCCGCCCAATCGACGAATGGGACACGATTTGGGGCGCTGCCGGCCAGCGTACCGAAGATGGCTGGACCGCAGAAGTCGAAATTCCATTTCGATCGATCAATTTCGACCCGGATGCAGACGGTTGGGGGCTGATGCTGACACGTGAGCGATCGCACAAGAATGAGGAGTATCGCTGGGCCGCCATCGATCAATCCTTGCAGGCTTTTTCATTTGATCGGGCCGGGCGAATGACCGGTATTGAAGATGTGAACCGGGGCAGCGGTCTCGAACTCAACCTGCAATCTGCGGCGATCGCGACACGCGATTGGATCAGGCCCAGGGCGGATGATTTCGAACTCGAACCCAGTGGAACGCTTCGCTATCAGTTCACGCCCGGGCTGACGGGATTGGTGACCGTCAATACCGACTTTTCCGATACGCCGCTAGACAATCGCGAAATCAATACGGGGCGGTTCTCCCTTTTCTTCCCCGAGACGCGGGATTTCTTTCTTCAAGACACGGCCTTCTTTGAGTTTGGGGGTAATGCGTTTGCGCAGTCCCCAAATGGACGTCCGTTTTTCTCCCGGCGGATCGGGATCGTGAATGGTCAGAACGTATCGATCGATGGCGGTGTAAAACTGAGTGGCGAGTTTAGTGGGTTTGAAATTGGCGCATTGTCGACGTTGACTGGCGAAGCCGACGGCATTGCCGCGCAGAATCTTTCCGTTGCTCGCGTCACGCGCGATGTCTTCGGACATTCCAGGATCGGCATTATTGGAACGTCGGGTGACCCGACGGGTAACACAGACAATTCGCTTCTCGGGATTGATTATCTGTATCAGGATCCGTCATTTCTTGGCGGCGGCCGCCTTGATATGGACCTGTATTATCAGCGCACGTTTTCGGACCTGTTCGGAGAAGATGACAGTTTTGGCGCGCGCGTGGATTACCCCAATGACAAGTGGCGCTGGACGCTGGAATACCGGCAAATCGGAGAGGATTTCCGACCCGCGCTCGGCTTTGTAAACCGCGCCAATTCAAAAACGTATGAAGGCAACTGGCATCGTCGATTCCGACAATCAAGCGGACCATTGCGCTGGTGGCAGGTCAGCACTGGGCATGCGCGGGTCACGACGCTCGACGGTGATCTGGAAACGCGCGAAGACGAAGTTGCTTTTACCGTTGAGACAGCAGGGACGGACGAGATTTCGCTGACGCTTTTCGATGTTGAGGAAAGGGTGTTCGAGCCATTCACCTTGCCAAATGAACTTGTCGTCCCGGCTGGCAATTACAACAATGACGGCGCCGCCTTGAATGCCAGATCCTCGCGCACGCGGCCCTATGGCGCGGAGCTGACGCTCGAGGTCCAGGACTTTTTCGGGGGTGAGTCCGAAACGATTGAGCTGGAACTTCTGGCGCGTCCAAGCCGGTTCCTCGACCTGAAAGCAAACTATTCACGTGAAGATATCTCTGTGCCGGCAGGCGAGGTGACCGTCGAAGTCGGATCGCTCGATGCTGTCGTCAATCTCAGTCCGCGACTCTCTATCTCGACCCAGACTCAATATGATAATTTGTCAGAGAGTCTGTCCTTCTTCGGGCGTATGCGCTGGGAGCTTCGACCACAGACGGAGCTGTTCCTTTCCTTCGCGCATGGGGCATTGATCGAAGGTAGCGATTTTGGTCGGAATTTCAGATCGATCCAAAGTCGTTCTGTCATTCGACTGGGCAATACACTTCGCTTTTAGGCGACGGATGAGAGCGGTGTCTGCAACGCCACGAGGCAGTCCTCCAGCGGCATCGGTTTGTGGAACAGATAGCCCTGGATTAAATGACAGCCGACATTCTCAATTTTCGACAACTGGCCTTCGGTTTCAACACCCTCTGCCACGACTTCGGCGCCGAGCGCGTGCGCCAATTGGACACTGGATCGAAAGACACCGGCATATTTCGGATTTTCTTCCACATGACCGACGATCGACTTATCGATCTTGAGACGTTCAATCGGCAGCTCGGCCAATCGTTGGATGTTCGAATAACCAACCCCGTAATCATCCAGCGCAATGCGAATTCCAGCCCGGTTGAGCGCTTCCAGATTGTCGCGCGCGACAGTTATCCGGGTCAGGCGCTCTGTCTCGGTCACTTCAATCCAGACTTGTTGCGGCAGGACGCCGAAGCGGATGACCTGAGCGATCAGCCGTTCAGCAAAACCATCGCTCGCAAGATCTAAGGGTGAGATATTTAGCGATATCGTTTCGACGAGACCTTGTGCGAGCACCGGAGCAATTTGCTTGAGTGCGAGATCGCGAATGGTCCGATCGACTTCCTCTCCAATCCCGGATTCGCGCGCGATGGCTAGAAACTCCATCGGATTGACATGGCCGAGCGTGTCATGTTTCCAGCGAGCGAGGGCTTCGACGCACTGAACCTTGCGTGTCTCAGCAGCCACAATCGGTTGAAAGACGACGGCCAGATTCTGCTCATACTCGCGCGACATCAGAGCCGCCTGAATCGTGCGATGCCGACGTACAGTGTCATCGATCCGATTGTTGTAAATCGACAAACTGCCCCGGCCACGACGTTTCGCATATAGCAGTGACGCGGATGCATTCCGACGCAAGTCACCGAGATTTTCGGCATCAATCGGATAACGGGATACGCCAACCGTGCCGGAAACCTGGATCACATGACCCTTATAATTGATCGGGTGATAGATGAAGTCTCTGGCCTCGTTGATATCGGTTGAGATCTGGCTGTGAGACTCTGACAGGTCCCAATGCTTGCTATCGACCAGCACGGCAAACTCATCGCCGCCGACGCGCGCAGCAGATAACAGGTTGGGCAGTTTTGAAACACGGAACCCAACCCGCCGCAAAACTGCGTCGCCAGTAATATGACCGTAGCGATCATTGATTCCCTTGAAGTCATCGAGATCAAACAGGATCAGGGATAGGGCACTGTCTTCCGCGGAGCGGCTTTCCATGGCGGCGAGAATATCCTTGTCGAACCCCGCACGATTTCTAAGCCGGGTCAGGGAATCTGTCTCAGCAGTCTCTCTCAGGTCATCCAGGGCTTCGTTTACGGCGCGATGAGCTGGCACAAAGATGAAAAGCGCTTCCAGCAGGATCACCATTGCCGCAACGAACAGGGTTATTTCCTGGAGTTGTTGGGCCCAGTGAGCCTGTCTTTGGACGCGCTGCTTGAACGCGACCACCGCTTCATCAAGACGATCCAGCACTTCGCCGGACCCTTTGAGCTCCAATTCCTGGAAAAGGGCGCCTGGATAAGCGGTGTTCGGGATTTCCCGGGCGATCGCGATGTAATTTGTAACCATCTCATCGGTGGAGGGCGTCCGTGATAGATAGAGGTGACCGAGGCTCGCCTCCTTGGCGGCATCGGCCATAAGCGTGGCGTGCGTGGTCTCAAATTCGTCCAGCGTCGTGGAGAGGCGTTCAGCGGAGTCCGCATCGATGCCAGCTGCGACGCTTCGGGCGTGGAGAATGATCTGCTGGGACAGCATGAGCTGTTTGCTGCTCAAGTCGATGATCTCAGCGTCCTGTTTGGCTTTCTGGATCGCGTGCGACTCAATCAGGTGGCTCGCCAAAAGAAAGGCAAGGATAATGCAGAGCGCCGCACTATAGCGCTTCCACAAATGTCCTGGATCTTGGGTCAGGCGAAACAGCACAACACTCTCTCCGTATCCTGATCAGATTTACCACTCAAAGTAGAAAGCCTGATAAAATACAAAGGTGTGACTTGGCGCATATTCGAAACGCGCCATTAAGATATGGAGACGCGTGTGGTTGCCTGCCTTACTTCACGTCCTGTCCGTTTTGGCCCAAAGGCGGAAGCGGTTCTGGCGTCAGAGCTGGTATGGGCTCGGCTTCGATCTTATCCAGCAGATAGGACAGAGCGCGATCCAGTTGCGCATCCTCACCATTGAAACTGGCACGCGGAGGATTAACCACCTCAATGTCAGGTGAGACGCCGCGACCCTCGATCAACCACCGGCCATCCGCACCATATTGTGCATATTCCGCAACACGGGCCTGGCCCCCATCGCTGAGCCGATTGCGATCCGATAGCCAGATGCCGGCGCCCGCTGTACGCGTGCCAATGGTCGGGCCGAGCTCCAGGGTTTTTACGCCCGCGGCAAAAGTCTCGCCATCGGAATAGGTGCCCTCATTGATCAAAACCGCCAAATGTCCACGGAACGTTTGCTGCATATTTGTATAGGCGTCGCCATGTGCAGGGTTGCGCCAGTATGCCCAGGCCTTGCGCAAAAGCGTGCTGAGTATGATGCTGTCAACGTTGCCGCCGCTATTGCCGCGAACGTCGATGATCAAGCCATCCTTGTCGAAATGCTCGAAGAAATCTCGGGCGAAGCTGGCCGCATCTGAAGCCCCCATGGCACGCAGATGCAGATAACCCACATTGCCGCCCGACCGCTCCAAGGCGCGCGCGCGATTGCGCTCAACCCAATCATGATAGTGCAGTGGTTGGGTTCGCCAGCGCGATCGCGGTTCGACAATCTGAAGTACGGTTTCGCGTCCGCGAACCAATTCAAGTAGGACTTCCTGGTCCGCCTTCATCATCAGCGCGCTGGCAAGGTCTGCCGCGCTGCGCACCGGCGCGCCATCTATGGACTGAATTATGTCGCCTACCCGGACATCAATGCCGGGCTGCTGAAGCGGTGACAGCGTCGCAGGCCGGTCCGGTTCACCGCGATAAATGCGGGTGACCTCCATTCCGTTTGATCGTGCGACATAGGTCGCGCCAAGAAAACTCGGCGCGCCGCTTTCCGCATCCTCGGGCGCGTCACCGCTGCGGATCTGGCTGTGCAGGATGCCGAGCTCCGCTGCCATCTGTTTCAGCAAATCATCCACTTCGGTGCGATGACCGAGGCGGTCGCGCATCGGGACATAGCGTGATCTCACAGCTTCCCAATCGACAGCGCGCAAATTTGGATCATAGGCGAAATCGCGATGCAGGCGCCAGGCATCCGCCACCAATTGGCGCCACTCCTGTTGTGGGTTGATTCGGAGGGTCCAATCACTCAGTCGCAGAGTCTGGCTGCTGGCATCGGATGGAAAATCCTTGTCGGACGGTACGATCAGGAATCTGGCATCAGACCCATAACCGGTTTGCACAAATAGCTTGCTACCATCAGCGGAGAGTTCGAACCGTTGCACATTGGGGGCGAACTCCGACAGGGATGGATCATCCGACGTGAAGGCGACGCGCTGCAAGGACGACGAGTCCCCGAAACTATAGACGAACAGATGCTTCCCGCTTGCGGCGAGCGCGCTGAAATCGCCCGATCCGATTGGGACCTGGAACAGTCTGTCTGCGAGGCCTTCGAACGCGATTTCTTCTTCGGTCTCGGTTTCTTCCGTTTCATCCTCACCGTTGGAATCGTCTACCGGCTCAGCAAGTTCGCTTTCCGGGTGGAAGGGGAAGGCCGCCTCCTCATCAAGTTGAACGGCGAAGATTTGACCACGCTCCCGGAAGGCCGGCCCCATATTCCGGTCTCCCCAGGGCGAGCCCGGGCTTGCGGCGAAGTTTCTGTCCGAGATGAAATAGAGCCAGCTGCCATCCGAAGAGAAAGCCGGGGCAAAGGATTCAAATTTTCCCGTCGTGGCGACAGTGCGGCGTTTGGATTGCGTGTCATAGATTGCCACACGTCTCATGTTGCGAGCATCATAGAATGTGTAGGCAATATAGCGCCCGCCATTTGACCAGGTGATGTCCTCGAATGGGGCATCGAACGAACTGGTCGTCGTATCAATCGTCTCAACCGCGCCAGAGCTGGGGACAAGGCTCAATAAGCGTCCGCGTTTATTGGCATAAACCACCGTATCTGCGTGCGGTGACGGCGCGAGCCACCAGATGTGCGCCGGTGCGTTTTCTGTGAGTTGACGGGGTTCGCCTTGTCCATTCGCCGGGAATTGCCAGATCTCGCCACGATCATCCTGGTCGAGGATGGCATAAATAGAGTCGCCATCATGACTGAACGCGGCTGAACGGGCGCGAATGTCGGTCGAAAACCGATGATCAATGCGCCGCCGCTGTCCCGTAAAGGCTGATGCAAAACGGCCTCGGGCCGTAATCACCGCCGCGTCGCCGGCGGGGTTCATCCGGGCATGTTCGAGATAGGCCAGCGGCGTATCGATCCAGCGATCGCGCTGATAATCGCCATCGCTCATCAGAAACAGATTCAATTGTCGTGTTTCGTTGCTGGCGACCTCGTACGCGAACAGGTCCGCTCCGCTCTGGAATACGATGGTGCCATCATGCATAGACGGCGTCCGCAATTGCCATTGTTCGCGGGTCGTGTGCTGTTGGGCATCTTCGCCATTTGTGTTCACGGACCAGATATTGTCTGCACCGGACTTGTCGCTCACAAAATAGATCCGGTCTTCATGATACATGGGATGCCGTATCGGTGCGCCAAAGTCGGAAGCCAGGCGCTCGGCTTCCGCATCGCTGGTCAGGTCACCGCGCCAAAGCTGGGCCATCCGACCCCCGCGATAAAGGACAGCATTGTCGGCGAACATGGACAGGCCATAACGGGTGAAAAAGATCGTTGAATCAGGTTGGTCAATGGTTGCCTGATTGGCGTTGTCGAAAGGCAGATCGACAATGGACAGAGACGTTCGATCCACGGTCCGCAAAATCCGCGGCAGCCGGCCGGAGAGGTTTGTGGTGCGATAGATGACGCGTTCATTGTCCATCCAGCCGCGGAGGCTGACCCCGCCGCCTTCATGCGTCAGGCGTTTCGGCGATCCGCCCGTGGCGGAGATGAGATAGACTTCCTCCGGACCATCATAACTCGCCAGGAAGGCGATCCAGTTGCCGTCTGGGGACAGGATGGGCGTGCTTTCAGCTTCTGGGTGCGTGGTGAGTCGAACAGCGGTTCCGCCTTGCACACTGGCGCGCCAGAGGTCGCCCTCGCTCACGAAGACCAGAATGTCTTCATGCAGATCGGGAGATTGATAATAGCCACGCTCCTGCGCCACAGCCGATAGTGCGAGGCTCGCGAGCGCGCCCACAGCGAAAGCGATCATAGTCTTCATGTCAGAGGATCCTGTTAATGACAGGCGGCACTCTAGACAGAGTTTTTTGTTTCACAACGCTTATCGTTGCGACATTTGTAAACCATGCTTAGGCAAAGATCGGTGAGAGCGCTCCGACGTTTGATTTCTCGATCTCCAGAATGCGCTCGAAAGAGGGCCGCGCGTGCATTCGATCGACATAGTCTGCCAGGTTTGGCCATCGCCTGGAGTCCACCGACTCACCCGCATGACGGAAGTTCACAAATATGCTCCCGGCGGTCAGATCCGCGAGCGACAGCGCGTCCCCGAGGAGGAAGGGAACCCCAGATCGCAATTGGGATTCGAGATAATCGAAGACTTGTGGCATATAGGCCAGCGCCGCGTCGATCACAGCCTGATCTGGTGCGGTTTTCTGAAAATTCGGATTGATGAATTTCTGAATGAACAAGGGCGCCTCAACTTTTGAAAAGAAGGCGGTGCCCAAATAGTCGCACAGCCACAGCATCCAAGCATGATCCCAGCCTTTCCTGGGGAATAAAGCGGGTTCAGCCACTTCCGCCTCGAGGAGCGTACAGGCCGCCAGCGAGTCCGGCAGGAACCGGCCATTATATTCCAGAACGGGAACTTTTCCGAGCGGACTGATTTTCAAGAAGTCCGGATCTGGCTCACCGAGAGGAACAACCGAAATCAGCTCATAGTCGAGTTGCTTTTCCTCGATGAAGGCCACCAGGCGGCGAACCCAGGGGGACAGAATGGTGCCGTGGACTTTTAGCTGCATCGTCTCTTTTCCTCTTGACGTGCGCCCGTTCGGTGAGCGCACGTTTTCGGTTGCAATACGCAACCACATAGGTTACATGGTTTAATATTGCAACTGGTTTTGGTGGAGTGATGAAGACCAAGTCTTTCTCAAACATGCAGTGTTCGATTGCACGCACCCTCGAGCATGTCGGCTCTTGGTGGTCGCTATTGATCATCCGGGATGCGATGATGGGCGCGCGTCGGTTCAAGCATTTCCAGAAGTCTCTCGGTATCGCGAAGAACACGCTGACCAGTCGTCTGAATGATCTGATCGCTGGTGACATTCTCGAAAAAGTACCTGCGTCCGATGGGACAAATTATGAAGAATACCGTTTGACAGAGCGGGGTCGGGAGCTTGCGCCCGTCATCATCGCGCTTGCCCAATGGGGCGACAAATGGGTTGCGCATGAAGATGGGCCGTCAACCGTGATTACTGACAAACAGACAGGCGATCGATTGCCGCGGGTCTGGCCGCGTCGCGGGACGGGTGAGCGCATGGATTTGACGGAAGTGGGCATGTTGCGCACCGCAAAGGCGCCGCCTATGAGCTTGAATAACATCAAGGAGATGACAGACTGATACCGTGTACCTGTGTGGTCCAAGCCGGACATATTCCGGCTGAGACCGAAGCGACGCTGCGCGCGAATATAAGCGCCTTCACAGAGCGCCAGTTTGGCGCGCCTGCGGAAATCAGCTGGTTGGCAATTCCGGAGCGTAGTGGCTTCACGGCCAGCCAGCCGAGCACGTCCGCCATTGTGTCCATGCGCGCGCCGAGCCCAATCGAGAAAGCGGATCGAGAAGCCTTGTTGAGAGAGCTTTGCGGCATCTGGACTCAAGAAACCAATTGCTCGCTGAACGAAATCGTCGGCGTTATTTCAGACCCAGAATAGGAGATCATCCCAATGCCTCTTTATATGTGTAATGCGGCCAAAGGCGCGATAGATGACGCGGCCAAGCCAAAGATAGCTGCAGACATCACGCGAATTCACTGTGACGTCACCGGTGCGCCGCCGCAATTCGTGCATGCCTTTTTCGTTGAAGACGCGCCCAATCAGCCACTGGGCGACAAAACTGCATCGCTATTCGGGAGCATCCGTTCCGGGCGTACCGATGATCAGAAGGCGCAAATCATCTCCGAGATGCGGGCCTCGGTCCATGCGCATACCGGGATCGCGCTTGAGAAGATTGGCATGATCACAGCCGACGTTCCGGCAAGCTGGGTTCTGGAAGGCGGAGAAATCATGCCCGAGCCAGGTGAGGAAGCCGAATGGTTGGCCAAGCATGGCCATGCGGCACCCGCTGAGTAGCCGCTGCCCGTACCGATAGGAGCAGATTATGATTGCGCGAATTTTCCTGGCGTTCAATGCGCTTGCAATTGGGGTCATCGGCCTGACTTATTTGTACGATCCAAATCTGCTCCTGACGCGATACGATCTGCAAACAGGAAGCGCAGGTATGGATAACATGCTGCGCTCCACCTATGGCGGCATATTCGTCGTTTCTGCGGCAGTTTTTCTATTTGGCGCGTTCTCGGAAAAGCGCAGGCAAGATGCGGTGCTGTTCGTCTCAATCTTCATGTCCGGCGCAGCCATTGGACGGGTCGCTTCGATCATCGCTGTCGGCACACCGCCACCGGCAATTATGCCATTACTTTACTTTGAGATCATCATGATGGTCTTTGCACTGGTGCTTTATCGATCTGCGCGGGTCGAGGCTTAGTTTGAACTGGCATTGCCATTGACACCGAGCCGTTCGATGCGAGCGATCGCGCCTTCAAGCCGAGAGACCAGATCGCCTGGTTCAGATGAGCTTGACTCTTGGGTTGATCCAGAATCGGATCCGTATTGTGCCCAGATCCCGTCGATCATGTTCGTGACAACCGGTTCGACATTCTGATCCTCGTGCAGACGGAGCGTGCGGGCCGAATAATCCAGCGTGCCAAAGAATACATCACGCACCACCCACAAGGCAGGGTGAGGTTTCAGATCCCCGCGATCAACCCCGCGTGAGTAAAGCGTATCAAACACGCGTACATAAGTTTTGAGTTCTTCTGTCGTGGTCCCGACATCAGCCGACACCACGCGCAGGGAATGCGTCAGATCAATCATGTCTGCCTGATCCATAAGCGATTTGATGTGGAATCGTGCCAAGGCGAGGAGGGCGTCATAGGGGTGATCGATCGCCTCGATCTCGGCCCAGGCATTGGCGGTCAGCGCTTGCCAGAATTTTGAACTAATGGCGCGCATGAGCGCGGCCTTGTTCTTATAATAGATATAGACCGTGCCTTCAGCGATTTCAGCGCCAGCGGCGATCTCCGACATTCGAGCGCCTTCATAGCCTTTTTCGAAGAAGACTTTCCGGGCGCTGTCCAGGATCGCCTGTTCGCGTGCTTCGACTTTCTGTCGCCGTGTTTTCGAGCGGGTCTGCGTGGTCAAGCGATCGTCTCTCCGGTGGGCCTCTGCCGCGTGGTCATCCCAAATTGAGCTTGACTTGTCAATTATGAGCGATACTCATTTTACCAGATTCACATCAAGATGAATTGAGTTATGGGAGGTCGACGCGACATGGCAGAGCGCGTGGTTCGCATCGGTGGTGCCAGTGGGTATTGGGGCGAGAGCGATATGGCCGTGCCGCAATTCCTGTCCGCGGGTGGGCTGGACTATATCGTCTTCGATTATCTGGCCGAGATCACCATGTCGATCATGGCCCGCGCCCGCGCCAAAAATCCTGATCTGGGATACGCCACTGACTTTGTCTCCGCCGTGATGAAGCCAAACCTAAAAGAGATCGCGCGGCAAGGCGTGAAGATCGTTTCCAATGCGGGCGGCGTAAACCCGGTCGCATGCGGTAAGGCGGTTGAGGCATTGGTGGCTGAGCAGGGACTCGACATCAAAGTTGCAGTGATCACGGGCGATGATTTGTTGGGTCGCGCGAAGGATCTCGCGGATCATGACTATAGGGAGATGTTCTCAAGCGAGCCATTTCCCGAGACAGAGCAGCTGGCCAGCATCAACGCTTATCTGGGCGCTTTCCCGATTGCTGAAGCGCTGGCGCGCGGCGCCGACATTGTTATTACCGGACGCAGCGTCGATAGCGCCGTCACACTGGGCGCCTGTATTCACGAATTTGGCTGGCAGGTGGAAGATCTCGATCTCTTGGCGAGCGGCAGCCTGGCCGGTCATATCCTTGAATGCGGACCACAAGCCACGGGCGGGAACTATACCGATTGGGAAGATGTTGCCGATAGCTTGCACGACGTTGGCTATCCCATCGCGGAGATCCAGGCGGATGGGAGCTTCGTCTGCACCAAGCCGGATGAAACGGGCGGTGCGGTCACGATTGGTACCGTCGGAGAGCAGATGCTTTATGAGATCGGCGACCCGGCGGCCTATGCGTTGCCGGACGTTGTTTGCGACTTCTCATATGTTGAATTGAACCAACTGGCGCCGGACCGGGTGAAGGTGACCGGCGCCCGCGGTGTCGCAGTGCCGGACACATACAAGGTCAGCGCGACGTATCAGGATGGTTGGCGCGCTGGAACGGTGATGTTCTTCTACGGTGAGGCGGCGAGTGATAAGGCGCGCGCCTTTGCGGACAGCGTCCTGTTACGTGCGCGGCGCAAGTTGAGGGCGGTCAATGCGCCTGACTTTACGGAGACGCTGGTCGAGCTGATCGGTGATGAAAGCGTTTATGGCACACATGGTGCGCCGGAGTCTTCCCGTTCCGTCGCCATCAAGATTGCGGCCAAGCATGAAGATCAGCGTGCAGTGGGCATGCTGTTGAAAGAAATTTCCGGTCACGGTCTCGCTGCGCCGCCCGGCCTGTCGGGCTTCTCTGGTGGACGATCACGGCCATCTCCCGTTTTGCGCTTGTTTTCCTTCCTGATCCCGAAAACGGATGTGCCGATTGAACTCATTTTAGGAGATGAAAGCGCCTCTCTGACAGCCGCGAAGCCCGGCGCGACTTCGGACCGATTGATCGACTCGCCCCTCGCACCGGACCTGCCTGATCATGAGGCGGGTGACCTCGTCGCCGTGCCCCTGATCAAGCTTGCTTATGCCCGCTCCGGCGACAAAGGCGACAAGGCGAATGTCGGCATTCTGCCGCGCGACAAATCCTATGCCCCATGGATTTGGGCTACGCTGGACGAGGCTGAAATCGAGGCGCGATTTGCGCACTATCTCAGCGGTGATGTGCAGCGTTTCTACATGCCGGGGACCGGCGCGATGAATATCCTGATGGACAAAGTTCTGGGGGGCGGCGGCGTAGCCTCCTTGCGGAATGACCCACAAGGCAAAGGCTATTCGCAAATCCTGTTGCAGACCCCGATTAATATCCCGCGTGCGCTGGCAGAGGCTTTATAGACATGGCTGTGTTCAAATCCCGCATCCTCACCAGCTCAGACGCGTTTCTAGAAAACCGATCAGACATGCTCGCTCTGATCGAGCGCTTGAACGATCTGAACGGGCGCACACGGATGCTTTCGGAGAAGCGACGCGCCCGGTTTGAAGCGCGTGGACAGCTGACGCCTCGAGAGCGCCTGGCACGATTGCTGGATCCCGGAATGCCCTGGCTGGCGATTGGCAATCTGTCCGGATACCTGTCGGATGGCCGACCGGAAGAGAAGTCTCTGCCGGGATCAACAGTGATTTGCGGGATCGGCTTTATCCAGGGAACGCGCTGTATGATCGTGGTCGACGATAGCGGGATCATGGCCGGCGCCATGACGGGCTCGACCGGTTACAAAATCATCCGGTCCGAGCAAATCGCGCTGGAACAGAAGCTGCCTTACATCCACCTCGTGGAAAGCGCTGGCGGCGATCTCGTCAATTATACGGTTGAGGGCTTCTCGCGCGGTGGAGGCTTGTTCGCCGGACAAGCGAAACTTTCGAAAGCCGGAATTCCGGTGATCTCCATCCTGCATGGCTCATCGACCGCAGGCGGCGCCTATATGCCAGGCATGAGCGATTATGTTGTGGCGGTGAAGGGGCGCGGCAAAGCCTTTCTTGCCGGGCCACCACTTTTGAAAGCCGCTACTGGCGAGGTTGCGACTGAGGATGAGTTGGGCGGTGCTGAGATGCATGCGTCTGTGTCTGGCCTTGCCGAATACCTCGCGGAGAATGACAAGGACGCGATCATCATGGCGCGGGAGGTGATTGATCGGCTTGGCTGGAACACACGATGCCCCAAGCGGGACATGGTCGACGTTGCGCCTCCGCTTTATGATCCAGATGAAATTTCGGGCGTCGTGCCGGTTGATTATCGGAGGCCTTATGATGTGCGCGAAGTTGTTGCGCGTGTCGTCGATGGCTCCGACTTTATCGATTTCAAACCACGCTATGGCGTTGCGACCGTTTGCATTCAGGCGAACGTGCAAGGCTTTCGCTGCGGGCTGATTGGCAACAATGGACCGATCGATCCAGACGGTGCGACCAAGGCGACGCAATTCATGCAGCTCATGGATCAGGCGGACACGCCGGTTGTCTTCCTGCAGAACACGACCGGTTACATGGTCGGCAAAGAGTATGAGCGCGCTGGCATGATCAAGCACGGATCAAAGATGATCCAGTCTGTCACCAATATCGAAGTGCCTCGGATCACCTTGCAGATTGGCGCCAGTTATGGCGCGGGGAATTATGGCATGTGCGGCCGCGCCTTTGAGCCGGACTTTCTGTTCTCCTGGCCGAATGCCTCGACCGGTGTGATGGGCGGTGAACAGGCCGCCACTGTCATGTCCATCGTCGCGGAAGGCGCCTCCAAGGCGGCCGGCAAGGAACCGGACCGGGACGCGCTGGCGAAACAGGAAGCGCATCTCACGCAACTGTTCAACAGCCAGTCGAGCGGGTTCTACACGTCCGGCCATGACATGGATGATGGCATGATCGATCCGCGCGACACGCGGCGCACGCTCGGCTTCCTTCTGGCGACGGTATGGGAAGCGCGTCATCGGAACGTGCGTGAAAACAGCTTCGGCATAGCGCGATTTTAGGGAGGGCTTGGATGACACACTTACCGGATGTGACGGCGCTCGATCTCGACCTCGCCAATGGCTGGCTGACCATCTGGTTCAATCAGCCGGACAGTCGAAATGCCTTATCCGCAGAACTTGTGAGCGATTTGGTTGCGACCCTCGAAGCCGTAAAAGATGATCGCAGCGTGCGTGGAATCACGTTGCGCGGTCGCGGCGGCGTGTTCTGTGCTGGCGGCGATCTGAAATCCTTCAAGAAAGGCCAACAAGGCGGGCAGAGCTATGACGATGTCGTCCAGAGTTCGATCGGCGGCGCCTATATGTTCGACCTGGTCAATCGCATGCCGCAAGTGGTGATTGTCATCATTGAAGGGGCCGCGATGGCGGGTGGCTTTGGTATGGCCTGCTGCGCTGATGTCGTCATCTGTGAGGCTAATGCGCGGTTCGCGATGACCGAAACCGCGATCGGGCTGACGCCAGCGCAGATCTCCCCCTTTGTGATCCAGAAGCTGGGCTATGCGACGGCGCGGCGTTTGATGCTGACCGCCGCGCGCTTTGACGGGCGACAAAGCGCGGACCTCGGATTTGCGGACTTTCTCGGTGAGACGGTTGCGGAACTGGAGGCGCACGAAATGCAAATCCGAAAACAGGTCCTGCGCTGCGCCCCGGGCGCGGTGGCGGATATCAAGGCCTTGATCCTGGCCCTGCCACGGCTGAGCCGCGAAGACGCCATCCAGGCCGCGGCCGAGAATTTTGCCGGGCGCATGATGAGCGATGAGGGCAAGGAAGGCGTGGCGTCCTTTGTCGAAAAAAGAAAACCAGGCTGGGTGGCGGAACCGTGACAGAGATTTCAAGAATTCTGATCGCCAATCGCGGCGAGATTGCCTGCCGGGTCATTCGGACAGCGAAGGCGCTCGGGATCAAGACCGTGGCGGTCTATTCCGATGCCGATGCCGACGCGCCGCATGTTCGGCTTGCCGATCAGGCGGTTCATATCGGCCCGGCGCCGGTGGGGGAATCCTACCTCGTGATCGACAAGATTATCGATGCGGCGCGGACCTCGGGCGCAGATGCGGTTCATCCCGGATATGGCTTCCTGTCTGAGAATGCGGCCTTTGCCAAAGCCTGCGCTGACAACGAACTCATCTTTATCGGACCGCCCGAACAAGCGATCGACATTATGGGCGACAAGGCGCGCTCGAAACGCGCGATGCTGGAGGCAGGTGTGCCCTGCGTGCCAGGCTATCAGGACGACGAACAATCCGACGCCGCTCTGATCGCTGCGGCGAAAAAGATCGGCCTGCCGGTCATGGTCAAGGCCGCCGCGGGCGGTGGCGGTCGCGGTATGCGGCTTGTGCACAAGGCCAACGAGCTCGAGAACGCCATCAAGCTGGCCCGCTCGGAAGCCGAGAATGCGTTCGGTTCTGGCGCGTTGATCATTGAGAAAGCCGTCCAGCAGCCGCGACATGTGGAGATCCAGGTCTTCGCGGACGCGCACGGCAATGTCATCCATCTCGGCGAACGCGATTGTTCCGTGCAAAGGCGACATCAGAAAGTCATTGAAGAAGCGCCATGCCCGGTGATGACACCGGACCTCCGCGACGAGATGGGCGCCGCGGCGGTGGTTGCGGCGCGGGCGGTTGATTATTGTGGGGCGGGGACGGTTGAATTCCTGCTCGATTCCGACGGAGCGTTTTATTTCTTAGAAATGAATACGCGGCTGCAAGTCGAACACCCGGTGACCGAGGCGGTGACGGGGCTTGATCTGGTGGCGCTGCAAATCGCGGTTGCCGAGGGTAAGCCTATGCCGATCACTCAGGACGATGTCCGCCTGACGGGACATGCCATCGAGGTGCGCCTTTATGCTGAAGATCCGGAGCATGACTTTCTGCCGGCGACCGGCAAGGTGTTGTTGTGGGCACCGCCAGAGGGGGACGGCATTCGAGTCGATGATGGCATTGCAACGGGGACGGAGATTTCGCCTTTCTATGATGCCATGGTCGCCAAGATCATTGCCTGGGGCGAGACGCGGGCAGTGGCATTGAAGCGTCTTAGTGTGGCGCTCGAGTCGACCGCCCTCTTTGGGCTGGCGACCAATCGCGACTTCCTCATCGATGCCTTGTCGCAACCCGTGTTCCGGGAGGGCGAGGCGACCACCGGCTTTATCGATGAGACCTATGGCGAAGCGGGGTTTCAGAAAGCGGATCCGCAGCCTGCGCACATTGCGGCGGCGATTGCCCTGGACACCGCGCAACGACGAAAAACAGCGCACGCGGAGTCGATTGCGGTGCACCCGGATCTGTTAGGCTGGTCGAGTACGCATGACCTTGAATCCTCGGCTGAATACGTTTGTGGAAACTTGCGCAAAGTTGCGCGCGTGCTGCCCAGACTGGATGGCGTACGCGTAGATCTTGGCGAAACGGCGCATGATGTTGCCATCACGCAAGGCGATCATCGCCGCGCGGAACTTCTGATACAGGGTGAGGCGGCGACAATGATTTATCATCTCGATCAGGACCGCATACATGTCGCATCCGATCGGGAGACGCGCGTGGTCAAGAATCTTTCTCTGCGGTTGCGGACGGATGATGAAGAGGGCGGCGGCGGCACGATCTTGGCGCCCATGCATGGCAAGCTTCTGGAGATTACGGTCGCGGCTGGTGACCGCGTCACAAAAGGTCAGAAACTCGCCGTCCTGGAAGCGATGAAGATGCAGCATGAGATCCTCGCCGAAATTGATGGCACCGTGGACGTCATCGCGGCGCCGGTCGGTGAACAGATTGCGGCGGATGAACTGATTTTGGAAATTACAACGGATGAGGGAGAATAGGTCATGATGAAGTCACCCATTTGCGAGATGCTGGATATCGAATTCCCATTGCTCGCCTTTACCCATTGCCGGGACGTTGTGGTCGCGGTGTCAAAGGCGGGCGGGATGGGCGTGTTTGGCGCCGTGAACCTGCCGCCGGATCGGTTGAAGGAAGAACTCGATTGGATTGTTGCAAATATTGATGGCAAGCCGTTCGGTGTCGACCTGATCGTGCCCAACAAGTTTGAAGGCAAGTCCGAAGGCTTTGATAGTGACCGTCTACTGAATGCCGTTCCGGATGAGCACAAGAAATTCGCCGCCGGAATTATGCGCGATCACGGCATTGAGGATGTCGATCTGGAATCCAAGCGCAGCAACTCCCTCAGCTTCGCGCGCAATCTTGGCGATGATGGCGCTCAATCTTCCATGGAAGTGGCGTTTCAGTATCCGATCAAGATGATCGTCAATGCCCTTGGCGTGCCCCCCAAGTCCATGATGGACATGGCCGCCAAGCACGGTGTTGCGACCGGGGCGCTGGTCGGCGCCAAGGAGCATGCGGTGAATCAGGTCAATGCCGGTGTCGACGTTCTGATTGTGGCCGGCGGTGAAGCGGGCGGGCATTGCGGCGACGTCTCGACCCTGGTGCTCATCCCCGAGGTTGCGCGGGCCGTACGCGATATGGGACAGAGTACGCCGCTCCTCGCGGCGGGCGGAATCACGACCGGGGAGCAGATGGCCGCAGCCATGGCCATGGGCGCTGCCGGCGCCTGGTGCGGGTCGGTCTGGCTGACCACCAGCGAGGCGGAAACCAATCCGATTGTGAAAGAGAAAATGCTGACCGCGTCATCGCGCGACACCGTCCGATCCCGATCGCGGACCGGCAAGCATTCGCGTCAGTTGCGGTCGCCCTGGACAGATGCATGGGAGGCGGAAGATGCGCCCACGCCATTGCCGATGCCCCTACAGTCGCTGATCTCCGAGCCGGCCCTGTCGCATATCGACAAGTTGAGTCAGGGTGGACATGAAGGCGCCAGAGACCTGGCGACCTATTGGGTCGGGCAGGGCGTTGGTCTGATGAGCCAGTCCATGTCGGCCGGCCAGGTCGTGCAACAGTTCAAAGAGGACTATCTCACCGCTTATGAGCGTCTGATGCAGACCATGGATATGAGCTAGTCAGGAGCAATTGCGATGCAACAAGCTGAAGACTTCCGCGCTGAAAGTGAGGCCTTGTTCGGGCTGCTCGATGGCGCTGATACAACACGGTTTGATGAGCCGACTCTATTCAAGGACTGGACGATCAATGCGGTCTTGCAGCATCTGCATTTCTGGAACCAGATGGCCGGTCTGCAACTGACCGACGAGGCGGAACTGTCCCGGCGCCTCGGAGAGGTGATGCGACATGAGGGTGGCATGCGCGGGTTTGAGCGGGCGCATTTCAACGAGATGGGCGGGCGCGACCTGTTGGAAAGCTGGCATGAGGATGTTGCGCACACGGCCGACCTGTTTGCTGATGCGGACCCCAAGGCGCGTCTGAAATGGGCCGGACCGGATATGAGTGCACGATCATCGATCACGGCCCGATTGATGGAGACCTGGGCGCACGGCCAGGAGGTCTATGATCATCTCGGAGTCGAGCGAGAGAATGCCGACCGCATTCAGAATATTGTCGTGCTCGGGGTGAACACGTTTGGCTGGACTTATATGACCCGCAAGGAAGATCCGCCTGGACCCATGCCATATCTGGAGCTGACGGCACCGTCCGGCGCGGTCTGGACATATGGTGATGAGAGCGAAACGGAGCGGGTCGCCGGATTGGCCGAAGAATTCTGTCAGGTCGTGACGCAAACGCGCAATGTGGCGGATACAGACCTGATCGTGACCGGGGCGACGGCGCGGGACTGGATGTCCAAAGCGCAATGCTTTGCGGGCGCCCCTGAAACACCCCCTGCGCCCGGTGCGCGGTTCCGAAATTCGAATTGAGGACAAGACCTTGGATTTAAGCCTGAGCCCAGAATATGAAGCGTTTCGCGACCAAGTTGCCGGACTGCTGCAAGACAATCAGCAAAAAGCGCCCACCCAGGCGGACCGCGGAATCAAAAATCAGCGCCGACAGGATTGGCAAAAATGGTTGATCGAAAATGGTCTGGCCGCGCGAACTATCCCCAAGGAATATGGCGGCTATGGCGCCGCGCCGGACATTCTGAAATCGCGCATCATCGCCGAAGAGTTCGCCCGAACCGGTCTGCCCAAGGGGATTGCCAATCAGGGCGTCTCCATGCTGGTGCCGACGCTGCTCGAGCTTGGCACGGAAGAACAGAAACAGGCCTATATCCGGCCAACCCTGCATGGCGAGATGATCTGGTGCCAGGGGTATTCAGAACCTGGTGCGGGCTCGGATCTCGCCTCCCTTACGACCAAGGGGGAGATTGATGGTGATGATTATGTGATCAATGGCCAGAAAATCTGGACCTCTACGGCGAAGCAGGCGGACATGATTTTCTGTCTGGTGCGGACCGAGCCGGATGCCAAGAAACATCATGGCATTTCCTATCTGATCTTCTCCATGGATACGCCCGGGATTGAAGTGCGACCGCTGGTCGACATGACCATGAATGCCAATTTCAACGAGGTCTTCTTCACCGATGTTCGGGTGCCCCGCGATCAGATTGTCGGCGCGCCCGGTAAGGGTTGGCAAGTGGCGAATGCGACCCTGACGCATGAACGCGGCATGCTTGGCGATCCGAACGCCGCGAAGACACGTTTACTGGCCATTGCCGACCTGATGCAGAAAGAGACGATCAATGGCGAACGCCTGATCGACAATCCCGTGTTCCGCGATCGCCTTGTGGCGCTGCAGGCGCGGGTCTATGCCATGCAAGCCAATGGCCTGCGCGTGATGAGCAACAGGATCAAGGGCGATAGCGCGGGCATGGCCGGACTGATTATCAAGCTTCAGGGCTGTGAGCTGAATCATGAACTGGCGCGCCTTGCGATTGATGCCATGGGCGAGTTTGGATTGCTTTATGGCGACACGCCCTATTTGCGCGACTTCGGTGAATGGCAGGCCAAATACATGTATGATCTTGGCCTGATCATTGGCGGCGGGACGGCGCAAATTCAAAAGAACATCATCTCCGAACGAGGGCTCGGCATGCCGCGCGAACCTCGCCCGGCTGCGGCATAGGAGGCGTCAGATATGGAATTCGGACTTTCAGACGATCAGCGCATGTTTCAGGACTCCATCAAAGGCTATCTGGAATCGGCGGCCGCTTTGGATACGGTTCGTGAAATCGCTGATGGCGACCGGGACAAGGGCGGCGCCATGAATGCCGGAATAGCCGAACTTGGCGTTGGGCAAGTCCTGATCCCGGAAGACCATGATGGCCTGGGACTTGGATTGCTTGACGCGGCATTGATTCAGGAAGCGCTGGGCGCCGCAGTCGCGCCGGTCGATCATCTGGCGACGGCAATGGCCATTGTCGGGATCGAGGCGGCGGGCACAGAAGCGGAGAAAGCCGAGTGGTTGCCGAAAATCGCTTCGGGCGACGTGCGCATGGGCGTCGCTGTGACCGAGCATGTTGGCGCAAGAGAAGGCGCTGGGATCAATGCTGCGTCCGGGCAATTATCGGGCAAGAGCCTGTTCGCGATGGAAATCCGGAACGCGACCCATATCCTGGTGGCGGATCAATCGGGCGCGCTGCACATTGCCAAGCATGGCGACGCGATCACGCGATCGCCACACTTGACGATTGATCGGACGCGCGACCTTGCCGAGCTGGTGTTCAATGCCGCGCCGGCTGTGGCCTTAAGCGGGGAAAATAGGCCGGGCTATTCCGCAGACCGGGTCGTCGAAACCGGGCGGCTCCTGCTGGCGGCGGATACGCTTGGCGCCGCGCAAGCCATGCTGGACAAGGCTGTGGACTATGCCAGGGAGCGCAAGCAGTTCAATCGCGTAATTGGCAGTTTTCAGTCGGTGAAACATCTCTGTGCCGAAATGGCGGCGCATCTTGAACCGGCCCGTGCGCTGGTCTGGCATGCGGCGCATGCCGTTGACGAGAATATGGAAGATGCGGCGATGATGGTGTGTCTCGCCAAGTCTCACCTTGCCGAAGTCGGAACCTTTGTCGCCCGCACGTCGACAGAAGTGCATGGCGGCATGGGGTTCACCGATCTGGTCGGGCTGCATTACTGGTTCAAGCGCATTGGTGCCAATCGACAGCTGCTGGGCGGACCCGAAAAGGTGCGCGAGGATGCCGCGCGCTTGCAGGGATGGGCATAAGCTTGCGCATTACGCGGCTTTCAATATGTTGGCAGTTTGGGTGTCATAATTTAGGTGTGAGGTATGATGGATCGATGTTGGATTGAGGGGACTTCACAGCGTAACAGAGCAGGGCGAACGCCGCCGCAATGGCGTGACCTGATTCTGATCGGACTTCTCACCTGGTTCGGGGCGAGCTTCGCACAGGCGCAAGATGCCGACCCGCCCAATATCGTTATCATCCTGATCGACGATGCCGCACTTATGGATATTGGCGTCTATGGCGGCGAAGCCCGCACGCCGCATATGGATGCGTTGGCCGCACGTGGGGCCATGTTCCTGCAATATCGCACGTCGCCGCTCTGCTCGCCGACGCGGGCGATGTTGCTGACCGGGCTCGACAATCATCT
>ERZ1740059.90-NODE-90-length-46706-cov-7.000772_pt1 | contig 46706 bp, 47 predicted proteins | sample MGYA00581744_ERZ1740059 | MGnify/ENA primary metagenome ERZ1740059 (study PRJEB43018, sample SAMN04849738) | marine metagenome | isolation source: floating plastic debris | place: Pacific Ocean | collected 2008-08-28 | study: EMG produced TPA metagenomics assembly... | reverse complement strand
TCGGTTCGATCAGGTCCCACAGGTTTCCGAACGGATCTTCGAAGACGGCGACGGTGCCATAGGATTCATGTCGCGGTTCCTCTCTGAATTTGACACCTTTGCTGAGCATCGCGGCATGGTCACGGGCGAAATCATCCGTGTGGAGAAAAAAGCCGACCCGGCCGCCGGTCTGGTTGCCAATGGCCGCGGCCTGTTCGGGGCCATCGGCCTTTGCCAGTAGCAGGGCAGTTTCAGCGCCGGGCGGGGCGACGCGAACCCATCGCTTCATATCGCTCAGCTGTGTGTCTTCGAGCAACTCGAAGCCAAGAGCATCAACATAGAACGCGATGGCTTCGTCATAGTCTGAAACGACAAGGGTAATGTTGGCGATTAACTGAGTCACAAGGTCCTCTCTCGTTCACCAAGTCTCATCGAGCTGCGCGATATCGGGTTCTGAAACACCCAATGTATCTGCCAAAAATGCAATTGGATTGGAGCCGTGATAATTCTGTAGGGTCACGTAACACCAGTCAGTTCGATTACCTCGATGTTTTCGAAGTGCTATCACCATGTCTCCGATCTGAAATGCAAAGAAGTCGAAATAGTCGAGGTCGTCCCATGTGCGTTCTGTTAGACACTCTTTGGCTTCAGCGAACGCAACTGGACAAAGCTTTGCGCTAAACTGAGCCGTCCCGATTAGCCCCGGATAATCAAGTATTGAGATCTGTTTCATGCCTGAACGTGTAACATACCTCTTTCCAAAAAAATGCGTTACGCCGCCTCGACCTCAACTTCACTCGGATCATAATTCAGGATCGGTCCGAGCCAGCGTTCCGCGGTTCGTAAGTCCATACCTTTGCGCCGGGCATAGTCTTCGACCTGGTCCCGCTCAATCCGTCCGACCGCGAAATAGACGCTTTCCGGATGCGCCATATACAGGCCGGAAACCGAGGCCGCCGGTGTCATCGCGAAACTTGAGGTCAGCTCCATGCCAATCCGACCCGCATCCAGCAGGCGGAACAGGGTTTCCTTCTCCGTGTGGTCCGGCTGGCATGGATAGCCGGCCGCCGGGCGGATGCCGGCATAGGCTTCCTTAATGAGCTCGGCATTGTCGAGCGTCTCATCGGCGGCATAGCCCCAATGCACCTTGCGCACCTGTTCGTGCATATATTCCGCCATGGCCTCGGCAAAACGATCCGCCAGGGCCTTGACCATGATGGCAGAATAGTCATCCGCCTCCGCTTCGAACTTTTTGGCGATCTCTTCGGCCTGCGGGCCTGAGGTGACGGCAAAACCGCCAATATGATCGCCATGTTGGGCGATGAAATCGGACAGCGCGAAATTGGCGCGCTGATTGTCCTTGACCATTTGCTGACGCAGCGTGTGGAACGTGTCGCCGGTCTCGAGCTTGATGTCATCGCCGTCGCGCGCGGCGCCCCAGAAGCCGATCACGGCTTTCGGCTTGAACCAGTCCTGACCGAGGATTTGCTGCATCATATTCTCGGTGTCACGCCAAAGGTCGCTGGCGGCTTCGCCGACAATCTCGTCCTCGAGGATTTGCGGGAAACGCCCGGCCAGGTTCCAGCTGGAGAAATAAGGCGTCCAGTCAATGTAACGCGCAAGTACCGAGAGGTCGAAATCCTCGAACACTTTGGTGCCGGTGAATGTCGGCGCTTGCGGCGTGGGCGCTTCAAGTTCGTGGGCGTGCGCCCGCGCGACTTTGATCGGGTGTCGCGGCTTCGGCGGCCCGCCGGCGCGACTATCGCGCATGCGCTGGTACTTGGCCTGCGCCGTCTCGACAAAAAGCGGCCGGTCCTCGTCCGACAGCAGGGCCGAGACCACGCCCACGGCGCGGCTGGCATCCGTGACGTGAATGGTCGGGCCATTGTCGCGGGCCGGATCGATCTTGACCGCCGTGTGCGCCGGCGAGGTGGTGGCGCCGCCGATGAGCAATGGCTGCTGCATGCCGGTGCGCTGCATCTCGCGGGCGACATAGACCATCTCGTCCAGGCTCGGCGTGATCAGGCCAGACAGGCCGATAATGTCGACCTTCTCTTCCTCGGCCTTGGCGAGGATATCCTCGCACGGGACCATGACGCCCATATCGACTATCTCATAGCCATTACAGGCGAGCACGACGCCGACAATATTCTTGCCAATGTCATGCACGTCGCCTTTGACCGTCGCCATCAGGACTTTGCCATTCGAGGCGTCGACGGTGCCAAGCTCTTCTTTTTCGGCCTCCATGAAAGGGTCGAGATAGGCCACCGCCGCTTTCATCACGCGGGCCGATTTCACCACTTGCGGCAGGAACATCTTGCCGGAGCCGAACAGGTCACCGACGACATTCATGCCATCCATCAGAGGGCCTTCGATGACGTGTAACGGACGATCGGCAGCGGCGCGGGCTTCTTCCGTGTCGGCGTCGATAAATTCGGTAATGCCGTTGACCAGGGCGTGCTCGAGCCGCTTGTTCACATCGGCCTCGCGCCAGGACATGTCCTTCTCGGCGGACTTGCCTTTCTGGCCGCGGAACTGTTCGGCATAGTCGACCAGCGCTTCGGTCGACTCGTCATTGCGGTTGAGGATGACGTCTTCGACCAGCTCGCGCAGCTTTGGTTCAATCTCGTCATAAATGTCGAGCTGGCCGGCATTAACGATGCCCATATCCATGCCGGCCGGGATGGCGTGATAGAGAAAGACCGAATGCATCGCCCGCCGCACCGGTTCATTGCCGCGGAAAGAGAAGGAGACGTTTGAGAGGCCACCGGAAATGTGACAGCCCGGGCAGGTCTCGCGAATGATCTTGGTCGCTTCGATGAAATCGACGGCGTAATTATTATGCTCATCAATGCCCGTCGCGACGGCAAAAATGTTCGGGTCGAAGATGATATCTTCCGCTGGGAAGCCAACCTCTTCGGTCAGGATCTTGAACGCGCGCTGACAGATTTCAATCTTGCGCGGCGCCGTGTCGGCCTGGCCAACCTCGTCAAACGCCATGACCACGACAGCGGCGCCATAGGACAGGCATTTGCGCGCTTGTTCGCGGAACTGGTCTTCGCCTTCCTTCATCGAGATGGAGTTGACCACGGCCTTGCCTTGCACGCATTTCAGGCCGGCCTCGATGACCTCCCATTTGGACGAGTCGATCATCACCGGCACGCGCGCAATATCGGGCTCCGCGGCGATGAGGTTGAGGAAGGTGCGCATGGCTTCGGCGCCATCGAGCATGCCCTCATCCATGTTCACATCAATGAGCTGGGCGCCATTCTCAACCTGTTGGCGTGCCACCTCGACCGCGGTGGCATAGTCGCCATTGGCGATCAGCTTGCGGAACCGGGCCGAGCCGGTGACATTGGTACGCTCGCCAATATTGACGAAGCTCTGGGAGGCGGACGTGGTCATAGCGCTTTGTATCCGATCAAGTCGCGAAAAAGCTGGTTAGCGTCTTCGCGCGTCGATTCTTTAAGTGTCTGTTTCTTGGGAAAGTTCTGAGAAGCCCAATCAAGCTCGGCGGTGATGAAGGAATCCACCGCGTCAATGCGGGCCCCGGCACCGACTTCGCTTGCGTGCGCCTTCGCGCGCAGAAGATCAGAAATTCGATCTTGCAAGGCCGCATCCACATCCGTTCCATTGATCAGGTCCTGAAAATTCATCGGCGGCAGTCGATCCGGATGTGCGCGCACCCAGCGGATCGCAAGGACAGGGCGTAGAACGTAAAAGTACTTCTTTAGATTGACCTCGGTTTCCCCTTGGATGTTCCGGGTCCAGGTATTTCGCGCCAGGTGAAAGTAATGCGTCAGGCAATCAATTGGGCGGACATAATCGTCCGCAAACGCGCGCAACCGTTTGCAGGCTGGCGCGTCCCATCGGTAGTGAATGGGACTCGAGAGCCATTCCAGTAAAACTGGATTGGGCTTTAGTAAGAGCGTGATCGCCTTCTGAATGTCCCAGCCATTGATATCCCAATCATCTTTGAGCGGCAGCTCAATAACATCGCGTCCGGGCTTGAGACTCAGGTACCAGCTGGGGGCACGGGCATAGACAAATCGGACGTCAAAATCGCTGTCTGGAGATGGAAATCCCCAAGCCCGGCTGCCGCTTTCAATCGCAAACAAAAACCGCACATTATAATCGCGCTCGATCTCGGACAGCTGTGATTGGATCACGGCTTCCTTGTCGGCCGGAATGTCCGGCACGAAGGTGAACGCGGAAGTCATCAAACTATGCTTCCAAAATCATATCGAAGCCGCCGAAAATCATGCGCTTGCCATCGAATGGCATGGCGTCGCCATTGAAAATGGGGTCGCCCATTGCGGCTTCCATGCCTTTGTCGCGGGCGTCTTTCGATGGCCAGTAATTCATTGCCATCACAACCGTTTCACCCTCTTTCAGCGCAACCGCCATTGGGAACGAGGTGACCTCCCCATCAGGCAGGTCAGAACCCCAACCTTCGACAACTTTCGTGGCACCATACTTCTTGAACGCCTCGGCCATCTTTTTGGCGAGTTCGATATATTCATCCTTGTTAGCAATCGGAACAGGCAGAATGACGCCTTCAATATATGTCATCCGAATATGTCTCCTGACTCAGGTCGGTTTGAACCTATGCGTCCAAAATCGTCTCAAAGCTGCCAATCAGCATACGCTTGCCATCAAACGGCATGGTCATGTCTTCATCGTTGAAAACAGGGTCTGTCATGCATTGCTCCATGCCCTTGTCGCGCGCCTCTTTAGACGGCCATTCGATCCAGGAAAAGACGATCACTTCACCTGGCTCAGCCTTCACGGCCAAGGGGAATGAGGTGACCTCGCCGTCCGGAACTTCATCGCCCCAATTGTCCATCACGCGCAAGGCGCCATACTTCTTGAACACGGGCGATGTCACCCGCGCATGTTCGAGATAGGCTTCCTTGTTTTCCGCTGGGACGGCGGCAACAAATCCATCAATATAGGTCATCAGCCGACCTCCCGAACCAGGCCGGTCAGGCCATCAATGCTTTCGCCATTCTTGTCATACCGGCTTTTGACCCATTCTTCGGTCGACTTATTGTCGACATAGCGGGTCAGCTGATCACGCTCGCCCTTGAACTCATAGAACGGGACGCCCCAGCCGCAGCTGTCCTGTATACGCTTCAGCTTGACCTTGAAAATACCGCGGGCGCGTTCAAAACCTGGGAACAGACCCAGCATCTCGTCCCATTCGGCATGATGCGGATTGACGATTTCGCCGGTGCCATAGAGGCGCAGGATATTGGCCGGGCCTTCAAAGGCGCAGAACATGATGGTCAGGCGCCCATTCTCTTGCACGTGGGCCTGGGTTTCGATGCCCGACCCGCCAAGATCGAGCCAGCAAACCGTGGTGTCATCAATCACCTTGAACGCGTCATAGCCCTTGGGCGACAGGTTGATATGCCCATCGGCGGAGAGCGGCGCCGAGGCCACGAAAAACATTTTCTGCTTCTCAATGAACTTGATGATACGTTTATCGAGTTTCTTGTAGACTTTCACAGCATTCTCCCTGGCCTGGCTTGCGGACCTTATGATGCCACTTCAAAGGGTTCCAGACCAGCGAGGCGCATAGAGTTTTTTGTCGGCGCCGTGTCGCGGGGTTTGATGCCCTGAATGGCCTCGGCCAGCGCGGCCACGTGTGCCGGTGTGGTGCCGCAACAGCCGCCGAGGATATTGACGATGCCGTCTTGCGCCCAGCTGCAAACCTTGCCGCAAGTCTCATGTGGTTTCTCGTCATACTCGCCCATTTCATTCGGCAAGCCAGCATTCGGATAGGCGGCGACCAGCGTATCGGCATAGCGCGAAATCTCGGCAATATGCGGCCGCATCAGCTCGGCACCGAGGGCGCAGTTAAAGCCGATCGCGAAGGGTTTGGCGTGGCGCACCGAATTCCAGAACGCCTCGACAGTTTGACCCGACAAGGTGCGCCCGGATCGGTCGGTAATGGTGCCGGAAATCCACAAAGGCAGCTCATCCATACCTTCGGCTTCGAGATCCATCTTGGCCTTGATCGCGGCCTTGCAATTCAGCGTATCCGTGATCGTCTCGATCATATAGAGGTGCACACCGCCATCATTCAGGGCTTTGATCTGTTCGCGATAGGCCTGATAGACCTCGTCAAAATTCACCTCGCGGGCGCCGGGATCATTTACGTCCGAACTCATCGACAGCATCTTGTTCAGCGGGCCAATCGATCCGGCGGCAAAGCGCGGCTTGTCGGGCTGTTTTTCGGTCCAGGCATCGGCGGCCTCACGGGCAAGGCGGGCGCCTTCGAGATTGATATCGATGACGTCCTGCAGGTTCAGGTCATAATCATCCTGGGCAATCGTCGTGGCCGAGAATGTATTGGTTTCGGTGATGTCGGCGCCAGCCTCGAAATAGGCATCGTGCAAATGCGTCACGCGATCCGGACGGGTCAGACAGAGAATGTCATTATTGCCTTTCATCTGGCCCGGATAGGCGTCGGTCGTGAACCGGTCGCCGCGAAAATCTTCTTCGGCGAGGCCCATTTTCTGAAACATCACGCCCCAGGAGCCATCCAGGAGCAGGATGCGCTCCTTGGCAGCGGCGTGGAGGGCGGCGATGCGGGTATTACGGTCGGTCATATCAATTGTCATCCCGGCCGGAGCGCAGCGTAGAGCCGGGACCCAGCCTGTTGGTTGTGGAAATTTGCCCTGGGTCCCGGACAAACGCTGGCGCGTTTTCCGGGATGACAAGGAGAGTGTTTACTGCGTCGCTCACACCGCCACCTGTTTCGGTTTCAGTCCCAGCAACCGACAGGTCGAGATGGCCAGGTTCGCGCGATTGAGCGTGTAGAAGTGAAAATCATTGACGCCATGCTCTGACAATTTGTGGCAGAGTTCAGCGGCGACATTGGCGGTGATCAGCTCGCGGGTCTCGGGATCATCATCCGTCCCCTCATAAAGATCGTGCAGCCATTGTGGCACGCTGGCCTCGACGACTTTCGCCATCCGGGCGAGGCCATTGAAGTTGGGCTGCAACATAATGCCCGGCACGATCGGCATGGTAACGCCGCCGGCCTCAGCCCGGTCGCGGAATTCGAGATAGACATCCGGCTCAAAGAAGAATTGCGTAATGGCGCGATCTGCGCCCGCATCCTGTTTGGCTTTCAGAAACGCAATATCCTCATCCCAGCCGAGGCTATCCGGATGCTGTTCGGGATAGCAGGAGACGCTGATCTCGAACCGCGCCCCAGGCGCGATATCGTACTCGCGAATGCCCTGGATCAGATCGACACTGTCGCGAAAGCCATCCGGGTGTTGTTCGAATTTGGCGCCCATGCCCTCGGGTGGATCGCCGCGCAGCGCCACAAGATGGCGGACACCAGCCTGCCAGAAATCCGTGGCAACTTGCAGAACCTCGTCCCTGGTGGCACCGACACAGGTCAGGTGCGCCGCTGGGGCGAGCGGTGTATCTTGTGCGATCTTGGCGACGGTTTTCTGCGTCCGGTCGCGGGTCGAGCCGCCGGCGCCATAGGTGACCGAAACGAATTTCGGGGCCATAGGCGACAGGCGTGCGACGGATTCCCAGAGCTTCGCCTCCATCTTGTCGGTCTTGGGGGGAAAGAACTCGAACGAGACATTGGGCGCAGGTGTGGTCTGCTGTGCGGCGACGGCGAGCGTATTCATGCGGCAACTTCCTGTTGATTGGCGGGGCGCGTGGCCGTCCAGATGAGCACGCTAAGGCCCTGGTCCAGCGAAGCTGGCGGGTCGAACCGGGTCGGCGCCTGCACAGCGAGCCCGGCAGCGTCGGCCCAGGCCGACATATCGTCTTCGCGAATGCCGAGGCGGCGATGGCCCTGGCTTTCGCGGAGGAATTCAAGATCGTGGGGCGCGAAATCGACGACGAGCAGTTGTCCGCCGGGTTTGAGAATGCGCGCTGCCTCGGCGATCACGTCTTCCGGCTGTTCCAGATAGTGCAGCACCTGGTGAACGATTACCAGGTCGGCGCTATTATTCTCGAATGGTGTGTCGGTGACATCGCCCTGGCGGACGCGGGCATTGCGCACGTCTGCGCGGTTGAGATTGGCCCGCGCGACCGTCAGCATGTGATGCGACAGGTCCAGGCCTTCCGCGTCTTGTGCATGCGGAGCGAGAAGGGCCAGCATGCGGCCAGTGCCGGTGCCCAGGTCGACCAGGCGTTCAAATCGGCGATCGCCGATCTGATGCAGGATCGCGGCTTCGATATCGGTTTCCGGATAATGGAGCGCGCGCAGCCGATCCCACGTCTCGGCGATATTGGAAAAGTAGGATTCGGCGGAGACCGCGCGCTCGCGGCGCACATTCTGGAGCGCCGTCGCGTCCTGAGCAAAAGGGGCGGCGGTCAGATCGAGTTCGGCGAACAGGGCATTCAAAACCCGACCGGCCCAGTCTTTCGTCCGCGCGCGATAGAACACCCAGGACCCTTCCGGCAGACGCTCGACCAGGCCGCCATTGGTCAAGGTCTTCAAATGATGCGACAAACGAGGCTGACTCTGATCCAGAATCTGGACCAGCTCACCCACGGCCAGATCGCCGCGCCGCAAGAGCGCGAGAATGCGCAATCGCGTTGGCTCGCCGGCCGCCTTCAAGGCGTCAACCAGAGTGTTCGGATCTGACGTCATAAATCATATAAACAATCATTTATATGATTTGCAAGCACCAATTTGTCAGACCTTGAAATTGTGCTCAACTGGACACAGTTCTGTATCATGTCGGAATATTCACATTAGGTTTATTTGATTTGTTGCATAGCAGACCTCATATCGCCTGCCGATAAGAAGGACCGGTTCCATGCGATTTGCGAGTGTATTAACTACGTCACTCCTGGCCGTAACAGCGTGCGCCACGACGCCAACCGAAGACGCGTCACCCACCGCGGTATACGACCCGTGGGAAGGCTTTAACCGACAGATTTACGCCTTTAATGATGGCGTTGATCAGGCCGTGCTTGAGCCCGTGGCGAAAGGCTATCGCGCCGTCACCAATGAACCAGTGCGCGGCGGCGTCTCGAATTTTCTGACCAATCTCAATCAGCCCGTAGTGTTCGCCAATACGGTGCTTCAGGGCAAACCGGGCGCTGCGATCGACACGGCTACCCGCTTTGCAGTCAATTCGACGGTCGGCCTGGCCGGTATCCTGGACGTTGCAACGTCCCTTGATGTACCGCAACATCGGGAAGATTTTGGTCAGACTCTGGGCGTTTGGGGCGTGCCGAACGGTCCGTACATCGTTCTGCCTTTCCTCGGATCGTCAAATGTTCGCGATACGGTCGGTTTCGGGGTCGATATTGCGTTCGATCCCCTCAATTACGCCCAATTTGAAGGCGATAATGAATTCCTGATCACCCGTCAGGTGGTCGGCGTCGTTTCGGCACGCGAATCCGTGATCGAAGCAGTCGAAGTGCTGCGCGATCAACCGGAACCGTATGTCGCGCTCCGCCGACTCTATACACAACAAAGAGCCGCCGCGATTCGCGACGGCCGTGAGCAAGAAGACCCATTCGAGGATTTGCCCGATTTCGATGATTACGATTTCGGCGAAGAAGAGGAATTCGAGTCACAGGAAGAATGATGATGAAGATACGAAACTGGATAATTTCATCAGCCATGCTGGCTGTCGCAGCCGCGCCAGCCTTTGCTGACACACAGACAGAGGAATATGTGCGGGCCAATGCCAATGATGTGCTCGCATCATTGAACGCGCCGGGTCTGACCGCCGATGAACGTCGCGAGCAATTCCAGACTTATATGGACGAGTTCACCAATCTGGACGCGGTCGCCAAATTCGTGATCGGTAAATATGCCAAACGCTTTTCGGACGAAGAGATGGAGGCGTATCTGACCACGTTCCGCAATTATGCGCTGGTCGTGTACGAGTTCTATTTCAACGAATATCGCGGCCAGGACGTGAAAGTCACTGGCTCGACCGATCGCAATGCCCGCGATTCTATTGTCGATACGGAAATCGTTCGCGCCGATGGTCAGGAGCTGGAAGTCCGCTGGCGGGTCCTGAACCGGGGTGGCAAATATCAGGTTGTCGATGTCGCGCTGAACGCGGAAGGCAATCTGATCTGGCTGGCAATCGAACAGCAAGCCCAATTCCTGTCCATTCTGGACAAGAATAACGGGTCGGTTGAGGCGTTGAACGCCAAGATTAACAGCATGACCGACGAGCTGATCGCACAACGTCCGGCCGAAAGCAGCTAGGCCCGATCCGGTCCTAATCACAAAAGATCGCTCGGCGTGCGGCCCGTATTAACCCGGGCTGCACGAGTCGGCCTTATCGAGATGATGAGGCAGGCTTATCTGCGGCGCGCATACGGGGTCGAAATTTGGACATGGCGGGACAGAGATGATGGGGCCATATCAGACGCCGCTCGCCTTGGCGCGCGAACCGCTCATGGCCTTTTTCTGGGCGGTGCTGGCGCCGATCCTGTTCCTGACCGGCGCGGCTTTGGTCGCCTATGAATTCGTCCCGGAGTTCGAGACGGGCAGCGCCCTGGAAATTCGGGCCTATCAAACGCTCTGGTTTGTTTCCTGTCTGGCTATGGCGGCTTGGTTTGCGGTCATGAGCGTCTGGTCAAACTGGCTTGGCGCTGGCCCGTTTGCCGGTCGCATGACCACCGACAGCACCTGGATTTCGATTGCCGTCATTCTGGGCCCGATCATCCTTCTGGTCCCAAACGTGATCGTCGCCAGCGTCATGACCGAAGAGGGCTGGCAGTATAATGGCGATGTCAATCAGGATGTGTTTCAGCCGAGAAACTGGACGCTGGCCTTTATTTTTGTCTCCGTGATCATGGCGCCGATTGTCGAGGAAGTGGCTTTTCGGGGCATTGCGCTCGGTGCCCTGATCGCCCGCGGCCTCAGCCCGATCGGGGCCGTGGTTCTGTCCAGTTTTGCATTTGCCTTCAGTCACTTGCAATATTCCCCGGCGGCCATGTTTGTGGTGTTTCTGAGCGGTATCGGGTTTGCGATCCTGCGCCTTGTGAGCGGAACCGTGATCGTGCCCATCATTGCCCATGGCGCCGCCAATGGCGTGGTTTTGTCGCTCAACTGGCTGGCGGCCAATCCCCCAACGTGAGGGGTTGCCGGGACGACCGCGACCCGCCATGTGAAGCGCCATGAGTGACGATCTTACCAAAGAACAGATCTATGATATCCCGGCTGGCTATACGCCCTTGCCCTGGCATCGCGGGTTTGGCCGTCAGGTCGGACCGCTGTTCGAGAAGCGCAACGAACACGGCCTGACCCGGGCCTTCCGCGTTGGTGAGCATCATACCAATGGCATGATGAATGCGCATGGCGGCATGGTCATGACCTTTGCTGACATGGCCTGGGGCGCGGCGGTCGAGAAGGATGAGGACACCTGGTGGGTGACCATCCGCCTGCTGTGCGATTTCCTGTCGGGCGCCAAGCATGGTTCCTGGGTCGAAGGGCGCGGCGAGGTGCTGTCCGTGGTTGATGGCATCTATACGGTCGAGGGCCGGATCTGGACCGGTGAAAAGACCCTGATGACCGGCACCGGCATCTTCAAGATTATTGAAAAACGGACCTGACGTCATGGCGGATGATATGTCGAACGCGGCCGCTTATGAGCCGAACCTGCTGGCCCGCTATCGCGGTCAGAAGCCGGACGCGCCAGCCTGGTTCGAAGCGGCCATTGCGACACCGTACGAGACCCATATCGTCGCCGTGGATGGCATCAAAATTCACTATCAGACCTATGGCGACCGAACCAAGCCTGGCCTCTTGCTGGCGCATGGCAATGGCGCTCATGCGCACTGGTATGACTTTATCGCCCCGGCGCTGGCCGAAGACTATTATGTCGTCTCGATGACCTTTTCCGGCATGGGCGACAGTGACTGGCGGAGCACTTACAGCTTCCCGACCTTCGCCGAAGAACAACTCGCGGTCTGTGAACATGCGGGCCTGTTCGAGGGCGGACGCAAGCCGGTCATTGCGGCGCATTCCTTTGGCGGCTTCATCACCCTGCATGCGGCCCGCAAACATGCTGACAAATTCACCGGTGTGATCATCATTGATAGTGGCATCCGGCCGCCGGATGATGAGTGGGAAGGCCCGCCGCGCCGCGCGCGCGGCAATCGCGCCTATGTCAGCCTGGAGGCGGCGCTGGCGCGCTTCCGCCTGGCCCCGCCGCAGCCGTGCGAGCACCACTATATTGCCGATTATATCGCCCGCCACAGCCTGAAACAGGTCGAGGCAGACAATGGTCAGACCGGTTGGATCTGGAAATTCGATCCCGGCATTTTCGTCAATTTTGAATTCAGCGCCATGTCTTCCAACCTGCTGGCGGATGTTAGCTGCCATGTCGCCTTGATGCGCGGTCAGGACTCCGAGCTCGTGACCGACCGGATCTGGGACTATATGCGCGGCTTGCGCAGCGAACCGATGGACATGGTGTCGATTCCGAACGCCCAGCATCATGTTCTGCTCGACCAGCCATTAGCCTTTATTGAAGCGCTGCAAACTCAGCTGAAACGCTGGGATTTCTAGATTTCACATTGCCTTTCGGGTGAGGTTGGTTAAAGACCGCGCGCCATGATCGAAATCCTGCCCGAAACGCCCGCCCTGCATGCAGACGCAATTGAAGCGCTGTATGACCGCACCTTCGGCCCGGGGCACTTCGCCAAGACGGCGGAACGCTTGCGCGAAGGCAATGCGTCGGTACCAGATGTCACGCGCGTCGCGGTCTCGGACGGGGCGGTGATTGGCGTCTGCCGGGTCTGGCCGATTCTCGTGGGGACAGGCAGTGTCTCAGCGCTCTTCATCGGACCGGTCGCCGTGGATCCCACCTTTCAGGGCCAGCGGCTTGGCCTGACAGTGACCGGCGAGGCGCTGGAGGCGGCGACCAAAGCCGGCTGGGACGCCGCTGTGATTATTGGCGCGCCAGGTTATTTCGGGGAACTTGGGTTTGAACAGGTGGCCCCGGATCGGCTGGTGTTTCCAGGACCACAAGACATGGCGCGGGTCATGGTGCGTGATCTGGCGGGATCTGCAGCGGCGTTGAGCGGAATGGTCCGGGTGGGGTAGCGCCGCAAATGGTTGCACCGCGGCGCGAACAAGCCAGCGCCATCCCATCTCGAGTCGTCTTTTTCGACGCGTCAGGCGGTTTGCTGCCTCAAACGCGCACAGTAGAGCAAAGAGTCGAGAAACAACGCTCACAAGTATTGAAACGGACCGTCTGGTCGATACCAATGTTCAGAAGAGCAAGGAGCGACAGAATGGTACGATTGAGCTTAGCCGGAATTTTTGTCCTTATGAGTGCGGCCTGTACGTCGGTCGCTGAAGAACCGAGCAGTCCGGCGCCGGATCCGCTGCCGCCTGAGGCGGAAACCACGCTTCATGATGATTTGCTGACCCTTGATGCGCATCTTGATACGCCAGCCTTGTTCCATCGCGCGGGATACGATTTTTCCAGGCGCGGCTCCTACCAGACAGATCGCACCAATGTGGACTTGCCAAGGCTGCAAGAGGGTCAGCTGGACGGCGGATTCTGGGTGATTTACACGGCGCCAGGACCCTTAAATGAAGCCGCTTATATCGCCGCCCGCACCTCAGCCATTCTGAGGCAGGCATCGATCCGCGAAATGGCCGCGAAATATGCCGACTCGGTCGCGCTTGCATTTGAGGCAGATGATGCCGCCCGCATCCATGAGGCCGGGAAGATTGTTGTGTTTCAAAGCATGGAAAATGCCTACCCCCTGGGTGAGGACATCACATTGCTGGAAACCTTCTATGTCGGCGGATTACGCATGCTTGGCCTGGTGCACTTTGAAAGCAATCAATTTGCCGACAGCTCAACCGATGACTATTTGCACGATGGGCTGAGTGATCTCGGAAAAGACTTGGTCCGTGAAGCGAACCGTCTCGGCATGATTGTTGACGCCTCGCACGCCTCAGATGATGCCTTGCGAGATATGATGGCGGTTTCCACGACACCGGTCATCCTGTCTCATAGTGGCCCGGATGGCGTGTTTGAGCATGCGCGAAATGTTCCAGATGATCTTCTGATTGAACTCGCCGAAAGCGGCGGGGTGGTCCACGTCAACGCGTTTGGCGGCTATCTCGAAGCGCTTGAGCCGACGCCTGAACGCGTGGCCGCGCTCGAGGCGCTCAACGCCGAATATGGTTCCGATTTTGCCGCAATGTCGGATGCGCAGCTGCAAGCCTATCGCGCCGCCCGGATTGAGCTTGATGGCGCATTTCCGCCGCCGCGCTCAAGCTTTGAGAAATATCTCGAACACTTATTCTATACGATCGATCTGGTGGGCATTGACCATGTCGGCATTGGTGCCGACTGGGATGGCGGCGGCGGCGTCGACGGCATGGCCGAAGTGTCCGACGTCCCGAAAATCACCGCTGCGCTCACCGACGCTGGCTACAGTGCTGAAGACATCGAAAAGATCTGGAGCGGTAATGTCCTGCGTCTGATGCGTGACGTCGAAGCCGCAAAAACAGCGACACTGGAATCCCCGGATATCGTGAAGTAAGCGCCGTTCCTCCGGCGGCTTATCGGCCCTCGCGCCGCCAGGCCGCCAGCAGGGCCAGCAGGATCAGTCCAATCGCCAAAAGGCCTGGTAAAAGCGGCAGGCTGGTTGAACTGCGCACGGCATATGCGCCGCGTTCTCTCAACCCCAACCAGCTGCCGCCGCTGGCATCGGCGCGGCGACCGACCATGCGAATGTCCGGGACCTGTCCAGGCCGTTCCAGCGCATAGATCCCGCCGCCGGAGGCATCGGTCAGCGGCTGCACCACATCGCCCGTTGCTTCCAGCGCCGCAAATTCACGTGGATTGGCCGGACCGTTCAGGGCGACGGCTTCGAGCCCCCCTGATTGAGCCCGGTATAGGCCAAGCTGATCAACGGGCACTTCGGCGCTATAGCTGCCTGGACCATCCGGGCGCCAGTCTGGTTCCAGGAAGCTGCCATCCGGCGTCTCGATGATCAAAGGCGCGGCGCGATCCGACAGCGTGCGCAGATTGGCGCGGACCGTGTCGCCCTGGGCCAGCAATTGCAGCTGGCGTTCATCCAGTTCCGGCTCTTTCATCAACCAGTGCACAGATCGACGGATCAGATCTGAAAACGGGCCGCCGCCATCATAGCCCCGCGCCCAGAGCCAGATCTGGTCCGAGAGAAGCTGCGCGACGCGCCCGTCACCGACCCGGTCGACGGCGAACAGCGGTGCGCCGGACTGGGTCCGCATCAGCACATCACCTGTGTCCGCGCGGGCCTGGATATAGCGTAACCACTTGCCCCAGGTGAGACCGGCAAAGTCTTCAGTGATCGTATGGCGCAGGCCTTCATCCGACAGGGTCGGCTCGACATCCTCGGCAATCACCTCGCCGGTGGGCAGAGCAGGCAGGATGCCGGCCAGGGGCGTACGCGCGAGGCTGGCGGGGCCGGCAAAGCTCTCGCCGGCAATCACCAGCAAAGCGCCACCTTCATCAACATACCGCGCCACATCGGCGAGATAGCCCATCGTAATGACACCGCGGCGCTCATACTGATCGAAAATGATCAGGTCGAACCCGTCCAGCTTTTCCTCGAACAATTCCTCTGTCGGGAAGGCGATTAACGCCATTTCCTCGAGCGGCGTGATATCGCGTTTATAAGGCGGCCGCAGAATGGTGAAGTGGACCAGATCGACGGACGGATCAGACTTCAGCAAGTCGCGCCAGACCCGGCCTGACGCATTCGGTCGGCCGGTCACCAACAAGACACGCAAGCCGTCGCGCACGCCGGATATCGTTGCTGCCGTGCGATTATTCGCAAGCGTCAGTTCCTGTTCGCCTTCCGGCGTTTCGAACACGACAATATTGTCGCCGCGGCGTTCGACTTCGATCAGAATGCTCGTATCCTCGCCGGCTTCAATATATTGCGCCTGGCTGCGGCCACCATTCATCGACCAGGTCAACGGCACGGTTCCGCCCTGCGGATCATCAATGCGTATTATGAATTCCGCCTCATCCCCGACAATGTCGAAATTCGGCGCCTGAACCAATGTGATCCGGCGGTCACTGGCATCCGGGTCGCCGGTAATGAGCGCGTGCACGGGGCCCAGTTCGCGAATGCGGGACAGATTGGCGGGCAGGTCATGCACCTGGCCATCCGTGATCAGAATGGCGCCGGCAATCCGGTCACGCGGGACGTCGGCCATCAAGCCTTCCAGCGCGCCGATCAGGCGCGTGCCATCGCCCTGGGTTTCGGCCTCGACAATTCTGAGGTCAATCGCCGGATTGTCGTCGAGTTCGTCCTGCAGCGCGGCCAGAGCCTCCGACGCAATGGTTTCGCGCGCACCAAAGCTCATACTGTCGGACCGGTCGACCACGATCGCGGCGACCGAGGGCAAGGGCTCGCGTTCTTCCTCGACAAAAGCCGGATTGGACAAAGCGAGAAGCCCGAACGCAGCCGCAGCGGCGCGGGTCAACCAGGCTTTGCGGAAGGCCAGCACATAGACGCCCAGGCTGATCACACAGAGCGCGGCCAGCGCCCAGAAAAGTGGCCAGCCAATCAGCGGATCAAATGTAAGACGGGTCGCTTCAATCATGGAATGACCCCATCCTGGGCATCGAAATCACCGACGCCTTCATCCTCGCCCAGGCGTTCCAGCAAGGCCGGAATATGGACCTGATCCTCTTTGTAATTACCGGTCAGGATATAGATGATCAGATTGACGCCGAACCGGATGGAGAGCTCGCGCTGTACGTCGCCGCCATCGACGGAATAAAGCGGCCGACCGCGCTCATCCACCGCCCATGCGGCGAGATAGTCGGCATCACCGACAAACAGACGACTGACGCCATCGCCGCGGCGCTCTGTCTTGTCCGCGGCGCCGGTGGCTTCAATCCAGAGATTGCGATTCTCATAGCGGCCGGGGAAAGACTGAATGAGATAATAGGACCGGGTCAGAACATGATCGTCCGGCACGGGCGCCAAAGGCGGCGTATCAAGACCGGGCAGGATCTGGTCCAGGCCATCAAAACTGTTGCCGCCCCCAATATTTCCGCCGCGCCGCGTATCGATGAACAGGGCGCCTCCATTGCGCATATAGGCATTCAAGCGCGCCACTGCCGCGTCACTGAATGGATCCGGGTTTTCTGGCAATGACAGGAACAAGGCCGGATAGACATCCAGCGCATCGGTTTCGAGATTGACGGCATGCGGCGCCGCCGGCTCGACACTGGAGCGGCGGAACAGGACCAGGCTCAGGCCCTCGAGTCCCGCTTTGGTCGCGCGATCGGCGCGGGCATCGCCGGTCTCGACATAAGCGAGGCGCATTTCCAGGGCTGCGGCGATCTCCTTGTCCAGTTCATCAAATTGCGACGCACCGAAGCTGGTTTGGGCAAACGCGTCGCCCGGGGGGATCAGTGCCAGTATCGTCAGCGCGAGCGCGCCAGACGCAACGCTGCGCGTGAACTGAGGCAGGCGACCCGCCAGCGCCAGCGCGACGATCAGATCCACACAGAGCAGCGCCAGCGCAATGCCGAGCAGGACCCCACCGAGCCGCAGGGCCCGCGCTTCCGTATCGCCCAGCAGCGTCGCGGCCGCGGGCCAGTCCGTCATCGCGATGGGCGTGTATTCGGGAGCGACGTTCAAGGCCCGCGTGCCAGCGGGGCCTTGATAAAGGCCAGGCGGATGCGCTTCAGACGGGACGACTGCACCGAACTCAGCGGCGCGTAGAGGCGTGGCGCCGGCGCTGGGTTGCGACAGGCGACCCGCACCATTCAGCGTGAGTGCCGGCGAATACAGGCCTTCTTCATCGCTGATCGCTTCGCCGCGTCCGGCCGCGATCGAGCGGCGGAGCATGTCTACGAAAACGCCTGCGTAAGGCAGGTCTGACCAGTCCGGCCCCGCCGTGACATGAAACAGGATCAGCGTGCCTTCGCCGCGGCGGTCGGCGGTGACCAGCGGGCTGCCATCGGCAAGCCGGGCCCAGGTGCGCCGCGCAAGTTCGGGACCCGGGCGGGCCAATACCTGTTGGCGGACGCGAATATCTTCCGGCGCTTCCAGTCCGGCAAATGGAGAGGCGTCCGGGAAGGTGCCGAGCGGTTGCGGCTCTTCCCAGGTCAGGGTGCCGCCAATGGCGCGGGATGAGCGACGCAACGGCGCCGGGACCAGATCGTCGCCGCGGGTCGAGACTTGCGGGCCCGCCATACGCGGCCCGGCAAAGCGGATCAGGGCGCCGCCTTCGTCAATCCAGGTTGAGACGGCTGCTTGGGCTTCGGTGTCAATCTGGCCAATATCGGTGAGGATGATGGCATCCGGATTCTCGGCGATCAGATCCGTCAGCTCACCTTCGGAAATGGTGGCGAAAGGCTCGAGCGCCTTGCGGACATAGTGAATGTCGGAGAGCAGGGGCTGAGCTGTGCTGTCGCCACTGACCAGGCCGACGCGGCGCGACCGGTCGGTGCTGTCCCACATCCAGACCGTGCCCGCGGTCGCCGATCCGGTCACCTGGAACCGCGAAATGCGGGACAAGGCGGCAGGGGGCAAAGTGAAATTCGCGGCGGCGGTACGCTCGCCGGCCGCAAAGTTCAGCTCTGCCGTCGCCAGGGCGGCGCCATCCAGGGTCAGGGCCGAAACGAAATGCCCCGATGGCTCAGATGACCCGATCCGGCTGGCGGTGAGGCCGACGCCCTGGGCATCTGCGCTCAGCCGCGTCAGCGCAACCGGGCCACGCGCCGGGGCGGCATAAATGGACAGGGGGGCGAGTTCGGCCAGGGACTGGGCAAAGGGCGATGCGGACTCTGGGTCAAGCCCGTCTGTCAGCCACAGGATGCGGCCCGGCCGGAACTGGCTTTCGGTCAGGCGGACCAGGGCATCAGCGCGATCCACGGCCCAGGCTTGCGGCTGCAGGGATCTGACACGCGCTTCAAAGGCGGCGCGGTCAAGCCGTTCATTTGGATCAACCGGCAAGGCCCGGGGGGCGGTCAGCAGGATATGAGCCGGCGTGTCGCGCGCTTCACCGGCCAGGGCTGAAAGGGCGGCGGATCTTAACTCACCCCAGCGTTGGGCACTGGTCCAGCCATCATCCATGACGACGAGGACTGGGCCGGACGCGTCGCTATTGCTGGATGCATTTGGCGCATAGATCGGTTGCGCCAGGCCGAGAATGGCGAGCGCGGCGGCGCCGATCCGCAAAAGCAGGATCCACCAGGGCGTGCGCGATGGCGTTTCTTCCTTGGGATCGACATTTTCGAGCAGGCGCAGGCTGGGCAATTGCGCCTGTTTCGGGCTCGGCGGCGTGGCGCGCAAGATGTACCAGATGATCGGCAGGGCGATCAGACTGAGCAAGGTCAGCGGCGCCATGAACAGGAAAGGGCCGAGCGTCATGCCTTGCCTCCGAATTGTTCGAGCGCGGCTTGAACAGAAGCGGCGCCGCGCAAGGCGCTTTCATCGGTGCGGTGTTTGACCAGGGCCCAGCCCATCTGCCCGGCAAGATCTGTCAGCGCTGTTTCGTGTGCGGCGAGCTTATCGAGATAGGTCTCGCGCACCGTTTCGGCGCGTCCGAACAGGCGATCCAGCGTGCTGCCGGGCCGGCTGAACCGGGTCCGGCCGGTATAGGGAAACTCGTGTTCGATCGGGTCGCTGACGGCGAGCAAGACGCCATGCCGGCACGTATTGGCCAGCGGGGCCAGGCGTTGGCGCCAGGCTTCGACGCCATCATAGAAATCGCTGGCAATCACGGCCAAAGCCTGGGCGCGCGGCGGTTCAAGCTGCTCGGCCTGGGCGCGCAGCATGTCTTCGGCCAACCGGTCCGGCGCGTTTTTGCCGAGGCTGGGCGGCCGGTTGCCGGAAATCAGGCCGATCCGTTCCCCCTGTTTGGCGAACACGATGCCCTGCGCCAGCAGGATAATGCGGGCGCGATCCGCCTTGGTCTCGCGGCCAGGATCGCTGGACCAGTCAAACCCGGCATGCGGATCCACCCAGGACAGGATGGTGCGTGCGGTTTCGAGCTCGGTCTCACGGACAAAATATTCGTCCCCGCGGGCGCTGCGGCGCCAGTCTATGCGGTCTGCGGCATCTGTCTGCGCGTAGCGACGATACTGCCAGAATTGCTCGCCAGACCCGGACCGTTTGCGGCCTGCGGCGCCGGGATGAATCACATCCGCCGCAGCCGCTTGCAGCGACAGGCCAGGCAATTGCCGGGCAAGGGCTTCGGCATCAGCGCGGAGCGTGGACAGGGAAATCACTCTTGGCTCAACTCCCGAACGTGCAGGATTTGCCGAGCGACAGGGTCTCATTCATGATCTGGGTGGCTTCGGAATCCGGATCACGATTATTGAGCGCGTCCTGAATTTTATCGAGCCGATGATTGATGTCATATTCGAGATAGGCTGAGTCCATTTCGCCGGAATATTTGGCTTCGAGTTTTTCGATCGCAGCGGCAATGCGCTCCGGTTTCACATTCTGGAGTTCCGCCGGGTCGGTGCCATTGGCGCTGCCTTCGCGGATGGCGTCGGTGATCTCGACCACGGTGATGGAGGCGAGGCAGTCGATCTCGGCCTTTTCCTCGTCTGAGATCGGATTGACCTGGCTGCAGGCGGCGATGAGTACGAGTGTGGAGGCAGTAAGAAGTGTACGCATGATCAGGCCGCCTTCTTCACAAGATCATCAATCAGGCGGTTGAGGCCCGGCGCTTCCCCGGTCGGGTCATAGCGCATGCCCATACGGTGGGCGAGGCATGGTTCGGCCAGCGACTCGACATCTTCCAGGCTCGGCGACAAACGTCCGCGGATCAGCGCACGGGCGCGGCAGGCCAGCATCAGAGCCTGCCCGGCGCGGGGGCTGGGCCCCCAATCAACGAAGCGGCGGACCCGCTCATCCTCGCTTTGCTCCGGGCGGGCATCACGGACCAGCGCAAGAATGGCGTTCAGGACGCTTTCTCCGACGGGCATTTTTCGCACCAGAGCCTGCAAGGCGATCAGATCCTGGGCCGACATGGCGGTGCTGACCGCCTCTTCCTCACCGCCAGTGGTCTTGATCAGAATCTGGCGTTCCGTATCGAGATCCGGATATGAGACATCAATCTTCAACAGGAACCGGTCGAGCTGCGCTTCCGGCAGCGGATAGGTGCCTTCCTGCTCAATCGGGTTTTGCGTCGCGAGAACATGGAACGGGGCTGGCAAATCATACCGCACACCCGCGACGGTGACATGTTTTTCCTGCATGGCCTGCAACAAGGCGGACTGCGTGCGCGGCGACGCGCGGTTGATTTCGTCGGCCATCAGGAGCGAGGTGAAAATCGGTCCTTTGATGAACCGGAAGGCGCGGCTGCCATCGGCGCCTTCATCCAGCACTTCCGAACCGAGAATATCACCCGGCATCAGGTCCGGGGTGAATTGAATACGGGCATTGTCGAGGCCGAGCGCGGTCCCGATGGCTTCGACCAGTCTGGTCTTGGCGAGACCTGGGGCACCAATCAAAAGCGCGTGCCCACCCGCCAGGATGGCGGAGAGCGCCAATTCGATCACGCGCTCTTGTCCAAATACGGCTTTTCCGATCTCTGCTTTTACGTTTTCAAGCGTTTCACCGGCGGCTTCCGCCTCTGCAACAATCGCTGGATTGTCCTCTGCCATGAGCACTCCATCTTCACTATCTACATCAGTCGCACTAGGTCTAGGCGAGAAGATGGCGGAGCACCACATGAAATCCAATGGATATTCTGTCATTTCCCTGGAACAGGTCCTGCGGGAGATAGCCCCGGAAGGTCTGGACGGACCATTGCCGCCGGTTCACCTGTGGAATCCCCAGAATTGCACCGATATTCAGATGCAGATCCGGGCCGATGGCTCGTGGTGGCATGAAGGCTCGAAAATCAAGCGCGAACGGTTGGTGAAGCTGTTTTCCCGCATCCTGCGCAAGGATCCGGACGGCGAGATCTATCTCGTGACGCCGTATGAAAAAGTGATCGTCCATGTCGAGGACGCCCCGTTTGTCGCCATCCGCGTCGATCGACTGGGCGAGACGGGGCGGGATCAGACGCTCGCTTTTTCGACCAATCTCGGGGACGTCGTCGCAGCAGATGCTGAAACGCCAATCCGCGTCGAGACCGATCCAGAGACCCAGGAGCCAAGCCCTTATGTGCTGGTGCGCGGCGGCCTCGAGGCAAAACTGTCGCGCCCGGTGTTCTATGAGCTTGCCGAAATGTCAGAAGCCTATGAAGGGTGTGCCGGCCAACTTGGCGTCTGGTCTCGCGGCCACTTTTTCGAACTGGGGCCGGCTGCCTGATGAGTTTCACCACGCTTGATGACTTTCTGTCGCGCGCCAGCGACCGACTCGACCCGATCCAGGGCGAAGGGCAATTGCCGGAAGTTGGCGATCTCGATTTTGTCGATGATGATCAGTTGAGCACGATCCGACCGGCAGCGGTTCTGATCCCGGTGATCCCGCGGCCGAACGGGCCGACCGCCCTGCTGACTCAGCGACCGGATACAATGGCCTCGCATCCCGGCCAGGTGGCGTTTCCAGGCGGCAAGATTGATGCGGTTGATGCAGATGAGGTGGCCGCGGCCCTGCGTGAGGCTGAGGAAGAGGTCGGCGTGGCGCCTCAAACGGTTGATCTGGTCGCCCGCGCGGCTCCTTATGTGACTGGCACCGCGTTCCGGATCACGCCTGTGGTGGGCGTTTTGCCGGGTGATTTCCAGGCCCGTCCGGACCCGACTGAAGTGGCGGATGTGTTTGAGGCGCCGCTCGACTTTCTGTTCGACGCCGCCAATCACCAGACCGGCACAGCCTTTTATAAAGGCAAACACCGCCAATATATAGAAATGCCGTGGCAAGGCTTTCGCATCTGGGGTGTGACGGCCGGGATCATTCGTGATCTATATATGAATCTGTATGAGAGCTGAGGAGAGCGCGCGTGGGACCAAGAATATTTTTGCAAATGGTTCTGTTTTTCCTGCCATTTATCCTGTTTGGCATTTATCGCATCGCCATTACGGAAGCCGAGCAGGAAGGCCGCAAACCCTGGCCGATCCGAGCGCTGTTCGGGAGTGGATTGGGATTGGCGCTGGGCGGTTGGCTGGTGTTGATCGTGCTCGATCGGGTGGCGGGTGAGCCTTGCTATAAACCGTCCGAAATCGTTGATGGACGTATCATCCCGGCTCAGAAAATTCCCTGCGACGCGGTCCCCGATACCGCCAATGAGGCGATAGAGACTGGTGAAACGACTGAACGCTGATTGGCTCAAGGCCCCAGCGACGCGACAGGTCATCGACGCGTTAGAGGCTGAACGTGCCGGATGCGCACGCTTTGTCGGCGGCTGTGTCCGCAATTCGATCATGGGCCGCCCCGTCAATGATATCGACATTGCCACGCAATTGCGGCCGGACCAGACGCTCGCCGCGCTGGAAGCAGCGGGCATACGCGCCATTCCCACAGGCATTGAGCATGGCACCATAACCGCGGTGATTGAGGGCGAGCCGTTTGAAATTACCAGCCTGCGCCGCGATGTCGAAACCGATGGTCGCCGCGCTGTTGTGGCATTCACGGAAGACTGGGCAGAAGACGCCAAACGGCGCGATTTTCGCCTCAACGCGCTTTATGCGGCGCCGGATGGTGAGATTTCTGATCCCGTAGGCGGCGGCTATAAAGCTGCGCTGGCGGGGCGTGTGAACATTATCGGGGAAGAAGATGAACGACTGAGCGAGGAATAAATGCGGATCCTGAGCTTCTTCCGGTTCAATGCCTGGTATGGCGCAGGAATTGACGCAGATGGGCTCGCCGCCTGTCACCGGCAGCGTGAGGGCCTCGCGAAAATTGCGCGCGAGCGGATCTGGAAAGAGCTAAAAAAGCTGCTTGCTGCGCCAGCGCCGCGAAATGCCGTTGAGGCGATGGTCGAAAGCGGGGTGCTGGATGCGGTGCTGCCCGCGCATCATGGCGTTGAAACCCTGCACAATCTGGAGCTGACCGAGCAGCTGACCGGCGCGCAGCCGGAATCCATGTTACGCTTGATGGCGCTGTTGCCGCGTTCGGCGCCGGCCGTGCAGCAGACGCAAGAGACCTTGCGCCTGTCGAATGAGGAATCGGCGCGCCTGACCACTTGGGCGGCGGACAATCTGCCGGATCCGGTCGGTATGAAATCGACGGAATTGCGCGCCACCCTCTACTGGCACGGCAAACAGGCGGTGGTGGACCGGGCCATGCTGGCCGGCGCGGATGTCCGCGACCTGCTGGCCGCGGCGCGGGCCTGGCGCGAGCCGGACTTTCCAATTGGCGGCGATGATGCGCTGGCCATCGGGCTGAAAGGCGAAGAGATTGGCCTGGCGCTCAGCCGCGTGGCGAAGGCCTGGGTCGAGAGTGATTTTGACCTCGACCGAGATGCGTTGCTCGCCCTTCTATCAGACCACGCGCAGGCTTAAGGCCACTTTACCACGGGTGGCATGGAGGACAGGATGCTTGTCACATTGCCGCCCGTCTTGAGACCAAACGTGGTGCCGCGATCGTACAGGAGATTGAACTCGACATAGCGGCCCCGGCGGATCAGTTGCTCGTCACGTTCGGCTTCGGTCCAGCCTTCATTCATGCGGCGACGGGCGAGTTTCGGATAAATGTCGGCAAATTGCTTTCCGACGTCCTGGGTAAAGGCAAAATCGCGCTCCCAGTCGCCGGTATTGAACCGGTCATAGAAAATCCCGCCTGTGCCCCTTGGTTCGTCGCGATGGGCGAGGTGGAAATAGTCATCGCAGCGCTGTTTGAAATCCGGATACCAGCTTTCATCATAGGGATCACAGGCCGCCTTCATGGCCGTGTGAAAGTCGATCGTGTCGGCAAAATCCGGTTTGCGCTGATAGTCGAGCAGCGGTGTCAGGTCGCCGCCGCCGCCAAACCAGCTTTCGCTGGTGACCAGCATGCGAGTATTCATATGCACGGCCGGCACGCGGGGATTGTGCAAGTGTGCGATCAGCGAAATTCCAGAGGCCCAGAATTTTCCATCTGACCCCTCGGCGCCCGGGATTTGCGCCCGGAAGGCTTCCGAAAAGGACCCATAGACTTCGGAAAAATGCACACCGACCTTTTCGAAGAATTTGCCGCGCATAATGGCCATACGTCCGCCGCCCAGGTCCTCACCGCCATCGCCGCGCCGCCACTCTGTTTTCTCAAACCGGCCGGGTTCACCGCCATACAAAGGCCGCTTCGCTTCGTCCTCGAGGGCTTCGAATCGCGCGATTATGTCGTCCTGTAGCGCCTTGAACCATGTTGAAGCACGCTGTTTTCGTGTGTCGAGCTCTGTCATTGTCGGGTCCTATAAAGTGTCGAGCGCGAGCGCTAAAGTTCCATCAACACTGACAGTATCGGTAAATCTCCTTAGAGGGGGTGGAAATTGTGTCGCATCTACAGCCGTTCCATTTGCTTGAAATCCTGCGCGAGGCAGGCTAGGCGAGCACAATTGACGGGAGGAGGCTTGCGGCGCTGCGCCGCAATGATGCTTTACCCTATTGTGTGTATTTAGGCTGCAAAGTCATGCCGAAGGAAGAGAAGACGTGAGCGATTCCAACACAGCGGCCCCGGAGCAAATCGACGAAGAACGCCGGGATTTCGTCCATATCGCCGCCATAGCTGCGACGGCAGGCGGTGCTGGCCTAGTGGTTTATCCCTTTATCGATCAGATGAATGCGGCGGGCGACACCCGGGCCGCGTCCAGTCTGGAAGTCGATATCTCGAAAATTCCCATGGGCGGCGAAATTCGCGTCCTGATCGGCGGCAAGCCCTTCTTCCTGCGCCACCGGACCCCGGAAGAAGTCGCATCGGCCGCGAACACAGATATTTCAAAACTGCCGGACCCGGAAACCGATGAAGAGCGCCTGGTTGCGCAGCTTGATGGCACTTACAACCCGGCGATTCTGGTAACGTCCGGGGCCTGTACCCACCTTGGTTGTGTGCCCGTTGGCCCTGCGCAGGGCAGTGTCGGCGATTATGGCGGTTGGTACTGCCCTTGCCATGGCTCGCACTATGATACGTCGGGCCGGATCCGAAAGGGCCCCGCGCCGACCAATCTGCCAGTGCCGGATTATGAGTGGGTCTCACCCACGCTTGTAAAGATTTCACTCTAGAGGAAGGACCAGAGACCGATGAGCGGACACGAGTCCACCTACGAGCCAAAGACAGGCATTGAAAAATGGCTGGATAGCCGCCTACCGATTATTCGGCTGGCACATGACAGTTTTGTCGACTTCCCGACGCCGAAAAACCTCAATTACTGGTACACATTTGGCGGCATCCTGGCGATCTGCCTGGCCGTTCAGATCATTACCGGCGTGGTTCTGGCAATGCATTATACCGCGGATATTGATCAGGCCTTCGGCTCGGTTGAGCGGATTATGCGGGACGTGCCCTATGGCTGGCTGATCCGGAACATTCACATGGTCGGCGCATCCATGTTCTTCCTGGCTGTCTATGTTCACATGTTCCGTGGCCTCTATTACGGCTCCTACAAGGCGCCGCGCGAAGTTCTGTGGCTGCTCGGTTGTATCATTTACCTGCTGATGATGGCGACGGCCTTCCTCGGTTATATGCTGCCATGGGGGCAGATGTCGCTGCACGGCGCGAACGTGATCATCAACCTGTTTGGCGCGATTCCATTGGTTGGTGAGCCGATCCAGAGCTGGTTGATGGGCGGACCTTCGGTCGGCAATCAGACCCTGCAACGTTTCTTCTCGCTGCATTATTTGCTGCCCTTCATGATTGCCGGTGTGGTGATCCTGCACATTTGGGCGCTGCACGTGCCCGGTAACAATAACCCGACCGGCGTTGAAGTTCAGGATGTTGAGAAAGATACCGTACCTTTCCACCCATATTATACGGTCAAGGACGGGTTCGCGATTGTCGTCTTCCTGATTATCTTTGCCGTGTTCGTCTTCTATGCGCCGAACGTGCTGGGACACGCAGATAACTATATCGAAGCCAACCCGTTGGTGACGCCAGCCCATATTGTGCCGGAATGGTATCTCTTGCCCTTCTACGCCATCTTGCGGGCGATTACGTTCAATATTGGTCCGATGGATGCGAAACTCCTGGGCGTGATTGCCATGTTCGGCGCGATCGCGGTGCTGTTCCTGCTGCCCTGGCTGGATACGTCCAAGGTGAAGTCGATGCGCTATCGCCCGGTGGCAAAGCAATTCTTCTTCGGTTTTGTGATCGCTTGCCTGCTGCTTGGCTGGTGCGGCGCGTCAAACCCGGACAATGCCATCATTCCAATGGGCAGTGACAAGCTTGTTGTCAGCTACACTGATTCAGCCGGTCTCGAAGGCCAGCGCACATTTGAAGACTATGCGCCTGCGGCCCAGTTCCGCGATGAGCAAGTGACGGCGGGTGGTGTTGCCTCTCTGGCGATCCAGAAGGCGCCAGCCTTCACCTTCAAACACTTGTCGCAGATTTTGACGGCTTATTATTTCGCCTTCTTCCTGCTTATCCTGCCCGTCCTGGGCCTCAGAGAGCGTCCGAAGGGCGAGCCGGATTCCATTCACCTTTCCATTCTTGGACATGATGCGCCGGCAGCGGCGCCAGCCGAATAAGGATATCACGGATATGAAACTTTTCCGTCCTCTCCTCCTAGGTCTTGGCGCCATGGCTCTTGGCCTGTCTGCGCAGGCTGCAGGGGGTGCGAAACACGCACATGCTCCGGAAAAAGGCTGGTCTTTTGCCAAGGTGCCAGCTGGTCAGCTGGATAAGGAAAGCGTGCAGCGCGGTTTCCAGGTTTACCAGGAGGTTTGCTCTTCCTGTCATGGCATGAAGCTGCTGTCTTACCGCAATCTTGGTGAGCCAGGTGGCCCATTCTACTATGACGAATATTCGAATGCGAATGACAATCCGCTGGTCAAGGCGCTTGCGGCAGAGATTGAAATCCTCGATCCCAATCCGGACGAGAATGGGGATCCGGTCTATCGCCCGGCCATTCCGGCCGATACGTTCCGCTCGCCTTATCCGAACGATAATGCTGCGAAAGCGGCCAATGGCGGCGCTCTGCCCCCAGATCTTTCGGTGATTACCAAAGCCCGTGGTCACGGCGCCGATGGCGATGGCGCCTCCTATGTCTATTCCTTGATGACGGGATATAAGGATGACAAGATCAAGACCAAGGTTGGCGATGATGGTCTGAACGTCAATTATATCGACTTTGATGAAGACGAGACCGTTGGCACGCTGACTCAGCCGACCGGTCTTTACTACAATCCTTACTTTGCGGGTGATACCACCCCGCAATGGGATGGCGACCCGCGCCACGCCCCTTATGGCGGGTTTCTGGCCATGGCGCCACAACTGCCGGACGGCCGCGTTGAGTATATTGATGGCACCGAGGCCACCACCTCGCAAATGGCCTATGATGTTGCCAATTTCCTGCAATGGGCCGGCGATCCAAAACAGGGCCAGCGCAAGTCCTTGGCGTTGCCTGTGATGCTGTATCTGGTCTTGTTGGCGATCCTTTTGTGGTTCTCTTACAAGCGCATCTGGAGAAACGTGGAGCACTAATTTGAAAACATCCTCGACGTCGGGGACTGCGTACATTTCGATTGGGGCCGGGATCATTCCGGCCCTTTTTGTTTCTATCATTGCGACGTTTTGGACCGTAACGTTGATGTCATTGATCAGCGGCACCGGCTTTGGTTGGGCTGCCGATTTGGAAGAGTTCGGCGAATTTATTGGGATTGCTATTCAAATGATTCCGTATGGCGGAATGGCGTTCGTGATCCACGCGACCTCAATTTGGTTGTTGCCGAAACTCTATTGGAAGAAACGAGCTGGGCTTTATGCGCTATTTGGCGCGCTCATCGGGTTCAGCTTTCTCCGAGTCCAAATTAGACTGGACCGGATAACGTTCGAAAACTTGGGTTTCGATTTTTTTCACATTCTGATGATCTCGGGTGCGCTGACCGCACTTAGTGTTTATGCAATCTATAGCGCTGCGATGTACGTGGCAAAGCGGAGTCTTCGCATAAGGGATTGATCATATGTCAAACTGGGTAATCGGCGTTATCGGAGGCTCAGGCCTGTATGAGATAGACGGACTTGAAAATGCCGAGCCAGTTTCTCTGACAACGCCCTGGGGGGATCCTTCGGATACATTGATCAAGGGCCATGTCGGCGCGGTCGAATTCGTCTTCCTCCCGCGGCATGGTAAAGGGCATCGCCTGACCCCGACCACCGTGCCCTATCGCGCTAATATTGATGCGCTGAAGCGGCTGGGCTGTACCGACATCTTGTCCATTTCCGCCTGTGGGTCGCTGCAGGAACAGTATGCGCCGGGCGAATTCGTTATGGTCGATCAGTTCATTGATCGCACGATTGCGCGCGACAAGACCTTTTTTGGCCCGGGCATGGTGGCGCATGTGTCTGTCGCCGACCCGGTGTGTGGGCGGCTATCCCAGCTCGCAGGAGACGCGGCCGCATCAGCAGGTGCCAAGGTCCATCGCGGTGGCACCTATCTCGCCATGGAAGGCCCGCAATTCTCGTCCCGCGCCGAAAGCCATATGTATCGCGCCTGGGGCTGTGACGTGATCGGTATGACCAATATGCCGGAGGCCAAGCTCGCCCGCGAGGCGGAGCTGCCTTATGCCACCATGGCCATGGTTACCGATTATGATTGCTGGCGTGCGGATGCAGCAGCGGTCGAAGTCACCAATGTATTGGAGGTGATGGCCGCCAATACGGCGAAGGCCAAAGCTGCGATTGGCCAACTGGCCGCGACGCTGCAGGACACGCCAAGGACGCCCTCACCACAAGGTATTGAAACCTGTCTCGATTATGCGCTGATCACGGCGCCTGACGCCCGCGATCCGGGCATTCTTGCTAAGCTGGATGCCGTGGCCGGACGGGTCCTCAGCGCCTAGCTGTCGAGATTCCGCCACACGCAATGACAAAAGGCAGGGCGTCACAGAAGAGTCACCTTGCGACTCACGCGGCCTTCGTCTTTATGCGGGGGCAGGTGCTACTGGGCGAAGGCGGCTGACTCATGAAACTGATTTCCTGCAATGCAAATCGACCCTTATCGGAGGCGATTGCGGATCATCTCGATTGTCCGCTGACGGATGCGGAAGTGAAGAATTTCGCCGACAATGAGATTTTCGTGCGGATCAATGAAAATGTCCGTGGCGAAGATGTTTTTATCATCCAGTCCACGTCGCGTCCGGCCAATGATAATCTGATGGAATTGCTGATCTGTATCGATGCGCTCCGACGCGCCTCGGCCGCACGGATTACCGCGGTTATTCCGTATTTCGGGTATGCGCGGCAGGATCGCAAAACCGATGGCCGCACGCCGATTTCAGCAAAGCTGGTGGCCAATCTGATCTCCGCCGCGGGCGCGGACCGGGTTTTGACCATGGATCTCCATGCCGGTCAGATCCAGGGCTTTTTCGATATTCCAACCGACAATATGGTCGCTTTGCCGGTCATGGTGGATGATGTTCGCCGGCGGATGGCCAATGAAAACCTGATGGTCGTGTCGCCTGATGTTGGCGGCGTGGTGCGGGCCCGATCCTTTGCCAAGCGGATCCGCGCAGACCTGGCCATTGTCGACAAACGCCGCCCCGAAGCTGGCAAGTCGGAAGTCATGAATATTATCGGCGATGTGTCGGGTCGCCGATGCATTCTGGTCGACGATATCTGCGATTCAGGTGGCACCCTGGTCAATGCGGCCGCCGCCTTGAAAGAAGAAGGCGCCGTGTCTGTGAGCGCCTATATCACGCATGGGGTGCTGTCGAACAATGCGGTCGCCCGGGTTGACGATTCGGTCATGGACGAACTGGTCATCTGTAACTCGATTCAGCCGCGGGATGAGGATCTCAAGTCCAAGAAATTGCGGGTCCTTTCTGTCGCGCCGCTGCTTGGCGAAGCGATCCGTCGGATTGCCAATAATGAGAGTGTCTCGAAACTGTTCGATTAATCTCAGTCAGAATCGGTCTCGAACAGTATCAGGCTTTCGATCGATTCAGGATTGTATTGTTTATCGCGATAACGGGTTTCCAAATGCAGATGCGGACCGGCGCCGCGCCCCGTGCTGCCGATCTCGCCCAAGACCGCGCCGGACTCTATGATTTCACCTTCTGCAACGGCCAGATCCTTCATATGTGCGAACCGAATGACCCAGCCGTCCGAGACCTTCAAGTCAATCATCTTGCCATAACCACTCTTCATCCCGGCATAGATGACTTCACCGCGCGCCGGGGCGTAGATCATCGATTCCCAGGAAGCGCCCAGATCAATGCCGCCGTGCCAGCTCATGCGGTCCCGAAACGGGTCCTTACGGATACCAAAAGGGGAGGTCTTGGTGGCTGATTTCAAGATCGGGTGCGTGAAAGCGATGTCGCTCGTTGATGGTACTTCCTGGGCGTGTGAGAAGGGTAATAACGCCATAGAGCCGAGGCTCAGAATCACCCATTTCAGCCGTCTCGTCATCGCGCACTCCTTTTGCTGCGCGAATGCAAACACGCGCAGCAGAGAAAGACGAATTAGAAAAAATTAAACGAGCTTGGAAAGACTTTGTTAACCCGCGAAAGGCGTCAGCTGTCGCAACATTCCTCGTAAATCACCAGGCCTTTGACCTCGAGCGGATCAAGATGCTCGCCATTGTGATAGACTTCCAGGTGCAGATGCGGCCCCGTGGAGTCTTTCGCAGAACTGCCGACCTTGCCGATCAGCTCACCGGGTTTCAGGATCTGACCTTTTTCGACGAGAATCTTGTACAGCGAAGAAAAGCGCATCTTGCGGCCATCTTTCAGCTCAATATCAATCGTATAGCCATAGCCGTCTTTCTTACCGGTCCACAGGACCTTGGCTTCGGCCGGACTGTACAGGGCCGTGCCCTTCTTGGCTTTGATATCGACGCCATAATGCCACTTCCGCTGGGCTTCGCCGGGATAGTAGATCTTGCCGAACGGCACGCTGACACTGGCCCATGAGTCAACGAAGATGGCATGCTTGAAGACGCTGCCGCTGACCGCCGACGTGGCGTGTGCGAGCGACAGAGGCGCCAGAACAAGCCCTGCCGCTAAGGCAAGGATCGCTAGCCGCTGGCGGGGCTTGCGCGCGTCACGCTCCAGCAATTGGGTGAGACGCTTTTTCAGCGTCGCATGCCGCGGCAGGATAAAGGCCGCCACTGGCAGGGTCTGGGTCGGATGCGGGCGGGTCACGCGTGCGGTCTTAGCCAGGGCGCGGGCATAGGCGACATTGTCACCGGTCAGCTGCGCTGTCTGCTCATCGGTTGCGGCTTCGCGCCAGTAATCGAGTTCACGGCGCATCATCCAGGCAAAGGGCGAGAACCAGAATATATCGGCCACGAACCGCTCAAACGGTCGCGTGATCAAGTCGCCGCGGGCAATATGCGTGCACTCATGGGCGAGAATGATATCGGCGTCCCGCTGATCCGAAATCGCCTCTGGCAGGTAAATCGTGCGCTGGCGAATACCGGCCAGGAAAGGTGATCCATGTGGAATGCTGGCTGTGTTCGGGGTCTGGCGCAGGCCGAGCATGCGCGCCCATTGATCGGCGCGGACCGTGTCATTCGGGGTCGCCAGCTTCTTGATATTCTGCAGCCGGGCCTGGCATAGCGCATTCATGCCGATGCGGACCAGCCAGCCACCGACCAGCAGACTGGTCAGAAGGATGGCGATAAAGGGAATGGTCGAGGCGTCATTTGCCGCCTGTACAGCCGCTGTGGTCGACAGCGCCTCCGCGGCGCCGCCAATATAAGGCAGGTCCGGAATCGGCGTCGCCATGGGGCTGGGGATGAGGGCGTAAATCCCGGCAATGACCCAGGGTAGAAAAGCCAGCAGGGCGGCACCCCGCCAGATTGTGTGCGCGAACCGGGCTGGAACGGGTTCCCGGCTCAGAAATCGAGCGCCCCCCGCCAACAACCCCGTCCAGATCAACGAAAACGCGATGAACCAGAGGGCTGACATACTCTATTCTCCGTTATTACGGGCTTCCGCAGCATTGATGATCTGATCCAGCTCATCGAGCTCATCATCCGAAAGGTGCGGGCTTTCGGCAAACATGGTGGCCGGGATCGGACCGTCCATGTCGAGAACCTTGCGGGCCAGGTGGCGCACCAGCGTGCCCAGCGTTTCGACCCGATCCAGAAGCGGCTCGAATGTGACCGGATCAACATCGCCATTGCGCTTGACCCAGCCTTTGGCTTCCATCCGTCCGAGCACCGTACGCGTGGTCGAGAGTTGCCAATCTTGTGACGGGCCGACCGCTTCGTGCAATTGCCGCGCGGTTTTCGCGCCACTATTCCAGAGATACTTTAAAATCACGAGTTCAGACGGGTTCGGATTTGCCATAGGCATCGCCTCCAGGGTGCTACATATGTAAAACTACGCCTGTCACTTGCGCAGAGTCAAGTGACGTGTGGATTAGGTGTTGCGGGCCTATCGGCTTTCCCGTATAGGCAGCGCCTTGAAGAAAGGGCGGCGCGAGGCCGTACCTGTCAGGCTGTCACCACGAACTTGAATTCGGGGCGGACTTCAGGACGAAAGGAAAGACTATGTCCCAAGAAATCGTATTTAACGTGTCCGTGCGCGAGCGCACTGGTAAGGGCGGCGCTCGTGAAGCCCGCCGGCTTGGCCTGGTGCCGGGCGTTCTCTATGGCGGCGACGAAGATCCGGTCGCGATCAATCTCAAGCAGAATGAAGTGATCAAGGCGATCAATACCGGTCAATTCCTGTCATCAACGGCCACTCTGGTGCACGATGGCAAGAAACAGATGGTGATCCCGCAAGCGATCCAGATGCACCCCGTGTCGGATCAGCCGCAACATGTTGACCTGTTCCGAGTCAAGAAAGATCAGATCATTACCGTTGATGTCACCGTGAACTTCCTCAATGAGGAAGAGTCGCCAGGCCTCAAGAAAGGCGGCGCACTAAACGTTGTCCGTTTTGCGGTTGAGCTGAATGTTCGTGCAGACAGCATCCCGGATTCTCTGGATGCTGACCTCACCGGTCTCGACATTGGTGACAATGTCAAAATCTCTGACATCAACCTGCCAGATGGCGCCGAGCCAACCATTACCGATCGCGATTTCACCATCGCCTCGATTGTTGGCCGCGGTATCGCAGCGGACGCTGAGGATGAAGAAACAGAAGCACCAGAGGCTGACGAAGTCGAAGCGACCAAGCAGAGCGACGGTGACGACGCAGAAGAGTGATCAAAACTCTGACTAATCTGGTGGCGGGATGGCTTCGCGGCCATTCCGCCACTCTTGATTCAGGCGGTGAAGACAGCAAAGAACCGGTCATGCATATTCTTGTTGGACAGGGAAACCCAGAGCCGAAATATCTGCGCAATCGGCACAATCTCGGATTCATGGTGCTGGATGCGGTGGCTGCGGATTACGGTTTCGGGCCCTGGCGGTCAAAATTTCAAAGCCAGGTCTGCGAGGGTCGGATTGGCAGCGAAAAAGTGCTGCTCATGAAGCCGGAGACCTTCTACAACGAAACCGGACGGGCCGCGCAGGCCGCCCTGAAATTCTACAAATTGAGCGCTGAGGATGTGACCATCTTTCACGACGAAATCGACCTTGCGCCGGGGCGGATGCGGGTCAAACGTGGCGGTGGTCATTCCGGCAATAATGGCATCCGCTCCATGATTGCGCATGTCGGGGCCGAGGTGCGCCGCGTGCGCATGGGCGTCGGCCATCCTGGCGACAAGTCACGGGTGATGCCCTACGTCCTGTCTGATTTTTCCAAGGCTGATGAAGTCTGGCGCGATGCTCTGATCGGGGCCTGTTCAAAAGCCCTGCCATTGCTGTTCGAACACAATGATGAGCGGTTTCAGACCGAAGTCATGCGGCTTGCGCCCGCGCCCAAGCACGATCCCAAACAGGTCAGATAGGCGTTTAGTCGCCCGTATCGTCGATAATCGGTCCCGGCTCGAGCGGCGGCCGGGTTTCCGGATCGAGGAGATTTGACGGAATCTGCCCGGGTGGGCACTGCTCGGCCAGGAATGGCCCGGCAGCGCCTGCGGTTGCTGGTAATCCGGCCCGTGTGCGCATCGATGCACTCATTACCAGCATGATCAAAATGACCAGCGCGACGGCGATCAGAATGACGCGGCCAACATTGATCGGCTCGATCGGCGTGGGTTTTGGTGGGTTGATGACCAGAGGCGGTACCTTGCGCACCGGTTTTGCCGTTGTTTCGGCGGCTGGCTGAGGGGCAGGTATCTTGGGCTTGGCCTTCGCTTTGGGGGCCGGTTTCTTCACCACAGAGAGTGGGTCTGTGGGATGGCCCGATTTCCACGCCTCCTTGGCCGCCTTGTCGCGGGGCGGCAGATCGATCCAGGTGCGCAGATCTTTGCGCCCGTCGCGCCGCCCCAATTCGTCCACCAGATCATAATAGCCATTGACCAGTTTGCGCGGACCCATGCCGGACACGCTATACCGCTTGTCATTGGCAAAGGGTTCATCCGGGACGGACTTGTCGAGCCCGACCTGTAGCAGGACCCCATCTTTCGACCGGGCATGATGGGCTATGGCATGTACCCAGTCGCTGTCGCTCTTGCTGGTATCGCAGGCTTCCTTTGACCACAGGACCAACACGGACTGGGAGTTGTCGGCATCGCGATAGTCTCTCGGCGTTGGCGTCGTGTGCTCGCGCTTCTTGTCGTGGCGGACTTTGAATTTCAGCGCCCGCAGGCGGCGCACGATCAGCTCCGCTTTTGCGCGATCGGCAAGCGTGCTGACGAGAAAGACGTCGTATCTGGCCATTTGGTCCCCTTCTGGCGGTCCCTTTCTAGTTAACGCTTAGTTTACAGCCCCTTGGCCGGTTTTCCAGTAGATTCCAGTTTAAGGAGAGAAATCCCTCTGGTGTTCGCCAGAAAATGCGGTAAGCCCCCGGCAGCAATTCTTCGGAGACCAGTATGGGTTTTAAATGTGGAATCGTCGGACTTCCCAATGTCGGCAAGTCGACTTTGTTCAATGCGCTGACGCAGACGGCGGCCGCTCAGGCGGCGAACTATCCGTTCTGTACGATTGAGCCCAATGTCGGCGAAGTGGCGGTGCCTGAGCCGCGTCTGGCCAGGCTCGCAGCCATTGCCGGCTCGAAAGAGATCATTCCGGCGCGGATGAATTTTGTCGATATTGCCGGCCTGGTCGAAGGCGCCTCCAAAGGCGAAGGCCTGGGCAACCAATTCCTCGCCAATATCCGCGAGACGGACGCAATCATCTATGTGCTGCGGTGTTTCGAGGATGACGACATCACGCATGTCTCGGGCAAGATTGACCCGCTCGCTGATCTGGCCGTGGTCGAAACGGAATTGATGCTGGCAGATCTGGAAAGCCTGGAAAAACGCAAGGTGAACTGGGTCAAGAAAGCCAATTCCGGTGAAAAGGAAGCCAAAGCGCAAGTTGCGCTGATCGACAAGGCGCTGACCGAACTCAACGAAGGTCGTCCGGCGCGGCGCGCCGATGTCGATGATGAAGAGCGCAAGGCCTGGAACTTGTTGCAGTTGCTGACGGCCAAGCCAGTGCTCTATGTCGCCAATGTCGACGAAGACAGCGCCGCGGACGGAAATGAATACTCACAGCGTGTGATTGATTATGCCGCCGAAGAGGGGTCGGAAGCCGTCGTCATTTCGGCTCAGATCGAGGCGGAAATCTCTCAGCTTGAGAATGAGGAACAGGCGGAATTCCTGGAGACGATGGGGCTGGAAGAGCCCGGCCTGAACCGACTGATCCATGCTGGATACGCCTTGCTTGGCCTGCAAACCTATTTCACCGCTGGGCCCAAAGAATCCCGCGCCTGGACCGTCCGTCAGGGCGCCACAGCGCCGCAGGCGGCGGGCGTCATTCATGGCGATTTCGAAAAGGGCTTCATCCGCGCTGAAACCATCGCCTATGATGATTATGTCGCCAATAATGGCGAGACGGGCGCCAAGGATGCCGGAAAGATGCGGGCTGAAGGCAAGGATTATGTGGTCCAGGATGGCGACGTCATGCTATTCCGGTTCAATGTCTAGGTCACCTTGCCAGTTTGATTTTTGATGGTCACACTCCCCGAAACCTTGGGGAGGTTAGGTTATGATGAGATCTGCGTTTGCTGGCATTGCTGGCGTCATTGCTGGTATCGTCATCGTTTTTGGCGCCGAAGCGGTCGGGCACATGATCTTCCCGCCGCCGGAAGGGGTCGACCTGAGTGATCCGGAACAGCTCGCAGCCATCATGGATCAAATCCCGCTCGGTGCGAAAATTGCGGTACTCGTCGCCTGGGGGCTTGGCACATTTGGTGGTGGCGTCGTCGGGGTCGCCCTGTCAGGTCGCAAAGCCTGGCCGGCCGCCGTCGTGGCGATTGTCATGCTGGCTATGGCCGGCCTGACCCTCTACGCCATTCCGCATCCGTTGTGGATGATTGGCGCGACGGTCGTAATCACCGGGTTTTCCTGGCTCTTGGCGACGCGATTTGCGAAATCCGAGGACGGAATTTAGCCGTCTCAGGCTCGACAAAGTTCTGCATATGTTCTAGACCGAATCGGGTATAGGATGAAATATGGATCCAATCATTCAAATCGGCGAAACGGGGCTCGACCTCATTCACTTGATCGCGATTGTCGTAGCGCTCGGCCTGGCCGCGGCTGTCTATCGCCTTAATGAGCAATTCTCGCGTGAGCGGGCGACCCGAACCGAAATGGAAGCTGATCTCAATCATTCCAAACTTGAACTGGCGCGCCAGCGCGGCCTGGCCGAGGCGTCCAAACTGGAACTGGCTGAGCTGAAAGGGCAGACCGCAAAACAGCGTGAGGAATTCAGCACCCTGGCGCAACAAGTGATGAAACAGGCGCAGTCGCAATTTGTCGAACTCGCCAATGAGACGTTCGAAAAGCACCGCGAAGGCGCCAAGGGCGAGCTGAAAGAGCTGATGAAGCCGATTGGCGACAATTTCACTGAATTCAAGAAACGCGTCGCCGACATTGAAAAGGTCCGCGCCGAGGACAAGTCGGCGATCCAGCAACAGGTCAAGGCGATTGGCGAAAGCCTGCATCGCAATACGGCCGAGACGGGCAAACTGGTGAATGCGCTGACCGCGCCAAAAGGCGGTGGACGCTGGGGCGAGATGACGCTTCGCAATGTCATGGAACAGGCCGGCCTGTCGGCGCATTGCGATTTTGATGAACAGGTCAGCGATCAGACCGAAGACGGCCGCCAGCGCCCGGACGCGGTCATCCACTTGCCCGGTGGACGGCAGATTGTCGTGGATTCCAAAGTTTCATTGGAGGCCTATATGGCCGCCGCTTCGGCGGAGGACCCAACCCAACGCAATGTTCATTTAAAGACGCACGCGACCAATGTTCAACGGCATGTCGATGCGCTGGCCTCGAAACGCTATCAGGCCAATCTCGATGAGCGGGTCGACTTTGTCGCCATGTTCATCCCGGGCGAGAATTTCTTCGCGGCGGCCCTGGAATTTGCGCCGGATCTGCTGGAGCGCGCCTATTCGCGCAATGTCATCGTGACGACGCCCTCAACTCTGATCGGTCTGGCCAAGACCGTGGCCTATGTCTGGCGTCAAGAAAAAATGACCCAGAATGCCCGCGAGGCGGCGCAGTTGGGCCAGCAACTCTATGAGCGGATTGCCAAAATGGCAGAGCATATCGAAAAGCTTGGCAAGTCACTGAATTCCTCAGTCGGGCATTTCAATGCGATGAACAGTTCGCTCGACAAACGCGTCATGCCGACCATGCGCAAGTTTGAAGAACTTTCCATCGCGCCGCCAGACAAGCCGATGCCCGAACCGAAGCGGATTGAAACAACGGCAGATGCGGGAACCGGCGCGCAGCTGGAATTGATCAAGAAGGCCAAAGCCTGAGCCTTGGGGCGCGGCAGAATTGGATTTCCATCCCCGGTTCCGGATTCAATCAGGCTGTCTTCACGCTCGCCGTTTCTAACCGTTTGACCTTTTGGGCTTGATGGGTCTTCTGCCCGAACAATGGGCGCAGAAAAGAAGATCTGCGGATGATGTATTCATGCGCCATCAGGCAGCTCGCAAAGGTCGAAACCGTGACGAGTGAAAATTCCAGAACGGGCGACAAGCCCTGACGTGTGAACCAGAATCCGAACATCACGATGAAGGTCTGGTGCAGAATGTACCAGGGAAAAATAGCTTCGGTCATATAGCTGAGCGCGCGACCCGGTTTATTGGCAAAGCGCCGAACCAGCCCGAAGGCCGCCAGAATGCAGGCCCAGGCATAGACCGGTACAACCATCATATGCGCGCTGGCGATAATCTCGATATAGGGCACATCGCGCAGATCCGCTTCGTTCAATGACCAGACGAAAATCTGCCAAGCCGCCAGAAGTGCAACAGCAAAGAGCGCCGGCGCAAAAAGTCGATCAATAATCTGCCAAACACGCTCCGATTTTGCGGCGAGGAAAGCGAATAACAGAAATGGAAAATAGAGCGCATGATTGCCCCAATCATCAAACAGGGCGTGCGTCGAGGGGAGCAACTCGCTTAGCCAAAGTTCATGCAGCGCGAAAATTCCGATCGGACCCAATGCGACCGCGAAGAACAAAATCGGGGTCTTGGACTCCAACGCTGCTCTATTTTTCGAAAGTCGTGCGACCAGTGGATAAAGGGCGATCAAAATGAATGTGTAAATGATAAGATACGCGACATACCAAAGATGGTTCCAGGTTGGCAGAATGATCGAATAATCTAAGCTCGCTGACAGATAGTCTCCATAGAACGTCCAGAAGCTGGCTGTGGTCTCCCCTTTTTCGATGAGTTCCAACCAGGATTGCGGCGCGACGATCACAAGAACGCCGAAGGCCAGCGGGAGAAAGAGCCGCCAGAACCTCGACCAGGCAAATCGCCCAATGGGTGCCTTGTCCATCGCGAAGCGTAAGGCGACCCCTGAGATGATGAACAGGACAGTCATGCGCCAGGGATTGATCAGCTTCATCAGCGGCTCAATATCCGGACCGGCATGAACACTTTTTACGTGAAAATCCCAGCTCACATAGAACATGCCAATATGATAGAAAATCAACAATCCGAACGCGATTATGCGGAGCCAGTCGAGGTCATATCGGCGCGAGTGTGGTGTCGTCATAGTGGTGGCTCCTGATCGGTTCGAAACGTATCGGCAACCGAGCAATTGTGGTCATCCACAAAGGGGTGGCTGACAGGAGGGCGGGACAAGTTTGATACGCTTGGGACGAAATGCAGGTGCCTGGGATGAATTCCATAGGGTCTGCTCTTGCTCTTTTTGATGCGGACGGGGCATAGGCAAAACATGAAGTCCATGTCTGACGATCTTGTCGCGGAAAAGCGGGCAGACCGCGCCAGTTACCAGCTGGTTCTGGTGTTTACATTTCTGTCCTGGATAACGCTGTCCATCACCTCACAGATTGATGCCATTCGCGCCGAAACGGGAGAACCGGCTTTACAATTCTGGTTTGTTCAGTTCACCAGCCATATCGTGGTCGCTGGTCTGGCGCTAATGGTCCCGGCGCTCTTGACGCGCTTTCCTCTGAACGCTGAGTCGTGGCGCGGATCGCTGTTTGGCTTTGGCGTTGGGTTCATCGTCTTTGGCACGGTTCATGTGCTGACAATGGTCCTGTTGAGGAAACTCGGATGGCCGCTTTTGTTCGAGGGACGGTATATATTCGGTTTGGATCAGCCTCTGATCTGGATCTATGAGCTGCAGAAAGATGCGTACACATTCCTGTTGCTCACCTCGATTTTCTGGTTTAGCCGATTTGCCGCGCGCCAGCGCCTTGAAAAGGAAGGCCGCCGCGCGGAAGCCAAAGAGAGCGGGCGAATGACGCTGACCTCTGGTGGACGGATCTATGTTGTCGACGCGGATGAGGTGCGCGTCGCCAAATCTGCCGCCAATTATGTCGAAATCCAGCTCGCGCGGAAAGCGTTGCTGGTTCGAATGACGTTGACGGAATTGGAGCGGCTTCTCAACGCTGCGAGCGACGATCATATTCGAATCCATCGCTCCTGCATTGTGCGCAAGTCGGATATCAAGGCGCTTCAGCCAAATGGCGACGGCACGGCTTCTGTCCTGCTTGAGAATGGCAGCCAGCAACAGACCAGCCGATCGTATCGGACGAAAGTCGAAATGGCCTTGAAGCGAACTGACGAAGTGACGCAATAGGCGAAGTGTGTGCATTTGATACGCCTTTCCGGCCCATATCACCGTCATTTCGGCGTCGTGTGTGGAATTGCGCGCCCCCTTGAAAATCCCTCGAGCCACTGCTACCTGCCCCTCAACGTAATGAAAGGCGATCGCGATGATCCGGTCTGCAAAGACAATTCTTGACCTCGCTGTGCTGGCAACCGCCCGTGCAGATGAGCGTTATTATACGGATTTCTAACCCGCCTCTCTGATCCCGGGAGGCTGTGGCCTCCCCATGGTGTCGCAAAGACAAGACCCTGGATGGCCCGCCCTCCAGGGTTTTTCTTTGGGCCATATGTCCGACGACATCTGTCCCACAATCGAATTGGCGCGCCAATGCCAATGGTCGGTTCGGCTCTCCCTGGCCAGGGGCGTTCGAACCGACGCTTCATCAGGCACGAAAGGAGTAAACCGATGCCTATGAAAATCCATGTGAATGTCGGCACGATTGGACATGTCGACCACGGCAAGACCACGCTGACCTCTGCGATCACGCAGGTTCAGGCAGCCCGGCTTGGCGGGGAAGCCATGTCTTTCGATCAGATCGACAAAGCCCCGGAAGAAAAAGCCCGCGGCATCACCATCAACACATCGCATCTCGAATATGAATCCGACACGCGGACCTATGCCCATATCGATTGTCCGGGGCACGCTGATTATGTGAAAAACATGATCACCGGCGCCTCGCAAATGGATGGCGCAATCCTGTTGGTCGATGGCACCGAAGGGGCCGCGAAGCAGACGATCGAGCACATCCTGCTTGCGCGGCAGGTCAATGTCGACCGTATGGTCGTGTTCGTGAACAAGATGGATATGCTGTCTGCGGATGAGCGTGCAGAAATGCAGGAGCTGATCCAGATGGAGACGGGTGAACTGTTGGAGTCGCAAGGCTATACCGACACGCCGTTCGTGTTTGGATCCGCTCTGAAAGCGCTTGAAGCGGCGCTGGCAGGCGAAGCCGACAGTCCGGATGTTCAATGCGTGGTCGATTTGATCGATGCCATGGATCGACACTTCCCGGATCCCGTCCGGGATTTTGACAGTCCATTCCTGATGCCGATCGAAGGCGTCAACACGATTTCCGGACGCGGCACCGTCGTGACCGGACGGGTCGAGCGCGGCGTATTGAAGGTCGGCGAAACGGTCGAAATTGTTGGTCTCAATAATGATGGCGCCGAGGTCACCGTGACCGGCACGCAAGCGTTTCGGAAAGATATTCCCGAGGCGCGCGCTGGGATGAATGTCGGCCTCTTGCTGCGTGGTCTGAAACGTGACGAAGTGCGTCGCGGTCAGGTGCTCAGTGCACCTGGTGTGATCAAGCCGTTCGCCAAAGGGAAGGCGCAAATCTTCGTCCTGACCAAGGAAGAAGGGGGACGTCATACCGGTTTTGCGAGTGGCTACCGCCCGCAATTCTTCTTCGGCGTCACCGACGTCACCGGCGTCGTTAATGTCGATGATGGCAGCATCATCCATCCCGGCGATCAGGCCGAGATCAGCTTCGCGCTGAACAAGCCGATTGGGATCGAGAAAGGTGTCCGTTTTGCCATTCGCGAAGGCGGTAAAACCGTTGGCGCTGGCCTCGTTACAGAGGTCGAGGCCTGAAATCCAAATGCTCGCGGGCCTTACAGGATGTGAGGCTCGCGGGCGCTCATATTCTGACGGGGAGACTATTTAAGTGGCTGCAATTCAGGCCGATCCGGGAGAGCTTTCGGCACGATGAGCCCAGACACGACTCCGATCCGCTCCAAGCCTTTCAGAACCCACCAGCCCGGGTCGGTTTGTCCGCGTTCCAGCCCAAGCCGTGCGGATCCCGGAAAGGCATGATGATTATTGTGCCAGCACTCGCCAAACGTGATCAGTCCGCAATACCGAACATTATGACCCTGCACGGCGGCGCCCTCGACATGCCAGTCGCGATGTCCGGCATTGTGGGCATGATAGCCTATGAACCAATGCCCGAGAATAGAGATGGTGACGCGGCCACAAATACCCCAGAACACGAATCCCCACCCACCCAACAGCCAGAGCGGGCCGGCAAGGATCATTTGCTGCGCAATCGAAGTGGCCTCGATGAAGCGATAGAATCTGCTGGCCTGCATTTGCTCGGGAAAGGCGAAACCGGGCGGGTGTTCGAGATGCAGTTTGCAGTGAATTTGCCACCATGCATCGTGCAACATTGCGCTCTGATGGGAAAAGAAGGGATGACAGCGTGTCTGACGTTGCGCCCAGTCCCTCAAGTCATGTGTTCGCATCATCGTGAATGGACCGCCAAGCCCAACCAGGGTGCCCAACCAGACTCCGATTTTTTCGCACACGTCCGGGCAATCGAAGCTTTGGTGTATGAGCTTTCTGTGCATCCCCAGAGAGTGGCCGAAACACAGTGTCAGGCCACACAGGAATAGAAACACCGCCACCGCCGCCCAGGAAAAAAAGACTGTGCCGCCTATCAGCCAACCACCGGCCATCACACTAAAAAAAATTGACTTGGACGGGCTCCATTTGACGACACCATGCTCGGCATTGGTGAGGTCATTTTCGAGAACCCGGTCATTTTCATAGACTTTGGTACACTCAGTCATGGCTGACCTCTCGAATGATCACCTGATCCAAAAGGTAGTCAGCGCTGCGGGAGACGGCGAATTTCTGCATTGGACCAAAATACCAGGCCGGATCGAGGAGGCGTTGATAGTGAATGGTCAAGGCGACTTCGGTGCGTTCATCGGAAATCGGTGTGAACTGCACTTCCGTGCCTTGAATGCTCAAATATTTTGCCAGGTAACTCGTGTTTCGCGTCACCGAGGTCCGAATCTGATTTTCGCTCACCTCATCAATCCTGAGGTGAAATTCGCCGCGATCGATATTGGTGAAAAACCATCGTTTGTAGATGAAATCCAAGCGATGAACATCGCCCGCTTTGAGGGTTCCGGCGGCCACGTCGACCGGCAAAGGGAAGATGGACAAGAACCAGTGTCGGCGATCTGAAAATTCGATATCTGCCGCCATGTTTGCTTTGAGATCGTCAATCGATGCGTTCACGATCACCGTACGGGTCACCTGATTCTGGCGCTCAAAAGAGGTTGAGGGTGTCAGGCCTTCCACCGCAAAAATGGCAATTACGAGCGGCAATATGGAGGCTTTCAGCTTGCTCCGCTGGCCGTCATCCCCCCTTTTCATAAGAGCTTCGGCGCCAAATCCGACGGAGACGATCAGATAGTAGATTGGCATAAACATCAGGACGCAAATGAAGCCCTCGAAGAGAATAACCGATGTGGCCAACATGATAATGGTCGCGTCGCGCATATGCGCCAGATAGCGCTTCCAGAGCCCGTGACGTTTCGGTTTCGGCGTGAACTGGAAAATCGCGAAGGACACCAAGAATGGGATGGCGACGTAAAGCACCGCGGAATTGGCGAAATTGGAATCCAAAATCAAACGGATCAAAAACGAAAATATTCCGACCGTGAAGAGTAGATAAGCCCATCTCGGATGCTTGAGTCAAACCATAAATAGTCCTCCCGCATCGAGCAGCGTTACACCTCATCATGGACAACACAATGCGACCATTTGCTGTCACTTCATTCGGGCTGATGTGAACGGCCAGGTGATGGCGTTTCTGACGCGGCTTAATCAGGTGTGCGTGTCATTATGCCGCCAGTTTTGCGAGTTCGTGCTTATAGTCTTGCATCGCCGTTTTGCCTTTCGGCGTGATGTCGTAAATGCCGGTTTTGACGCGCTCAAACCAGCCATAATGATCGTCTGACATGATGCGACGCGCGGTGTCCACGCCAGTGGCACTGGCGAGGATGGACGCTTTGGTTGGCCCTTGTGCGGCCAAGAATCTGAGGCAGCGCAAGGCATCCTGACGGTAAGCGGTGATCAGGCCGCGGCGGGTATTGCCGCCGGAATTGGGATCGCCTACCCGTTTTGCGAACTCTTTGAGCAAACGCTGTTGCTTCACCAAAGAGCGCCGCGGGCTGTATGGGCCGGGATCAACATGTGGAAACACAGACCCGTCTTTCAGACGAATGGTGAGAAGCCCAATCCCAAGCCGTCGGCAGAGGGCAATATTGCGTTTCAACGACCTGGCAAAGGCTTTTCCGGATTTGTGCGGGACAGCGACATAGATCACGTCTGACATTGCGAGCCGCTCAATCGCCTGGTGGAATAAGGACAGCGAAAATGTGGTTTTGAGCTCCACCAGAACTGGCGGTTCGTTGCCGCGGCAGGCCACGACGTCGACCGCGCCAACCTCGCCCTTCACGTCATACCCCTGACTTTGAAGGAAGTGTTTGACCGGCGGGTACAAGTCAGTTTCGCGCACGGCATTTTTCATCAGGTTTCGATCCATCTCTCGCCCATGCGCACTTCTATCGCGGAATTGGTAAATCTCGGGTTCGTCCGGTTTGATGCCGTCGCAAACGGCCTTTCCCGCTCAAAACATCAATACCGCCTCCAATATTGACGTTTTCCTTTCGCGCTCATACTTGAAGGCCATGGCGATACGCGAAATCCTCACTGTGCCGGATGCCCGGCTGAAGCAAGTGTCCAAGCCTGTCGAAGGCGGCGTCACGGACGAGATCCGGGCGTTGATGGATGATATGCTGGAAACCATGTATGCCGCGCCGGGCATTGGCCTGGCGGCGATCCAGATTGGTGAACCGCTGCGTGTGATCGTCATGGACCTGCAGGAAGATGACGAAAAGAATCCGCGTTTCTTCGTCAATCCGGAAATCCTGCCGCTGACCGAAGAGCTTGCGCCTTATGAAGAAGGCTGTCTCTCGGTGCCGGATGTGTTCGACGAAGTGGAGCGTCCCACGGAATGCCGCATTCGCTATCTCGATTATGATGGCAATGAAATTGAAGAGGTCGCCACCGGTCTGTTTGCGGTCTGCATTCAGCATGAAATGGACCATCTCGAAGGCACGCTTTTCATCGACCATTTGTCACGCCTGAAGCGGCAGCGCGCCGTCGACAAGGTGAAGAAAGCCAAACGGCTTAAAGAACAGAGTGCAGCTTAAATTCGCTCGGCACTTTATCCCATTTGCATCTCACGCTAGAGCGCGCGCATGACCACGCCGCTTCGCATCGCTTTTATGGGCAGTCCTGAATTTGCTGTCCCGGTCCTCGCCGCTCTGGTCGAGGCGGGGCATGAAATTTCCTGCGTCTATTCGCAGCCGCCGCGCCCGGCGGGTCGCGGCAAGAAACTACGCCCGACGCAGGTGCACCAATGGGCGGAGGCGAATGGTCTGGACGTGCGCACACCGCGCTCGCTGAAGAAAGTGCCGGAACAGGAGGCGTTTGCGGCGCTGAGGCTCGATGCCGCGGTGGTGGTCGCTTATGGCCTGATCCTGCCGCAAGCCGTGCTCGATGCGCCGCGGCTTGGCTGTATGAATATGCATGCCTCGCTGCTGCCACGCTGGCGCGGCGCGGCGCCGATCCATCGCGCCATCATGGCCGGGGATGAGATGACCGGCGTCCAGGCCATGCTGACGGAAGCGGGTCTCGATACCGGCCCGGTACTGGCCACTGAACAGACCCGGATCTTTCCCTTCGACACAACGGGCAGTGTGCAT